>Ga0196901_1000324_pt1 | contig 25646 bp, 21 predicted proteins | sample CB_VirMetaG_FD_169099 | JGI IMG/M metagenome (GOLD analysis project Ga0196901, IMG submission 169099) | Freshwater to marine saline gradient viral communities from Chesapeake Bay - CB_1504_1 Viral MetaG (v3) (version 3) | ecosystem: Environmental > Aquatic > Marine > Coastal | place: USA... | reverse complement strand
GACGAGGCTCGGTACTACGGCCAGTTGACCTTCCTCCGATGTTTAGACCCCGACGTTGTCTGCATCACGGGAAAACCACGATGAGCGTTGTGGACGTAGGCAGCCTGACGGTCGGCGAGCGTTTTTGGCGTGATGGGTCTGAGTTCGAGGTGATGCGTAACAATGGTGCCCGCTACGTGCAGGCTACGGGAATCACTAAACAAGCGAACATTTACCTCGAACAAAACGAAGAAGTTGAGGTAAACCCCGATGCTGATTAAACTTTCGGCATATTACGGAGGCTGCTGATGGCGCTGACAAAACTAGACTTTCTGCCGGGCGTCAACAAGGAAAACACCCCCTATACGAACGAGGGCGGGTGGATTCAGTCTGACAAGATTCGCTTCCGCTCAGGCAAACCTGAAAAGATCGGCGGCTGGGAAAAGTACCTCTCAGATCAGCTTATTGGCGTTGCACGTGCCCTTTACCTCCAGCGTACGCTGGACGGTACGATTTACCTAGCGATTGCCACCAACGAAAAAGTCTACGTTGAAACCGGCGGCAGTCTGACGGACATCACGCCGATTCGTGAAACTCAGGCGCTAACCAACCCATTTGACACGTCAGCTGGGTCTGCGGTTATCACCGTTAATGACACGGCGCACGGCGCTGACGACGGCGCGTATATCACGATTTCTGGTTCTGCTGATGTAGACGGCATCCCTGCGGCAGAAATTAACGCCGAGCACAAAATTACGTACGTCGACGCCAATTCTTACACGATCACTGTAACTACTACCGGCTCTGCTGGGGTGACGGGTGGCGGCGGTGCGTCTGTGTCTGTTGCGTACCAGATCAATCCGGGGGCGCTGAACGGTATTTACCAGTACGGCTGGGGTGCAGGTGCTTGGAATAGAGCACGCGCTTCGGGTGCTGGCTGGAACCGTCCAGCTGTTTCCAGCGGTGTGTCACTAGACCCTCGTGTTTGGCACTTTGCCAGTTGGGGCGAAGACCTCATCATGGGCTACATCGGCGGCTCGCTGTACCTCTGGGATGCAACTAATCCGCTGACTCGTGCTACGCAGATCACGCAGGCTCCGCATAAGGTCAATCATTTCACCGTGACGAGCGACCGTCACCTTGTGTGCTTCGGTTGTAATGAGCCGGGCACGGCGAGTGCTTCGACCGATCTGGATGCCATGCAGGTGCGCTGGTGCCAGCAGGAAGACTACACCGACTGGACGGTGACTTCGACGAATACGGCGGGCGACCAGCTGTTGACCGGTGGCACTGAGATCATGGCTGCTGCGAATACGGAATCACAGGTGCTGATCTGGACAGACGACACCGTTCACGCCATGCAGTACATCGGCCCTCCGTACACTTTCGGATTCAGCCAAGCAGGTACCTCGACCGGTATCGTCAGCTCAAACGCATGGGCTGCGTACAACAACGTCGTGTACTGGATGGGCGACAACGCGTTCTACATCTACCAAGGTGGTAGTGCCGTTCAGCCGTGTACCGTGCAGCGTTATGTGTTTGAAGGGCTGGATGACCAGCAGAAAGCTAAGGTCCATGCCTCACTCGACCGTGAAAACCACGAGATCACATGGTTCTACCCAGCTACATCTGTAGGCAACCGCTCATTGAACGGTGCGATTTCTGATTCTGATACGACTGTCACCGTGAACTCTACCGGCGGCTACGCTCTGACAGGTGCGATCCAGATCGGCACTGAAGTTATTGAGTACACCGGTAAGACGGATGCTAGTTTCACTGGCTGTACGCGAGGTGCTCGCGGCACGGTGGCTGCTGCGCATGATGATGAAGCGACTGTTTCTAACCCAGATACGAGCAACTGGTCTAAGGAGCCGTACCACTACGTTACGTTTGGCCTGATTGACCAGCTGTGGTGGCTTGGTAAGTTAGAACGCACTGCTTGGGTAGACCGTGGAGCGTTTAAGTATCCGATCGCTACCGGACCGAGCCGTTATTTGTTTGAGCACGAGAAAGGCTACGACGCAGACGGCGAGCCAATGGTTGCGCAGATCGTCTCTGGTGACTTCGACATTGGTGAGGGCGACAGCCTGATGTTCATCCACCGTGTTGTGCCTGACTTCACAATTCAAGGCGGAAGCGTGGACCTCAAGTTCCAAGCTCGCTACTACCCGCTGAGCGATCAGGTGCAGGAGAACATCGGCACCGTGACTGCCAGCACAACTAAGATCAACACCCGCATTCGTGGCCGTCAGCTTGCGCTGTCTATCACGAGCAAGAACCTCGGTGACTGGTGGAAATATGGTTCGACCCGTATTGACCAGCGCACGGACGGGCGTCGATGAGCAAAATCACCAACATCCGCTTGCCTAGCTCGGGGACTAACCCGAACTACAACCCTGCTGCGTTCAACCAAGCCCTCGAAGCGTTACAGCAAATTGTTCGTCAGCTAAACAGCACGTATACCCCGCAGGTTGAGTCGGATCAGCGCCAGATTGAAGATTGGATGACCGGCACAGTTGGACCTATCTCTCGTTCTACGCTTGAAGATCGTGGTGTATTTGCTTACGGCGCTTTTGTTGATTTCACAGACCAAACCCAAACGTCAGTTGACACAGCCAAAGAGATTACGTGGAACACAACAGCTCTCGCTAAGCACATCTCAGTAGATAGTGTGGACTCCAGTAAAATTGTTTTTTCTAAGGCTGGTAAGTACAAACTTGAGTTCACGGCGCAGCTTAACTCTGAATCAGCTAATGCTAAAACTTTCTGGTTCTGGCCTAGAATTAACGGTACAGACGTCGCTGGATCAACTATGCGAATTACTGTGCATGACAACGGCGAGGCTAAAACTGTCGCCCGTGCTGGTTTATTTCAGGTAAACGCTGGGGACTACCTACAGGCTATGTGGGCTGTTGACAGCTTAGATACGTCACTTCAGGCGTACGCAGCTGAGACTTTTTGCCCTGCCGTGCCTTCAGTCACCCTAATTTGTCAGAGTATTTCGCATGAGCAATAAATACTTCCGCGACCACCTCATTCCGAGCGCAGCCACTGCGACGGACCTCTACACGGTGCCCGCTGCTAACACGGCCATCCTCCGCTCGCTTCGCGTGACCAACGCTAATGCCTCAGACACAGAAGTCACGGTGTCCCAATACGAGGGCGCAACTCAGACATATCTCCTCAAAGATTACCCACTGTCCCCGGACGGCACGATTGACGTCTTCAACGGCGTCCCCTGCGTGCTCGAAGCTGGGGATAAAATCACTGTAGAATCCTCGCAATCTACGGTACATTTCTACCTGTCTTACTTAGAACACGACCGCAACTAAGGGTTTTGGTTATGAATCCAGCACAATTTGGTCGCTACGGCGACAACACAATGGTCCACATGAACAACGAGGAAGTTGCCGGTCTGGCAAGCCTCGCCAAGTCGATGGGCCGTGAGCTGACCACAAACCCTGTGACTGGGTACCCAGAAGCATTCAGTCTTAAAGACGCGCTGCCAACTATCGTCGGCTTGGGCGCTAGTGCGATGATGCCGGGGATTAGCCCGTGGGTACTCGGCAGTCTGGTAGGCGGCACCACCGCAGCAACTACTGGCTCTCTAGAACAAGGCCTGTTGGCTGGCGTTACCGCTGGTGCGATGTCTGGCGTTGGCGGTGAACTGGCCGCTCAAGGTGCTGGCGGGGCTCCCATCCCTGAAATGACTACCAGTCAGGCGGTTTTCGATCAAGCTGGCAAGCAGATTGGTAGCCAAGTAGTTCCTGACGTAGCTAAGAATCAGGCTGTATCAGCCGCTCAGCAGAATGCTGCACGGCTGGCTGGACAGGGCATGGACCAAGCGACTCTGGGTCGCGTAATGGAATCTCAGTACGGCGGGCAGTTGGGGCAGGACATCACTGGCCGGATCGCCGGGCGTGCTAGTTCGCAGGCGATGCCTTTTGGCACCACTAAAGCAGGCCAGATGTTCCAAGGCGCTAAGAATCTTCTTTCTGACCCGTCAGGTAAGGCTCTAGGCTCTTTTGCCAAATCTCAGGCGCTCCCTCTCTCTACCGCAGGTATAGCCAAGGCCGGGCAAATGCAGCAGGCGTCTATCGAAGCTAGTGGAGATGCCCGTGAGCAGGCTGAAGCTGATCGTCAGCGCCGTCTGGAGCAGACTCGTGCGGGTATTCGTCAGCAGTACGCTGATGTGGGCCGAGACCTTCCTATCAACCCGTTCACTGGCCGCCCGGTTTTTGCCACTGGCGGAATTATTGGTCTGATGGGCGGTGGTCGCCCAGCTGATGCGGCTCCTTCGGCTCCTCCGCAGATGGCTCCAGAGCAGATGGCGTTTCTTCAGGCATTGATGGGCGGGAGTAAGGACGTTGAAGACCTTCAAGCTAAGGCTAAGGCGGCTGGCGGTAAAGCGGCTGGCGGCTACTTAAACGGCGGCTCCGTAGGCGACGGCATGAGCGACGACATCCCGGCTACTATAGACGGTACTCAGCCAGCGGCTCTCAGCACCAACGAATTTGTGGTCCCTGCTGATGTAGTTAGCGGTCTTGGAAACGGCTCTTCTGATGCCGGTGCCCAGCAGCTGTACGCCATGATGGACAGAATCCGCAAGGCTCGCACTGGTACCACTGAGCAGGCACCGGAAATTAACGCGAAGAAATACATGCCAGCATGAAAATCCAGCCGGTACTCACCCAGAACGTCCAGCAAGTTTGGCCGTTAGTCGAGCGGTATATCAAATCCGCACTTGACTTTTCTAAGGGTGATTACGACGCGGAACATGCTAAAGTATACCTGTCTCAGGGCCACTGGCACCTGCTAGTAGCTGTAGACGAAACCTCTGGCGACATTAAGGGCGCCTGCACAATCGAATATATCAACCGACCGAATAGTCGTGTAGCGATGATTACCGCTGTGGGCGGGAAGTTTGTTTCCACCCCCGAAGTTTTCGACCAGCTACGCAATATTCTCCGGTTAAACGGGGCCACCCATATTGAGGGTGCCGCCCGCGAGTCCATCGCCAGACTTTGGAAAATGAAGTTTGGCTTTGCAGAAAAATACTCTATTGTGGAGGTGGCGATATGAGCCGCTGGGGTAAATTCCAAGACGTAGCTGACCTGCCGGTCCGCGCATTCAACGAATCCAAGTACAGCCGCACCTATGAAGGTGGCGGCGGTGGCGGTGGGCAGAACACCACCACGCAGGTTAGCCTGTCCCCAGAACAGATTCCGTACTTCGAGCAGCTGATGGCTGAATCGAACAAGGAGTACTTGCGGCCATATTCAGCGTACACCGGCGACACCATCGCTGGCTTCTCCCCAGACCAAACTACTGCCATGCAGGGCATCTACGCCCTGCAAACTCCGAGCGAAATGGCCGCTGCTAGTGCTGGTTTAGCCAACGCTGCTACAGCAGCGCAAGGGCTTCAGTCTTACACCCCGACTACCTTCGGTACGTCTTACGCCCCAACCGGCGTAACTTCTGGCTATACAGCCACTGCCGCAACTCCGGGCTATCAGGCAGGCACTTTTGATACTGCCACGGCGCAGGCCATGATGGACCCGTACATGCGCAATGTGCTGGATGTTCAAAAAGCTGAAGCGATGAAAGAGTTCCAACGCGGTAAAGCAGGTCGTGCGGCTCAGGCCGTGCAGGCTGGTGCGTTTGGTGGTGGTCGCTTTGGTGCTGAAGAAGCGGTGGCTGAGTCCGAAATGCTCGACCGCATGGCTAATATCGAAGCAACTGGCATGCAGACTGCGTATCAGCAGGCTCGTGAGCAGTTCGGCGCTGAACAAGCCATGCAGCAGCAAGCTGGTCAGATGGGTCTCACGGCTCAGCAGCAGACTGAAGCGGCTAAACAGCAGCAGGAGCAGTTCGCTCAGTCCGCAGCCCAGATGACAGAGGGTCAGGAGCAGTTCGCTGCCAATATGGCTCAGCAGGTGGCTACTAGTCAGGAAGCGGCGAATCAGTTTGCCGCTACTTACGGCCAGCAGGGCGTTCAGTTGTCCATGCAGGTGGCTCAGGCGCAGGAGCAGCTTGGCAATACTCAGCAAGCGGTGGAGATCGCCCGCCTCAACCTCCAGAAGGCTACTGGTGCGGAAGAACAGGCGCTGGCTCAGCGCGAACTCGATCGTGCAGAGCAGGACTTCATCAACGCTCGCGACTACAACAGAAATCAGCTGGCGTTCTACAACGCTATGTTGCGTGGCATACCTGTGCAGTCCACATCTCAGACTGTTCAGACCGCCTCTACCGCTGGTCTAGGCACACAGTTAGCGGGGGCTGGCATCGCCGGTCTAGGCTCATTTGCGAACATGGGTTAAGGGGTAGGAAGTGAACATCGTCAAGCTACAAAACGACCTTAAAGACCTCTCTGACCAGCAGCTGCTCAGCTCCATGCAGATGGGGTCAGCTCCGCAGTATCTAGTGCTCGCTGAAATGCAGCGCCGCAAGAAAATGCGTGACGAGACATCAAGCCAGCCGCAGGCGCAGAGCACGGTGGCTGACGAAATTATGGGTGGGATCACCCAGCTGCCGATGCAGGCTCAGCAGATGGCCTCTGGCGGGCTGGTGAGTTTTGCTGCTGGCGGCTCCACAAGTGATGCGTACAAGCAGGGTACCGGCGCTGCGTGTTGGAAAAACCCAGTAACCGGCGAAACCGATTGCCCTCCGGGCTCCGCAAAGATGCTGGAGGCCCCGTCGTCTCACTATGCAGCTGCGAAGCGCGTCAAGAAAGCTGAAGGTGGCATCGTCTCCCTGCAAGGCGGCGGTACTCCGTCTGAAGCCCGCGCGATGCTGGCTGCCAAGGGCGTGGACACGACCGGCATGTCTGACGATGAGGTTATGAATATTGCGGCTACATACGCTGGGGTGATGGCGCCTAACGTAGATGTAGCTGAGCCGACCCCGGACACCGGGTTCTCCCCAGTGCCTGCGACTCAAGCACCGCTGCCTCCTGCCCCTATGGCTGAGCCTGAACCTGCGCCTAAAGCAGAGCCAAGCTTCATGGATACGATAACTAGCGGCATCACTAGCTTGCTGGGTATGGGTGAAGTGCAAGCAGCTGAACCTGTTCCGGCGGGTGACAAAATGACCGCTGGAGAAGCTAGAAATTGGCTGAAAGATAACGCCGCAGACGGGTACGACCCATCTAAGCGATCTGACGCGCAGGTGCTTGAAGACATTAAGAGCTATCAGCCGGGTGGTGCGCAGTTTGAGCGTAAGAAGGCTGATGAAGCCAACGCCGCTGCTATTCAGGCGCGGGGAGATACTTACGTTACGTCGAGAGATTTGTGGAACATCAGCGAACCTACTAAAGAGGAAGCTGAAGCCCGCGCAGCAACTCAGCCACGCCAGCCAGCTTTCTCTGGCGCACCTGAAGTAAAGCAGTTTCAGGAAGAAACTACTCAGGCGCAAACTCAGGAAGAGCGCGAAGCTGCGGCTAGAAAGTTCACTGAATCTAAACGTGCCGAGCAGGAACGTGCGCGGGCTGAAGCAGAGGCTGCCAAGTCTTACCATCCGGGGTCCCGTGAAGGTGCCCGTGTAGCTGCCGAGGCCGATGCCGCCGCTAGACAGCGCGCGTTGGACACTATTACTAACCAGTACCGCGATGAAGATGTTAAGGCTGAAGGCCGTGCCGCTGGCGACCCGCTGCTCCAGTATCTGAACGAGCTGCGTGCTGAACGTGGCGAAGACAAGAGCAGCGCTATGAGCGATTTCCTCATGGCGATGGGCTTGAATATGATGGCGAGCGACAACCCGAATTTCTGGGGCGCCGCAGGTGAAGGCGGTGTAGCTGGTCTGAAGGCTATGGCCGAAGGCCGTAAGGCTGAGTCTGAGCGTAAGAAGGACATCCGTAAGCAGATGACTGACGTTCTAGGCTCTAGAGAAACCGCTCTGTACCGCCACGCTACAGCTGCGTCTTCTCGCGCTGACACGCTGCGTAAGGCTATTAACGATCTCCAAAGCGCCAAGGCTGATAACCCAGCAGATGCGGCTGGCAATAAGTACAGAGATCAAATGATCCAACAATACACCGCTGAGCTGAACAGACTTCTGGACGTTCAAGGCGGTACCGGTATGATGACGGCTCCTCCGTTGTACGAAGGCATCACATTCAAATAATCGCGCTAGGAGCCGTTCATGGCGTACTCGTACTCTCTAGAAACAGTTGATGGGCGCGTAGTAAATTTTGAGTCACCGGAGCAACTAACGAGGCAGCAAGCCGAGGAGATTGCACGGTACCGCATCTACGAAGAGGACCAGCAGCGTGCTCAACTTGAGCAGACTGCATCCAGCACTCGTGGGCTTGGTGAGTTCGTAACGGATACTGGCAAATCACTCGGCCAAGGGCTCATGGACATTGGGTCCGGTGCCGTCGGCTTGATGCAACTCCTCGGCTATGATCCGAAAGAAGCTACTCAGATGCGTGAAGCGTTTGAGCGCGGTCGTGAAGATTTGCAAGCCTCTAAATCTGAAAAAATCAGAGCCCAAGAGCAGCTGTTTGGCGAGACTGAAGGCTTCTGGGACACAGCTGCGTTCCTAGCGCAGAACCCGATGTACTTGGCGGATATGGGCGTGGCTCAGGTTCCGCAACTCGCCGGCGTTATCGCCCCTGCTGGGCGCGTAGCTAGTGCCGCTGCAAACACTCCTACTGTAGCTCGTGCGCTGACTAAAGTTCTGACTAAGGATGTCGCCGATAAAGTTATCGCCAAGGCTGGTACTGTTGGCGCCGTAGCCGCTGGCGGCGGGCTAAATGCCTCAGATGTAGGCATGGAAACCTACGACCGAGTGTTAGAGCAGCTCTTGGCTGATGGCGTAGATGAAAAAGCCGCTACCGAACAGGCTATGTCCGCAGCGCGTGAAGATGCTGCCATCGCTGCTACTGTTACTTTAGGCACCAGCGCCCTGATTCCGGGCGGTACGGCTATTGAACGTGCGGTTATCGGCACTCCAGCCGCTAAGCAGATTGCTAAAGAAATCACTAAGCAGGCTGTGCCTAAGCTTGGTAAGACTAAAGCCACGGCTATTGGTGCGCTTGGTGAAGGCGGACAAGAGTTCGCTGAAGAAGCCAGCGGTCAGCTACTCTCTAACATCAGCGCGATTCAGGCTGGTGCTGAAGGTGACGTGTTTGAAGGTGTTGGGAAAGCCGGTGCTACCGGCTTCATGCTCGGCGCCGGTCTTGGTGGTCCGTCTAACTTAGTGAATGCGTACCAGACGCAGAAAGCTGCGAAAAAGTTAAACGAGAGGCTGGAAGAAGCTCGTCAGGCTACTGAAGCAGCCGTACAAAAGCAGGAAGCTGAAGAGGCTGAACGCGCAGCACGCCCGCAGCTTGGCTACGACCCCGGATACCGAGTCACATTCCCTGATGGGACTGTTAGCGACCCTGTTTATAACGAGCAGGAAGCCGCTGCTGAGCGCGCCCGTTGGTTGAGCGAAACCCAACGTGGTGAAGCCCCGCAGGTTCCAGAAACTGTTGACCGCAAGCCTGCGCCTAGAGCACCTGTAGTAACTCCTACTACTGCGCCAACTGGCGCACCTGCCGGCGCCCAAGCTCAGGCGGTTCCGCAGGTAGAAGACATTGACTACGACTTCGACGTTGATACCTTAAAAGAGAAAGGTGCGCTGCCTAAGAAGGGCAAGCGGTATACGGAAGTAGCGAGCAAGGTCGCCAACTTAGATTTTGAATCTGACGCTGGTCGTGCTGAAGCAGAGGCATACGCCGTTGAGCTAGAAAACGTAAACACCAAATGGGCTCCGAAACTGTCCTCCGAAATCAAGGCTCGTTTGGCAGCTGGTCCAGCTGCGCCAGTAGCGCCAGTAGACGAGGGGGCGGCAGAAGTCAAACAGGTCGCTCCTCTAGACGAAGACACCAAACTACGCCTGCAAGAAAAAGCCTCAGCGCTCGTTACCAAGGGCGGTGACATCGCCGCTGCGGTCGAGAACGTGCGTAGAAACTACGGCGACGAAGGCGCAACGATTTTTCAGGAGGCTGCCAATGAAGTTGCCAAAGGGCCAACACCCGTACGTGGTGTTCCGGGTGGCAAACAGAAAGTTACCGATGACGGCGCGCCAACTGGAGAGGGCGTGGAATTGGTTGGAGTTAAGTCCGAATCCGGTACCACCGAGGGGGCTAAGACATCTGAAACGGCTGGAGTGGGAGGCCGTGGCCTGTCTCCTGTACGAGACGCTGGAAGAGCAGGAGCTATCTCGTCTGCACTAGATGAGTTTGACGCCGACATCGTCGATAAGACCAGTCAGTTCATGGTCAGAAACCTTGGCGGCGGTGGTGCCACTGCGCAGGTCGTCCGTGAAGAAGTGACCAAGGCGGTTAAAGACGCCGAATTTGAAATTTCAGACCTAAACACCGAAGGGCCGATCGTAGATGCCAAGATTGACGCTGCGATCCGCGCCGTCTCTAACCGTCTAAAAGTGGCGGTAGGCACTGATGAAGAAGGTCGGAAGATCGAAACCAAGCCGATGCGCGTGCCTGAAGCAGTTAAGACGCTGAAAGGTATTGTCGACCCGGCTCGGGTGCAGGCGGACATCGCCAACAAGATTAAGGCCAATAAGCGTGCGCGTCAGGGCAAACGTGCCCCGTTGACCCCTGCTGACACCGAGCGTCTGATCGGCGCGTACGTTGCTGAGAAGCTGGCTGAAGATACCGTCACTAAGGCTGTGAGCAGGCTGAAGGCTGAACTAAGCAAGCCGTCAATGCTGCGCTCCAGAGTGCGCGCGGAACTCGAACAGGCACAGCGTGCACTCTCTGACATTACCGCTATTAAGCGTGATTCAGGTATTCAGAAGGGCGTCGCTAAAGAGGCGCGTTACGGTCAGATTAAAGAGTCGGCTGATCGCCTTGCTCAAGAGCGCCGTGAGAAAGCAGGCGAGTACAGCGAGAAGTCTAGAGTTTCTCGTCCGACAATAGATACGCTCAAGAAACAGGCACAGGCTCGGATCGAGCGCGAAGAGCGCGCGAAGTCTATGGTTGGGCCGGTCTACATCGCCCTGCCACGCATGCCAACTCTGCTGGAGGAATCCGGCGGCAAGACGCCTGACAAACGCATCACTACGCTCAGCCCAAGGCAGTACCAGAACGCTATCTACGCTATTGAAAAGTCGAAAGACTTCAGCGTCCGTAACACTCGCGACGTTGAGCAGTTCAACGAAGAGGACAGCTTCGGCCTGCAAGTCACGCAGGATCAGGTGGATCAGGAGACCAACGAGTTCGCCCGTGACGCCATGTCTAAGCAGCTGCGTAGAAAGGCAGTCAAGAACGGCGAGAAGGTACTGAACTACGTTTCGCAGGCGGATATTGTTTCTGACGAGGAAGTAGAGCGCCTCACCGACGCGCTTGAAATCTACCAAGACGAGACCGCCACCACAGAGGAAATGCTCGACGCCAAGGACATCATTAACGAGTTCGTGGAAGAGCACCTCGACGCCGCTGAAGCGTGGAAGTCTAAGCAGACCAGCCTGCGTGCGAACCGCATGGTATCTACCCCGCAGTTCGACAGCGCCGAGGAGCTGCGTGCAGTTCTCGAACGCAAATTCGACAAGGACGCCCTAGACGCTGGCATCCGTTCCGGTCGCGTAGTGCTGCTGGACAGCATGAACGACCCACGCCTTGATCGCAAGACTCGTGCTGCGGTTGAGGCTGGTGCTGAGCAGGGTGCGGTTATCGGTGGCTTCGTTCACCCGAATGCCAAGGCTGAGCCTGTTGTCTATCTCGTAGCGAGCAACATCAACCCGAACGAAACCCTTCGTGTTCTGGTGCACGAGGCCGGTGTGCATGCTGGCTGGCGTGGTGTGATGGGCGACCAGAGTTACATGCAGGCGGAGAACTTCATCCGTCAGGCGATCCGCCGCGTAGAAAAGCAGGGGCGTCCGCTGAACAAGACCGAGTCTGTAATCTACGAAGCCTACAGAAGGGTTAAGACCGACTACAAGATTTCTCCGAGCGAGGTAATGGAAGAAGTGCTGGCGCACGTTGTAGACCAGCACACCGACATCCCGTTCTACAAGCGCCTCATCAACAGCATTATGAACTGGCTGAAGGGCATTGGCTTCTTGCCTAAGTCTTGGAAGCAGGCCATTGCTGAGCGCAACGTAGACAAGATCCTGTTCGACCTCTCCGACATAGCTCACAGCGCGGCTAAAAACTGGATGCTGCGTGACGCAGCGGTCAACGCTACCCGCGAAGGCCCGATGCTGAGTGCCAAGACTGGTCAGGATTTCGTACAGGCTACCGTTGAGTCGGGCGGCGTTATTGGCGAGCCAGAATCTCCGAAGACTGTTCGCGATCGCGCCAAGAAGCTCGCGTACAAGGAAGTCGACGGCAAGATGGTCCGCATGACGGTGGATGACTACCGTGCGTCTGGTCGCCGTTGGATGGACGAAAAGCTTACTAAGATCGTCTCCGCTGATGCAGCCGCCCAGCGTGAAGCCCGCCGTCGTATGCGCGAAATGCCGGATGCCGAGGCCGAAATCATCGGTCGCATGCTAGAAATCTCGACCTCCCAGACGTTCCACGCTGAGGGTGTAGCGAGTAATTTCCTTGAATACGGCAACATCACGTACGACGAGAAGCTGTACAAGTGGCGTGCTGTGGATGACGACGCTAACTTCGCCAGCTTGATGCGTGCCGTTGAAGCGTTTGGTAAGTCTGTCGGCCTAGATCCGTTCCGCGCGCAGCGCGTGCTGCACCGCTACCTTGAGATGAAGCGTCTCAAGTCTCTGTACGAAGACACCCGCAAGAAGCAGCGCCGCCTCGACGAGCTGAAGACCGAAAACAAGGCCAGCAGCGCCGAGTACAGGAAGCTCAAAAAGCTACTGAAAGAGCGCAAGCTGCACGTTAAAGAGTCAGCAGTAGACGCTCTGCTCAAGAACTACGAAGGCAACGCTGAAGCAGCCAAGGTAGTCGAGATTTGGAACAAGATGCGTAAGAACGCCGTGGACGTAATGGTTCAGGGTGGCTTGCTGACTGAAGAAAAGGCGGAAGCGTGGTTGGATAACGTCGACTACGTTCCGTTCCAGCGCGTTAAGCAGATTGAAGACAAGGAAGGCTTACCTGATTTCATCAGCGGCATTAAAGCTGAATATCAAGATAAGCGAATGAAGGGCTCTGAAAACGAGGTCAACGACATCTTCGACAACATGGCGAAGTGGGTTGAGTACTCCGTAGAAGCAGCCGTGCGTAATCACTCCGGCGTTCGTTTAATGAACACGATGATCGACCTCGGCATGGCGCAGGAAGTAACTGCTGCCCATAAGGTCGACATCGAAGAATACAAGCGCGGCAAGGTTGAGATGTACATGGAGGGCAAGAAGCGCACCTTCGTTGCTCAAGACCCGCTGTTCATTGAAGCGTTCAAGGGTCAGGAAGGCCTCGGCATCCCGTACCTCAAGCAGGCATCGTGGTTCACCAACTTCCTGCGTAAATCCGTTGTACTCAACCCGATCTTCTCCATTGGTCAGCTGACGCAGGACGCCTTCGGTGCAATGTTCACGTCTGGCTTGAGCCCGATGCAGGCGATCAAGATTCCGTACTACGTAATTAAAGAGTTTATTAAGACCCTGCGCGGCACCAGTGAAGCCCATGACTTCCTGAAACGCTTCGCCTCAGTTGGCACCAGAGACTACAGTGCCGCTGTTGTGGTGAACGACATCGAGAGCCGCCTTAGCAAGTCCAAGTACAAGTCTGGCTGGAAAAGTCTCCTAGACAAGATGGAAAACTTTTCTATGGCGTCAGATAACGCTGTGCGTCAGGCGGTCTACAGCCTGTCTATAGCTGATGGCACCTCTCAGGCCGAAGCGGTTGAGCGTTCGTTTGAGATCATCAACTTCCGCCGCAAGGGCTCCTCTCCGATCATTCACGGTATGGCTCGCATGATTCCGTTCTTTAACGCTTGGTTGCAGGCGTTGAATGTGCAGGCTTCCACGCTGACTGGCGAAGGCATCTCCCCGAAGAACGAGGCGTCTCGCACCCGTCTGTATCAGAACCTCGGCATGGCTACTGCCATGATGATGCTGTACGCCATGATGATGGGCGGCGACGAAGACTACGAAGAACTCGATCCGATGTACCGCGACCGCATGCTGATGATTCCGGGCATGGGTGGCTTTGGCCTACCGTTGCGTACTGACTTGTTCCTCCTGCCGAAGATCATCGCAGAGCACAGCTACCGCCTGATGACCGACAACGCTATGGAAGACGGTCGTACCTTCCGTGATGCGCTGGCTACTGCCCTAGTGAACGGTGTCGCCAGCCCGATGGCAGTGCCGCAGATCCTCAAGCCTATGGTGGAAGTGGCAATCGACCGCAACTTCTTCACTGGCCGCCCGTTGGTCAGTCAGGCGTACGCAAGCCTGCCAGCCTACCTCCAGCAGACGGAATACACCTCCGAGCTGGCGAACTTCATTGGCGATGCTTCTCACGCCGTATTCGGTGGCGAGGGCCTGTCTCCGATCAAGGTAGACCAGCTGATCCGTGGTTACTTCGGTTCTGTGGGTGGTGCGCTTCTGTGGACCTCCAACCTGCTCGGCGACTACGCAGGCATCCGTCCGTCACGGTCGATTCAGGATTACGCAGCAGCCCTGCCGGGCTTCAGCCGCTTCTTGAACCGCGAAGAAGGCTCTGGCATGCGCAGCTACTTCTACGAAATGTCCCGCGACGTGAACATGTCGTACAAAGAGTATCTGGAGCTACAGAAGTACCGCCCAGAAGACCTCGATCCGTTCTTGGCGGACGACGAAAATGCGCAGCGTGTGGCTATGGCTAAGGCGGTGCGTAACCTCTCCAACCGTCTGAATAAGATCCGTGCCGCGATCCGGCAGATTTCCAAGACCAGCGGTGACTCTGAAGAGAAGGAACAGATGATTTCTGACCTTCGCCAGCTAGAAAATGAGATCCTCAGCGGCATGAACCTCAAAGAAATGCGAGCAATGGCCGGTCGGGGAGATTTCTTCTAGGCGAAAAAAAGCCCCCTCGCTAGAGGGGGCAACCACTTCAGAGACCAGTGACACTTGCTGGAGGAAAGATGCCCATGAGGAATGGGCAGAAGAATCACTGTGGCGCCGATTCTACCGAAGTCTCCACGCGCGTACACCTTTTACGAACTCTTCCGTAACATTTTTTACCGTGAACTCGTAGCCGAACTCCCTAGATAGCCTACGGATTCTGGATTCTACGTTTGAACATTTAAGGCATGGGATGAAGAAACTGTCTCCCACCCGCATGCCGCTGATGGTGGCCTCAAGATTCCATTTCAGCATCTTCGTATTCCGGCAGCTCCTCCATAGACGCTATGAACGCTTCGGCTTCTTCAGGCGCAACATGGAACTCGACTGCATCAACCGGCGGAGACATTGTGTACCGGGTCTTAGCCAGCATGCGCTTCTTGGTTTTCTTTCGGAATGTGTATGGTCCGCCAGCCACCGAGCATCCGTTCAGCACGTCGTCGATGGTGAACTGGCGGGTGGTGCAGTAGTCGCGTAGGTTTTTGTAGGCTATGTAGAGCATGTTGCCATCCTCCTCGTAGCGCACTGTGCAGCTGCCGCCGTTCGGGGTGATAGTGGCGTAATCGTTGGCGAACGTAGAGACTACGTTTTGCTCGGTCCCAATCACGGCTGTCTGGCGGAGGTTTTCGTAAATAAATTCGCCGACTAACTCGTAGGCGTCGATCACCTCTGCCTGCATGCTGCTGCGGCTGGTCTTAATCAACTCGCAGCACCAGTTTTCTAAGTTTTCAAGATCGAACTCGATCAGACCGAGAGCCTTGGCTACATGCCCAGATGCGAGGTTGGCCGCGTAGGTGCCGATGTGGAAACGCTCTTCGATCCGCTTGTCTACTTTCTTCCAGATACGCTCGCGCTGACGGTCTAGCAGCTCGGGTATTTTCTCAGCGTTCTTCACCAGCCACGGGGCGTACACTTCGCCCGCAACTCCGTAGTTTTCCTCAAGCATCGCAAACAGGGCATCTGCGCCCTCAATAGTCTGGCGCTTAACTGGAATTTCGATGAGTCGCATCAGCTCGCCGTCCGGTCGAGCCTTCAACTTAACTAGCTTGCTAATCATCGACGCATTGGAGTTCATCAGGTGGATCAGGTTCCACGTTGACTCGTTGACGCGCTCGGTGTTGCTGGTGGCGTTCATTCTGTTCCGGCCACGGCCCTGAGATGTGCCGTAGATTTCATCAGACAGGAACTCAGCTGGTGCGTTTGTCATTTCATCAGACAGCGCAACGAGGTTGTTGTGCACGCCAAGGCGATGCTGGCGAGAGGCCATAGTGTCCCGCTGCGTCAGCAGGGTTTTCTCAGGATGTCCGAACACGCTTAGCGCGAGACGGCCAGCGGTCGACTTACCCGTGCCGGAGTGGTTACTGATTAGGTTGATTACGCCACCAGCTACGCCAGTGAACTTCATCATCGGGGCGCCGAACCCAGACAGGGCAACTAGCTGCAACGCTTCCATGCCCGGCTGATTCAGCACGTTGAAAATCTTCTTCCAAGTTTCCAGCGAGCCCTTCACATTGAAAGAGTCAATGATGTTGGCCGTGGTGCTGCTTGGGTAGTTATGGGAAACACCGTCTTTGGTGTACACCCGGTTGCCTACTACGAACTCGGTGTTGCCAGCGTGCCAACCGAATTGCAGCCTAGCTTCCTTGGCCTTTTCCCGCATCTGAAGTTCTTTTGTATAGCGAATTGCGTAGTCCATAATTTCGTTCATCTGTTTTTTGCTACCAGCGACACCTTTGCCGCCGAGGATTTTTTTGAATTGGTCTGCCGAGTGCATGTCCTTGATGGGCACCATGAACTCGCGCTCTCCGTCCCGTGGCAGGACGTGATGAAACACCACGCACTCACCGTCGTTCGGGTCAACAAGTCTGGTGGACGCGTACAAGTCATGCTCGTAAATTAACTGTTCAATCTTGTCCCCGTCCTCATCTCTGTCTTCACGATATACACCGCCGTTGGCGCCTCGAAAGTACGGGAACGGCGGCTTGAACAGCGCCTGTGCAACCACCTGCGTTGCTATCGTGCCATCACCGTGCGGATCATCCTCGTCCGGCACCTCAAACAGTTCACTAGCATCACGCTTAACTTCAGCACCGAGCTGGATCGGGCTGGTGATCTTGTGCGTGCAGCCTTGGCAGAGGTCAGCGCTTAGCCCCTTAATCACCGCGCAGGTGTATGGCCCCTTGGTCTGGCATGCCTTCTCAATCGTGTCTTCCGGTGTATAACCCGGATGCCGTTCAGATATTCTGTGTATGGCCGTGTCGCGATCATCACAAGCCCATGCGATAGACAGGCTGGCTCGCCAAAGCGGCTCTTCTAACTCAGCTTGGTTTTCGATCGCGTACTTGAGGAAGTTGCAGCCCTTACCTTTTTTGGTCTTGGCTACGATAAGCCCGAACCGCGACTGCTTGTTACCCAGCAGGGCTTTAGCGGTTTCGCTCAGCTGCGAGGTGTCTACCTTGACCCGCTCGCGTTTTGGTTCTGGCAGATCAAGCGCAGCTAGGCAGTCTGCAAACAGGTCAACGTCGACTGGCTCGCCTTTCTCATACTGCGTAACCCACTTCGGATCGTTTGGATTTTTGAAGTTCAGGGTCTGCGGTACACGCAGAATACGCGCTTCGTCAGCGGTAACTGCTGGGTCAGCGTTCAACCCTAGCTGTGCGCACGCGGCCTTCAGTCGTTCTGCGATTGGCGACCACGCCGAGCTTGGGATGTACTGCGTGAGCAGCCAATAAACATGAACGCCGTTGCCAGAGTTGACGATGCTTGGGTGCGGCAGCTTGGCTTTAACTCTAAAGTCTTCAAGCGCTTCGAGTGCTGTCGCTTGGTCTGGGTATGGCTTGCCCGGCCCGCAGTCGAGATCAAGCCAGAATGACTTCATCCACTGGGCGTTTTCTTGGGTGCGCTTCTCGCTGCCTTCTTTGAACGAGGCAACGGCAAAATACGCGTCGATCTTGCGGTCAGCAAAGCTCTCTGCGCGCTCTGCTACCGTGTCGATGTCATCTACAAATTCTTGGAGGACCTTTCCCCCGCTAATTCCGACTACACAATACCGTCCGGCTTCCGGCAGAACGTCGTGCAGAAAATCAGTTGTTGGACTCATCAGTGGTTCCGGCGAGTAATAGTGGGCGGCAGCGGTTACGCCTACCGTTTTCGGGCACGAAGCCCTAGCCGCCCTTAGTGGCTCAGAATAATTTCAGCTGGTTGGGGTCGGCCTCGACCTGCTTAGCAGGGGGAACCGAAGATAGCATCAGCTCGAAGCGTTCAGCAAGCTCGTTAAGAAGTTGCTTATTTACTCCAACAGATGTCCTACCGTCGTACTCAAGAACCGACTTCACCAGCCTCAACACTTCGCGATCGCTGAGGCTGGTGTACTGCATTACTCGTCGCCCCACTCGTCCAGAATGGAAGCCACGTCGGCCTTCTCTGCTTGCACAGGCTCAGCCTTCTTCTTGACTACCTTCGGCTCTTCCGCAGCAGCTTCTGCCTTTGGAGCAGCGGCTGGCTTCTCGAAGCCGTCCTTAGCCTTCAACTCTTCTTCAGACTCGCGCTTGGCGAACTGACGGTCGCCGGTATGCGCCTTCGCTTCTGAGGAGTTAGCCTTTTCCTGAGCCGTTGCCCACTCGTCTTCGTTCAGCGGACGAACAGCACGGAACATCAGCTTCGGCACCGGGGACTTGGTGTCGAACTTCACTTCGGTGACAACTTTTACAATGTCAAATCCGAACTCAGCCAGCTTGCGGACATACGCCTGAAGCGGAGCGTACTTGCTGCCGTCTTCAGCCTTACCGAACACCGAGGTGGCAGGCAGGGTTACGCCGTACACATCGCCCTTCTGGTCGCCTTCCAGTACCACTGCCAAACGCGCAGAGTAGCGGCAGGCGCGAGAGTCGCCCTGACCTGAACCCTTCACGTTCTGCGGGCAGTTAGCGCACAGGCTGGCCTGCGGGCTCTCTACGTTTGAGCTCGGGGCGTTGCCGTCGTCAGACCAGCAAGCTGGGCTGGTGACTACGCCTTCCTTGTAAGCGCCTTCGTAGTAGGTGCGGGCGATAGCCGGAGCGGACTTCACGACGATCATGTTCATGGCACGATCTTCGTTCTGCGCGATTTCCTCGCTACCCAGCATCATGCGGAATACAGAACCCTTGAAGCTGATGCGCTTCAGGGACTGGCCGCCACCGCCGCCACCGGCCAAAGCCTTAGCGGTTTCTGAAAGTTCGCCACCTGCGAGGTGGGCTGGCATGGTGTTGCCCATGCCTTCAAAGATAGTCATGTCTGACATCACTTGGTCTCCTTTTGCTCGTAAATAAATTGCTGGCCTGAAACGAAGTTCTCCAGCTGCTCTTTAGTGAAAAGCACCTTGGAACCAAGCCGCACGAAGGCGATCTTGCCCTCATACCGCAGCTTGTTTAGTGCGGATTCCGATAGCCTGAGCATCTTGGCCGCTTCCTTGGTGGTGAATAGTCCGAGGTCGCTCACGGCTTGTTCCCTCTTCGTACAACGATTGAATACCGACTGTCGGAATTAACAGGCGGTGCCACATCTGGATGGTTCTCCAGAAATTCCTTGAAGTTGCCTTGGTGAATACGGCGCTCAACTAGGTCGAAGCCGTCGTCCCCCTGCCCCTTCAGGAAGTCTTTGAATGAGTCCCAATCTGGGGCCCAATACCGAGTACGCACCACCCTAGAGGCGGTCCCGTACGGGGTCTTCATGCTGTCTAGCCCATGCTCCTTGGCAAGGTCAAGCAGGGCGTTTTCGATTATGTCGATCTTCTCCTTGAGCGCTGCGTCCTCGTCGTCAAACTTGCGCTTGAGGTCTGAGCGAGCGTCACGGATGCGAATATAAGCCGATACCAGCTTTGCTGTGTCCATGTGTTGTCCCTCTGAAGTGTGCAGCTTTTAGCTGCTAAGTTCTTGTTCGTACAGTGCTACCAAGTCTTTTTGGTTAGCTTCCTTTGATTCTAACGTATCATAGACTCTCTTTTCAACCTCTGAGCCGTAAATTTTTATCACAGTCATTTTATTTTGCTGTGAGGGCCTATTTATTCGTTCATTCGCCTGTAGCCAAGTCTCCACTGAGGCCACCGGGCCGAACCAAACGATCGTATCCGCTGCGGTGAGCGTCACGCCGTGCGCTGCGGACTGAGGCTGGATGACCAGCACGCGTGGGTCCTCCGCCTCTTGGAAATCTTTGAATACTTGAGTGCGAACTTTCATTGGGACAGCACCGTTGATGACCTCAGCCGTGAAGCCCTCCTTCCTCAACCGGTCTACCACAATCTCGATGGCGTGCCGGAAGGGCACGAACACAATTACCTTGTGTGCCGCCTCTCTCACCACCTCCACGATCTCGTCTAGGCGGTTCTTGGCGTCGAACTGCACAGTCTCGCCGTCGTCTGAGTAAACCGCCCCACAGGACAGCTGGAGCAGCTTGTTCAGGCCAGCCGCCGCATGGACAGCGGTGATCTGCTCCCCGGCAGCCTGCACCATCATCTGCTTCTTGAGCTCCTTGTAGTACTTCTTCTGCTGCGGGGTCAGCTCCACCTCACGGGTCTGGTATGTCATCGGAGGCAGATCGAGGCACTCGGCCTTGGTGAACCGGATCGCTGGCTGGAGTGCTGCGTTGACCAGCTTCGTGGCGTTGGAGTTTGGCACCCATTTGAATTGGGTGACTTTGACCATCACCTTGTCGCGCCAAGTGGTGTAGTAATTCGGTACTCGCTGCGGTACTGCCATCTTAGCCAGCCCGAACGCGTCGACCGGACTCTGGGCGGCAGGTGTGCCGGTCAGCATCCACAGCTTAGTCATCGGGGTGATGACCTTGTTCAGCGACTTCCAGCGGCGGGTGGTAGCCGTCTTGACGAAGTTAGCCTCGTCGCAAACCACGAGGTCAAAGCTCCCCTGTTTCAGGTCCTCGACCACCGTGGGTACGCCGTCGTAGTTGATGATGACGAAGTCGTTCGGGCCGTGGATTGCCTTACGGCGAATCTCCTTGCCGCCGTGGGCTACGGCAGCAGACCGGTGCATGGCGATGGTGAAAATGTCCTTCATCCACGCCGACTGCATGATCGACAGCGGGCAGACAACCAGCACGCGCTTGATGTCGCCAATCTTCATCAGGTAGTCAGCCGCCCAGATGACTGCGCCAGTCTTGCCAGTCCCCTGCTCGGAGAAGCAGAAGGCCCGGTTGTTCGCAGTTAGAAAACTAGCAGTTTGCTTCTGGTGGTCGTAAGGCTTGAAGGCGCCCGGCCAGTCGTAGTCCCGCAGGATGGGGCTCGGGGCTTTACGCACTCCGAGGTTAGCTAAGCGGCGGGCGTTATCCAGACTCCATTTAACCAGCACTTCGTGGGAGTCTTCCCCGACTTGGCCGAGGTAGCGGCTCTGCTGGATGGCAGTGGTGTATTTTTTTGGGTCGCGGACGCGGACCAATAGCCCTCTATTATCAATAACTTCCATGACGTTCCTGAAGTGGTTTATGCGGTCAATTTTTAAGGTGAATGACTTCACCCTACGCCGCTTTTTTTATAGCGGCACTCCACAGTCTACGCCGTGGTAGTGCCTATGCCAAGGGGTTATTTCATCTTGGCAGACTTAGTTCTTGCGAAGCTACGATTCTTGCTTGCAGGCACCGCACGCAGGTTGCTGCGGCCATTGCCACCGCCCTTCGCCATTGGTTTCTTGTGGTCAACATCCTTGCCGTCGCCCTTCTTGACAACGCCTTCCTTCATCAGCTGATAGCGGGCACGGTTGCGTGCGGCACGCTTCTTCTTGACGGATGGCTTGCCGTCGTACTTACGCTCGGCCTTGTAGTCTCTCGGGTTGCGCGGCATATCAGCCTCCACAAAATTCACAGTGTTTCACGGGGCACCACTTACGGCACAGGCCGTTCGGGTTCGCAGGCCAATTATCGTTGTCAAAGGCCGCTTGTAAAAGGGCTGCTTTCTTCTCCCACTTACCCCACAGAAACGGCTGGTCCTGCCGGTCGTAGGCGGCCTTAATCACCACATCGTGCAGGAGGAACACCAGCGCGGCCTTGACTTCTTTTACATCCGGGTAGTGCTCGAACACCATCAGGGCCATCAGCTCCAGCTGCCCCTTGTCGGGGTATTTGGCGGAGCCAGTCTTGTAGTCAACGATCCACGCCTTTTCGCCGTTGAGAATTACTAGGTCAGCGATCCCCCGCACCCAGACATCCTTGGCTAGAAACTTGGTCGGTTTCTTTTCAAGGGTGAGTGCCATCTCCAGCTCGCACAGCTTCTCGCCTTCAATCCTGTTGAGCGAGTCGAGTGCGGGCTTGAATTTGCCGTAGCCCGGATGCAGGGGTTTGCCGTCGCGGATGTACTCTTCCGCAGCTTTGTGAACTTCTTTGCCGTAAATCGTCTGCTCCGTCTCAACGAACGGATACAGCTTCTCTACCTTCTCGGCATGGTATTTCCGAGGGCAGGTGTCAAACGTCTTTATCGAGCTGAAACTCCAAGCTGCGGGCATGTGACTCCTTTAGTAGTCGAGCATCGGTACACTGGTTTCCGCGTAGTCCTCGAACTCATCGTACGTCTCAGGAAGGTACGCGAACTCGTTGATACTACAGGGTTCTCCCTCAGTTTCAACAGGTTTGCCCCGGTATGACCAAGCGTAGTACGGGATCGTGATTTCGTTATTCACGAACATGCGCCCCTTGTCGGTCAGCTCCCAGTAACCTTTGGTTCTACCCCCATCTGAAGACGCCTTCAATTTACGCACCAGCCCCCAGTACTGCATCTTCTGGAAGTTGGTGCGCTGGTTGTAGGCTAACTTTAAGCGTTTAAGGTGTTCCACCCCACCAGCCTGTGCCAGCCGGTAAAGCCCGATCGCCATGCCCTTGTTGAACTTGTGGCGGTACTTAACGATAGTAGCCCCGCAGCAGGTGCAGCGCTTATTACCGTCTTCGTCTTCAACAGTAAACTCGTCGTCATAACTCATTTTGCGTCTCCGTAAGTCGTTGCAATATCGCCCTCGCTCCATGTAACAAGCTCGGGCCACCAGTCACAGCCATCCCTCATAATGGACTGCACCAAATCGAGCATCTCCTGTGCGTGCTCGTCTCGCACTACATACACCAGCTCATCGTGAACCGTCAGAGCGGGTGGATATTTCTTGCCTAGCTGGGTCTGAGTAACCTTCAGCATGTGGTCAGAGATCACTTCGCGAGCAAGGTGCTGCACGATGTTTTCCGTAACCTTCCCGGCGTAGATGCGAGCCTTGCGACGGCCTTCGCCGTACACCCACTCCTTCCTGCCAGTCTCCGCGTCCTCCTCCATGCGCAGGTGTGGATAGCGGATCATGCCTAGCGGGGTTTTGATCCCGCCCTTGGTTGTCTTACACAACCCCTTCGGGTCGATAGAGATACCGGTACGCCCGTGGTAGATGTGGTTCAACGCCGCATGACAAACCTTCCAGCCGTGAGTAATCCTCGGGTACGCGGTTCGCCAGCGGGTGACAACGTCGTAGGATTCGCCCTCAGTCAGGTCAACGCCGCCCATCAGCTTCGCTACCTTCTGGAATGTCAGCCCGCCAGCACCAAAGCCAAGGCCGAGGTGCGCAACCTTGCCCACCTGACGCTCATGCTTGGTAACTTCTTCGATTGGCTTGTTGTACAGCTTAGACGCGAAGTCTTTGTACAAGTCCGCCTTCTCAGGGTCAGCGTTGAACAACGCCATACTGCTCGGCTCTTGCCATAGGAAGTGATTCACGCGCAGCTCGATGCCTGACAAGTCAGCCACAACCACCTTGTATCCGTCTGGCGCGCGGAGGCTTTTGCGTAGCGCATCAGTTGGTTTCGGCTTGCTCGGGTTTATGCGAGGCAGGTTCTGCTGGTTCATCTTCATCGTGCCAGACCAACGACCTGTAGTGTCTGCGCCGTAGTAGTTCAAAGCTACAGGCATCTTGCCTTTCGCAGCCGTGCCGCATGCGATGAACTGTTTGATGCGTGACTCAAGAATCGTGCTCTTGACCTTCAGCCTAGCTCCCGCAGCGGCAGCCACTTCGTAGTCGTCGTGTTCTTGCAGCGCAAGAAACGCTTCGTCCGTTTTGGCTAGTGCAGGCACTTGCTTCTCTGGGTTGGTCGGAGACGGCTTCATCGGCACGGCTACGCCTTTCGCTTTTAGATACTTAGCAAACTTAGGCGCTGATGCCAGAATCTTCTTGGCAATCTCAATCTTCTCGTCGTCCGTCATCAGCTCGATCGGCTCATCAGCAACCTGCTCGGCTACGTTGAGCAGCATCTTCTGCTGCGCTGTCTGAATCTCCTCCAGCGTGTGTTCAAGCAGCGCGAAGTCCAACTCAAACTGCGGCTCGACCAGCATACGGATGGTCAAGTCGATCAAGCGGAGTTCTCGTTGCCCTAACTGTGGAGTTAAACGATTGAAGATTTTGTAGCAGAGTTCAGTGTCGACGGTGTTGTAGCTTGTCATGGCTGCTAACTCGTCGTCGGTAAAATCCGCTAACTTCTTGCCCTTCGTGTTTGTCGCTTCTAGGTCGAGCTTTTTGCCAAGCCCTAGTTCTTCAGCGACCTTCTTCAGCGAGCCACCAACAGTTTTGGCGAAGCCAAGTGCGCGGGACATTGCGAGCGTGCAACCCCATGCCTTTGGCTTCATGCCGAACCGCCACGCGCAGATCATGGCGTCGAAACCGCTCATGTTGTGGGCGATCAGCATGGCATCTGAGAAGTCAGTAGCGTCCACCCAGCGTTGGATGTTGGACTCGCCAAACAGAACGAATGGCTTGTCATCAGCTACTTGGATTGCGACCGACTGAATCTCGGTCTCGGGGTGCATCACGTATTCAACAGGGTGAATCTTGGTGAGCGAGTGGGTTTGAGACCAATAGGTCTCGAAGTCGATGAATATCGGAGTCATGTTGCTGTTCCTCATGTAGTCAGCATGTTTATCGAGGTGTGTCTGCCTAAAGCAGGGGGGTGTTTTTAGCTGAAACAAATTAGATCGTCAAGCACCTCCTTCAAATGATCTAGGTTGTAGGCGTCGATGACTAACGCCACGCCGCCATGTTGAGCGATCTCGCTTAGATTTCGCTGTTGTAGTGCAGTGGGTTTGTTCTTCTTCAAGTCGGCTTTGACCTCAATGCCGATGAACCGCCCGTTGTAGCAGGCTACGATGTCCGGCACACCCGAAGCACCGTAGCCGCCAGTTACCGGGTAGAAGTAATACATTCCGTATTGCTTCAAGATGTCAACGATCTTGCGTTTGACTTTTTTCTCCGGGGTATCAGCCACGGCGTTGCTCTAACCAATCAGCCAACGCAGCCACAGCAAAGCCAGCCACGATACCGCCGATGAAGTACATCGCTGCTTCCATCCAGTCAGTCATCATTATTCTCCAATTCCTGCGTCTCCCACAGGATGTAACGGGCCTCAGCGGCCATATCGTCAAGCGCGAAGTGGCACTCGACACCATCAAAATCTTTACGCTCTGCCAACTCAACCGCCTTCTTCGCAAGGCAGCGAGCCTTCTTGAGCACGGATAGGCTTGGGTGGATCATCTGATTTCCTCCATGTTCCAGATGGTTCTGATCTTGCGGATGATCGCATCGCGGCGCTGCTGCAACTCAAGGTAGTCTTTACCGCTGAAGTTCAGCTTGGTTTCTTGGCCTGCCACCTTGTTG
>Ga0196901_1000322_pt1 | contig 25692 bp, 27 predicted proteins | sample CB_VirMetaG_FD_169099 | JGI IMG/M metagenome (GOLD analysis project Ga0196901, IMG submission 169099) | Freshwater to marine saline gradient viral communities from Chesapeake Bay - CB_1504_1 Viral MetaG (v3) (version 3) | ecosystem: Environmental > Aquatic > Marine > Coastal | place: USA... | reverse complement strand
TCATTAGACCCTAACTCAAGTAACTATATAGAAAAAGTAATTGGTAATCAATCTACAGCTCTAGTAACAGGAGCAGACGGAACGTATGTTAGAATATCAGGAGAATATGTTAATAGATCTAACTTCGTTAGAGTATCTGCAGTAAACTTACCAACAGTAAATTACCTAAGTACAGATGGAGTTACAGTAAACCTTGATACAGCAGGAACATCTTATTCAGCATCACTGCCAATAGTACAATCAGGTTCATTCTTCGATGCAGCCGGAGGTATCGCAAGCGGAGCTAATTTCTTTGGAAATATAAATAATACGAATACTCAAGGATTAGTAGTAGCTAACTATACAGATATAATTAACTTACTAGAAAATACAGAAGATTATGTATTTAATATAATTTCTGCACCAGGCCTTATCTATGCTAATGCAACTCACATTACTCCAATAGATTCAATTATATCTCTTGCAGAAACTAGAGGGGACTGTATTGCAGTAGTAGACGTACAGAATTACGCAGCTACCGTATCTAATGTAACTGCACAAGCAAGTGTACTAAATAGCTCATATGCAGCAACTTATTGGCCTTGGTTACAAGTTCAATCTGCTACAGGTAGAAACGAATGGGTTCCAGCTTCAGTAATAATACCAGGAGTTTATGCATTTACAGACAATAGCTCAGCACCTTGGTTTGCACCAGCAGGACTTGTTAGAGGAGGAATTACAGGAGTAATTCAAGCAGAAAGAAGACTAACCAGAACACAGAGAGATACTCTATATACTAACAAAGTTAATCCAATCGCTTCATTTCCAGGACAAGGAATATCAGTTTTCGGTCAAAAGACATTACAGACAAAAGCATCAGCTTTAGATAGAGTAAATGTAAGAAGATTGTTAATTGAATTGAAAAAGTTCATTGGAGATCAAGCAAGAACTTTAATATTCGAGCAAAATACTCTCACAACTAGAAACAGATTCTTATCAACAGTAAATCCTTACTTAGAATCAGTAGTACAGAGACAGGGACTTTATGCATATAGAGTAGTAATGGATGATACAAACAACACAGCAGATGTTGTAGACAGAAACCAGCTAATAGGTCAAATATATATTCAACCAGCTAAAACTGCAGAATTTATAATACTTGACTTTACAATTGAACCTACAGGAGCAACCTTTGCAGGATAATTAAAAATTAAGATATTTATAATAAAGTAACTAATAAAAGAAAAAAGATATGGCCGTATTGGACCCTAATGAGATAATGTTTAGAGCCTTTGAACCGAAGGTACAGAACAGATTCATAATGTACATGGATAACATTCCATCATTCATGGTAAAAAAAGTAACAGCTCCAAGCTTTGATGATGGAGAGGTAATATTAGATCATATCAACTCTTACCGTAAGATTAGAGGAAAGAGAAAGTGGGGAGATATGGATATGACTTTGTACGATCCGATTACACCTTCTGGTGCTCAAGCAGTAATGGAATGGGCTCGTCTATCTTACGAATCAGTAACTGGTAGAGCAGGATACTCAGACTTTTATAAAAAAGACTTAACACTAAACGTATTAGGTCCAGTAGGAGATATCGTATCAGAATGGATTATTAAAGGAGCATTTATTAAAACAATGTCTCAAGGATCTTTTGATTGGTCAGCACCAGACGCAGTTGAATTGACAATGACTGTTGCAATGGATTATGCCGTGCTTAACTATTAATGCAGCCTTGAAATTTTAAAACACATACTAAATTACTGCTGTTTATATACAGTACTTTAAAAAAAGATAAGATGAAGTTAGTAACTATAATAAACGAGATCGAGGCAAGTAAATGTCCGACATCGACTCAAAATATAGGAGAAAACCTTCAAAATAGACAAAATGCTATAGATGAACACGAGTATGGTCCCTTAAATCCAAACGAACCAAACGAAAAATTTTGGCAGGCTAAGGTAGATATGTGGAAGCTTGACTCTATAGAAGAAGCTAAAACATCCCTTTGCGGTAACTGTGCAGCATTTGATACTACAGCTAAAACATTAGACTGTATTGCTAAAGGAATCGGAGATGATGAAGGTACAGAAGATCCATTTGATGTAATTAAAGCAGGGGAACTAGGCTATTGTCGATTCCTAAAATTTAAGTGTGCTGCAGCTAGAACTTGTAATGCTTGGGTTGTAGGGGGTCCAATAACAGACAGAATAAACTAGAATAAACTAGAATAAAATAAAATAAAATGGAGAATTACGCAAAATTAGTATCACTCTTATTTCACTCTAGAACACAATCTCACATCCTACACTTACAGACATCTTCATTTGCTGAACACAAAGCATTAAATGATTATTATGATGGAATTATTGACCTAGTAGACGGTTTAGTAGAATCTTACCAAGGAAAGTACGGTGTCTTGAGAGGGTACTCTAATTACTCTCTATTAGAATATAAAGATAAAGACCAAGTAATCACTTATTTTGAAGCTTTAGTTAATAAAGTTATCTCCCTAGAAGAAGAAATAACAGATTCATATATCCTGAACCAAATAGATACTGTCCTAGAATTACTAGAATCGACTCTGTATAAATTAAAATGGCTAAGCTAAGAGATTTAGTTAAAGAAATACTCAGAGAGGAAAAAGAAAAACGAGACAGGTGCTTACGTATTGCTGACCGTAAATATAACAAACCGTCCGCTTATAAATCCGGTGCTGTAGTTAGATGTCGTAAGGGAAATATCTGGAAAGACATTAAAGAAACAGAGGATCCACAATCAGGCAGAGCTGCTCCATATGGATCAGGATATGCAAAAGTTAGAGAGGAAGTGTTAAAAATGATGAAAGAAGATGAATCTCTGCGTAAATGGTTCTCCCGTAAAGGTCAACCTGGTAAAAAAAGTGGTTGGGTGGATTGTAATACCTGTCGGGAAGTAGACGGGAAAACAAAATGTAAGTCTTGTGGAAGAGAAAAAGGAGAAAAGCGTTCAAAATATCCTTCATGTCGACCTACACCTGGACAATGTAAAACACCTGGAAAAGGGAGTAAATGGGGAAAACAAACTTAAAATGTGAACTCAACCTACAAAATGGTTGTTTTTCTTTTTTTATTTCCGTATATTTATAGTAACAACTAGTTTTAATTAATAAAATTTATGGAAGACAAACAAAAATTCCCATCAGAAGTAGTAGATTTACCTTCTAGAGGAAAACTTTACCCTAAAGATTCTTTATTAACATCAGGTACTATTGAAATGAAGTACATGACAGCAAGAGAAGAAGATATCTTAACAAACCAGAACTATATACAAAAAGGTATAGTAATTGATAAACTCTTACAGGCACTAATTGTAGACAAAGCAATTGACTATAACGAACTTCTAGTCGGTGATAAAAACGCTCTACTTATAGCTGCACGTATCTTAGGATACGGAAAAGATTATGAATTTCAATATGATGGTGAGAAAGAAAGTATTGACCTTTCCCTACTAGAAAATAAACCACTTCACCCAGATGTAGAAAAAGCTACAGAAAACATATTCAACTACACACTCCCTAACTCAGGAAAAGTAATTACCTTCAAGCTTCTATCACACGGAGATGAACAGGGGATTGACCAAGAAGTAAAAGGACTAAAGAAAATCAATAAAGACTCTTCAGCAGAGTTATCAACCCGTCTAAAGCATATGATTATTGCAGTGAATGGAGATAGCGAAAGAAAAACCGTTAGAGCCTTCGTGGATAATGAGTTCCTAGCAAAAGACTCTAGAGCATTTAGAAACTACCTGAGAGACTTTCAACCCGATGTAGATATGAAATTCTACCCGGAAAATGGACCGGAAGGGGGGGTCGATGTCCCGATAGGGGTTAATTTTCTTTGGCCTGACGCTAACCTATAGAGTATCTGTATTTACACAAATACATGAGATAGTATTTAATAGTAAAGGAGGGTATGACTTTCATACTGTATATAATATGCCTTTATGGTTACGTAACTTTACTTTTCAAAAAATGCTAGAGTTTTACGAAAAAGAAAAACAAGAATACGATAAGGTAAATAAAAAAGGGACCGAACTAAGAGGTCCGTCAATATCAAAACCTTCATATAGTACTAAGGCTCGTAAATAATTACGGGCCTTGACTATTTATAATAAATTCATTGTGTAAATGGCGAATCAGCAACAAGAGGAAAACATAAGACTCCAAGAAGCAAAAAAATTAATACAAGATATTAACAGCCTGAGAGTACAGATGAACCAAGAACCTTTAAAACTTGGAGATGCTGAAGCTGTTAAAGGTATACAATCGCTAAGAAACGAATTCAAGCAACTTGCAAGAGATATTGGAGATGTAGACAACTCTGCTTCGAACCTATTCGAACAGATGGTAGGAATAGCGAAAGAATTTGGAGCTGTTAGTACACCTGCCAACCAATTAAAATCTGCTTTTAAAGGAATAGTCGCCGAAGCAGCAAAGTTAAAAAACGATGAACTAGGGTTGCTAGACCTTAGAACACGGGATTTAGAAAGTATAGAGAAGAAACTAGGACTTCAATATGAAGCTGCAAGAGTAGCAGCATCTCAATTTACAGGACAAGAAGCGTTAATAAAAAAAGCAGAAAAAGCAAGAGAAGAGGAGACTAAGCAAAGAAACCACATTAATAAACTCAAACAAGCTGCTATAGACTTAGAAGCTCAAGGTAACGATGACGGCGCCTTAGTAAAACTTGCATCTGTAGAGCGTTATGAAAAGCAAATAGTAGGTGTACAGAGATCTAGAGCTACCCTAGAAAAAGCAATTAAACCTGAAGCAAAAGCAGCATTAGCGTTCCTAAATGATCAAAAAAGCGCCTACACAAAGATACAAGATAAAGTAAAAGAAAGAAAAGGAACAGAAAAAGAAATAACTAGACTTTCAGGGGTAACAGGTGCATTAGTTGGAGGTACCGGAGCATTAATGGAGAGATTAGGTATGAGATCTGGTATATTCCACGATGCTATGAAAGACTCTGCAGAAGATATGCGTGCAATGGCTAAGTCTACAGCTGAAGGAGGAAAGCAGTTTACCAAACTACAGATAGCTGCTACAGGTTTCTCTACACTTGCTAAAGGATTCTCAGGAGCATTGAAGGATCCAGCTGCTGCAGCACTTGCAATAGTTACTGCATTTTTAGATGTTAACAAAGCAGCAGTAGAGTTTACACAATATACAGGACAAGCAGCAGCATCATTAGGAGGAGTAAATACGGAAGTTGCTTCAATGACCGATATGCTAAAAACAGCTGTAGAACTTACTAAACAAACAGGGTTAAATGCAGCGACTGTCTTTACCTCCCAGCAAATAGGGCAGATAGCAGACGCTCAACAACTCCTAGGAGTATCCGCAGAACAAGCCGGTAAACTTGGAATGATGATGAAGCTGACCAGTAAATCAGCTGATGAAATAGGTAACGCTATATACGACAATGTAGATGCAGGAATATCCAATAAAGTCGTATATGACGATGTACTATCAGCATCAGATGACATTACAGCTTCTGTTGGAGGAAATGCTAAAGCACTAGCAGGAGCCGCCTCCGCAGCTAGAAAAATAGGACTAGAACTATCAAAAGTTAATAGTATAGCAGACGGCTTATTGGATTTTGAATCTTCTATAGAAGCAGAATTAGAAGCCCAGCTTCTGACTGGTAAAAGTATAAATTTAAATAAAGCAAGAGAGTTCGCTTTAAACAATGATTTAGAGGGGCTTGCAAAAGAGTTATCTAAAAATGGAGCATCAGCAGCGGAGTATGCAAAAATGAACAGAATTGAGCAACAAGCACTAGCTAAAGCTTTAGGGATGTCCAGACAAGAACTAGGTACGATGGTACTCACTGAAGAAGCTATAGCCAGCATGACCGAAGAACAGGTTGCAGCAGCCAGAGGAGTAACATTAGAGCAATCCAAGCAGATGGATATTCAAGCAAAAATACAAAAGTCTCTAGATAGATTAGCGCAAGCCTTTGCACCAATTCTAGAAGCGATAGTACCAATAGTGGACGTACTGCTGAATATAATCAGACCAATTGCTGCAGGTGTTGGTTGGTTGCTTAAATGGAAGGCTGTATCCTATCCCCTAGTAGCTATATTTGGAGCTATTGCTGTCTCTATGGCAGCAATGAAAATAGCATCTTTTGCCGGAGCAGGTGTCAAAGGTTTTCAAGCAATGAGAACCTCCCTAACAGGTTTACAACAGGGATTAAAAGGAATACCAGGACTGTTAAAAGGAGCAGGAGGAGCGTTAGGTAAATTAAGAGATGGACTAGTAGGAGAGTTTAAAGCAGTTACAACACCAGCAGCACCAGAAGGAGGTATTGTGGAAGACCTGCAAGATAGGGCAAAGGATAAACTTGGGGATAAAGCAGAAAATGCAGCAACAGGAGCTGCAGGTACATCCGAACCAAAATCATCTGGGGTAAAGATAAAAGAGTTCCTTACAAATCTAGCAGCCGGACTTAAAGAAATGGCTTCAATGAAAGTAGTACAAGGAGCATTAGCTTTAATACCTGCAGCAATTGGACTAGTTGCTATGATCCCTGGATACTTAGGAGCTAAGTTACTAGAGAAAATCAGCGGACCTAAGTTACTTTTAGCTTTTCAATCATTATCACAAGGACTAAGCTCAATGTCTAAAACATTTATAGGTTCATTAGCACTAGCAGCCGCAGCAGCTGCATTTATGTTAATGATACCAGGATCAGCAGGAATGGCACTCATGGGACTAACTGCACCAATGGCAGCCGCAGGAATATATATACTTATACCGGCACTAGAAGCACTAGGAGCAGCAATGATGACCGGAGTAGGAGCTTTAGGATTAGCAGCATTAGTCGGAATGGCAGTTGGATTAGGAGCTTCATTCGCCTTAATAGGAGCAGGAGCAATGATGTTTGGACTAGGTATAAAGTATGCAGCAGAAGGAATCAGCACGATATTCTCAGGACTCACAGGACTTATTTCTGCAATACCGCAACTTTACCTAATAGGAGGAGCATTAATGAGTATAGCAGGTGGATTAGGAGCTATAGCATTTGCAGGCTTTGCAGCAATACCTGCTCTATCAGCACTCTCAGGACTTATAATTATGGCAACGCCTCTTCTTGCAGTAGCAGGATTATTTGGAGGAGACGAAGGAGAGGGAAGTAGTGACAGTTTTGCAAAACTAGAAGCTAAACTAGATATTCTAATATCAGCAGTTCAAGCAGGAGGGAATGTTTACTTAGATGGAAACAAAGTAGGATCAGCCTTGACTATAGGTTCGTATAAAAGTTCTTAACTTCTATTTATAATAAAGAAAAACAATAAAATAAATAACTATGGCAAACGGAATTCTTAACAACCAACTCCCTAATTCTATTTTAGGATTAGGAGGAACTACACCCCCCCTACGGCCGGGTGCAAATCCTAACTCAACCTTACACAACCAATCGTCAATAAATAATCAACCAGCGATTGAGCAAAGTCCTTCAAATCTAGATCTAGACGGAATAACTCCCGAAAAATATTCAGATAATACCCCAGGATAGTAAAAATGGGGATTTTACAAAATTATAAAGAAGGGAATATGGATACCCTGCGTTCGATTAATTACGCAGAGACAGGTACCGTAGCTCCGTATGTAATTAAGGATATAGATAACCCCCCAAGAAATAACGACAAATCACTAGGCCTTCAATTTAACAAACGCATCGACGATACATCACGTATCGCTCAAATGCTTATAGATAAACCAGGTTTAAAATTTACACTAAACCAAGCTTTACTACAACAAACAGATACTATTAGTAAACTAAATAAGGCAAGTTCAGGAGGAATAAAGGGAATAGCAAAAGAAGCACTGGGGACTGTTAGAGATACAGTAATAGAGACAGCAAAAGTACTAGCCTCAACTCTAGCTCAAGTACCAGTAAACGGAACAGGTACTCATTTCATAAGAGGATTTACACCAAACACTTACTTAAAACCAGGAGAATCTCAAATAGGAGGGTTAGCACAATCGCTAGGCCTTGGAGGAGCAGCACAATTTTTAGGCTTAGGAGGAAGTAATGGACCTTCACAAGCATTAGCAGGTACTAAGATTATACCAGACGGAAATCCTCAAGACGGTCTTCAAGTTTTTCCCATAGAGGATAAGTATTCTATCTCAAGTACGGTAGAGGGAGATCCAAAGCAATTAGGGCTTGGAGATATTTCTGAAAATAAGTACTCTGAGACCACTACAGGAGATGATCCTCTTGTTAGCCAAGATAGTGATTACATTTTAAGTAATCTGTCTGCAAAAGAGAGGCAGGAAATAGCTAAAACAGGGGGGACTATAATATCTGATAACTTAGGTCAAGAAGCCTATAATGAAGTTGGACCTGCTGCTGATTCTGTACTGGTAACTAAAGTTAGTAAGTTTGCAGGGGGAGAGGATACCCCTAATAGAAATACAGGAATACAAGATTTTAGAGCACAAGGACAAACACCCGAAGTGCAACCAGCTATAAATCCATTTGCAGGTAGAGAAGTAAACACCTATTCATTAGACTATAACAGTCCAAATATAAATAAAGAAACGAGAGTAGGTCTAGGGAATCAAGGGAAGAAAAAAAATATAACCTCCTACACTTCTACAGACCCAGACAGTATAGATAGGATAAATGCCTTAGCTCCGAAAGATGCTAAAGTATCCGGAGTAAGCACCGAAGGGGAGTCCTCAAGGGATTTTATAAAATTTAATTTTCAAGTAATAACACCAGATACAACTAAGTACCTATATTTTAGAGCATTCCTCACACAGTTTGACGATAGCTTTAACGCTACTTGGGATACTACAAAATACTTAGGGAGAGCAGAAGAATTATATACTTATGGAGGTTTTTCAAGAAACATAGGTATAGGGTTTATAATATCGGCAGCAACAAGAGAAGAAATGAAACCCCTCTACCAAAAAATGGCGTACCTTGCATCATCTACAGCACCAACATATGGAGATGGTAAATTTATGAGAGGTACCTTGGTTAAGGTAACTATAGGAGATTACATATATGAAGTACCGGGCATACTCGAAAGCGTAAAATACTCCTGGGATACTCAATACTCTTGGGAAATAGCAATGCAAAGCCCAGAAGGGGAAACTGATGATGATATGCAAGAACTTCCACATACAATGAATTGCTCACTATCATTTAAACCAATACACACCTTCATACCAGAAACTGGACTTTTGCCATTTATAACTAATCCAACCCCGGGAAGTACAAAAAAACCTTTTATACTAAATCCACAGTAAATGCCAAATAGATATAGAAATATTCCTATAGTACAATCTAATAACGGAATAAAATATAGAAAAAATTCTATCTACCCGGAAATACAGGAAGATGAAAATGATATATACCTTATAACAACATACGGTGATCGTTATGATATATTAGCACAGCAGTACTATAACGACTCACAGTTGTGGTGGATTATAGCTAGTGCAAATAACTACTACAAAGGTACTTTAACTATTACCCCCGGAGTTCAATTAAGAGTACCAACTAATAAATCTCGAATACTACAAAATTTTGAAAATGTAAATAAAACAAGGTAATGGCAGAAGAAGTTTTAGGATCGGGATTTGCAAAAGGAGTAGAGGACCAATTAAAAGCAAGGAGTGACTTATTTAGTTCTAAAAATAGAACTAACGATCAATTACTGTATATGAACAGTAATGGAGCTTGGGCACGACTAGTTTCAAGTGTTAATACTCTCAACGCAGAAGAAGTAGCAAGACTAACTATACATAAAAACCCAATACTCGAACCGGGCAGTAAAAATCTGGCATACAATAACGTACTTTTAGGAGGAGCTAAAAAACAGAATGTACCCATAAAGGGGGGTATCTCCGAAGATAAGTGGCATACACCAATAGTAACTACCGGCAACTTCGTAAGCGAGGGTAACTTAAGAACAAACCTTTACCACAACTACGAATCTCTTGGATTCAGACCACTCCCAGGAATTGAATCGGTAAATATCGAATCAAAAAATACATACGGGACTATAAGAGAGGCAACAGTAAAGATAATTGTCTGGACATTAGAGGATTTAGAAGTCATACAAACACTATACCTAAGACCAGGGTATACTCTGCTACTAGAATGGGGACACAGCATGTACATACAGAGCAGTAACAAGAACGAGTTAAAAAAAGACGGAATACTGCTTTATGATGATTTTTTAAATGTTTCCATCAATACTCCGAGAAGAATAGAAGAGAATTTAATTGATAAAAGAAAAGAAGCGGATTATAATTATGATGCTATGTACGGGTTTGTTAAAAACTTTTCTTGGGACTATAGACAAGATGGAGGATATGACTGTACTGTAAGCTTAATATCTAAAGGTTCTATAATAGAATCTATGGGGGTAATGTTCGATCCTGAAAGAAGAATAAAGACAAACCCAGATGAAGAAAAAGACAAAGAGTCGAGAAAAAGTCCATTTCATAAATTCTTTACGGACTTAGGTAAAATAACAAAACAAACTTTTACTAAAACAGAACTTCTAGAAACTAGTAAGCCAGAAACTTACGAACACTTAGTTGATTTTTTTGGAGTAAATATTACGAATTTTAAAGCTAAAGTAGCAGGTGATGATAACAATAATAGAGGTCAGTTTATATCTTTGCGAACCTTATTAGACTTCTATAACAATTATGTAGCTCCTATGGACTACACACAGGAAAGTGAAGAAGGAACAGGAAAATACAAGTTACTAAAGTTCTACACAGGTCAGACAGATGAAAATAGTATAGACAATACACAGCCTTACGAAAAAATAGCAAAATACGTAACATCAGACTTCCACTTCTCAATAGACCCTGGAGTATGTATACTGCCTAAAAAAGCAAAAACAGGTAAAATAAGAAAAAGTAAGTTAACAACAGGAGACAAAGTTATTGCAGCAGTAGCAACAGGTGTTGTAGGACCAGGTGCTGGAGCAGTTTATACTGCCTCACAAACCAACAAGGATCTTTTAGACTTAGGAAAAGTTAATAAACTAGGAGAAACACTAAATAAAAAGATTAAAGTATCTATAAAAGGTGAAGTTGATGATGTACTTAATATATACTTATCACTCCACTTTCTTACAGTAACCATAGGAGAAATAGCGGATGACTCAGATACAAGTCAACATAATATGTACGCTTTTATGAAAAAAGTATTAGGGGAAGTTAATGACTCATTAGGAGGAATTAATGATTTTGACTTATTCAACGATGAAACTGAAGATATATGGTATATCATAGATAGGAAAGTAATAACTACATCTTCTACACAAAATAACTCAGTAATAGACCTGACAGGACTTAGATCAACAATAACAGACCTAAGTGTAGGGAGTAAAATCTCTAGTCAAATGGCGTCTCAAATCTCCATTGCAGCCCAAGGAACAGGAGGGAATACTAGTGATAATCTTGAAAATATACTGAAGTGGAACTTAGGGACAGTAGATAGAACTATGAAATCCAAAGCGGATGCAGACAATAGTACAGATACTACAATTGCTGAAAGACTAGAGAAAGAACAAGAAAGAACCGAAAAGTGGGCTGAGGAAGTCACAGATATGTTCGATGAATACGGATTAGGGGTTTTCAATTGGAATGTAGATTACGATAAAGATGGACATGAAAATTTAAAACCAGGACATAAAGACTATTGTTCAAAGTATGTATTCGATGAGTATTATAAAGGATCGGAAAGTACTAAAAAACCTGTACCAGGAACTATCCCGGTTGAATTATCTTTTTCAACAATAGGAATAGGAGGATTAAAAATTGGGCAAGCGTTTAAAGTATCACCAGGGGTACTTCCACAGAAATATACAGATAATTTTGGATTTATAATTACAGGGCTGTCACATGACTTAGGAGGAAATAAGTGGACAACATCTATCAAAACACAGTTTTATGACATAACCCTCCCTACTGCTGAAGAGATTGAAGCACAACAAACAGCAGGACAATCAAATACAGAAGGAACACCAGAGGTACCTCTCAATCAAACAGAAACACAGGGGATAATACCAATTAACGACGACCCAGCACCTATTATAAACCCTAGAAAAATAGGAGCACAAGGATACGATAATTCTCCAGTAGCAATAAGCTTAAAAAGCAAAGGAAGTAAAAACGGTCAATTAAATCAAGCAAATGCAAGTATACTGGTATACATAGGCGAATACGGAGGAGCTAATAAGTACTATAATAACCCCCGGACAGGAAATCCTGAATATATGCTACATCCGTCTGCATTTCGAGCTTTTACTTCTTGGAGAGCAGAATTAAGACAGAAAGGAATCCCCTACAGGGTATCAAGCGCTTACAGGACTGCTAAACACCAGAGTAAGATTGATTCTCCTGCAACAGCAGCAGCACCAGGAAAGTCAGCACATGGATGGGGAGGAGCAATAGATTTCGGAAACCTAAATCGAATAGTAGGAAATTCTGGAAACCCTTCTACAAACTTAGCAGGAAGAAAAACAGAAATTTATAAACAAATAGCAGAAGCAGGAGCAAAATACGGCTGGTACAATCCTTGGCGTCTTTCAGATACAGCAGGTTCAGTAGATGAAATATGGCACTTCGAGTACTGGGGAGCAGTTTAAATTAAAGAAAAATGTATTTACCAAAACACCAATACCGGAAAGTAGAGAGTATAGATCAACCTCAACTTAGAGATGGGTTAGGAAATGTTCTTAATAATCCTTCTATAATCAAGACATCAGCAGGAGAGTATTTCGATGTGCCGCCTGCTGATTTAGCACTAGGTATTTTTACTAATGCAGTACAGGGGTTTCCTGTACCTGGAGAAACACCTCAACCTGTAGAAGAATTATTTGCTCCTACTGATAGAGATAAGGCTATAGGGAAAGTAAAAAGGTATTTTGTTCAAAATAAATCAACAGCTAAAGTAAAAGAGATAGCTAAAGAGTCATTTGATGCAATATCTAAAAATAAGCAACTATATGAAACTATAGGTACATTAGAATGGCAATTGCAAGGTCCAATAAATGATATAGAAGTACAGGGAGCAATCTTTAAAGGAGCCGCTACCAATAACAGAGCAGCAGTATTGGAATTAAATAAAACTATACCGGGAGTAGTAGACATTATAACAAGCTATACCCAATTTGTACAAAGTACTCCAGCAGACACTATACAGGAGAGTAAAGTAGTCCCTCAAAAAAATAGCTTTAATATACCGGCACCAGGAAAAAAGTTGTAGGTAATCTTTTTTTTTCTTAAATTGTTCAAAAGGTTATAAAAAATGTTTTACATAATAGAAACTGAAGATCAGCTAAACTGGTTAGAAAGTCAAAAAGATTCTAAAGCTTTTCTAGAGATAATACCTACAAATGATTTATACCATCCTAGGTTTGTATCAACAGTAGCAGTGTATATAAGACCGGTAGATGACTATCAAGGTTATATAATACCTATAAATCATGAGGAAGGATTAAATGTATCAAAAGAACGTGTCTACGAGGTTCTAACAAAGTTTCAATCACTCTATACAGTAAACAAAAAGAACGTACTCTACCACTTTAATCTACAGGAAGTTATAGATATATCACTGCTGTACTCTATGAATACTTACGAAAGACTACAGCCCCTGGAGAATAACACAACTGTAAACTGGTATTATAGTAAGTATGCAGAAAAAAAAGACTTAAACACATTAATCCCAATTACCAAGTTATATGAAAAATGTGAACATACCTTTAATACAGTTAAAAAACACATAGAACTACCAACACCCTCAGGATTTGATTTTTACAACAAGATAGCAACTAATGTATTCTTCTTATTAGAGCAAAATGGAATAGGGGTAATTTATAACGCTTTCGTAGAACTTTTTACACCACGGAACCCACTCTACAGTATAAATAACAACATAGCATATACAGATTATAATTTATACAATGCAACTTCAAGACCAACAAGTGCATTTAACTCAATTAATTTTGCAGCTATACCAAAAGAGGAGAAATACAGAAAAGCTTTTAAACCACAGAACGACTACTTTGTAGAGTTTGATTTTGATGGGTACCACTTGAGACTCTTATGCGAACAAATAGATTACCCCTTGACACAGGAATCAGCACACAAGCAGTTAGCAAAAAATTACTTCGATACAGAAGATATCTCAGAAGAGCAGTACAATTTAGCAAAACAAATAAACTTCCAAGCTATATACGGAAAAATACCGGAAAAACATAAAAATTTAGAGATTTTTAAAAACATTCAAAGCTATATAGATGAAATGTGGAGAATGTATAAAGTAGAAGGGTATGTACGAAACCCGCAATCCGGTAAAACGTTTTCTACTGAATTAAAAGAGATGCACCCAACAAAGTTAATGAATTATATGATGCAATCGTTGGAAACTTCAAATAATATTACCATATTAAAAGAGCTTCTAAGGTACCTCAAGGATAAGAAAACATTTATTACCTTATATACATACGATGCAATTTTACTCGACTTTAATAAAGAGGATGGTAAAGAAACTTTAGAGGAAGTAACAAGAATAATGGAAAATAAAGGGAAATTCCCTGTAAAATTCAAATACGGCACCGACTTGGTGTTATAAAACAGCTTAACTATTTATATATGACGACAGGCACTCAAATACAGAGGTTTGATTATGATATTGAACCATTTTTTACAAGTGAAGATATGAGCAATAAACTTTTCTGTACTTTTTCAACTGAACCAGACCTAGATAGGGTACTTATAGCAATTGAAGAAAAGTACAAGATTATATACAGTAAAATTTTCGTACTATACTCAAAAAGTCAAGACGAATACATATGTACCTACAATGTAGATTTCGGAAATGTTTCTAATTTTTTAGAAAATACAATATTAGTACATAGAAAAAAAGAAACAAACACTCTCTACACGATAAATGCACTAAACACATTAATCAAAGAGCTTAATAACGGAGCCTTAGACACCTCCTTTAGAGTAAAGTGGGAAGATTTTAGAAACTGTATCCTACTTACAAAAGGATCCGAACTGAGAAGAGTAAATACAAAATTACATAAAATTATTGAAGTATAGTTGTATTTTTAAAATAATCTTCTTATATTAATTAAAGTTATAAATTTAAAATTAGTTATATGAATATCGATGCAATTAGAGCTAAGCTAGATGCTCTCAACAACAGTGGTCAAGATAGAGAAAAGACCGATTACTCCAAGATTTTTTGGAAACCAGAATTAGGAAAACAGACAATACGACTTGTACCGTCTGCTTTCAATCCAACCTTTCCGTTTAGGGAATTAAAATTCCACTACGGAGTAGGTAAGTACCCAATGATCGCTTTATCAAATTTCGGTAAGCAGGATCCTATTGAGGAATTTGTAAAAGAGTTACGAAAAACCAACGATAAGGATAATTGGTCCTTATCAGGAAAACTTTCTCCAAAGACTCGTATTTTTGCTCCCGTAATTGTTAGAGGAGAAGAAGAAAAAGGAGTTCGACTATGGGGATTCGGTGTAAATATTTACAAAGCCCTTCTTGCTTTAGCGGAAGATGAGGATATTGGCGATTTTACCGATGTACTTAACGGATGGGATATGGTTGTAGAAATGCAAAAAGGAAACCCCTATCCTGAAACGACAGTTCGAATTAAACCAAAGCAAACCCCGTTATCAGACAATAACGAGTCGGTTGATTCTTGGCTAAAAGAACAACCAAACCCGGTAGAAGCGTTTACTCAGTACGACTACGACTTTATTAAAAAACAACTGCAAGGACATTTAGACCCAGGATCGGTTGAAGAACCTCAGGCAGGAGAACAAAGCACGTCTACTAAGGATACTTCTTTACCGGAAAGTTTAGGTCAAGAAAAAACCGATTTTACTTTAGAAACAGCAACAGCTGGAAATAAAGACACAGTCAGTAAATTTGACGACTTATTTAACTAAGGTATATGGCAAAGAAAAAAGAAGTGCAAGAGGCCGCATCTGCGGCAGTCAAAAAAGGATTCAATCTCGGTAATTTTAAAAAGAAAAAAGGGTTTTCCGAAGCCTCTGTAAAGTTCAAAAGCCAAGCGTGGATACCTCTTTCACAAGCTTTCCAAGACATTACCTCTCTCCCAGGCATACCAACTGGTCATATCACTCTACTAAGAGGACATAGTGATACAGGAAAAACAACCGCCTTATTAGAAGCTGCAGTAAGTGCCCAGAAAATGGGCATCTTACCAGTTTTTATTATATCGGAGATGAAATGGTCATGGGAGCACGCTAAGGAAATGGGACTACAGTTCGAAGAAGTAAAAGATGAAGAAGGAACAGTTATAGATTACGAAGGACATTTTTTATATGCTGATAGAGGATCATTAAACACTATTGAAGAGGTAGCAGTTCATATGGCCGATTTAATGGACGAACAGGCAAAAGGGAATTTACCTTTTGACTTATGCTTCTTTTGGGATTCGATTGGATCTATCCCCTGTGACCTTTCGGTACGTTCTAATAAGAATAATAATGAGTGGAATGCTGGAGCAATGTCTACACAGTTTGGTAATAATCTAAATCAAAAGATTTTACTCTCCCGTAAAGAAAATTCTCCATACACTAATACGCTGGTAGCAATCAATAAAGTTTGGACTATGAAGCCTGAACATCCAATGGGGCAGCCAAAATTGCAGAATAAGGGAGGAATGTCAATGTGGTATGATGCTACACTAGTTGTGACTTTTGGCAATATTACTAATCCCGGTACTTCTAAAATTAAAGCAGTTAAAGACGGCCTTCAAGTAGAGTTTGCCAAAAGAACTAATATTCAGATTGAAAAGAACCATATCGGAGGAGTTCAATCTAGAGGTAAGGTAGTTATGACCTCACATGGATTTATTCCGGATGATAAAAAAGCGATTGATAAGTATAGGGATACTCATAAGGAACATTGGTTAAAATTAGTAGGGAGTATAGACTTTGACTTGATTGAAGAAGGAGACATGGAAGAGGAAGTAATAACTCCGGGGATACTAGATTAATGGCAGACTATAGCAGTATATTTTCTAACCTGAAACAAAAACCACCCCGAGAATTAAACGATAACATCTTAGTAATTGATGCTATGAACATGTTAATTCGGAGTTTCTCACTTCTTAAGACAATGAACCCATCAGGTCACCATGTAGGTGGCCTGGTAGGATTCTTACGATCATTAGGATTTGTAACTAGAACTTTTGACCCTACACGGGTCATTATTGTTTGGGATGGGAAAGGTGGTTCCGCTAATAGAAAAAATATAGATCCAAACTACAAAGCTCAAAGAGCAACAAGTAGAATAACACACTGGGGACTTTACGATACGAAAGCTGAAGAAACAGAAGCACTAATAGGACAACTGTATAGAACTCAAGACTATTTAGAATGTCTTCCAGTACAGCAGTTGATGATGGAAAAGCTGGAGGCAGATGATATTATTGGATACTTAGCTAAAACGGCATCCGCTACAAAAAAGAAGCTAACAATAGTATCATCAGATAAAGATTTCCTACAACTAGTTGATAAATACGTAGAAGTCTATGCACCAGTTAAGAAAAAGATTCTTACAGTAGACAATATTCAAGAAGAATTAGGAGTACTCCCAGAGAACTATAACATAATTAAAGCACTACTGGGAGATACCTCAGATAACTTAGCCGGAATAAAAGGATTAGGAATAAAGACAGTAATTCTAGAGTTCCCTAAAGCGCTTACAGAGAAAATAACACTAGATTATATTTATGATACCTGTGCAGAAAAGCTACAGGAAAAGAAAGTAAAGAAAATATTCCCAAAAATAATTAACGAATGGTACCGTGTAGAAACTAATTTTAAATTAATGGATTTACATGAAACTTCCTTGGACGCTAAAGAAAAAGAACTTATATTAAATATAATAAAAAGCGATATACCAGCTCTTAAAACAGGAGCATTTCTACACCTTCTAGACCAAGATAAAATAGAGGGTATTACAAAAAACACAGAAGGTTGGCTAACTACATTCACTGAATTAGATAAACTAGGGAAGCGCCAGGAAGATATAGTTGGAAAATATCTATAAATTTACGGATATTATTAATAAGTTATAAAACAAAAAACAAGTGACTCTAAAAGCCCTAAACCAGTACGGAAAAGGATTCCAGTTAAAAGTACTAGGATCATTACTAACCGATAAAACATTTCTTTTAAACGTAAGAGACGTACTACGAGAAGATTACTTTGATTCGGATGCACACAAATGGATCATCAATGAAATCATAGGATATTTCGATAAATATCACACTACCGTATCAATGGATGTTCTTAAAGTAGAACTTCAGAAACTAGAGAACGATATACTTAAAGTAGCACTTAAAGAAGAATTACGAAATTCATACGAAGCATCGCAAGAAGACCTAGACTATGTGCAAGAAGAGTTTACAACTTTTTGTAAAAATCAAGAGATGAAACAGGCTATACTAAATTCAACAGACTTATTAAAAGCAGGAGATTTTGACGGTATTAGGAATACTATAGAAAAAGCTATGAAAGCAGGTATGGATAAAAATATAGGACATGAATATAATAAGGATGTAGAAAGCCGTTATAGAACAGATTACCGCCCAACTATCCCTTCACCTTGGCCCATACTTAACGAAGGAATTCAAGGAGGCTTCGGACCTGGAGACTTAGCAATTGTATTTGGGAATCCAGGAGGGGGTAAATCATGGCTCTGTGTAGCATTAGGAGCGCATGCAGTTAAAATGGGGTATAAAGTGAATTACTATACATTGGAATTAGGAGAAGACTATGTAGGTAAACGGTTTGACTGTTACTTTACAGGGTACTCTATAGACGAAGTAAACAAGCATAGAAAAGAAGTACAGACTATTGTAGATGGGTTGAAAGGTAGATTAATTGTTAAGGAATACGCCCCAAAGTCAGCAACAGTAAATACAATAAAGGCACATATACAGAAATGCATAGACATGGACCACAAACCAGATCTGGTAATCATAGACTATGTGGACTATTTGCGAGGACCTTCAAAAGGGAAGTTTGCAGAACGTAAAGACGAAATTGATGATGTATTTATCGCTACTAAAGGACTTGCTAAAGAATTGAAAATACCTATTATAACTCCATCTCAAGTAAATAGAATGGGTGCTAAAGATAATGTTATAGAAGGGGATAAAGCAGCAGGGTCTTACGATAAAATGATGGTTGCAGATATGTGCTTCTCATTATCCCGTCAGAAAGAAGACAAGGTACTGGGAACAGGTAGAATTCACGTAATGAAGAATAGATATGGTCAAGATGGGATGACATATAACGTAACTATGGATACAAATAATGGACATATAGAATTTCAAGGAAAAACAGATCTATTAGAATTAGCAGGAGAAAATAATGGACCTACATTTACTCTATCAAGAGAAAAAATGTCGGAATTATTTGACAAAAAGTAGAATACCTGGCCTATTTATTCCTACAGTCTTAATCTAGGAAAACCATGAGAATTGAAAAAAGTAGGGGAAACACAGAGATTCCCATAAAACCCCTTTGATATAAGGAAAAAATAGGGGATAAGAAGAATAATCAAAATATAAACACTTAAAAGAGAATTACAAGTAAGAATTATGAACGCACCACAAAAGATTTTATCAGATCTAACTATTTACATGAAGTATGCAAAATTTCTACCCGTATCCGCAAGAAGAGAAAGCTGGCTAGATATACATGTACGAAATAAAGATATGCATATTAAAAATTACCCGGCTTTGAAAGCAGAAATAGAAGAGATCTATTTAGATTACGTGCTCCCTAAAAAGGTGCTACCCTCTATGAGATCAATGCAGTTCGCAGGAAAACCGGTAGAGATCTCTCCAAATAGAATTTACAACTGTGCATACCTTCCAATAGACAATATAGTTGCATTCTCAGAGACAATGTTTTTACTACTGGGAGGTACAGGAGTAGGGTATTCAGTACAAAAACACCATATTGATAAACTTCCAGAAATCAGAAAACCGAACAACAACAGAAAGAGAAGATTTTTGATTGGGGATTCAATAGAGGGATGGGCTGATGCAATTAAAGTGCTTCTTAAGTCATATACAGGAGGAGGAGTATCAACACCTATATTTGACTTCTCGGACATTAGGCTTAAAGGTGCTCAACTAGTAACATCAGGAGGAAAAGCTCCAGGACCTCAGCCACTTAAAGACTGTATACATAACCTTACCAAAATATTAGAAGCAAAACAAGACGGAGAGAAACTATCAACACTAGAGGTTCATGATATGATATGCTATATTGCAGATGCAGTACTAGCAGGAGGTATTAGAAGAGCGGCACTAATTTCACTATTTTCAGCAGATGACGAAGAAATGATTGCTTGTAAGTCAGGGTCATGGTGGGAAAATAATCCACAGAGAGGTAGAGCAAATAACTCTGCTACTCTCCTGCGCCATAAAGTTACAAAAGAATTCTTTATAGAGTTATGGAGAAGAATAGAAGCATCCGGAGCAGGAGAGCCAGGGTTTTACCTTACCAATGATAAAGATTGGGGAACTAATCCTTGCTGTGAAATAGCATTAAGACCTTTCCAATTTTGTAATTTATGTGAAGTAAATGTGTCCGATGTAGATTCCCAAGAGGAGCTAAATAACAGAGCTAAGGCAGCAGCATTTATTGGAACTCTTCAAGCAGGTTATACAGACTTCCACTACCTACGAGATGTATGGAAAAGGACAACTGAAAAAGATGCACTTATTGGAGTGTCTATGACCGGAATTGGATCAGGAGCTGTTCTTACATACGATATGAAAGAAGCTGCTAAAACTGTAAAAAGGGAAAACGAAAGAGTAGCTGCTCTTATAGGCATAAATACTGCAGCTAGAACTACAGCAGTAAAACCTGCAGGAACAACTTCTCTAGTAGTAGGATCTTCTTCTGGAATTCATGCATGGCACAGCGAATACTATATTCGTAGAATCAGAGTTGGAAAAAACGAACCTGTATATAATCACCTAGTAAAATACCACCCAGAACTAGTAGAAGATGAATTCTTTAGACCACACGATACTGCAGTAATTTCAGTACCTCAGAAGGCACCGGAAGGAGCTATCTTACGAACAGAAAGTCCTTTCTCCCTATTGGAAAGAGTTAAAAGAGTATCTCAAGAGTGGATTAAACCAGGGCACAGAGCAGGATCAAATACTCATAACGTATCTGCAACAGTAAGCTTAAAACCGGAGGAATGGGAAGAAGCTGGAGAATGGATGTGGAAAAATAAAGCGTTCTACAACGGACTATCAGTATTGCCCTACGATGGAGGTACCTATATCCAAGCACCTTTTACAGACTGTACAAAAGAAGAGTATGAAGAACTGGTAAAGTCTTTACATGCTTTAGATTTAACAAAAGTGATAGAAACAGAAGACAATACAGACCTAAAAGGAGAAGTTGCCTGCGGTGGCGGCGGATGTGAAGTACAGTATTAGAATGGTACCCTCGGTGTTAGACTGGATACAGCAACTATACATAAAAGAAATGTTAGACAAACAGAGAAACCCTCCCGTTGGATTAGAAAAAACGGGAGGATTCTACATTAATAAACATACTATATGATATACATAAACTTATTAGCAATAATTACAGCAGTAGTAGTGTACCTTTACAGTAAAAATAAAATTAAACGCTTAAAAATAGAATTGGAAAAAATTCAAGAAGATTTTCAAAAAGAAAGAGGAGAAATCCGGATAGACGCTAAAAAGCGGTCTGGAGCAGTACAGTGGGGGCTTGCAATAGAGAACTTTGTTCCTTTCATGGATGAGTTCCCTCTAAGGCCCGAAGATGTAAACTTTCTAGGCAAGCCGATAGATTATGTCGGATATAAGAATACAGAAAGTAAGACTGAATGTGAGGTACATTTTATAGAGGTAAAGAGTGGAAATGCATTTTTACTTCCTAAGCAAAAGAATATAAAGAAAGCTATTCAAGAGGGTAGAGTATTTTGGCATGAAATAAGAGTAGAAGCTAATAAGAAAGTATAGGATAAAGGCAGGAGTAAGTACAGCACTATCTCAAAAGTCTATTGCTTTTTTTGATTATAAAGTACCAAAAAAGTTATAACCACAGTATAGTGAGAGATAAAACAAGAAAACTGTACGATTATGTGGAATGTCCTCACATAATCCTGTAATATACAGGAGTAAACAAAAAGCATCTAGAATATTAAAAATACCTGTTTATAAGTTGCAAAATTAATAAAGTCTTCGTATCTTTATTTATATAATCACAAATAAACAAATATGTCTAAGAACTCAGCAAAAGCAATATATGAACAGCTAATGGAATGGCTACCAACCCTAAATAGAACTAAAGGGAGAACAGCTAATAAGATCAATACACTTGGTAAACAATCTCGACTAACTACATATAAAAACAGAGGAGTAGAATGATTAAAGTAATTAAATTCTGGGCTGGATTCTGCGGACCTTGTACAGTATACGCACCAGTCTTCGATAAAGTATTAGAAGAATTGAAAGATCAGGTAGAATTTGTTAATGTAGACATAGAGAACGACACTACAGGGTTGACCAGAGAGTACAAAGTTACAGGAATCCCCACAACTGTTGTAATTAAAGACGGTGAGACAAAGATAAAAACAGGGCGTATGAGTAAAGAAGAACTAAAACAATTCATTTTAAATTAATAAAAATAAAAGTTATGTTAAGAAGACCAGATTCAATCCCAGCAGCGGACACTATCATTGAAGATCCAGCAATAGAACCGTTCTTTATTACTAAATCTAACTCAGGAGGATACACAGTATATGAAAGAGTAATAAAAGGAGAAAATAAAACTGATTATATTAAGACAATTTGTTACCCGTCGACATTTAATAGTGCATTAAAGATAGTAGCAAGAGAGCTTCTAAACTACTCTAACAATAAACACTACGGTACAATCCAAGAGTATATAAAGACTTGGCAAACAATTCAAACTAATATGAATACTTTAACTTCTATAGATTAAAACCACGTCTGCCTATACGTTTGAAATACCTGGCAAAAGTGAATTCAAACAAAATTCATAAATTGGAAAAGGGATTAAGCTACTATCCAGAACACACTGTAGCAGTTATAAAATAATTTGTATGCAAAAAGAAAGACGACACGTAGTTGTTAGCGCCAGCGGCGGTATGGACTCAAGTACATTATTACTTAGATGTCTAAAAGAGTATGATAGTGTAACAGCTATCTCATTTGACTATGGTCAAAAACACAGAGTTGAGTTAGAAAGAGCTCAATCATTAGTGCATTATTTAAATGATAATCCAACTAGAATTTTTCACCATGATCATGCTCCTGGTGGATTTGAAGAATCCTACCCATCTGTAAATTATCAAGTTATCAAACTTGATGGCTTAGTTGATTTATTAGATTCAGCATTAGTCGAGGGTGGAGATGAAGTACCAGAAGGACATTATGCGGAAGATAATCAAAAAGCAACAGTTGTTCCTAACAGAAACAAAATATTTGCTTCAATTACCCAAGCAGTAGCTTTATCAGTTGCAAATAGGACAAAAGAAAATTGTGATATTGCTTTAGGAATCCATTCTGGAGATCACGAAATTTACCCGGACTGCAGACAGGAATTCAGAGATGCTGACGACTTAGCTTTTAGAATTGGAAACTGGGACTCAGAACGAGTAGGGTTCTTTACTCCATATTTAGAAGGGGATAAATTTTCTATCTTACAAGACGGAGAAACACTATGTAGAGAATTAGTATTAGATTTCAATGAAGTCTATTCAAGAACTAACACCTCCTATAAACCATATCCTTCAGGAAACAGTGATTATAAATCAGCATCAAGCGTTGAACGTATCGAAGCATTTATTAAGTTAGGTAGACCTGACCCAGTACAATATGAAGATGAATCAGGACTTGTTCCCTATGAAGTAGCAGAATCACACGTAAAACAAATACTGTCACAGCACGGTAAGTAAGAAAAAATAGAGAGGCTATGGAATATAATAATAGATATAACGACGTTTATACATTCACTAAACAAGAGGATGGTAGTGTACTAATGGAAGGTAAATTTAAGTGGGGGAGAGCGGGAGATGATTTTATAGATCCAAGTGGAGGTCCGTTTATTAAAGTAGGTCAAATGTTATCTCACATTATTTATGATGATGAGTTTAATGTTATAGTAGATGGGTTTGAACGTGTTGATGGTGGTTATCTAATTAAAACCATACCACACGAATACGATCCAAATGATAGGTCACACTTAGCCGATACTAATATCATAGGTGGGGTAATTAATACAACAGAACAATGAAAATTTTACACATAAGCGATACGCACACATATCATGGTTTACTTACAATGCCTGATGGTATTGATATGATTATTTTTAGTGGTGACTGTAGTAACCCAAGAGACCCTTACAATAATGAACCTGAAGTTAGAGCGTTTATTGATTGGTTTGGTGGTTTACCTATAAAGAATAAATTATTTGTAGCTGGTAATCATGATACAAGTATTGAGAGGGGACTAGTAACTAAATCAGATTTTAATGATTGTGGTATTCACTACCTTGAAAATGAAACTATCGAAATAGAGGGTTTAAAAATATTCGGTTCACCTTATACTCCTCAATTTGGTCAATGGGCTTTCATGAAGGCAAGACATAAGTTAGATAGAATTTGGAAAGGGGCTATTGAAGATGACACACATATAATTGTAGTACATGGACCACCAAAAGGTATATTAGATTCATCTTATGATAGAAAAAATCTTATAGAAAACTGTGGTGACAAATCATTAATGAATAGAGTTATGGAAGTAAATCCTAAACTAATGTTATTTGGACACATCCATAACTGTAAAGATATACTAAATGCCGGTACTAGAACAATACCAGGATTAGATACAATATTCTCAAATGGATCTGTGGTTACAGATGGTAAGGTTGGTAGATTAAGCAGTCATGGAAATGTATTTGAAATTATATAAGTAAAATGGAAGCTAAAAAACGATTAAGTCGAGAAGAAAAACGTAACAAAGCAGTAGTTGATTTAATTAATCAAATGTTCATTATTGCAGGTCATGATGTTACCTATGATGATATAAAGGGTAGAAAAGATGACTGGTATACCCAGTTTACTATGACAACAGCCCAGTCTGATGAATGGAGGGAGTGGGGAGTAGCCTATTTACGGAAAAACCTTAAAATGAATAAAGCATTTGCTGAACGTGAAATGCTGTGGGTTAATTTACAATGGGGTTTGAAAAATAAACAATAATAATATGGAAAATAGAATTAAGATAGGAGATGTATGGTACGTTAGAGAAGATGCCATACAAGGTCCATTGGATCATCTAGAAGATGAAGAAATAGAAATGTATGTTATATCATTTGATGGTAGAGTATTTGAAACGGATTTGTATTGTTTTGAAGCAACTCGATTATATAATGATGACGGTATACAGTATCCAGGTTGTGATATTAAAGTTACAGATAAGCGAGTTAAACCGTGGAAAGAAGAACATTTAGATAACCCAATATGGTATATTGGTGTATTAAAGAATAATCCTGAAAGTATGGATGAAGCACACGAAATG
>Ga0196901_1000320_pt1 | contig 25756 bp, 33 predicted proteins | sample CB_VirMetaG_FD_169099 | JGI IMG/M metagenome (GOLD analysis project Ga0196901, IMG submission 169099) | Freshwater to marine saline gradient viral communities from Chesapeake Bay - CB_1504_1 Viral MetaG (v3) (version 3) | ecosystem: Environmental > Aquatic > Marine > Coastal | place: USA... | reverse complement strand
TGCTATGCCAGAGTTTGTAGCAAGTTCAGAAATAACTCTACCAAGTTTTACAGCAGGACAAACAAACTACAGTTCAGAATGGCAACCAGAACAATACTTACAAACAGTACAATACACAAACAGTTCATTTGTAGGTACTGTAACTGTACAAGGATCGCCCACTGGAACAGAGTGGTATGATTTAACTTCTGCTACATTCGGCAGTGCAGATTCAAACACAAAATACATTAATGTAGAAGGCTTACACAGTTATATGCGGTTGAAAGTTAACAGTACTAGTGGTACTGTTGGCAGCGTATATGTAAGATAAATATTGATATGGCGCAAATTACTACACAACTTTTAGTTTCACAACAAACGCATCCAGGCGATAGCTCTGTTCAAACTGTGACTGGTTCTGCTGTCAAAGGCAACGGCTATTACGGGCAGACTGACGGGCGTCATACTGCGCTATTTTCTGTAACAGGATTTACTGGAACCATTACTATTCAAGGCAGTTTAGTTACAAGTCCTGGTTCTACAGACTGGGCAGACATTACTGTGTTTTCAGACGGCACAACACAAGAAGCCGGTAATACAGCAGTTAACTTTACCGGTAACTTTGTATGGCTACGTGCTGTAGTTGAATATACAGACGGCACAGTAAATTCAGTTCGCATTAACTACTAAAATAATTACATACATGATTCGCAATATTGCAGCATTTGGTTGCTCGTGGATTCACGGCGACGAGATTGAACATCCTAACCCCCAAACAGAAAAAGAACGCCGAATATACAGAGAAGAAAACTGTATTGTTGGTCAATTGGGTAAGTTATTAGGAATGACCGTCGAGAATTATGGGATTAAGGGAAATAGCCTGCAGGGCACGGTTTGGGAATTCTATCATTGGTTAAATGACGACCATAGACATACTGATGCAGCCCCAGAAGAAACGCTTGTAGTCGTTGGATTAACTGAAAGTAGCCGTAATAGCTGGTGGAACAATGGGAATCCGCAACATAGTGTAAATTACAACGAATCATGGCATGATCACGTTAAGTGGCACCAAGTATACAATAATGACCCAAAAGCACAAGAAATTGCATATTGGCAAACCACTGAGTTTTTTCACAACTTTTGCCACACATATAATATAAAGTTATTGCAGGTTAACGTTTTTTCGCCGCCATATATTTCTGAGTTGGTTTATGATCCAACATGGAATATGCGTAATGAGTTGTCAGAGTATCCAGATATGCTTACGCCCGGAAAACACCCAAATGAAAAAGGTGCAATACATTTAGCAAATCACTTGTATAATTACGCAAAAGATATTATAATATAACGGTGTTAAATGTACTATCTTACATCAACGGAAAACGCAAAACTAATAGTTCTGGTTGGACTAGTTTTGATGCTCCTTGTTGCGTGCATAATGGAGAAACTGCTGATCGCAAACAACGTGGTGGTTTTAAGTTCTCAACGGATACAGATTGGAGTTATCATTGTTTTAACTGCGGCTATACTGCTAGTTTTACTCTTGGGTATCCGGTAAGTTACAAAGCCCAACGACTATTATCCTGGATGGGTGTTCCGGATATTGAGATACAACGTTTAACACTGGAAAGTTTAAAGCACAAAAATATTAATCAGTTAATTCGCGAACGCCAAGAAGAAGAAATACGAATCAGTTTTCCAGAAGTCGCACTACCAGAAACTGCACGATTGATTGACGATACTGATGTGGAGCTATTAGCGTATTTGCGCGACAGGGGTATTGATCCGTGGGCGTATCCGTACATGATCGATACTGGTCAAACACGATTGGGTGCTCTTATTCCATATACACACAACAACAAAATTGTTGGGTGGACCACACGTTTTTTGGACAATCGCAAGCCAAAGTATCTGAACAATTGTTCAGCATCTGGGTATGTATTTGGTACAGATTTACAACATGATGACTGGCAATTTGCAATTGTGGTCGAAGGACAATTTGATGCATTGAGCATTGATGGTGTTTCTGTAACAACAAACAGAATTAGTGATACACAAGCAGCATTATTACGCAGGCTTAATAGAGAAATTGTTGTAGTACCGGATCAAGATAGCGCAGGGTTATCATTAATCGACGACGCCATTAAATATGGTTTTTCGGTGAGTATTCCAGATTGGGATGCAGACATAAAAGACGTTAATGACGCAGTAAAGCGTTATGGCAAACTAGCTACACTAATAAGTATTATCGAGAACAAGAATTCAAGCAAAATTAAAATTGAGCTGGCACGAAAAGCTCTTGAACGGAAATTATGAAAGAATACACAGTCGAAATTCAGAAATTATTTTTGGAAATGATGTTAGCAGATGCACAGAGTTATGTGCGTGTGCAAAACATTTATAATGTAGACAACTTTGATCCAAGTTTACACGACGCAGCAACATTCATTAAAGAGCATAGTGACAAATACAAGACTATGCCTGAATTAGAACAACTTAATGCTGCGGTAGGAGCAAAACTAAAACCAATTCCACCTGAGATGAAGGATGGGCATTATGATTGGTTTATGGATGAGTTTGAAAAGTTTACTAAGCGTCAAGAACTAGAACGTGCTATTCTTAAATCCGCGGATATGCTTGAAAAAGGCAACTTTGATCCAGTTGAAAAACTAATCAAGGACGCAGTACAAATTAGTTTGCACAAGGACATGGGCACGGATTACTTTGAAGATCCTCGCACACGTCTAATGAATATTAAGTCCAACAACGGACAAGTTAGTACAGGCTGGCTTAACTTAGATCGTGCGTTATATGGCGGATTCAACAGAGGAGAACTACAGATTTTTGCTGGCGGTTCAGGTTCAGGTAAAAGTTTGTTTATGCAAAATCTAAGCGTAAACTGGGTACAAGCAGGACTTAATGGTGTATACATTTCGCTAGAACTTAGTGAAGATTTATGTTCGATGCGTATTGACTCAATGATGACAAACACATCAAGCAAAGAAGTGTTTAAAGATATTGACAATGTTGAAATGAAAGTTAAAATGATGCAAAAGAAGTCTGGTAAGTTCCGCATTAAGTACATGCCAGCACAAAGTACAGTAAATGATATTCGCAGTTATATTAAAGAACTACAAATTCAAACTGGTGTTACTGTAGACTTTTTGTGTATTGACTACTTAGACTTGTTAATGCCTGTAAGTGCTAAAGTTAGTCCGAGCGATTTGTTTGTTAAGGACAAGTATGTATCTGAAGAAATTCGTAATTTGGCTAAAGAATTAAACGTTATTATGGTAACTGCGTCGCAGTTAAACCGTTCAGCGGTAGAAGAAATTGAATTTGACCATTCGCACATTTCAGGCGGTATTTCAAAGATCAACACAGCAGACAACGTGTTTGGTATCTTTACATCGAGAGCAATGCGTGAACGTGGACGTTATCAGATTCAGTTAATGAAAACACGTTCAAGTTCAGGTGTAGGCTCAAAGGTAGATTTAGAGTTCGATGTAGAAACATTACGCATCTCAGATTGTGACCAAACAGATGATGCTGGCCCAACTGCCGGTGGGTTTAGCATGAATAATATCAAGCCAGTAAGTAAAATGAGTAGCACAAACAACGCTCCTAACGTGCAAGGCAGTGTTGATAGTACTAAACTTAACAGTTTGTTGAACTCTATCAAGAGCGGCAGGCAATGAAAGTATTTGTATCTTTTCCAACAGTAAGAAATTTATTATTTGAATCATCTAACAAAGAACCATTTTGCGGACGGATCGACGGACAGATATTATATGTTTGGGATACAATTGATGATGAGATGTTATCAACTATTATAGATCATTACGGAACTCCCAAATATATCTTTATGGATAGTGCGAGTTGTTATCAGTCAAAATTTAATAATGTTTATTTTGTCGATGCTTGGTTAGAAGCTGAAATTTTAATGTGGGAAAAAAATAAATTAGTAATTGAAACTAGCCCCATTATAACCACGCATATTGCCAATTTCCAAATTAACAAAAAACAAATTAATAGATTTTTAACAATAAAACTGTGTGAAATTTTTGATGTGGTTGTGGATTACACCTGGAGTGGTATTGGTAGTACGTTTGATTTGAGTTATATCATAGCCGAAAAGCAAAAATTAAATGATCATAACATTGATTTATTCTGGAATCAAATTCTTTCCCCCATACATCAATTTGATAAAAAGTGGATTGATGTTAATGATAAACAAATTTTTACATCTTCGGTGGTAAACTATGGTAAAAATTATCAGGTTTGGAATGCTGGACTAAACAAAATAATGTCATCCACTGCTGTTTCGTTGATAACAGAGAGCGTATGGACACAGACTGCGGCAACATTTAGTGAAAAAACAGCATTTTCATTACTTGCATTAACATTTCCGATTTGGATAGGCGGCTATAACATGGCTACCGAATGGAAAAACAAAGGATTTGACATTTTTGATGACATAATTGATCACAGTTATGAACGAATGCCAACCTTACTGGAACGGTGCTTCTATGCGTTCTATCTGAACAAAGACATTTTAACTGATGTTGCTCTAGCGAAAGAATTAAGATCTAAACACATGGATAGATTAGTTAATAACCGTGATAGACTAACATCAGACAATCTGAAGAAATATAACAGAAAAATAATCAGCACCTGGCCTGAAGAACTCCAACAACCAGCATTGGAATCAATGCATCGTAATTTAAAACTAAAATAAATACAATATTGAAAGAGAACCGCGATGCAAAAACGCACACGAAGCATTCTTGAAGAATTAGAAAGCATGTATGTTGAGCGCGATCGCTCTCATTTAGTTGAGAGTCGCGCTAACAATGTAATTTCTAGTGCTATTAGACTAATGGAATTCATTGATTCTAATTATTCTGAAGAAGATGCAGAAGTATTAAACCGTAAACTATTAAATGCTATTCGGTCGCGGGACCCGAGAAAATTTGAACGGAGCCTCAAACGTACCGATGAAGATTCATGATGTTATTATAGAACAACAGATCAATGAAATCATTGATTTAAAGGATTTTAGCGCCTTTATTAAATCTGTGATGTCAAATATTGGTAAACCTGGTTATGATTGGGAAGATATCAAACGCCAAGCCTTGCGCGACCGTGCCATCCAATTAGCAGCACGTGCATTCATTGAAAAATGGAAGAATCTCAGAGCCAACTACATGAAGGAATATGGCGAATCCTATAGAAAAAATCCGCAAAGCCACAATCAAGTGTTAAGAACTTATTTGGCCAGAATGGCTTATCAAGAAGTAGGATCTAGTGCAAAGAATAAATTCGTTGGTAGTGCAATAGACGAGATCTTTAATGCAGGTGACAGGTTGAACAGTTCATCTATTACAGATGCAGCGGCACATATCATTACAAGTGGCGTTGCCAGAAATATGCCGTTGACTATTTCACCAGACAGTCAGGAAGATAAAGACGAACTAAACAATAAACAAAAAGAATCACCAAATGTCATGGATTATGGTGCCAAGTTAAAGAACGAACTTGTTGTGAGTCAAGATCCAGACGAGTTAAGACCGAGTATTATTGTTGACTGGAGTCCATCTGATGGAAGCCCACCAGCCAGATTTGTTAAATATAACAACGTATGGTATCTGGATTTATCTGATAAAGGCAATCAGGTTTATATTCCGCCAAATTCACATGTTTCACAAAAAAGTAATGATAAAAAATTAAGATTTGCTGCACAAAATGCACAGCGTTATGCTGAAGTCAAATGGGCCGGTGGCGAGCCACCGGAGAATTGGATAGTACAGTTCTTGGGATTAGAAATAACACCAACCCCACGGGTATTACGCATTCCACCACCTAAAGAGCAAGATGCTTGGAAAATACGCACAGGACGTGAGAAATAGTCATAGTGATCGTGAAATCGATAATATTCAACAGTTCAAAGAATTAATCAAATATTAAATTTTTTATTTTTTTACTAAATAATAGTAACATATACAATTAAGGAGAATTATTATGCCAGGAGTAACTCGCGCACACGGTTATGCAGGTGCAGTTGAAACCGTAGGTCGTAACCTACTAGTAAAGAGCTTCGCTAAGGGTTCAGCAATGACTCAAGCTAACATGGACGCTCTAGTACAGAGCATTCAGCAACTAGCTTCTATTGAAGTTGTTGGTACTTTCACAGCAGCTTCAACACAAACTGCTTATTTTATTCTAAGCGGTTGCGAAAGCAGCGATTTCGCAGCAGGTGCTTACACAGCCGGTGATGGCCAAGCATACACTATTGCAGACGTAACTGGTTTTGATCAGTAATTAATTACTGTTAATAAACCTAAAAAGCCCAGTTTTATACTGGGCTTTTTTATTGACCTTAAATACGCTATGCAAAAAAGTCCTTTTATTGTGTACGAATCACCAGATGGCGGCAAGACCGTATTTGCTAGACACGCAGGGTCAACTGAACGCAGACTTGTCAAACAAAATACCTACGAACAGTGGAATGGGTTTGCATTAAGGTATGACTGGGATGGGTTAGCAGAGCGCCATCCTGCAATACTAGAACAATTAGAAAGATTAAAAGTATTGGTGGAGTTATGCAACAAATAAAGATATGTACTACTTTTGATATAACTCCAACAGGCATCAATAGACCATATAAACAGCAAACATTGCCAACTAAAATAAATGGCAAAGATATTAAAACTATAGATGAATGGAATCGATTTCGTCGGCAACAGAGTAACTGGGAAACAGTACTACAAGTGCTATTATTTAGGACACAGCCGATGAAGTTATCCAATGTTGCATATGATAAAAAATGGTGCTTTACATTTGTTAATGAAACACAAGATGTGTTTTTATTAGATGGTGACTCCCTTGGTGCACTTAAAAGAGATTTTGAAGGTACACCTATTATTATTGGATTAGACGAAAAAGAGAATGTATTGCCATATATTCACACTTCGGGAAAAAATCAAAACATTTGGATTACAGAAATATGATTGATATTGATCGTGTTACACAAAAAATTAAACGTTTTTTTGAACGAGAATCTGTTCCTGCTATTGTACAAGACGGGACACAGTACCATGTGTTTGGAAAATATGTTATAAATCAAACAGATAATCATAGATATGATTTATATAAGCATGATCAGTATATAGACACAGTGACGTCCAGTGCTGTCGCAATGAGTTGGTGTATCTTTGATAGCAAAAACGACTGGAAAAATTCTCATACGCTTATTGTTAATGATAAACGCATACAAGACTATCGTTTTCAAATCGAAAATAGAAAACGCATATTAAAAACTGCAAAAGATTTAAATGATCGAGAATGGTTAATGATTAGAATCAATGAAGATATAGAACGTATGCGGGAAGCAAAACGCAATCTTGACAAAACCGTTAAATTGACTAAATACATTAAAATTAAGGGATTTAACGAAGATGAATCTAAATGATCTAGCACCAAAGCTCAATTCTAAAAAACTTTCTGAGCATTATACTTCTCAGTTTGGAAAGAAAGTTGATGTATCTCGTGTCAGTCACGACGCTGCTGTTCAAATGCTAAGTGAGACTCGCAAAAAGATTGCTGAGTTCAAAAGCAGCCGTGAAGGACATTACAGAGAAACAAACACAAATTACTTAAAGTTAATGTTTATGGAACAAGCTCTAAGTGCTAAAGTAGCAGAATCCCAACCAGAATCAAAGGTTAAAGTTATGAATTCAAAAGCCAAATATATGAATGCCGTTAAAACTGTAGCAGTCGGCGGTAAGTTAACAGAAAGCGAACTAAAAGCTCTAGGTGTTAGCAAGAACCTATTAAGCGTTCTAGAAAACCGCGATAGTGCTATTAAGTTTATGAGCAAGATGGTCGAAGCTAGCAAGTGCAAGAAAAAGAAAATGATGGAAGGTACGGAAGTAGATCAAGCGCAAGTTGTACTAGCAGCACAAGACATGGTTGATCAAGTTCAGAAAATGATTGAAAACATGACTGATCTAAAAGTTAAAGAACTACCAGCACTAGTTGATGGTATCAAAGGCGAGCAAGGTGTTGACGCTGCTAGCCAATTCCAAAGCACAGTTGATGGCGCATTACAGGGCTTAATCGACGCACTAAGTGGTGCTAAAGGTGAACTAGAATCAGCAGTTGGTGTTATCACTGGCGAAGAAATGAGCGTACCAGGCGAAGAAGATATGGGCATGGGCGACATGGATATGGACGCTGAATTACCACCAGAACCAGAAATGGATATGGAACCAGAAATGCCCGAAGAGCCAGGTGATGAATTATCTAACTTAGGACGTGAGCGCATCTAATGAACGAAATCTACACCATCCTACAAAACTTTAACAACGTTGCTAAACCAGTGGCAGAAGAAACTGTTACAGAAGCAGTTGAATTTGATCCACAAGAATTTGAATACATCATGGATGAGATCAGAGGTCTTGCAGATCAAGCCTTACAAATGCTACCATACGAAGAACGCCGCGCAGCCGAATCAAATTGGCATGCACATATTTTAGGTGCTATTGGCGGAGATCACGGCGGCGATCGCCTGGGCGGTAGTATGCACACAATGGCAAATTCATTAACAAACGTAGCATATAGCAGCGACGAAGATGAAGACGAAGCCTGGGAATCAATTGAACGCACAGCGCAAAATCTTCTAAAATAATGAACATCCGCGATATCATCCGTGAAGCCGACGGCGAAGAACTAGCAGCATTAGCTCAGTTCTTTGTTGGTCGTGCCGATGATGAAAACGCAGCAGGCGAAATCAGTGTAGATGCTTTCATGCAAATGGCTAGCAAGATGGGCATTAATATTGACAAGGACACACTACAATCAGCAGTACAATCAGGACAACTTGGCGGTATTGCCGACATGAACGATGAAAAAATCACATTCAAAAGCAAAAAACAGGCAGAAGTAAATCCACAAAATATGAGTATGGATCATGCCAAAATGACTATGAAGCAAGCAGCAAAACGTGCTGCAAATAAAAGAAAATAATTGACAAATCTTCCGTAGTGTGTTATACTAACCACTATGTCTAAATTAGTAAAAAAGTACGATTATAAAGCATTAACACGTGAACAAGTAGATGGTAAGAGATTATACGCTACTCCTACCGGTGATCGTGTTCCCAGTGTAACAACAATCCTAGATAAAACCAAACCTGCAGAAGCTAAACAAGCTCTAATGGAATGGAAAAAACGGGTTGGGGTAGAAAAGGCACAACAGATTACAACAGAAGCTGCTAATCGCGGTACTCGAATGCATACCTATCTGGAAAATTATGTGCTTACTGGTGAAATCAAAGATAAAGGCACTAATCCATTTGGCTGGGCAAGTCATGACATGGCGCAGGAAGTCATTAAACATGGTCTTGTAAATGCAGATGAGTTTTGGGGGACAGAAGTTCCATTGTATTTTCCAGGCATCTATGCTGGCACCACAGATTGCGTTGGAGTACATAAAGGATCAGAAGCAATCCTTGACTTCAAACAAGCAAATAAGCCCAAAAAGCGCGAATGGATTGAAGATTATTTCTTACAACTCGCAGCATACTCTGAAGCACATAATGAAGTTTATGGTTCTGATATTCGCAAAGGTGTTATTTTAATGTGTGTGCGACCTACTGAATCCCAACCAGGAATTTACACAAAACCACCTGAGTACATGGAATTTATTATCGAAGGCGACGAGTTTGAACATTGGCGTAATAAATGGTGGAAGAGGGTGGAACAATACTACGAAAGCCAAATCGTATAAATAGTATAAACTTATCGGAATAAAAACACATGGCTATTGTTCAAATCTCAAGAATCACACACCGCAAAGGTCTCATTGAAAATCTACCACAACTTGCTGGCGGCGAATTTGGCTGGGCGGTGGACGACCGTAGATTGTTTATTGGTAATGGTACACTTGCTGAAGGCGCTCCTGTTGTAGGCAATACAGAAATTTTAACCGAATATAGCGATATTTTGGGATTAGCGTCGTCATATACCTATAAAGGAGATGATGGCGGTTACACAGTTCAAACCGGTGCTAATCCAACCGGTGATGTGGTCAGAAGTTTACAAGATAAACTAGATGAAGGTCACGGTGTAAGCGTTAAAGATTTTGGCGCAGTAGGTGATGGTGTAACTGACGATGGCGATGCTATTAATAGAGCATTGTACGAAATTTTTTGTAGAGAAAATAATGAAGAAATTCGCCGTAGTTTGTTTATTCCAGCCGGTGTTTATAAAGTTTGCTGTACAATTAAAATTCCACCTTTTGCATTAATTTACGGCGAAGGAAGCGATAGCTCTATTATTCGTTACACCAGTGCCGATGGAAGTACAATTGATGATTACGTTGCTAGAACCGCAGATAGTTTGCATCAAACCGGTGCCAATATTGGCAACAACGGCGCAACACGCCCTGAAAATATTACACTAAGAGATTTTTCATTCGAAACAACGGAATTAAATGACATTTTTCTAATTGATCGTGCATCAGATATTGTAGTTCGAGATATGGACTTTTATGGTCCATTAACAGAATCTGAACTTGGCGATGCATTGGAAAACACTTCAGCCATTAAAATTCAAAGCACAACATCATTAGTTACTAAAGCAGTAACACTTGATGCTATTCACACGCTTGGTACTACGTATGCTGTATATACAAATTACAACACAACCGGTGTTACCATTTCTAACGGATGGTTTGAAAATCACTATAAAGGAATTGTGTTAGGTGCGGCACCAATCAATGGTGGTCCACGTGGCGTTCGAATGATGCACAACTTGTTTGATAGCGTTGCAGCACAAGGTATTGAAATTGGCGCAGTAGCAGGAAATGTATCAGGATTTAATATTTTCTTAGATGTTGGTAATGACTTTTTGGGTGTTGGTAATCCAACAACAGTTATTGTTGATATTAATAACGGAAATAATATCAGTATTGGCGATTTGTTTGAACGTCCAGACATTGATGCTGCGACTGTTGAGCGTATTGATTTGAATAATGCACAAAGCATCGGTTTTGATGGCAATTCAAATCTAAAACTTGGTAACTATGAAAAATCTATCGGATATAATACTAGTTTAGTTGATAATACTAGTACTGCTACTGCGATCTTTGCAATTGATAACACAAAATATGCAGGATTTGAAGTGCATTATACAGCAAAACGTGGCGATGCTACCCGCGCTGGTAAATTTATATGTGGGATGCCATACGGAGGAAATGTACCTACATATAATGAAGACTATGTCGAAACCGCAGCAACTGGTATTACATTTAGCGCAACTGACGCAAGTGGCACTGTGTCCTTTAAGTACACGACAACTTCAACCGGAGATGATGCTGACATTACTTATAGTATTGTTAAGTACAAAGTCTAATGTGGCAATCAACATTTGACGACCGCTTATTAGAATGGCGGAAGTTAAGAAAAATCTCAAAGCATCTTAACTTAGAAGAAGCACTTGTGACTGTCGATAAATGGTGGCAACGTGCCCCTCTTGTTAATCATTATCTTCATATAGATGAATATGAAAAATGGCCACTTCCTTGGGATCTTTTGGCAGATAATTTGTATGATGATCTTGCAAAATGTTTAGGGATATGTTATACTCTGATCCTAATAAAACATCAAGACATACAAACTATACGTATTTTACAACTGGAAGATTTCTATGCGGTTGAGGTAAATTCTAGCTACATACTAAACTATATTCCTAACGAGATAGTAAATACAAACACACTTCCAGATTTAAAAATCAAAAGATCGTTATCAAGCGACAATTTAACAATAGAATAACAAGAGGCAAAAATGAGCGATATTACGGTAACCAAGCGAGACGGTCGCAAGGAACTTCTTGACCTTGAAAAAATGCACAAGGTTGTATTTTGGGCAACAGAAAACATCACTGGTGTTAGTGCATCAGAAGTAGAAATAAAAAGTCACCTACAATTTTATCAAGGTATATCAACGCCGGATATCCAAGAAACGTTAATTAAAGCAGCAGCAGATTTAATTTCTGAAGAAACTCCTAACTATCAGTATGTCGCTGGTAGACTTATTTGCTATCATTTGCGCAAAGAAGTTTATGGTGATTTTAAACCCTGGCACATCCGTAAGTTAGTTGAGCAAAATGTAAAATCCGGACTCTATGATCCTGAATTACCAGATCTATATGATAATGCAGAATGGGATTATATTAATTCATTCATTAAGCATGATCGCGATGAGCATTTGACATATGCTGCTATGGAACAAATGCGTGGAAAGTATCTCGTGCAAAATCGCGTTACCAAACAAATTTATGAAACACCGCAAGTAGCATACGCACTTATTGCCGCTACACTATTTGCAGATCATCCACGCGACACTCGTATGCGCTGGGTACGTGACTATTATGATGCTATTTCTACTCATCAGGTAAGTTTGCCTACTCCTGTGATGGCTGGTGTACGCACAAGCCAGCGACAATTTTCTAGTTGTGTTCTTATTGAAACGGACGATTCGCTCGATTCAATTAACGCAACCACAAGCTCAATTGTTAAGTATGTTTCACAAAAAGCAGGCATTGGTGTAGGTGCAGGACGCATTCGTGCTATTAAGAGTCCTATTCGCAAGGGCGATGCATACCACACAGGCGTTATCCCATTCTACAAATTGTTCCAAGCAGCAACACGCTCTTGCTCGCAAGGTGGCGTGCGTAATGGTGCTGCTACATTGTATTATCCAATTTGGCATTTAGAAGTTGAAGATCTGCTGGTACTTAAGAACAACAAAGGCACAGACGATAATCGGGTACGTCATATGGATTATGGTGTGCAGTTTAACAAAGTTATGTACGAACGTTTGTTAAACAACGATTACATCACACTATTCAGTCCTAATGACGTTCCTGAAGTTTATGATGCATTCTTTTCAGATGTAGATTTATTCCGTGAACTTTACGAACGTGCAGAACGCAACACACACGTTCGTCGTAAGCGTGTAAAAGCAATGGACTTGTTCTCGCAGTTTGTACAAGAGCGCAAAGACACAGGACGCATTTATTTAATGAATGTAGACCATGCTAATACACATGGTGCGTTTGATCCTACTGTAGCACCTGTTAAGCAGTCTAACCTATGTTGCGAAATTGATTTGCCAACCAAACCTCTAAATGATATCCACGATGAGAACGGTGAGATTGCGCTGTGTACGCTCTCAGCAATCAATTGGGGTGCATTTAAACAGCCAGAGGATATGCAACGTGCATGTGAACTTGCAGTGCGTGGACTCGACAATCTGCTGAGTTATCAAAATTATCCTATCATTGCTGCTCGTATTGCTACTGAAGGCCGCCGTCCATTAGGTGTTGGTATTATTAACTTGGCGTTTTGGCTAGCTAAACATGGGACAAACTATAGTGATCCAGACTTAAAATTAATTGATACCTGGGCACAACATTGGTCATATTATTTGATTAAAGCAAGTGCTGATCTAGCAGTCGAAAAGGGTGCTTGCCCTTGGTCAGATCAAACCAAATATCATCATGGTATTCTTCCTGTTGACACTTATAAACAGGATGTTGATGAGCTAGTAGCACACGAAGATGTGGTTGACTGGGCTGGACTTAGAACGCAATTAAAAGAAACAGGAATTCGCAACAGTACACTAATGGCACTGATGCCAGCTGAAACTTCAGCACAGATTTCAAATGCTACAAATGGTGTGGAACCACCACGCAGCTATGTATCAGTTAAACAATCCAAAGACGGTGTTCTCAAGCAAGTGGTTCCAGAATTCCGTCATTTAAAGAACAAGTACGAATTGCTTTGGGACCAGAAGTCCCCGATGGGTTATTTGAAGATTATGGCAGTTCTACAAAAGTATATTGACCAGGGCATCTCTGTAAATACTTCATATAACCCACAGTTTTATGAAGATGAAAAGATTCCAATGTCAGAAATGCTACAACATATTTTGATGTTCTACAAGTACGGTGGTAAACAATTATACTACTTTAACACTTATGATGGTCAAGGAGAAATTGACGTTAATAAGTTAACTGAAGAAGATTGTGAGAGCTGTAAGATTTGAGGCAAATAAAATGAGTAAGAGTGTATTTCCAACACGCAACAAGAATCATTTGACTTCTTTAGCGTTTTTAGATAAGAACGGTGGCGTTGGGTTACAACGTTATGAATCAGTAAAATATAAGCAATTTGATAAGTTTACTGATAAGCAGTTAGGTTTCTTCTGGAGACCAGAAGAGGTAGACGTGCTTCGTGACTCAAAGGACTTCAAAGATCTTAACGAGCACGAACAGCACATTTTCACTTCAAACTTAAAGCGACAGATTCTACTAGATTCAGTACAAGGACGTTCGCCTAACTTAGCGTTGCTACCTATTGTTTCAATTCCAGAACTAGAGACATGGATTGAAACGTGGGCATTTAACGAAACTATTCATAGTCGCAGTTACACACATATTATTCGTAACATTTACGCTGATCCAAGCAAAGTATTTGACGAGCTATTAGACGTTAAAGAGATTTATGAAACATCGCAAAGTATTTCGCAATATTATGATGATTTAATTGAAGCGTCGACATGGTATCAAATGTTAGGCGAAGGATGTCATAGAATTAACAACGAAATTATTAATATTGATTTGTACGACATTAAGAAAAAACTATGGCTCGCTATTAACTCTGTAAATGCTCTAGAAGGTATTCGCTTCTACGTTTCGTTTGCTTGCTCGTGGGCGTTTGCTGAATTGAAAAAGATGGAAGGTAATGCTAAGATTATTAAATTAATTTGCCGTGACGAGAACTTACATTTAGCAAGTACACAAACAATGATCAAGATCCTGCCAAAAGACGATCCAGATTTTGCTAAGATTGCTGAAGAATGCAAAGAAGAAGTACAACAAATGTTTATTGATGTAGTTGAGCAAGAAAAGCGTTGGGCAGATTATTTGTTCAAAGATGGATCAATGATTGGTCTTAACGCACAGTTGCTTGTGGAATATGTGGAGTGGATTGCTAACAAGCGCATGACCTCATTGGGATTAGAAACATCGTACAAGGGCGGCTCTAATCCTCTTCCTTGGACACAGAAATGGATTGCGGGCGGTGAGGTACAAGTGGCACCACAGGAAACGGAAATTTCTTCTTATGTGGTTGGTGGCACTAAACAAGACGTAACAGAAGATACATTTAAAGGATTTAGTTTATGATTAAAATTTATAGCAAAACAACTTGCCCATATTGTGACCAAGCAAAACAGTTGCTTGAAACCTATGGGTTTGAATATGAGGCGATTAATATTGAATCAGATCCAGAAGCACGTGAATTTGTACTGAGTGAAGGACACCGCTCTGTGCCACAAATTTATGTGAATGATAAATTGCTCGAAGGCGGTTTCTCAGGATTACAAAAAGCGGGACGCGAAGGCGTGCAAGCATTACTAGAAGGTTAACATGTTTGATTTAAAGACAAATGAAATTTATAGTTTTAAACTAAATTCAGGCGAAGAAGTAGTTGGAAAAATTGTTGCACTAGGTGCTAATGAAGTTGTAATGGACCATCCGGTTAGCGTAGCGATGACCCCACAAGGACCGCAAATGATCCCGAGCATGTTTACTGCGAATCCAGCAGGAAAAACTACGATAAATATTACTAATTGTACAATGGTATCAGAAACTGCTTCAGATGTAGTTGCAATGTATACACAAGCAGTAACTGGCATTAGTACACCAAGTAAAAAAATTATCACAGGGTAAATTATGCCATCAATGGTTGTCAGAATGGGAGACGTAAATTCAGCAGGAGGTGTTGCAACCTCTGGCGTGTTTACTGTTCTGGCTAACGGAAGACCTGTGGTTGGTCCAGGAGTGAGCGTCACTGCGCATCCTTGTTGTGGCGCTCCTGGATGCGGTGCTCACTGTTCTGCAAGAACAACATTGGGATCTCCTACTGTTCTGGCAGGCGGCAGACCCATCGTGTTTGTTGGCAGCCCTGATTCATGTGGACATCCTAGAGCGACTGGTAGTTTTGATGTTATTGTAGGATTATAATGTATAATACACTAAGTCCTTTGATGTTAATCGCCGGCGAGGGCCTAATTCAAAATACAGGACTAGGCATTAATAATACTCTTTCGTCTAGAATTAACACATATACTGCACGTAATATAATAACTGCATATGCAAGTGTTATTTCAGCAGCTGAATCTGCGCTCATTACAGCAAATCCAAGCCCACCACCGGCCACCATTACATCACCCAGTCTAAATGATATCTATACATTTGCAAATAATACATGTCCGGCTTTAGTGAATGCTATTCCAGGTTCTGCAAGTATTGGTAGTTCAACAAATAGATTTACTGCTCAACTCACAACACACGCAAATAACATTCTGGGAAATGGTGATCTGAGTAAATTTGTGGTACAGATGTATACAGTAATGGCATATACTGTTATGTCAGGAAGTTTTATTGATGCGGCTGTTACATCCAATGAGTATCTGGGGCCAACATTCACTAATATGGATGATCTTATTAGCGGTAGCATCACAAGTATTAGCCTTGCTACCGTTGAATTCGGTACAGACCTGATTAATACTGGACTATTGATTGATTTAGACAAACTCACAATATACGGTACTCCACACGCACTAATTATTAAATTAGCAACACGCGGTTTACTACCATATATCGGAGAAGAGTTAATTCGAGCAGGAATTAATCCAACTTCTTTGTTAACCAAGATTAGTGGTTTGGGCACCAATGAATTATTGCCTCTCATTATTCAAAAGAAATGTTATGAAGCATTTAAAACTGTAAAAGAAGATAAATTAAAAACGTTAATGCAAGCATTGCGTGTTAATTTGCCAATGGTTTATGAATCAAAAGCAAATTATGATGCAAGCACAACTGCCATGGTTACTCTGGCAGATCTGATAGACACTCGTAAACTGTTTCCAACTTCTTTTAGAACACTGACTAGTCCATATAAGACTGGATTTAAGGCCATTTACTTAGACAATAACGGTGCAGTGAATGGTTTGTTTAAAAATTTAGGCAAAGATTATTATGGTATTCTGTCAACTGGTTTGGCAGATGCCAACGTCGCAATGCGCCGCGCTCTGCAACAAGTTAAAAATGTACAAAACACAAGCACCGATCGGTTAGGTGCATCTGTGCAACAAATTCAAACAAATTACGGGTTAAATTTAATAAATTCTATTGACACGCCACTTCCGTCTAGTGTATACTCTTATTATACATCAAGTTTTGGAGGAGGATCTGGTTCTAACGGAAGATATTATTTGAGTGATGGGATTGGAACTCCAGCAGGTATCACGCACAATGAGGCATTTGCGTCATTAAATGCCTCATTGGATGTTCTTGAAGATGCTGGTGCGTTGGATGACCTGATTGAGATTTTTGGAAAATTAGAGACATTTTTAACGACATTTGTTCCTGATGGATCAACAACATACACGATACCAGGTATTGGTGGGCCTTATTTGACCTATGAAGATGGCGTTGATGATTGTTTGGCCGCGGCTGCAACAGAAATTTCTGGTATTGCAAGTGGATATCCAACAGAATATGCTAATTTGAACACACAGTTTGGGTATAGTGTAGAACAGATTGAGAAAGAACTTGACACATTGGCAGACGCAGGCGTGGTATTTGCAGATACACCAAGCAGCAAACAAAGTATAATGAGCATGGTCAGTAATTTACACACATATGCTATTCAAAACGAATACAGAGGTCCAGCAGAGTTGTTAGAAAAAATGGCAGACACAACCACTCAGGCAGGCCAAGCACTCATCGGTGCGTTACGTGAAGGACGCAATATTTCATCTCTTAACACAGTTGGTGTAGGTATAGATAATGTTCCTACCATATCAGCTGATCCAGCAGACGGTACTGGAGAATTTGAAACAGCACAATATTCTGTGAACGAGGCAATTTCGAATATTTCAACGAACTGAGGAATGTATGATTAATTTCTTTAAAAAACTTTTTACCATTGTCATCAGATTTGTAAAGAACATTTTTAAGTTGTTTGCAAATCAGATTCCGGGCGTTTGTATTGAATGTGACCCGCACGAAGTTTGTTGTGATACTAGTGATGTTCGTTATAGCAAAGCACGCATCACTCACAAAGAAGCGGTTCGTTTAATGGCCAAATATGGGATGAGTGCAGTTCATGATCCTAAGAAAGGTTTATGGACTATAAAATATCTCGATCAACAAATAACATCTGATTCATTTCGCGAAGCAGTGCAAGATATCAAGGTAGGTTAATATGCCAGCCTCCTGGATTCATAAGCTCAACGAGAGCAATAGCCGTATCCACAAAGAAAAGGTTATTGAACAAGCAGTAGCAGCACGTAAGCTAGGTGATCAAACAGCAGAATGGTTTTTGTTTGGTGCGTTTGCCGCGTATAGTCCGTTTCTAACCTATAACGTTAAAAAAGTACCCGCTACAGAAGGTTTGGTCAACAGAGAAAACCCGTGGGTTGATTTCCGAAAGTTGTTAGCAAGTTTAAGCGATCGCAACGTCACTGGAAACGAAGCACATTTTGAAATAGAACGTATGTCCGAACGTTTTGATTCAGAACAATGGAATGATTTTTGTGCCCCTGTTATTCAAAAAGATTTGCGTGTAGGCGCCACATTAAAAACATTCAACAAATATTTAAAAGGCACAGATTTAGAAATTCCTGTGTTTGAATGTCAGCTTGCTACTGATAGTGCTAAACATGAAAGCAAGATGACTGGTGATAAAATTTTACAACGCAAACTTGACGGCGTGCGTGTAATTGTTTTATGCATTCACGGCACTGTACGTATCCACAGCCGCAATGGAAAAGTATTTGAAAACTTTAATCACATTATACCGCAAATACAAAAAGTAATGCCAGTTATTCAAAACGTTATGAGCACACCTAATTTTGTGCTCGACGGCGAAATGATGAGCGATGATTTTCAAACACTTATGAAGCAAGCACATCGCAAATACAATGCTGATGCTTCAGACAGTCGTTTCCATATTTTTGATATTCTCAACTATGGCGGGTTTATTCAAGGTGTAAGTCGTGTAAAGCAAAGTGTGCGTACAGACACATTACGAGCATTAAAAGGACGTATTGAAGAACAACCTAATCTTCGAGTAGAACCTGACATGCGTGTTAATTTAAGCACAGGGCAAGGCATGGATGTTATGCATCGTTATGCTAACGAATGCGTAGAACAAGGATACGAAGGGATTATGATCAAAGACGCTAATGCTCCATATGAGTGTAAGCGCACAACACATTGGCTTAAATGGAAGCCAAACATTACCGTTGACCTGGAAGTAGTTGCGGTGGAAGAAGGCACAGGGCGTAACGAAGGTCGATTAGGCGCTCTTGTGTGTGAAGGAGTTGATGATGGTAAATCCATCAAAGTCAACGTGGGCAGCGGTCTTACTGACACTGATCGTGATTCCTTTTGGGATTCCCGCAATGATATTATTGGTGCTGTTGCCGAAGTCCGTGCGGATGCGGTTACACAAAACCAGGATGGGACGTACAGTTTGCGGTTTCCGCGGTTTGTGAGGTTCAGAGGGTTTGACAAAGGAGAAAAGCTCTAAAAACCTAATAAATATACAATGTTCTTGAATGTACTAACACTACTAACAGCATTAAGCGTTTCGGCTATTGCTATCTATTATAGTGTAGTTGGGTTAACCACTATTTTTGCTGCCAGTGTGATTCCGGTGGCAATTATGGGTACTGCGCTAGAAGTGGCTAAACTTGTTACGGCAGTTTGGCTACATAAACACTGGCGCAACGCTATCTGGTGGCTAAAATCATATCTATCCATTGCTGTTGTTGTACTCATGTTTATTACAAGCATGGGTATTTTTGGGTTCCTTTCAAAATCGCATATTGAACAAACAGCAGCATCTGACGAGCAAACAGCTAAAATTGAATCGATTACTGGTACAATTACTCGCGGCGAAGCGAAAGTTGCTAGATTACAAGGTGAAATTGACAAGTTAAACTCTGGTACAGCAGATACACGTGTTGATACATTAATTGAACGTGAACAAAAAGAATTAGAACGTTTAACTGATGTAGTCAATGCCGAAAAAGCAGTATTGCGCGAAGCAGCAGAAAAGAGTATTTCTGGTATTAATGGAAAGATTGACACCGCTCGCGCTGCAATGGAAGCAGAATTATCCAATACATTCTTTGGTAAGGATGCAGTACGTAAAAAGTTTGATGATACACAAGCAGAATACAATACAGAGATTCAAGGTATTCGCAGAAACTTAGAAGATAATCTAGCCAAAGTAGATACAAAATACGCTCCACAATTTACAGAAGTCAATGATCGCTTATCAAAATTAAAAGAACAATCAGAAGAAAAAACAGGAACAATCGAATCACGCATTGCTGCTATTGAAACTCAGTTAACCGTAGTACAAAAGGAAGTTGATGACGCTCGTGAGAACAAAGCAGTATTAGAAAGTCAATTCCGCAAGTTAGAAGCAGAAGTTGGCCCTGTTAAGTATATTGCTGAATTTATTTACAGCTCGGAAGCAGATCGTAACTTGCTGGAAGAAGCTGTACGTTGGGTTATTGTTACCATTATATTTGTATTTGACCCACTTGCTGTGTTATTATTAATAGCAAGTCAATACTCGTTTGAGATGGCACAATCTAAACATAAAGAAAAGAACATAGAGCAACGCATAGAACCGTCAATTGGTACAGAAAGCGAGCTAGAGATAACTGTTACAGAAAACACTGACATTGATGACGTTTGGAATGATGTTCCTGTAATTGAAGAAGCAAAAGAAGAACCTATCCCTGCTGCTCCAAAAAAAAAGAAGACAGTAAAGAAGAAAGCAGTAACAAAGAAAAAAACAACAACAAAGGAAGTAACCAATGAGCAAGTGGACACAAACAAAGAGCCCGCACAAGACACGGAACAGACTACAGAAGAAAGCACTGGCCGCATTTCTACGGACGAAGAAGTAAAAGTCAGACTAACACGTGTGGGCGATGATTATATTTCTTATGATGGTAAGATGTATCGCGATCATGCATTAATAAAATCACACCCAGAATTGCATTTAGATTTACAACACGAAGTTCCATTTGGTTCCAGATTTCCTAAAAAATCAAATGAAGGTAGATTATTTTTACGTTCTGACTTAGAACCAACTAAATTATATAGAAGCAACGGAAGTTCATGGGATCTTCAAGACAAAAATATATTATCAAGCACAGCATATTCAGCAGAATATATTGACATGTTAATTGATAAAATTGCAAATGGGGATTATGATCCAGAATTACTAAATGTAATTGAAAAACAAAAGATACAAGAAAAAATAACTAACGATATATAAAATGCCAGAACCAAACACAGAATTAAGTATCAATGAATGTAGTTTTTGTGGTAAACACAAAGATCAGGTTGTAAAACTCATCGTTGGTGAAGGAGTGAGCATCTGCAATAACTGTGTTGATTTTTGTGTTGAATTGCTGGAAGAAGAAAAGCCTGCTAGTAAGAAGAAACACGAGTCTAAAAATATTGATCCTGTAGAGCTCAAAGCTCATTTAGATCAATATGTAATCGGACAAAATCAAGCAAAAATGGTTCTAAGTGTGGCAGTAGCCAATCATTACAAACGAATTAACAAAAAGACTGATGTCAAAGTAGACAAAAGCAATGTATTACTACTTGGACCTACTGGGTCAGGCAAAACATTGCTTGCTAAATCAATTGCCGACTATTTGGATGTTCCATTTGCTATTGCCGATGCCACAAGTTTAACAGAAGCAGGATATGTTGGTGATGATGTTGAAGTATTGATTTCCAGATTATTACAAAACGCCAATGGTGATATAGAACGTGCAGAGCGTGGCATTGTGTTTGTTGATGAAATAGATAAAATTTCACGTAAGTCTGAATCAACAAGTGTGACACGTGACGTGTCAGGAGAAGGTGTTCAACAAGCATTGCTTAAAATGGTAGAAGGCACGGTCGTGCGTGTGCCTAACCAAGGCAACCGCAAACATCCCGGTGGTGAGATGACTGAGGTTAACACTAAAAATATTTTGTTTATCGCTGCTGGTGCGTTTGTTGGTTTAGATGATATTCTTAAAAAGCGGGTTCAAGGATCTGGCATTGGTTTCGGCGCAGATGTTAATAAAATCGATACTACTGGCATTGATTTACTACCTTCAGATCTAATTAAATTTGGACTTATCCCAGAATTTGTCGGACGTTTTGCTAGTTTCGCGTTTGTGCAAGAACTTTCTCGTGAAGACATGGTGTATATTTTAACTAGTGTTGAAAATAGTCTACTGCGTCAATTTGAATATTTGTTTAAATGTAATGAAGTTGAATTAGAATTTGAACCAGAAGCATTATTGCAAATTGTAGATCGTACTATTGAACAAAAAACAGGTGCTCGTGGATTGCGTGCTGAACTTGAGAAAGTTTTGATGCCGCATATGTTTAATTTGGTCCGCTACCATAACAACAATATAGGACGTGTTGTTATTAGTGAACTTTTGATAAATAATCCAGAAGCATTATTATAAACTGATTTAACTATGATTAATCCAAAAGGCACAAAAGTATACGTAAAAGATGGCAATGTTGAAAAGGCATTGCGTAAACTCAAAAAGAAGGTACAACGTGGTAACGTACTTCAAGAAGTTAAAGAACGTCAGAATTATGTACAACCATCACAAAAACGCAAAACAGCTAAAGAAGCAGCAAAGCGGCGCTGGGCAAAACACGTTCGTTCGCAAGAATTACCAGTAAAACCACGTGGTAAATGGTAAAAATTTCTTGACAAACTATTTCTAGTTTATTATAATACAATGATAAATACTATTGTAGACGCCGGGGTCGGGTCTACATACAAAAATAGACTTGCTTAATATAAGGAGACTAACATGACAAATCTATCTACATTCGACTTCTCACCTCTTAACCGTACAGCCATTGGCGTTGATCGTCTAATGAGTCACATGCTTCGTAACTTTGAATCCACACAGCAGGACAACTATCCTCCGTATAATATTGTAGAAGATAGCGAAAATGAATTTACACTTGAAATTGCTGTTGCTGGTTTTAAGAAAGGTGATGTTTCCATCACTTCTCAAGATGGCCAATTAACTGTTACAGGCGAAAAGCAGGCAGAAGATACCCGTAAGTATACCTGGAACAAAATTGCTACACGTAAGTTTACTCGTACATTTACCTTAGGTGAATATGTTGAAGTAACAGGTGCTTCTCAAGAAGACGGCATTCTTTCTATTAAACTAGAACGAATCGTTCCAGAAGCAATGAAGCCAAAAACCATTGCTATTGACTACAAAGGGTAGTATAATGCAGTAACAGGATAGGGAGGGTTTCCTCCCTATTTTGTTAAATATTATTATAACAGGAGAACAGATTTGTCCACACAAGTTGATACCAGAACTAGAATTAAGCCGAACATTGCATTACAAGAACCACCTATGTTTAAGGTCATTTACTTGAACGATGAACAAACCAGTATGCAATTTGTTATTGATAGTCTTGTAGATTTTTTTGATTACGCACCTATTAGTGCTGAAAAGATTACTGAAGACATTCACGTACAAGGATCGGCAGTGGTAGCGATTTTGCCATACGAAATGGCAGAACAAAAAGGCATTGAAGTAACTGTAAGTGCCCGTAGCAATGGCTACCCGCTACAAGTTAAACTAGAACCAGAAGAGTAATCGATGTATATTATTGTTGGTGAAGAAGCCGCTGCACAAGTGGACAATAAATATCTTGTCTTTGAATTAGACACTATTCTTTATAATAAAGATGAAGCACCTGTTAAAAGTTATTGTGTAGTTGACAATGAACATATCCCATTGCAAGACATTGCAGCAATGGAGCAATATAAAAAACTACACGCCAAACTAATTGAAAATTATCACAAGCGTAATTGGAAGTTTTGTTTAGATGCTATTGAACATTTGCGTGGCAAATTCCGAGGCGAACTGGACACATTTTACGATGATTTAGAAAAACGATGTTCTGTATTCCAACAATTTGAACCTCCAGAAGACTGGAACGGCGTCTACGACAAAACCAAATAAAATCAATTATATACGCTGTTTATCATTATAAAACCCCCATATAAATACTAGGACAAGTAGAATGGGGGTTCAACTTGAAAAGCAACGACGGTGGCCTTGCGGCTATTGTAGCAATTATTCTAACAGTAATCTTTGTACTGTTTACATTTAAAGCAGAGGCAGGTGAGTTAACTCACCAGTTTCATAGTCCTGCGTTTAGCGGTAATGGGTATAGTACCCACGTCCTAACTATAGATCAGTTAGAACAACAACGTAAGCAGAAAATAAAAGACGACGAACAAGCCGCTATTGATAAAGCAGAACGAGACGCTAAATCAACTAATCTTTACAAGTTTAAGAACAACTTAGAAAGTCGTGTGTATGCACAACTATCTAAGCAAATTGCGGACGCTCTTTTTGGTGAAAGCAGTAACTTGGCAGACACAAGTTGGTCGGAAGTAGAAACCCCATTCGGTGATACCATTAAATGGAAACGTGAGAACGATATTGTATATGTTGAAATATACGATAGCAATGGCGATTTAGCCTCTGAGTTCCAGACACCGGTTGGGGATTTCGCATTTTGACACGCTTAATTCTACTACTACTCGCTGCTGGTATACTTGGAGGGTGCGTAGCAAACCCGCCTAAACAGTACGAACCCCCATCTCGAATTGTAACTCACGTTGAAGGATTTATGGATATCCCGCCTCCTAGTGGCGGTAAACTTGTTGCGGCTGTATATGGTTTTCAAGATAAAACTGGACAGCGTAAACCCTCAGACAAACTTGCGAATATTAGTTACGCAGTAACGCAAGGTGCTGAAGTATGGGTTATTAAAGCCCTCAAGGAAGTGGGCGGAGGTGAATGGTTTAGGGTTGTAGAGCGTGTTGGATTAGACAACTTAACAAAAGAACGTCAAATTATCCGACAAGCACGTCAACAAGTCAATGACGAAACACCTCTTAAACCAATGCTGTTTGCTGGTGTGTTAGTAGAAGGAGCCATTACTGGTTACGACTCTAACACGTTAACCGGCGGAGCAGGAGCCAGATACTTAGGTATTGGTCCAAGCACAGAATACCGCCAGGATGTGGTAACTGTGAGTATGCGGTTAGTAAGCGTTCAAAGTGGCGAAGTCTTACTTAACACAAGTGTTACTAAAACTATTGTTAGTTTTGGCGATCACGTAAGTTTGTTCCGTTTTATTGATATGGGAACAAAGGCACTTGAGTTAGAATCAGGCACCACCGAAAACGAGCCAGTAAACTATGCTGTTCGTGTAGCAATTGAACAATGTGTGGTTGAACTGGTTAAAGATGGCGAACGCATAGGTATTTGGTCATATAAGACTCACGAAGAAGGAGCCAATGATACTAAAGAAGAAGTAAAGACGGACGAAAACTCCGTGCGTGGAGAAAAATAATGCGCAAAATATTATATGTCCTATTAGGACTTTGGAGTTCAACAGTATTTGCCAGCGATGTGTACATTGATCAAGCAGGTTCAAGTACAACTATTGATATTACACAAACTGGTTCAAGCAACGAAGTTAGCGGCGACGCTGGCACTACAACTGCGGCAAGTGTAGATGGTACAGGTATTGACTTGGACATT
>Ga0196901_1000319_pt1 | contig 25817 bp, 13 predicted proteins | sample CB_VirMetaG_FD_169099 | JGI IMG/M metagenome (GOLD analysis project Ga0196901, IMG submission 169099) | Freshwater to marine saline gradient viral communities from Chesapeake Bay - CB_1504_1 Viral MetaG (v3) (version 3) | ecosystem: Environmental > Aquatic > Marine > Coastal | place: USA... | reverse complement strand
CACTAACACTCTCAAACCATGCGTAAGATCGAACAGCAAATGAATGACGCCGTTGCTAACAACCGCAACTGGCAAAATGCAAACACTTCTGTTCACTTCAACGAAGAAACTTGCGAGTCTATTGTTCGTCTTCATGGCAACAAAATTGCTGTGATTGGTGATAACTTCCTGCAAGTTTTTGATGGCGGTTGGCAGTCTGTCACCACTAAATCTCGCCTCAATGCTCTCATCGATCGTTTCTGCAATGCCACGACCGATGGTGTCTATCAGCGCCAACATGTTTGGTATCTCAAAGATAACAATGTTGAGCGTGAGTTTGAGTCTGGTTACATCTACGCTTGATCAATGATGAAAGCACTGACTAAATCTCGTCCCGCAAACTATTACGCTAATCAGGTGAAAGTTCTTCTTCTCATTGTCATTGCCATTCTGTTCTGGAATAGCGAAGGTGCCCGCAATTTCACTGCTGACACTTTCAACAATGCTGCTCAAATCATTCGCGCTAACTGATCATGAACAACAAAATGTACCAGCGTAACATTGATCTCATTGCTGATCATTATATGAATCGAGTCACACACTTTTGTGAGTTGAATGATATTGAGTCATGCAATGCTCTTTATGAAGAGTTCGTCGTCGATGGGCAAGATCCCGAAGATGGTGAATATGTTTGGTGCTTCATTCCTGCTCTCTCTAACTAATCAAATGTCTCGTCTTTCTATTGACAAACTGTCCGAAGGTATTGTGTTCTACGCGGGAACATGTGCAGAGATTTATGTAGAGATCCCCGACAATCGTGTTTCATCATTCATCTCTAAATATGAGCATGATGTGAATATCATTATCGAGCGCCAAGTTCATGATGGTTTCATTTTCAAAGTATATGGTTCAGGTGATAAGGAAGTTCGCCTAGTTTGTGATATAATGTCTGAGGACATCGATGTTATCGATCTGCGTATTCTTTCTGTGGAGGACAACTAACCATGGCAAAAGTAGACTGGATTTATTTCGACAAAGTTGATGCTATTATGGATGACATTCCTGAGCATCTATGGTATAATAAGCATGGACAAATCACAGAGGATGATTACACTATGCCCGAAGATGTCCCGTCATTTCCTAAAGTTGAATGTCTTGCCACATGGTAACTCAGTCGCCCTATTCTCATCCTGATTCTCTATACGAAGAAATCATCAAATACTATACAGATCCCATTGAACTCGAAAATGACACTCCCCTCAGAAACTATCGTAAAAGTAGAATTATCTCATCAGCAGTTAAGTATGCTGAGAGCACTGATCATTCAGTATAAACATGTCTGGGGAAGTAAGGGCAAATTGCCTGATCATGTCAAAGACTTATTAGACTCTACTGACTATCAACTCACAGCAGCATGTTCATTACAGGACAATCAGTAACTTACAAAGGAATGGATGGATTTGTGAACTTCATTAGTGAAGATTACATCACTATTTGTTTCAAGAAGTATGCCTCTAATAGTAAGCGCGGAGAGACCTATTGTTGCCTCTTGGTGTACCCTCAAGACCAAGACAAAGTGTATGTCCTAGACAACAAATAACACCTCTCTGAGTGTCTCTGAGGGTGCTCTGAGTGAGTGTTAAGAAAACAATAAAAATGTCTTAAAAAATATAGTTGTGTGTTTTATACAGTGAGTGATAAATGTTGAAAAAAGTGTGTTCAGTGAGTGTTATTAAGTCTTCTGTAAATGTGCGGAGATGTTGTTGACTAAGCGAGTGTACTATGAACCTCTGAGATTGTCAAGTATCACCCCCGAAAAAGTATGAAATCCCACACAGGTCCAATGATACTCACTGAGACACATTGCACACCTGCCAGACCCCATGCTATAATGTGAGAGCATCACACAGGACAGCAAATGACAGGCAGGTAACTAACAGCAACTGACAGTCATTCTGTGACACTCTGAGTAACACTGAGGGGGACCTACATGCAGTGCTCTGAGTATCACTGAGTATCACACTGATTCTTATAAGACAGTGGTTTAAATTCGATGGGTCCTTCTAACCTACAACGAACCAAATTCGAGATCGATATATCAAGCGAATAAAAAAATATTTTGATATATAAAATTGACTCACAGGTTCATAGAATGGAAAAAAAATCTCACAGAATTAAAACCGCCATAAGGTTCGACCCAGTTTTCAGTGAGTATGTTGTAAGTCTACCTGAGAGTTTCTGTAATGAACTGGATTGGTATGAAGGCACAGAGATTATCATGAATCTCGATGTCGATGGAGTTTTCCTAGAGGAGGAATGTCACGATGAATGACACCATCTATCATGTCTACGATGAGGACAACAAAGTCATCGCGCATAGTCTCAGTAATGAATCTCTTGCAGAGAAAATTCTGAGTGATGAGATTGATTTTGTGGATCACCAAATCATCGGAGTAAAAAAAGAACAATTCAAAGAGGCGTCCTATTGACGCTACTACATAATACTGTTAGAATGCTGAAGTACTAGTACACACATTATGGCTAAAGGATTTACTGTAAAAGCGAAAGCACCTGAACCGAAAGAACAAGAGTGGGATTACGATGCAGCGCGGGAGATGCTTCGTGGCAAAGCAATCGTATTCTGCCTGCCTGGTCGTGGTTGCTCATATCAATTCATGAAGTCGTTCCTTCAACTGAGTTTCGACTTGGTTCAAATGGGCGCAAGTATTCAAATTTCCCAAGACTACAGCAGCATGGTGAACTTTGCTCGTTGTAAGTGTCTGGGCGCAAATGTCCTTCGCGGACCCGATCAGATTCCCTGGGACGGCAAACTGAAGTACGATTACCAACTGTGGATCGACTCGGATATCGTCTTTAACACTGAGAAGTTCCTGCAACTGGTTCTCATGGATAAGGACATTGCTGCTGGTTGGTACATGACTGAAGACGGTCGTACTACCTCTGTGGCACACTGGTTGGATGAAGGTGACTTCCGTAACAACGGTGGCGTCATGAACCATGAGACTGGCGAAACCATGTCCAAGCGTAAGAAGCCCTTCACGGTTGACTACACAGGTTTCGGATGGGTGCTCATCAAGCACGGCGTCTTTGAGAACAAAGAGATGAAGTATCCCTGGTTCGCTCCCAAGATGCAAGTCTTTGAGTCTGGCGATGTTCAGGACATGTGCGGAGAGGATGTGAGTTTCTGTCTCGATGCTATCGAAGCAGGATATGAGATTTGGTGTGATCCCCGTATCAGGGTTGGTCACGAAAAGACTCGGGTTATCTGATATAATAATGACAGTCTACACGATCTATATCAACGGTACTGAGAAGTACACCGATGTAAGTGAAGACGAATTCTTTGACATTATGCAGGAACTCGCGTATGATCATTATGAAACGGGGGTTCCTGCCCTTAACGATATCTCTTATAGGATGAAAGAACATGGCAAGACTGAAGCAATCTCTGACGAATAAAGTCATCATTGAGTCCAAACCCAAAAAGACTCGTCAGGGTAAATCTAAGAATACAAAATTGAGCGCGTCGGCGCGTAACTCGGCTAAGAAGCGTTATCGTGGTCAAGGTAAGTGAGACCTGAAACTCGCAAAGCAATGGAAATGCTCTTCACTGCTAAATGGAATCTTCCCAAAGCAGCAGAGTATTGTAACCTAAGTAATAAGGAAATGAAGATTACCTTCAACGAGTATTGTAATTTTCATCCCCCAACCTACAATCAAGACAATGAGTCAACTAATCATCAATCTTCCGCCGCAGAAAGTCTGGGTTCGTAAAGAATACCTTAGAGACTTCCAAGATGGGTTTGGTGAATTCGTAGAGGGCGTCTGGGTATCGGTTAAGTCGATCCCTGGACGCGCTTTTTATTTTGAGACATACTTACCGAAGTATGCTGCAATGTACGATAAACTTCCGATCTCTGCGTTCTTGTCACGCCCTGAAACGCCTAACCCTGATCTTGACCTACCCAACCTTCAGTTTTGGAACTGTATGGACTATGGCGTCAGATGCCTTGAGAAGTCCTTTATCACTTCAATGGACTTCGAGGTATGCACACGCAATTTCGGGTCCCTTAGAGGGGCATACAAGTTCACATTAGACAACTTTCATCCTGACGGAGATACTACAAATACAAATGTAAGCGAAATTCCTGACGAACACAAGTCACATAATTGCATTGAACTGGAAAATGGGCAGTTTTGTCTCTATCCAAACAATAGAACAAGGATCTTTGACCTCTCTATTACCCCCGAAACGCCGCTCGTCCCTGATTTTAAGGTGAGTACACACTATTTCCAAGTTGAAAATGGTGTCAGATGGGGTAGACTAGGTGATAATGACGAATATTTCTGGAAAACAGAGGAAGAAATCCAACAAGATTACCTAAATTCCATGTATCCAGACATTCCAGACGACTTTACTCAATCACTTGTAAGGGTTGCATGCCCTAATTGCGGTCAATATGAGTGCGATCCTCGCTGTATTCACGCAGACTAAATAATTTTAGGGATAGCAACCCCTTTAAAAGTTCTGGAAACGAACTTTTGGAGGGCAAAATGTCCAATCATCCTGTTCCCGATCATAATCGTGACATGATGCGGGAAGATTTCGGTACGGAATTTTTAATTACAGACCCAAAATCCGATAAAATCTTGAGAGAAGTAGTCGGTGACCATAAACATGACCTGAAAAGGCAAACTTTACTCCATGAATCAATCCGAAATGATGAGGATTATGATGATTGGGAATATGGTACTGAACCAAGTTACGGTAAAGACTATAAATAATCTCGATATATAGTGTCATTTCATGCCTGAGACTAACTCACGGGCTTTTAAAGACATTGATTTGTCCTTTAAAGCGCATCCTGTCACAGGAGATCTGCCAGTTCTCAAAAATGAGAAGGCGATCAAGCGTGCTGTTAGAAATTTAGTGCAAACAATCGTAGGAGAACGACCATTTGCGTCCAACATTGGGACGGATGTGACTCGTTCTCTTTTCGATTTTGTTGATTTTGCCTCTGCTGGCGTGATTTCTCAGCAAATTCTTGATGTTTTAGCTGGTTTTGAGGGTAGGATAGCAAACACTCGTGTTCAAGTCAACCCAAGTCCAGACGATAACTCATTCGAAGTCAGTATTAGTTACGATATTGTTGGCGAAAATTTCGATAGTCAGCAATTCGAGTTTATTTTAGAGTCAACTAGGTAAAAAAATGCCATCTTTCAAGTATACTAACCTAGATTTCGACCAAATTAAGCAGTCGATCAAAGATTACCTAAGAGCAAACTCAGATTTTTCTGATTTTGACTTTGAAGGATCGAACATGTCAATCCTTCTGGACGCTTTAGCATATAATACTTACATTACTGCCTTCAATAGCAACATGGTTGCCAACGAATCCTTCTTGGATTCCGCAACTTTGAGAGAAAATGTAGTATCTCTGGCACGAAACATTGGTTATGTCCCCAGATCGCGGAAAGCAGCGGAAGCGATCGTTGATTTTGACTTTAAATTCCAAGGAGATTCCACCACAGTAACTTTGAAGGCTGGATTAGTCGCTGTTGGAACTGTAAATAATACAAGTTATGTATTTTCGATCCCAGAAGACATAGTTACAACGAGTCCATTAAACCCTGGAGAGGTTGCTGGACAGAATCCTAAAAGAACTGCAACATTTTCTGGAATAACTGTCTATCAAGGAACATATTTGACTAAACAGTGGGTTGTAAATGGCAGCACTGACCAAAGATTTTTAATTGAAAACTCTTTTGTTGATATTGATACCCTTAGAGTTACTGTTAGGAAGTCTGGTGCGTCTGCAGGACTTTCTTTTGCTAAGGTAGACAACATTATTAATGTGACAGGCACCTCAAATGTCTACCTTATCCAAGAAGCAGTAAATGAAACTTATGAATTGCTGTTTGGAGACGGACTTTTTGGCACAAAACTAGAAGTTGGTGACACAATTAGTATTTCTTACATTATAACAGACGGTAAGGATGGTAATGAAGGTAAAAACTTTGCATTTTCTGGAAATATCTTAAATGATTCGGGTACACCCATCTCCCCTTACGAATTAACCACCGTTACGACCTCTCAGAGCGCCCGTAACGGGTCAGATATCGAGTCTGTTGACTCCGTTAGGTACTTTGCCCCCCGAATGTACTCAGCGCAGAACAGGGCGGTCACACCACGCGATTATGAAGCGATCGTTCAGTCAATTTATCCCAATACTGAGTCCATTTCTGTCGTTGGTGGTGAAGAATTAGATCCTCCCGAGTTTGGAACTGTTGTTTTAAGCATCAAGCCGAGAAACGGGACATTTTTGTCTGACTTTACCAAGCAGAACATCCTCACTAAACTTAAGAGTTACTCTATTGCTGGTATTAACCAAAGAATTGAGGATCTGAAGATTTTGTATGTAGAGTTGGTCACTTCAGTTTACTACAATAACAGCATTTTTGACGATCCTAACGAATTAAAATCGCAAGTTATTCAAGCATTGACAGAATATGGCGGATCGACCAATTTAAATAAATTTGGCGGCAGATTTAAGTATTCTGAGTCTCAAAGAATCGTAGATCGTGCAAATACTTCGATCACATCGAACATTATGCGCGTTCAGATGCGTAGAGACCTAAAGTGTCTGATTAATCAAGTGGCACAGTACGAATTGTGCTTTGGTAACCAGTTCCACATTCTAGAAGGTGGCGGAACTGTCAAATCCACTGGATTTACTATTCAGGGAAGCGATGAAATTGTTTATTTGACGGATATTCCTAGAGATGATGGTTTATTTGGTGATATTGCTATCTTTAAACCAGCAATTGTAGAAGGTGGTGACTCGGAGGTTGTAATTAAGTCAGCAGGAACAGTAGATTACACTAAAGGCGAAATTCTCATCAATGCAGTTCAAATTACATCTACTGTTAAAGGTAATGACACCGTTGAGGTTCAAGTATTCCCAGAATCCAATGATGTTGTTGGACTCAAAGATCTTTACTTGAGTCTAGACCTCTCAAACTCTCAGATAAATATCGTGAGAGATACGATTTCCTCTGGTCAGCAAATTTCTGGCATTGGATATCAAGTCACTTCTAGCTACTCCAAAGGATCGCTAATTAGACAGTAGGATGATCGAGACAAATTCGCCTTTAAGTCCCAGAATCAAGACTTATCAAGTAGTCAGTGAAACTGTACCTGAATTTGCAGTTTCAGAGAATCCTGCGTTTCTTGAGTTCTTAAAACAATACTACATCTCTCAGGATTATCAAGGTGGACCCTCTGATATCGCTGAGAATATCGATGCGTACATAAAATTAGATAATTTAACCACGGATGTAATCAGAGGCACTACATCTTTGACTGCAGACATTTCTAGTTCTGCAGACACGATTAATGTCACAAATACTGATGGATATCCTGCTCGTTTTGGTCTTTTAAAAATTGACCAAGAGATTATTACATATACCGAAAAAAATAGTACATCTTTCATTGGATGTACTAGAGGATTTAGCGGAATTGACAAATATTCGGAAACTTCAGTAACTTGGAAGCAAACCCAAGCAGCTGCACATTCTTCTGGGGCAACTGTAACAAATGTAAGTGCTCTTTTCTTACAAGAGTTTTACAAAAAGTTGAAAGCGATGTACGCTCCTGGTTTGGAGGGAGTTACCCTTTCTCCTAACCTTAATGTTAATAATTTTATCAAAGAAGCAAGAAGTTTATACGAAGCAAAGGGAACTGAGGATTCTTTCAAGATTCTCTTTAAGGCATTGTTCGGAATTGAACCAAAAATCAATGATCTCGAAAAATATCTGATCAAACCATCTTATGCAAATTATGTTCGCAGAAAAACTCTCTCTGTAGAACTAATTTCTGGAGATCCAACTGCTTTAATCGGTGAAACCCTTTATCAGGACAACGATCCTAATAATCCAAATTATAATGCTGCATCTGGACCTATTTCTGAGATTCAAAATATTAGAGACGGTTATTATAAGATTTCCCTCTTTACTGGTTTTGACGAAAGGTCTTTGACCGACGGAACTTTCAGAGTTGCTGGTAGAACCAGAAACATTGGTGAAATTGGGATTGGAGCATCTGTAATTACAGTAGATTCTACTATTGGATTCTCTAGTATCGGCACCCTGAAAATTGGCGACCCCACAAATTCATATTATCAGACAGTTAATTACGGAACTAAGAGCATTAACCAGTTCTTTAACATCACACCACTTATTTCGACAACTATTCCAGATAATAGCAAAATATCTGCACCAAATATTGTATACGGATATGAGAATGGTGATCTGAATAAAGTAGTCAACATGAGAGTGACTGGGGTTTTGAATGAATTCATTACCAACCAACCTCTACAAAACTTAGATACAAATTCTTCTATTAGAGTAAAGAATTTAGGTAGATATATTGACAATCCAGATCAGGATAAGACTTACGAAGAAATTTTCTTCAACTCTTGGATTTACAACACTGCTTCTCGATATTATATCAATTCTTTTTCGGGATCGCAGTTTGTTCTGGAAGGAACTATTGATAAGTCAAGTTTAAGAGTTGGTGATATAGTTCAGATTCTGAGAAGAGGAACTCCCGATCTTATCGCTGATAATTTAGTTGTTACCACTATTAATAAAACAACTAAAACAGTTTCTTTGTCTGGGACTATTCCAACATTAAGCACATCTCTTCTGTATGATATTAGAAGGAAACAGAAGAAGGCAGTCTCAACTATTGTTCCTCTAGTTGGAGGTCAAGAGCAACTTCTTACTGATGTAAACAACACCTACATTGTCTCGGAGAATGAATCTGAGAGTGGTAAGAGAGAAGCATATGTTGCTTCTAGTTCTCTGCCCAGTTATCCTATTACAGTTGATAAGATCCATGCAAAACTTACAAACCCATCAGTTGCATTAGGAAACTTCCAGGGATATGATAGTCTACAGAATGCTTATACTATTATTTCTTTTACAAATCCAGTCCCATTTAAGACTGGAGAAGAAGTAACTTATACTGCTGGAGAAGGGACAACATCTATCGGTGGTCTTGTACAAGGCAAAAGTTATTTCGTAAAGGTATTAAGTTCTTCCAATCAAATTCAACTTTTTGCCTCTAGAGCGTTTATTAAGGCAAATTTACCAACATACTTTGTTGCTCCAACACAGACAGTAGGAACTCACGACTTTATTCTTAGTAGTCAAGGAAGTCGCAACCTTTTCCCAGCTAGACCTATTCGCAGATTTCTTCTCGAACAAGATCTCACAAGTGGAAGAGAGCAAGAAACGACATCAGAAGATACCAGTGATGGAAATACTGGTATGCTCGTCAATGGTGTTGAAATCTTAAATTATAAGGGAGAAGACCTAGTTTATTCTGGTGGGTTAAAATCTATTGATGTCTTATCTGGAGGATCAGGATATGATGTTATTCATCCACCAAGTATTACTATTAACGAGGCGAATGTAAGTGCAGCAAATACTGCAGCTGCATTAGCAGTTGTATCTGGTAAAATTCAAAACATTGTTGTTGACCCAGTAACTTTTGACATTGACAGCGTAGTTAGTGTTCAGATTTGGGGAGGTAACGGTGCAGGTGCTAGAGGTAGGGCAGTAACAGAGGAGAGATTTAGAGAACTTTCATTCACTGGTGTTAGCACTCTCTCTGGTGGCGATGTAAACGCTACGGATAATGTAGTCACATTTAACAGCGAACATAATCTTCTGACAGGTGCAAGAATTGTATATGATAGGAATGGTAATTCTAACTTAGGAATTGCCACAACTGGATCCTCTAAGGATGAACTCACTTTAATGAGTGGACAGGATTATTATGTTCATGCAAACTCAGATAATTCCATTTCTCTCTATTACACTAAGAATGATGCTGTTCTTGGAGTAAGCAGCATTCAAATTAGTGAAGATGCAGCTGCATTAAATAGCGGTCTTCATGTCTTTAGAACATACGAACAGAAAACCACGGTTAGCAGAGTAAGTATTGAGGATCCTGGCGAGGGATACACCAATAAAGAATTGATCGTGAAGCAAGCAGGTATTAACACTGCAAGAGATTTCATTCGATTTGAAAATCATGGATTTAAAAGTGGTGAAATTGTTAACTATACCTACGACACCACTGGTATTGTTGGACTAAGTTCTACAAAGCAATATCAGGTAATTAGACTTTCTGCAAATAGATTTAGATTAGCAGAAGCTGGAAATAAAGGTGATATAGAACCGACTACTACAAATTATGATAAAGGAATTTATGCATTCTTAGATTCTGAAGGATCTGGATATCAAAGATTCTTGTATCCAGAAATTCAGTGTAGGGTCACCGTTCTAACCGAAAATCAACAACAAGAACAATTAACAGTTACTCCTATTGTTAGAGGAGAAATTGTAGATACGATTGTATATGAAGAAGGAAATGGATATGGATCTAACATTGTTAATTTTGAAAATCCTCCAACTATTTCCATTGGTGAAGGAACTCTTGGACAAATTGGAATAATTATTTCCAATGGAAAGATTATTTCGGCATTTGTTCTTGCTGGAGGATCTGGATATACTGGTCCGCCAGATGTTATTGTAGAAAGCAGCAATCCTAACGCAACAGGTGCTGTTCTTAGAACAGAATCTGCAGATGGAAAAATTACAGGTGTAGTTATTATTTCTCCTGGTATTGGGTATGAAACTGGTACAACTCTAGTTAGAGTTTCTCCTCCTGGAAGTAGACTAAAACTCAGAGCAAATCTAAGATCTCTTGTTCTCAACAAAGCTTTTGGATTAGATCCAGATGAACTGTCATACCTATCTCCTGTTGATGGTGGTCTTGCTGTAAATGCTATTGGTTACGGAAACTCCATTAGGAATTCCTTTGGTGATGATGGATCTGGGCATTCTCCTATTATTGGATGGGCATATGACGGAAATCCAATTTACGGTCCTTTCGGATTAGAAGATCCCGACGATATTCAATCCAATGTTAAGAGAATGGAGTCTAGTTATGAAATTGTTCCTACCAATATTCCAAATAGACCATCTATAGTAGATTTTCCTTATGGATCTTTCGTGGATGATTATGGTTATACTGGAGTTGGAGATCTGGATCGCCATAATGGTAGATTTACAAAGACTCCAGAATTTCCCCAGGGCACATACGCATATTTTGCCACGGTAGACAATCTTAATGCACCAGTATTCCCATTTTTTATTGGTGACATTTACAGAAGTTTTGCAATCCTGCAGAACACAGTCAGGGGTCTTCTTAGCAATCAACTTAATTTTAACTTTGAATCTTCAAGGTTAGTTAGAAATACTTTCCCATACAATCTGTTTGGGGATGGAAAAGCATATGACTATGTTTTCCAACCTTATAATGTAAATAATCAACAATCTATTCCAGATGTTTTGGGAGTTGGATCTATAACATCTATTGATGTATTGGCATCTGGAAGTGGATATAGTGTAAAGGACCAGCTGGTATTTGATGAAACAGGCACAAATGGTGGTGGTCTTACTGCAGAAGTCCAAAAAGTCTATGGAAAAACTGTTAATAGAGTAAATAGCAGTCTCGCTAGTTTTAGTAATGTTCCGATCAAGCATACTCGAACTGGTGTTGTATTCAGAGTAACACCCTATCACGAATTCCAAACTAATGATACAGTTGGTGTTACTGGCATTTCTACATTTGTCAAAGGATTGGAGGGTTACAATAAAATTGATACCCCTCTATACAAAACAACCCTTACAGATGATGGATACACTGGAATCATTACAGACCTCCGTGTTGCGTTTGTTCCCTCTGTAGTTTCTGCTGGGGATTCTATCGGCATCGGAACTGAGATTATGAGAGTTCTGAATGTATTCCCCAATGAAAAGGTTGTTAGAGTTGAAAGATATGCTGGATTTGCAACGGCATCTGCTGGTGCTGCTGTCACTTACTTTAGTAGCGAGTTTACTATCCCTCTTGCAGATATCCCAGTATTTGATTCTAGATTCCAAGATATTTACTATTTCAATCCTAAAGAAGCGGTAGGTGTCGGTACAACTGTCGGATTCTCAACATCTGTTAATGTATCTTTGAATGGAGTAACAAAGACTAGATCTATTCTTTCGAAATCTATCTTCTTAGAGAATCACTCACTGTTAAACAACGATATCATCACATTTGATAAGAGAGGAAATTCTGATATCTTTGCCACGGACTCAATCAGTCCGTATACGGTGCCTAGCGCCCTCACAGGCAACTTCTATGTGGTAAGAAAGACCAAGAATACTATTGGCATTAAAACCATCCCTGAGGGTCCAGAACTGTTCTTTACGACGACTGGTGATGATGCGGCAAATTATTCCTTTACCACAAATTATGATCAAGAAACTGCCAATGTTGAAAGGAATGTTCTGACAGTTGTTGCTGCTGAAGATCATGATCTTGCTGTAGGTGATCAAGTAAATCTCACCGTTCGTCCTGGTCTTTCTACTGGAATTGGAAATTCTACTACTGCAGTCGTAAAACTCATCGATGGTCAATTAATCATTAACCCTATTGGCATTCCTACTACTGGAATCAATACATCGACAAATATTTTCACCGTTAATGACCATGGTCTTGAAACGGGATTTAAGGTGCTTCCATATGGAGCATCTGGAGTTTCTACTCATTTGCCAGAGGGATTAGTACAGAGACCGTATTATGTACTGAGAATTGACAAAAATCAGTTCCAACTTGCAGATTCTAAGAAACAACTTCTTACAGATCCCCCAGAAACCGTAAGTGTTAGTGACTTTGGATACGATGGACAAACACTGAATCCAATCAATCCTCCAATTAAGGTAACGAGAAGAAATAATCTTGTATTTAACTTAAATGACACATCTTTGAGTGGATCTAAGTTTAGACTTTTCTATGATAATAACTATTTCAACGAATATGTTGGAACAGGAACTACCGATTCTCTGGAGGTAGTAGGGTTTGGAACGGTTGGAATTGGAACCACAAATCCGCCTGATGAACCCACAAAAACTATTGTGTTTAATAAGCGTCTGAGAAATGAACTTTACTATGCTTTAGAAGTCGGTGGATATATTTCTACAGCAGATAATGATGTTTCCAATGCGACAAAGATCACTTATATTGATAGTGCATATAATGGGTCTTACTCAATTACTGGTATTGGATCTACTACATTCGATGCAACTTTAGTATTTGAACCAGAATCTTCTGGTTACGAAATCGCAGATTGCGATGAGTTGTTCTATACTACGACATCTATTGGAGCTACTGGTGGAATTGCACAAGTACGAGTAAACAATGGTGGATTTGGGTATAAAGCATTCCCATCTATAACATCTATTGGAAACAGTGGTGTTAGTGCAGATTTGAGACTGAGAAGTTCAGATGTCAATCGCCTTGAGTCTGTTAATGTGCCGACAGATGTTTATGGTTATCCGTCTGACAATACACTGAAACCCGATGCATTCCTCCCCAGAGTTGTTAGAATTAAAAATGCTGATAAGGTTATTGAAGCACAGGTTGCATTTGGCGGAAAATCTTATCTAAACGCTCCTTCCTTGGTTCTTTATGATCTAACAACAGGAGAGATCGTTAATAATGGTCTAATCACATGTGAGCTCAGCGACTCTGCTGTAAACTCGGTAGAAGTTGTTGTTCAACCTAGAGGTCTTAGTGCAAATAACTATGGACTTGCTCCTCTGAGAAACAGTAATGGATTGTCCATTATCGAAGCTTTCTCTGATGTTGGAGTTCTTACATGCAAGATTACCACACCTATTTTGGGATATGTTACTGAACCTTTCCAGACTGGAGATGTAGTTTATCTTGAAGGAATTGATTTTAATGGAGACGGTGATGGATTCAACTCGGGAGACTACAAGTTTGCAGACTTTACAATTGCAAATTACAACGCTGCGGTAAATCCAAGGCAAGTCACATTTGAATACACTGGTCTTACCACAAATGTTGGTACAGGTGCTACGACCAAACCTGGATTTGGTCAAATTGTAAAATCCACAGACCTTGCAAGATTTACAGCTACCAAGAAATTCTCCGAGTTTTCTGAAAATGAAAACCTGAAGAGAAATGATGACTTAGAGACGGATCTCATTATGAGATCTATCAATACTTCTACTGGAGAAATGGTTATTGAGGGTTCTAGACCGCTCAATCCAGATGACTCTCTTGTTGGTACAAATAGTGGTGATCGTGCGGAAGTAGATGTAGTTACAGAATTTGATGGATACTTTGACATCTCTGCAACTATCGATGCTAATCTTGGATGGTCTGATAATGTTGGTTTAGTTGGCGATAATAATCAGTTCTTGCCAGACAATGATTATTATCAAAATATGTCTTATGCAATTGAGAGTGATAAAACATATAATGAGATTGTCACTTATGTGAACAATATTGCTCACCCTGCGGGAATGAAGAATTTTGCTAATACTCAAGTTCTTTCTGTAGCACAGGCGGGTGAATCTACTCAACCTGCAGATGATGCTGGTGGATTTGTTCTTGACTTTATTAGTGATCCGTTAAGAGTAGATGCAATTTATGGATTTGACCAATCCAGAGATGTTGATGGCGCTGACAATGTATCTAAGTTTGTTGAACTTAGATCCACAAGACTATCTGACTTTATCTTAAACAAGACGAACAGAGTTCTTGTTCACGATGATATCAGTCCTCAGTTTGTCAGCAATGAGTCTAATGACCTGAGCGATGACAGAACTATTGCTGCTGCTGTAGCTGGCAGACAGTTCTCAAGATATCTGGTACAAACAACTCACTCAGCAGAGAACCCGATTAACAACCAATATCAACTCAATGAATTGATTATGGTTGTCTCCAACCAAAATACATATCTGCTGCAAAAAGCTCATATCAATAACAACAATAATGCAGGTCTTTCTACTGGTTATGCAGAGTTCTTCTCTTTCTTCAATGTTAACGATAATCAGACGGAACTGAGAATTAAACCTTATGAAACATTTGACACTGATTATGACATTAAGTCGCTGCAGCAAGGTTTTGCATCTGATGTTGGAATTGGATCCACTAACACTGGAAATGTAGTCAACACTTCAGTAAACCTTGTCGTCGGAACTGCGACCACAGCAACAGTCGTTGGTTTTGCCACAACTACTTTTGTTGGTGGAATTGGACTCTTTTTAGTCGTTGATAAAGCAACTAATAAGATTGATTATCATGAATTAGCACTTCAGACTGATGGTGTTGATACCTATCTGACAGAACTAGCATCCTTTAACACTAGACAAAGTTTGGGTGGTTTGTCTGGTCCTACATTTATGGGAACATTTACATCCAGTGTTGAAAGTGGTGTTGTTAAAATTGACTACATCCACTCTAATTTAAATGCAGTTGATATTAGATGTAGATTCTTATCTTTTGAAAATGTCGGTCTTGGAACAACTAGTGTTCGTCATTTCAACCTCGCATTTACTCCAGAAGGAACTGAAAGATCTGCAAGAATTGTTGTTGGTTCTTCGGCAACTACTGGTATTGCTACCATTGTCGGCGTTTCTAGCAACATAGACCTTTCGTTTAAATCAACAGTACATGTTTCTTATGGGGCTACCCAAACCCTGCACCAAATCTATGTTCTATCCGATCCAGAGAAAAATGACACATACCTGACACAGGCACCCATTGCTGCTGTTGGAACAACAACTGGAATTGGAACATTTGGCGCTGAATTCTCTGCTGGAAAAGTAAATCTTGAATTCTATCCTGATGCTAGTGTATCTGGCATGGTTAGCATCTTCTCTTATAATGAAATCATCTACAAGGACTTAGATCCGAATGGATCTCTTGCTGGTATTGGATCTTTTGACTATGGTAAGGTCTTTGAGAATCAGACTCAGAACTCTTATTTGGGTATTAACAATAGAAACATTAGAGAGTTTGATCTTACATACGAAGGTACTCCGATTTATGAGAGAGACCTTAACCCAGCAAACCCAAATCAAATCGACTATGGAACTGGTCTTATCAGCTTCAAACACTTCTTCTCTAACACAGAACAAGTAACTTACACTCCCGACTCTAACATTATTGGTATTGCCGCAAGTGCTCTGCACTATGTAACTGGATATGGTTCTACTGAACTTCCGTCTACTGTATACATCATTAAGAGCAACAATAATCAGTTCTTTATCTCTACATCTGTAACCGATGCTAGAGCTGGTCTTGCTGTTACATTCCAACCTGGAACTGGATCTGGTAACAAGCACAGATTTACAATGGAGAAGAGAGATCAGAAGACGATCATTGCTCTCAGTGGAATTGTACAAAAACCGATCACATACACTCAAATCATATATGATCTTGATGTTCCTGTAAATGGCATTGTCACATCTCTTGCACTGAGCGGACTTAGCACAGTTACTTCTGGAGATCTTCTGAAACTTGAAGATGAATATACCATTGTTAAGACTGTAGGTTTTGCTACAACATCTACTGGACCTATTACTGGTATTGGCACATGGAGCATTGCTGAAGTTGAAAGAGGTGCTGTAGGAACTGCTGCAACTGATCACGCTGCTGGAGTTACTGCAAGAATCCATAGAGGTGCATTCCAAATCCTCAACAGCAAAATTCACTTTACTGATGCTCCTCTTGGCGGTGACCTTGGTCTTGCTGACCCAGGCAACTTACCATATCCAAGAGCAAGCTTTGGTGGTAGAACTTACCTGAGAGTTGATTATGATACCAATGAATTGTTTGATGATTTCTCAGATCAATTTGATGGTCTAGAAAATACCTTTAGTCTGTCTGCCATTGGTGCTGCAGTCACTGGTATCGGTACAACTGGTGGTAATGGTGTACTCTTTGTTAATGGAATCTTCCAAGCACCATTTGGAGAGAACAACGAAGGAGTTTCTAACTTCAAGATCATTGAAGATCCTGTATCTTCTGCCGCTAGTGTTCAGTTCACTGGTATTACATCAGTAGGATTTACGGATCTAATTATTGATGAAGATGATATTAACCAAAACCAGTTACCTAGAGGCGGCATCATCATTTCTGTTGCATCTACTCCTGGACTTGGATATGCTCCGTTTGAGGGTGCATCTGTAAGATTGGAAGTTGGAACTGGCGGAACAATCACGAATATCATCGGAGTTTCGACTGCAGGACCGTCCGTAAATGTCACTGAGGCATTCTACGATAATAAGACTGGCATTATGACAGTCACGACTGCCACACCGCACGGTCTCCTTCTGGAAGATCAGGTTAAGTTAGTCGGTCTGGCATTCACCTGCCCTGGATATGGTGCAACATACAGTGTCTATGACTTCCAATATGACGAATCTACAGGTATTGCTACCGTATTTACTGTCGGTAACCATGGATTGATTGCTGGTGATGATGTCAAACTGGCATACATTGGATTTAGTTGCTCTGCTCCTCATGCGGGTGTAACTACAACAATCTTCCCTGATGGAACTCAAGGATATTTCTATCCTGTAAATTCTGTTGGAACTACTACATCATTTGTCACTAATGTTGGTATTTCCACTATCGCTCATACCTATTCTGGTGGTGGTCAAGTTCAAACGGGTATCACTACTAATATCTTCCCAGATCATGATGATCCGTTTGCTGTTGTTGGTTTCATTTCAGCAACTCAATTTAAGACCAATGTTGGACCTTCGACATTCGGACACACTTATGTAAGTGGTGGTACTGCTGCCCAGTGGCACCCCTTGACATTCGGTTCTGGTTACAGGACTACCCTTGGAACTCTTGGCATCGCTGTAACCTCTTCTACGGGCACTGGAGCGACTATTACTGCCGTTGTTGGTGCTGGTGGATCTCTTGTATTCTCCGTAACTGGTCCTGGAACCAATTATACTGCTGATGATCTGGTTCTTCCCCCAGAACCAAATGGGGAAAATCTCCCTATCGTTGGTTTGACGAGAATTGGTCTTGGCGCAACTACGGTAACAGGTGTTGGATGCTCTATTTCTGTAGAAATCGCTGGTGTTGGCACCGCCACTGGAATTGGATCTACTTATTATGAAGTTGCCAGATGGGAATTTAGCAAGAAAGGTTATGGATTCAAACGCGGTGATACCTTCACTGTTTCTGGTCTTTCTACTGATCCTGGTGCTGGAGACAACTACAGAAACTTTGAAATTGAAGTCGTTGATGTATTTACCGATCAAGTAGCAGCATGGCAGTTTGGTAATATCGATTATCTCGATAATATCAAACCATATCAAAATGGAGATCAGAAAAGATTCATTCTTGAGTATCAGAGATCCATTGTCAGTTTTGAGATTGATAGAAATGATGCAGATTCTAAGGAAATTGATCTGTCCGCAGTTCTTCTCATCTTTATCAACGGTGTAATCCAAGAACCTGGAGTTAACTATGTGTTCACTGGAGGATCAGTCCTTGAATTTATTACCGCACCTACTGCTGAAGACAATGTTGTCATCTTCTTCTACAGAGGAACAATTGGGCAGGATAGCTTCCTGTTTGATGTCAACGAAGTTATTAAAGTTGGTGATGAAATTAAACTTGAAAAGAGTACTGAGGTAGAACTGAATAGAGTACCTAAAACTGTCGAAAACTTTGCACAATCTGAAAATAGAATCGTTAAGAGAATTGATAGTGCAGTTACTGTAGAAACACCATTCTATCAAGGAGTAGGTATTAGTAATGACAACTACAAACCACTAACTTGGATAAAACAGAAGAAAGACATTTTGATTGATGGTGCAGTTGTTTCTAAAGCAAGAGATTCTATTGAAGCTCAAATCAGTCCGATTGCTAGCGTAATTGGTGTTGTAAGCACAACTGACGCATTTGTTTTTGTTGATTCTGTTGCCCTGTTCAAAGATACTGATGGTTCTTTGACTGAGAACTTTAACATCACATTTATTGCTCAGACTGGATTCGGAACTACCGCCGTTTCTGGTATTAATTATGAAGATATGACGGGCATCAATCCATTGGTAGTTAATGTACAAGGATATATCGGTCTTGTGACTGGTATTAGCACATGTCCTGGTATTGGAACTGATCTTGCAATTCAAATCCAATTTGATGTTCAAGAGTATGTGAACAATGGTAATGATCCCACTGGACTTGGAACCAATTATCCTTTCAGACTCTATGGAACTGGAATCAACACAACTGGTATTGCAATAACATCTATCGATACTCACGACACAGATGTTGTTGGAACTAGTACATACTATGCCGATAATATCTACTATGCATCCGCTGTTTCCTTTGTCCCTGGATCTGGAAGTCGCCTTGGAATCATTACTGCAAACATTGCATCTTATACAGATACAACTGGTTTTGTTGGAGTTGGTTCTACTGCCTACCCTTACGCTTACTTTACTTGGGGTAGATTTGGTGAGGTTGATCGTGCTGCTAGACCAGTTTATGCAAATGTCAAGGGATTAAATTATGATCCACAAATGAGCGAATATCCCATTGTACAAAGAAGGGGTGTTGGACTGAGAGGGACGGGGGGTCTTCCGAAACGATTATAAATACAAAAAAGTTAGACCTTTCGCCCGCTCATAATAATGGCAGCCATTATCACCGATCAATTTAGGGTCATTAACGCAAATAATTTTGTAGACTCCGTAATTGATGGATCTAATTCATATTATACATTTTTAGGTCTTGCTAATCCGACTATTGCGGGTTATGGAAGAACTAGCACTTGGAACAGTACGACTGTCCAACCTCCATCACCAATTGATAATATCAGTTATGTCAATCATGTTTATGACACGATGCTGTTTGGGCGAAAGATTCTTCCTGGTGATGTAAGACGACTAGTTCGCAAAGTTCAATGGACAAAAGGTACATCATATGATATGTACCGTCATGACTACAGCACAAATAACAGGTCTCTGGTTTCTAACTCCAGCAGACTATATTCTGCAAATTATTATATAATTAACCAAGACTTCCAAGTCTACATTTGTATTAACAATGGTTCTGCTGGAATTACCTCAGTAGCGAGTGCTTCTCTCGATGAACCAACATTTACTGATTTGGAGCCATCCGCTGCTGGGACGAGTGGTGACGGTTATCTATGGAAATACCTCTTTACTGTTCCTCCCGCCGATATCGTTAAATTCGACTCAACTGAATATGTAGCTGTTCCTAACGAATGGTTAAACTCTACAGATAATGAAATTAAAGTTGTTAGAGATAACGGAGATTCCACTATCAATAACAACCAAATTAAAGTCGTTTCTATCGATGAACAGGGAGAAGGATATGCATTCCTGTCTACTCCAGTAGAAGTAGACATTTTGGGTGATGGTAGTGGAGGTAAAGTAAGAATTCAAACCAACACAAACGGACAAATCATTTCCGCTACAGTTACTGCTGGTGGTCAGGGATACAGTTTTGGAAGGGTTGATCTTTCTAGTATTAATGGTTCTGTTACAAAGTTTGCCAAACTGACTCCCATCATTCCGCCGTCCAGAGGACATGGTTATGATTTGTATAAAGAACTTGGCACTGATAAGGTTCTAATCTACTCTAGATTTGACAATTCTAGTTACGATTTTGCTTCCGATACGACATTTGCTCAGATTGGTATCCTTAAAAACCCAATTGCAGCTGGTGCTGGATCTACTGCTGTTCTCAACACATCAGAATTTTCTAACACTAAAGCAATTAAGTTTACAGGAAGCAGCGCACAACCACTCGCAATTGGATCTAAGATTCAACAAGCTATTCCTGGAATTGGAACTGCAAAGGGTTATGTAGCTTCTTATGATGCATCCACTCAGGTCATCAAGTATTTCCAAGACAGAAATCTTTATGTTGACCAGATTTACTACGATGCAACTGATAGCATCAGCGTTGCTGGTGATGCGGCAGTTTTGGAGTTTTCTTCTTCTGGAAATGCTGTTACTGCAGATGGTGGATTTAGTGTAAACATTGATTCTGGTTTCTCTGGAATTTCAACAACTACTCCTTCGGGTAAAGTTGTTGATCTAGGTGTACAATTCACCAGTGGTCTTGCGCCATCCGAAATAAATAAAAGGACTGGTGAGATCATTTACCTTGATAATAGACCTTCTATTACAAGGAATGAGCGTCAAAAAGAAGACATCAAAATCGTTTTAGAATTCTAAGAAGATGCCACAACAGACTAACCTCAATGTAAGTCCATACTATGACGACTTTGATGCCGAGAAGGGGTATCATCGAGTCCTGTTCAAACCAGGATTTCCCGTACAGGCTAGAGAACTTTCTACCTTACAATCTATCCTGCAGAATCAGGTAGAGACATTCGGTAGTCATATCTTCAAGGAAGGATCCATTGTTATCCCTGGATCATGCACATTTGATGGGCAGTATTATGCGGTTCAAGTTAATCCAACTCACTTAGGCGTTGATATTGGAGCATATGCCTCTCAAGTCGTTGGTAAAATAATCAAGGGTCAGACATCTGGAGTTACTGCAAAAGTAATTAATTATATTAGTGCTACTCAGTCTGACAACGACAACGATACTTTTTTCGTAAAATATATCAAGTCTGCTAATACTGGCGATTTTGAGTTTTTCAGTGACAATGAAGTTCTAGTTGCTGAACAGGCATTTTCTTTCGGCGGTACAAGCATTAATGTTGGTGGAACATTTGCATCTACAATTGAACTGAATGCCTGCAGCATTGGATCTGCTGCATCTGTTGATGAAGGTGTATATTTTGTTAGGGGTAATTTTGTTAGGGTACAGAAGCAAACAATTATCTTAGATCAATATAATTCCCAACCTTCTTATCGTGTTGGTCTAAAAATTGTAGAAAGTGCAATCAGTGCTAAAGCAGATAATACACTTTACGACAACGCAAAAGGATTTTCTAACTTTGCTGCTCCTGGAGCAGATAGACTTCAAATCAAACTAGTTCTTGCTAAAAAAGCAGTTACTGATTTTGAAGATACTGACTTCGTAGAAGTTCTTAGAATTGATAACGGAACAATTCTTTCTATTAAGAAAGACACCGAATATTCTAGAATCAGAGATTATATTGCATCCAGAACATTTGATGAGTCTGGCAACTATTCTGTTGAGAAATTTATTGTTAATGTTGAAGAGTCTCTAAATGACAGACAGGGGAATAATGGCGCGTATTATTCCGATCAAACCACATATGACGGAAACACTCCGTCTGATGATCTTGCTGTATTAAAGATCAGTGCTGGTAAAGCATATGTCTATGGATATGATATTTCTACAGATGGTCCAACAACGATTGACATATTCAAACCCAGAGAGACTCAAGAAGTCAAGAATAAGGCATTCCCATTTGAAATGGGGAATAAATTTGTTGTCAATAATGTCGTAGGTCTCACTACCTTTACAAATAGAATTGATCTCTATAGTGGTCCTTATTCTGGAGCAACAAATGTTGCTGCGGGAACTAGTGTAAAGATCGGAGATGCTAAAGTATATACTATTGGACTGAGAGATGCTGAATATAAAGATGCATCTACAGAATTCAATATGTACTTGTATGATGTACAAACATATACAACATTAACACTAAACGATAATGTTAGTGCTACCGAACTGATTGAATCCGCATACATTGTCGGTAAAGAAAGTGGTGCTAGTGGATATGCAGTTGCAGCTGGATCTGGAACTAGTACTGTTAACATCACACAAACATCTGGAAACTTCAGATTGGGAGAACAAATCCTAATCAATGGAGTACAAGAACTCCCCAGAGCTATTGAGAACATCAAGACTTATGGGATTAATGATGTTTACAGTTTCCAACAATCTAGTACATTCTCTGCAGACAAAAAACTGACAGACCGACTTCCTCCTAGATTTGGAAACGGTCTGATGAGAATCACTGCTGCAGGGACGGTGACTTCTCCTAGATTTGATAGTTTTCAATCATTCAAACCTGGAGATGTTATCAGATACGAATCTGCTACAGATACTGGTGGTGCTGCTCTGAGTGTTCCCACTCAAAATGTTGTTATTTCTATTGCTTCTGACCTTCAATCGATGCAGGTTGGAGCAATGACAACCGTATCTGGTCTGTTTGATGGTGGAGTAAAAGCATTTGAGGGTGCTGTAAAGATCGGTGTTCAAGACAGTAATGTTGAAAATGCATCTTTAATTACTAGACTCCCTGATCTCAATATTGCCAATGTAGATTTCAGCAATTCTACTTTACTACTTTCTGCCCAGGTTACCAACGAAACCACGACTGCTGGTGGCGTATTGGTTGTTCCTATCTCTTCTGTGAATCTTGACGACGCATCTTTCGTTGCATTTGATCAAGAGAGATATCAAGTACAATACTCTAGTGGGACAATCGCTGATATTGATGAGTCCCAAGTTCTTGTAACTCCAACATCTCTTACTATTTCTGGACTGACGCCAAGTCAATCTAACATCAAAGTTAATGTAACTGTCTCTAAGGCAAACATCAAGAATAAAGTAAAAGAGTACAAGAGATCTCAAAAAGTTTCTATCACAAGATCTACAAACAGAAGATCTGGATCTGACCCCAACACAAGCGTTAACGATGGTCTGACTCATAGTGAACTCTATGGTATTAGAGTTCAGGACAGAGAAATCTGTCTCAACTATCCAGATGTAATTGATGTAGTAGCAATCTATGAGTCTCTAGATACATCTGCCCCAATTCTCGATAAACTGACATTCTCTTCTACGGATAATGTCTTTGCGAGTGCTATCGTTGGTGAAAATATTTTTGGTACGACTAGCAAAGGAATTGCTAGGGTTGTATCTATTGATGCTCTTAATAGTCAAATTGAAGTTGTATACTTGACAGATGACAGATTCTCTGTCCTAGAGCCACTTGAATTTGAAGAATCTAAGGTTGTTGGGGTTCTTCAAGCATACACTCCTGGAAAGTATAGAGATATCACTACAAGCTATTTGCTAGATAAGGGGCAGAAAAATCAATATTATGATTATTCTAGAATTGTGAGGAACAGAGGAGCATATGTTCCTCATAGACAGTTGTTAGTTGTTTACAATAGATATGATGTGCCCAGTGGAGATACGGGTGATGTATTTACTGTCAATAGTTATGATGAGCAAAGATATTCCAAAGACATTCCAAATATCGGACCTTCTGAGGTCGCTGCTCATGATGTATTAGACTTCAGACCTAGAGTAACTACATTTAATCCTGGTTCTGCATCGAAGTCTCCTTTCTACTATACATCTAGAGACTTTGACGGTGAACCAGATAGAATTTTGACTCCTAACGAGTCAATGACATTTGATTATGATTTCTATCTACCTAGAATCGACAAGTTGATTCTTCTCCCAGATGGATCATTTAAGGTAGAACTTGGCAAAGCATCAAGGCAACCTATTCCCCCCGCTAGCACTAGTATAGGAATGGAGATCGCCACTATTCTTCTTCCCGCATATATGAAAGATGTAGAAGAAGCGAGAGTCTACTTAAAGGATAACCGTAGATTCACAATGCGTGATATCGGTGATCTTGCCGATAGAGTTGAAAATCTTGAACTTGCTACTAGTCTCTCTCTACTTGAAAAGAGTGCCGAGTCTCTACAAATTAGAGATGCTCAAGGTCTTTCTAGATTTAAGTCTGGATTCTTTGTAGACAATTTTAAGACTAGTGACTTCATGGATCCTAGTTCTCCCTGTGAGATTGATACGGATCTTGGTGAACTTAGACCTCTTAGAGAATTTGCTTCTATTGATCTACAAGTAGCACCTGCAACAAATCTCCCCGTTTCTCAGGTTGATTACGATTCAAACTTTAATCTGCTTGATCCCAATACACAAAAAACTGGAGATCTCCTCAGCCTTAAATATGAGGAAGTTGAGTATATCAAGCAAGAGTTTGCAACCAAAGTAAACAACATCAACCCGTTCCATGTTGTTGCATATACTGGTGAACTTAGACTTAATCCGACAGTTGATAACTGGATTAATACTAGAAGAACTCAAAATGTCATTCGTAATACGATTGGTATTACAATCTTCAATAATCAAGTTACAGCAAACTTTAGTTTAACTAGAGGCGGAACTCTGGGTGGATCTGCTACTACAAGAACTAGAGAAGTTGGTAGATCTGTTCAAAGAGATGACATTAGATCTGAAAACACCTTTATCGCAGAGGAAACATTTGATCCATTCTGCCGTTCTAGGAACATTGAATTCAGAGGAATTGGTCTGAAACCCAATACCAGTTTCTATGCTTTCTTTGATAACCAAAGCGGACTTGATATTATTCCCAAACTTCTTGAAGTTAACAATGTTTCTGGATCTTTCCAAGTTGGAGAAACTATTAGAGGTCGTGTTGCTGGCAACAATTTTGAGTTTAGACTTTGTACTCCTAATCACAAATCTGGACCTTTCAATAATCCCACTGAAACATATAGCATTGATCCCTATAACCCAACATCTACGCTTCCTAACGGATATTCTCAGGCATCCACAGTTCTCAACATTGACACAGTAGGACTCGCTGCTCAGGCACAAGGAGCTTTCTTTGGTCTTGTTCTTCCTGGAATGGTTCTGAGAGGATTGACGAGCGGTGCTCAAGCAACTGTTAGTCAAATCAGATTGATTTCTGATGACTTTGGTGATTTGATTGGATCTGTCTTCATCAGAGATCCTAATCAAACTCCCACACCTCAGGTCAGAATCAGATCGGGAAGCAGAGACTTTAAGTTAACATCTAGTCAAACAAACCAAGATCCAGCACCAGGAAGCACTCTTATTTCTACTGCGATTGGTAGATACC
>Ga0196901_1000315_pt1 | contig 26013 bp, 47 predicted proteins | sample CB_VirMetaG_FD_169099 | JGI IMG/M metagenome (GOLD analysis project Ga0196901, IMG submission 169099) | Freshwater to marine saline gradient viral communities from Chesapeake Bay - CB_1504_1 Viral MetaG (v3) (version 3) | ecosystem: Environmental > Aquatic > Marine > Coastal | place: USA... | reverse complement strand
GAACCCGCGCACCGACGGCAGTCCGGTTGACCGCAGGTTCCGCAAAGAGCCGCCAGAGAGCGCGTTGATTGCGGAGGTGAATTGGAACGACAATCCGTATTTCCCTGACGGCCTCAAGGCATTGCGTGAGCGCCAGCAGCGGCTACTCGACCCGGCGACATATGCCCATGTCTGGGAAGGTGCGTATCTCGAAAACAGTGATGCGCAGGTGTTCGGCAGCAAGGCGACGGTGGAACCGTTTGAACCTAACCCGCGCCTGCCTGAGTGGCAGGGGCCATTCTACGGAGGCGACTTTGGCTTCTCACAAGACCCGACGGCAGCGGTGGAATGCTGGATACGCGGCGATAACTTTTACATTCGCAGGGAGGCATTTCGCACGGGCTTGGAACTGGACGACACCGCGCCGTTTGTTGTTAGCGCGATACCGGGCTTTGAACGGGAGGTGAGCCGATGGGATAGCGCAAGACCAGAAAGCATCAGCCACCTAAATCGTCACGGGCTACCAATGGCGAGGGCTGTAACCAAGTGGCCTGGCAGCGTTGAGGACGGCATTGCGTGGCTCAGGTCATGGGGGTCTATCATAATACACCCAGATTGTGCTAATATGCAGCGCGAGGCGCGGCTGTATAGCTACAAGACAAACGAGAACGGCGACGTGACAACAAAGATTATCGACGCTCACAACCACGGATGGGACGCCGTGCGCTATGCCGTTCAACCCATGATTCGAGGCGGCTCGGACCAAGTATTCGGAGTGCTATAATGGCAGTGTGGCCTTTTAAGCGAACAGAAGAAAAGGCGCACCCAGCAGGCGGCGCATTGATGATTGGCGGCGGGCCAGCTTGGGCGCGTAAGGACAAGAGCCAGCAATACATCACCGAAGGCTATCAGCTAAACGTCATTGTCTATCGCGCGGTGAATGAAATCGTGCGGGCGGCAACGTCTATCAACGTCGAACTCTACAACGGCGAAGATGCTATCGAGCAGCACCCGGTTCTGGACTTGCTCAAACAACCGACGCCGGGCGGGACGTGGCAAACGTGGCTGACCGAAATGCTGGTGAACCGGATGCTTCTAGGCGAGATGGCCGCAGCGTCCGACAACCCGCGACAGCCGACCGAGATATGGCCTCTTCTGCCGCTCAATATCGCGGTCGTTCCCGGCGCGTCTGGCCTTCCCCGGCAATACATCTACGAAGTGAACCGCAAGAAGACGGTTTTCGAGGTGGACCAAATTACCGGGCAGTCTGACCTGCTATTCGTCAAGACGTACAATCCGTCGGACTATTGGCGCGGGCAGTCCCCGCTCATGGCTGCGGCAATCGCTGGCGATACGCACAACGCCGGGATGCGGTGGAACTATTCGCTGTTGAAAAACAGCGCACGGCCTTCTGGGCTTATCCGGTTCAAGACAGGCTACCCGTCCGGTGAGATGATTAACCGGATGCGCGAGTATTTCAAAGCGCGGATGCAAGGGGCCGAGAACGCGGGCGAGATACCGATGCTGGCCGACGATGCTGAATGGCAGCAGCTATCGCAGTCGGCGCGGGACATGGACTTTTCCAACACGATGCGCGAGACGGCGAAATACGTCGCTGCGGCGCTTGGCGTTCCGCTTCCGCTCATCGACAACGACGCCAGCACGTTCAACAATCTCGAACAGGCCAAGGAACGGCTTTACACCGACACCGTTATTCCGCTGATGCGCGATGTGCTGGCAAGCCTGAACACATGGCTCCTGCCGCGCTATGGCGATGGACTGGAACTTCGGCTAGACCTCGATACTATCCCTGCCCTTGAGGCTCTACGCGAGCGGATGTTTCAACGTGCCGTCACAGCATACCGCGAAGGCGTGTTGACGCTGCAAGAGGCGCGGATGCTCATGGGGTATGAGCCGGAAGCCGATGGCGAGTTTAAGCCAACACCGGGCGCGTCGTTTGACCTGCCTGCCGAAGACATCAAGGCGCTGGCCTACGGGCTGGACATCGAGACTAAGGCCGACAGCTACGCTCCGAACGATGGCATGAAGCAAGAAGCCAAGCGCGGGCTGGAATGGCGGCGCGAGTTTAACCGAGGCGGGACCGAGGTAGGCGTTGCGCGAGCGCGTGACATATCCAATGGCAAGAACCTAAGCGCCGATACCGTCAAGCGGATGAGCAGCTATTTCGCGCGGCATGAAGTGGACAAGCAGGGCGAAGGATGGTCACCGGGAGAACCGGGATACCCAAGCGCCGGACGTATAGCGTGGGCGCTTTGGGGCGGTGATGCAGGCAAGTCTTGGGCGGCAAAGATTGTCAGGCAAATGGACGATGAATGATGGCGCGAAAGCCCGCATTCATCAGCCACAGCCCTGAGCGCGAAGCTGCCATTCAGTCGCGTCTATTGGACGTGATGGAGACGCGTTTTCGTCGCAAGATTGCGGGCGTGGTGGCCGATGAGAGCAAGCGGTATCTCGAAGCGTATCAGGAACTAGGATATGTCCCCGCCCCGTCGGATGATGACGTGCAGGCGTTCCGAGACCTGTATAAAGAGATGGCCCTTCAGACCGTGCGGACGTTTGGGGCGCGTGTTGTCAGTCAGGGCAAGGCACTAGGCTATGACCTTGAAGCCAAACAGGAGGGCGGCTTTGCGGCGCTGTTCCGGTCTTTGGCTCTGGCGTGGATTAACCTAGAGCCAATCCGAAAGCGTATCACCCGCGTGACTGAAACAACCCGCAGCCGCATTGTCTCGGAGGTTGCGCGAGGACAGCAAGACGGGCTTGGCGTTGATGCTATCGCCAAGGGCATCAATAATCGCGTGCCGTCCATCTCACGGGCGAGAGGCGCGTTGATAGCGCGAACCGAAACGCACAATGCGGCAAACTACGCCATGCACGAGACCGCCAAGTCCACCGGGCTTGAGTTGGAAAAGGAATGGGTCAGCACCGAAGACGCGCGGACGCGCAACTTTGGCGACGATGCGGAATATGACCACGTTTCAATGCACGGTCAGAAGCGAGCGATGGATGAGCCGTTTTCTATGCCGTGGATTGGCGGGCCGGACTTGTTGATTATGTATCCCGGCGAGGCGGGCAAGCCGGGAGCGGCGACTATAAATTGTAGGTGTAGTAGCATACATCGCGTGGTCGGGCTTGACGACTAGGGCGGACACCGCCTAACATATTTGCATTCATATTGACCTTCCTGACTAGACTGCCTTCGGGCGGTCTTTTTTTGTGCCTGAGCCATGACTTTGCAACTTTGCAGTTTCGTGGTATATAGTTTGCAAAGGCCGTTGTGAAACGTCCGAAGCCCTTAGATGGAGCCTTACATGCTGCGCAATTACGCACGCAAAGACGGTGGCGAGCCGCTCGAAACCAAGCTGGCGCACGGACTGACAATCAAGTCCGAAGGCGAGAGCGAAGAATATCTTGAAATCATGGGCTACGGCTCGGTGTTCGGCAACCGCGACAACGGCGGTGACATTGTTATGCCGGGCGCTTTCAAGGAGTGCATCGCATCCGGTCGGCGCGTGAAGATGCTTTGGCAGCATGACGCAAGCCAGCCAATCGGCGTCTGGGATGAGATGTCCGAGGACGAAAATGGCCTGCGCATGAAGGGCCGGGTCGCCAAAAAGGGCAAGGGCGGCGAGGTTGCGGAACTCATCAAGATGGGCGCGGTCGAAGGGCTTTCCATTGGCTACCGCACACAAGAATACGAAATGGACATGGACGAAGGGTCACGCAAGCTGACCAAGCTGGACCTCTGGGAGACCAGCGTCGTGACATTCCCCATGAATGAATTGGCTGGAATCTACGCGATGAAGGCTGACGAAATTACACAGCGCGACCTAGAACGCGCGTTCAAGAATATGGGCCATTCGAACCGCATGGCGAAGGCTATGGCGGGTGGCGCATGGAAGGCACGGGCCGAGGTTCTGCGGGACGCAGACACGGACGTTCCTGAGCAGGTTCAACGGGACGTTGACGAACTCAAAGCACTTTTGACCGAAACCCTGCAAACGATTGGAGGACGTTAATGTCTGATTTTGCAGAAATCAAAGGGCTTGTTGAGAAAATCAACCCGACCCTTACCGAACTGCGCGGCGAAATCGACGCGCTCAAAGCTGCGGCACCAACTGACGTAGTGACCGAGGAAAAGCATCAGCGCATGGCTGACGACATCACGGCCAAGCTGGCTGAGATGCAGACCAAGCAAGCCAAGTTGGAAGCGGCCATGAACCGTCCTGGCGCTGGCGCAGGCAAGGGCATGGATGGCGAACTTGAGCAGAAGCACAAGGACGCATTCCGCCAGTATATGGCAAACGGCACCCTGCCGGACGGCTTCAAAGCAGGTTCCGAGGGCATCGAAGTCAAGGCCATGTCCACCGACGTGAACCCCGACGGCGGCTATCTGGTACGTCCGGAACTGTCGAACACCATTATCACCCGCGTGTTCGAGACCTCCCCGCTTCGTCAGGTGGCGAACGTGGAGCGCACAGGTGCGAAGTCCATCGACATCCTGATTGACGACCAAGAAGCGGCTGCACGCTGGGTCGGTGAAGGCGCATCTGGTGGTCAGACTGACACGCCTCAACTTGCTCAGAAAGTCATCGCGGCTCACAAGATTGAAGCCGACCCGCGTATGACGACCGAGATGATTGAGGACAGCTATCTCGACGTCGAAGCATGGCTTGCTGGCAAGGTTGCCGACAAGTTTGCACGCACTCAGAACACCGCCTTTGTTTCCGGTGACGGCATCGGCAAGCCTCGCGGCTTCCTGACATATGCGGCGGCGGCAGCGGCTGGCACATATGAGCGCAATGCAATCACTCAAATCAACATGGGTTCGGCGGCTGCGCTGAACGCAGATGGTCTGATTGAAGTGCAGAACGGACTGAAGGAAGAATACCAAGCGGGCGCGGTCTTCGGCATGAAGCGCACCACGTTTGGCGCGGCCCTGCAACTCAAGGGCAACGACAACTATTTCTTCAGCCCGGTTCTGATGCGTGACGGCCAAGCGTCTATCCAGCTTCTCGGCAAGCCCGTTGTCTTCATGGACGATATGCCTGCTGTTGCTGCAAACGCTCTGTCTGTTGTCTATGCGGATTTCGGTCGCGCATACACCATCCTCGACCGCGTTGGCCTTCAGGTTCTGCGTGACCCGTACACCAACAAGGGCTTCGTCACATACTATACAACGCAGCGCGTTGGCGGCGATGTGACCAGCTTTGACGCTATCGTTATCGGAAAGGTGGCAGCATAATGGCACAATTTGACATGCGCAATAATGCGGAGTTTGGCCTTGGCCTCTCCGCTACACTGAGCGGGGCAACCCCGGCAGCAGGCGACTGGATTGATATGCAGGGCTGGGAGGCGCTGACCTTCACAGTGTCCACAGGTACAGTCACAGACGCAGGCACCGCATCGGGCTTCTCGTTCGAGGTTCAGGAAAGCGACACAACAGCCGCAGCAGCCGCAACAGCCGTTGCCGATGCTGACTTGGTTGGACTGGAAAGCGCCTTAACCGTGACCGCAGACACCGACGACGACAAGCTGATTGGCTCCATCGGCTACATCGGCTCGAAGCGTTACGTCCGCATTGTGGCAACCGGGACAACCGGGACAGATGCAGCCGTGACCGTCCATGCTCGCAAGGACAAGGGCGCGGTGATGGCAACAGCCACCATCGACAGCGGTACAGCGGCGACCTGAGTTTAGAAGCGGGCGGCTTCGGTCGCCCGTCACTAAGCGCAGGGGCATCCAATGACGAACATCAACTGGTCTGAATTGGTGGACGCCACCGAGGACAACAAACGCGCGGCTGACATCCTCATTCGCACTGACGACAACATGGAGCGCAGAGCGCCATATAACGGCGGATGGATTTACCTGCACGACAGCACCCACACCGTTGACAATAAGCAATCCATTACAGCCGACACGCTCACGCACATGACGATTGACGGATTGGCGGACGACAGCACAACCGACTATCGGCGCGGCATTTCTCTGGACATATTCGGCGGCAGCACAATCCAGCCGTTCGCCATTGGCGAGGCGTACAACATCAACCTCACATTCCGCATCAGCAAGGCCACCAGCACGGCGACCTTTGCCGAGATAGACGTGGGCATTGGCTCGGATTACAGCACTATCATCGCGCGTGACCGTCGGGCTTTGACCAAGGGCAGCGGCATCACGGACTTTCTGTTTTTCAACGGGACGCTGTTCGTGACCGCACCGTTTGCTCAGTATGGAGCGCGGTTCTTTATCAGCTGCTCGGAAAATGTTAGTATCTGGGACAAAGCTATCATGCTGCAAAGGACGCACAGCCCATGACGCGCATCAAAATCCTCCGCACATTCCGCATCGCGCTGGACGGCATCACCGTGCAGACGTGGCATCCCGGCATGGAGCGGGACGTTGACGATAGCACGCTGGCATTGCTCATCGACCAAGGCGCCTGTGAAATTGTGACGAAGGCGCACGACGGCGCGCCTGAGAATAAGACGCGCAAGCCGAAAAAGCCTAAGCTGGTCGGAACTGGTGTTCAAAAGGGCCTGTTGAAATGAGGTTCAACCGCAAGTCCGTTACCGTCACGGCATCGACCGACGACCCGGCCATTTCACTCGCGGACATGAAGGGCTTTCTGCGTGTCGATGGAACCGCAGATGACGACCAGATTACAGCATACATCGCCACGGCAACCGAGGCGGTGAAGCAATATCTTCGGCGAGCTTTGCTGACTGAGACATTCGTGTTCAAGGCTGACGGCTTCACTGAGGCTTACGGCGATGACCGCTTGCTATCGCTTGGGCCAGGCGTCCACACAGCATCGCGTCCATACATCCTTGGCGGTGGCGATACTCTGGATCTTCCTTTTGCTCCGCTGCAATCCGTCACCAGCGTTGTGACCTATGACCGCGACAATGTGAGCGCGACCTACAGCGCATCCCGTTACGGCGTAGACCTGACCAGCGGACGCATCTACCTGAACGAGGGCGAGACGTGGCCGAGCAATCTGCGGGCGCAGGACGCGGTGCAAATAACCTATGTCGCGGGCTATGGCTCCGGCAGCATCCCCGCGCCTATTCTTGAGGCCATCCGGCTTTACGTTTCATCGCTCTATGACGGGACGTGCGAAGGCATCAACATGCAGATGAAGGCGCTATTGGCACCTTATAGGCGCATGGATGAATTGGCATGGTAAACTGCTGCACATCATCCAAGTATAACGCACGGCAACTCAAGGAGGCCGTGACGTTTGAGCGCGTGACCAATACAGCAGACAGCTACGGCGCACGATTGCAGACGTGGGCAACCATCACAGGCGCACCGACACGGGCGATGGTTAAGCCAATGTCAGGCAGCGAGCGGTGGGCATCCGAGCGCACAGAAGCAACATCAACGCACAAGATTGTATGCCGCTACTTTGCCGACCTGACGGAAAAAGACCGCGTGGTTATCAGGAACCGCGCATACAACATCCGCTTCATTGCGAATGTGGACTTTGACGACCAGTGGCTTGAGATAACCGCGCAGCTTGGGGTCGCGGTATGACCGTCACGCTTCGCCTTGAGGGTTCGGCAGAGTTGCAGGCTGCGTTGCGGCGGGCGTCTGGCGAAATCAAGCAGGCCGTTTCGCGGGCGGTCGTCGGCACGGCTTTGGAATTGCAAGGCAACATCAAAACCAGCATCGCGCGAGGGCCAGCATCAGGCCGGACCTATGAGAAATACAATCCGCGCCGGACGCACACGGCATCCGCACCGGGCCAGCCTCCGATGACCGACACGGGCCGTCTGGTCAACAGCATCGAGTTTGACAAGATTGGCGACTTGACCGCGACTGTTGGCAGTAAATTGGCTTATGCGACTTATCTGGAATACGGAACATCTCGCATGGCCGCGCGTCCGTTCTTCCGTCCTGCCATTGAGGAAATCCGACCGAAATACATGGCGCGACTTGAGAAAGCCCTTGGGGATGAATTGCGATGAACTTTGCAGGCGTAGCACAGGCAATCCGAGCGCGGCTGGCAGGCGATGCAGCGCTATCGGCGCTGACGACATACGTTGGCTATGACAAGCCGCAGGACACCAAGCCCGAAAGCATGGTGCCGTTTCCGTTCACTGTCATCGAGGATGTGAGCGCAACGCCTTGGGATACCAAGACCAGCGATGGCGGCGAACAGCTTATACAGGTCACGACCTTTGCGCGGCCTACAGCAAGCCGGAGCGCGATTGACCTCGCAGACGCAGCGGCGCAGGCGACCTATGACGCGCTGCATGACTTTGACTTGGTGGTAAGCGGTTCCAATGTAGTAAATTGCCTGTTCGACAGCAGTCCCGGCAACATACCGGACCCAGACGGCTTTACGCGATACAGGCCGCTAACTTTCCGCATTCAATACGACAGCGGCACATGACTTTGCAGGTTTGCGGGTCTGTGGTATAACTTTGCAAAGCCAATGAAAGGGCAATTAAAATGGCAGCAGAAAGTGGACGCGACCTCCGGGTTGAATATGCGTCAAATGGTTCGACATATGCCGTTGTGGCAGGCGCTCGCACCGACAGCCTCACATTCAACAACGAAGCAATCGACATCACCGATAAGGATGATGCGGGCGTTCGTACATATCTGGATGACATCGCGGTAAAGAGCATGAGCCTTTCATGCACAGGCGTTGCGACAGAATCGACGTTTTCCGCACTTGCGGCAGCGGCGTCCAGCGGAATAGCCCTTCATGCGTTCCGAGTGTCTTTTGGCTCTTTTGCAACGTATACAGGTTCGTTCTTCATCACCTCGTTCGAGGCGACAGGCGAACAGGCCGACACAATCACGTTTACGCTTTCTCTGGAAAGCAGCGGCGCGATTACGGCTTCCTGATGAGCGTTTTTCGTGAAGTCCGAATTGAGTTGGACGGGAAAGAATACTGGTTCACCCCGTCCAACAAATTCCTGCGCCGCATTGACGCTGGCCTAGCGCCTCAAACCCTGTTGGGTGTTGTCGGGACAATGGACGGCAAGAACGTGCCGCTTCCTGCGCTTGCCTATATCATCTCCGAGATGGTGCAGGAGGGTGGCGGCGATGTTGACGAAGATGATGTTCTAGCATCGCTCTATGACGACCTGACAAACAACGGCGGGAACGGCATCGGGCCGCTTGTGCAGTGCATTGGCGATTGCATCACGCCGCCGGGCAAGCCGGAAAAAAACCTACCAGCCCCGGCAGCACAAACCGGGGGCAAGAAAAAGTCCCAACGCAAATAGACTGGACCGGGATGTATGTCACGGCCAGAAGTTGGGGCATACAGCCGAGCGAGTTTTGGGAAATGACGATGGTTGAATGGTTCGCGGAAGCGCAGTTTCACCAGAAGCAAAACGAAGGCCAGAAGCCCGTCAAAGGCCATTTGTCAGACGCCGAGGTTGAACGCCTCAAGCTGTTGTTAGAGGACTGATATGGCGCTTCCAAAGCTACAGGTTCAGGTCACGGCAGATACTAAACAGGCCGAAGATGGTCTGAAAAAAGTATCAGGTGACATCAGACAGGTCGAAAAGGCGTCAACAAGAGCAGTTTCGGCGGTCAAGGCGTTTGCTGTCGGTCTTGCCAGCATTGCCACCGTTTCGGCTGTTTTCTCAAGGGCGGTTGCTGAAAGCCAAAAGTTTGAAACAACGATGTTTCGGATTGGCGCTGTCATCAAGGCGACCGGAGGCGTAGCAGGGCGCACCGCTGACGACCTTCGCAGCTTCGCCAGAGAACTTGCAATGAATACGCTGGAAAGCACTGAGGGCGTGCTTGAGGCGCAGCAGCGATTGCTGACATTCCGCAAAGTCACTGGCGATGTATTCGACCGGACAATTCGCGTAGCGGCTGACCTTTCGGCTGTTCTGGGTCAGAACATGAGCAGTTCTGCCATTCAGTTGGGGCGGGCGCTGGAAGACCCTGTTACTGGATTGAGTGCGCTTGCCCGCAGCGGGACAGTATTTACCGACCAGCAAAAGGAAATGGTCAAGAAGTTGGTTGAAAGCGGCCAGCTACTCAAAGCACAATCGTTCATTCTAGATGAACTAGAGGCGCAATATGGAGGCGCTGCGGTTGCGGCGGCGCAGGGATATGCTGGGGCGCTAGATACTTTAGGCCAAAGGCTTCAGGAGTTTTTCCTTTCCATTGATGAAAACTTGGGGCTGACCAAGGCGCTTTCGGCAATATACCTGACAGCATCCGAGGCGTTGCGCGTCCTGACCGAAAACATGGGCCGATTGGTCACGTACATCGGCACGGCAATGGCGGCATCTGTTGCTTATGCGGCGTTTATGGCGCGGGGCTGGGTCGCGGCATTTGTCGCGGCAAGGCTGGCAACGATCACGCTTGCGGGTTCCTTGGCGCTTCTGCGCACCGCCATGATTAGGACTGGCATTTTGGCGCTAATCGTTGGTGCTGGGGAATTGGTATATCAGTTTACTAGGCTTGTCGGGGCGGCTGGAGGATTTGGCGAAGCAATGGGCCTTTTGGGTGACGTTGCTGTTGAGGTATGGGGCCGCATCAAGGATGGCGCGGCGGCAATGGTTATGTCCATCAAGGCGACATTCTTGGAGATGGAAGGCTCTTTCCTTGGTGCCATTTCGCGCATGGCAATGAAGGCGTCCGACTTCTTCCTATCCATGTCGGAGGGCGTTGCCAACATACCCGGCATGGAGGGGCTTGCGGACGGGCTTATGTCGGCATCCGACGCTTTCCTGCGGGGGGCGGCAAGCACGTCACAAGCAGGCCAGACGTCACTTAATCAGGCAGGAGGGATGCGTGAGCAAGCGGCTGGCCTGTTCGCAGGACTAGATGCGCCGCTTGAGAGCGTCCAGAAAATCCGAGACCTACTCGCGTCCATTAAGGATGAGCGCATCACCCTGCCTGACCTGTTGGGCGTCGGGACTGATGAGGGCGATGGGGGCAAGGGTAAGAGCGCATCCGAAAAGCTAGATGAAGAACTGACCGCACAAGAGGAACGTGTCAAAGAACACTTTGAGCGCGTTAAGGCGCTTGCTCAGGGTGGGTTATCGGACAAGCTAGGCGCTTGGGGCGATTACTTTTCTAACCTCATACAGCTTACGGGCAGCAACAATAAAAAGCTGTTGGCAGCACAGAAAACCTTTGTAGCAGCGCAAGCGTTGATTGACGCATTTGGCGCATACAACAAAGTCTTGAACGACCCAAAGCCGCAGCCTTGGTATGTTCGCCTTGCTGCGGCAGGGCAGGTATTTGCGGCGGCTATGGGCGCAGTTAATGCCATCCGAAGCGCGTCAACGTCTGGCGGAGCATCATCGGCATCTGTTCCATCGGCTTCGGCTGGCGCATCTTCGACTGCTCCTGCTATGGCAACCCAAACAGTCGCCATCAATCTACAAGGCGACACCTTCAGCCGCGCGTCGGTTGAAGGGTTACTTGAACAAATTCAATCGCAGCTAGACCGAGGCGGAAGGCTGGTGTTCCAATGAGCGTTGTCATTCAATCCGGCTTCACTGGCATTGCAGAGCCTATCGACCAGCCGCGCATTTGCTTCGACACCCACACGGCAACGCCTACGGCCACCAGCACGGCCACAGGGGCAAACGTGGCATGGCTTGTTGACGGCGAGACGTGGAGCGTATGGGAAGGCGGCGGCACGTCTCAGACGGTCACGCTGACGTTCTCAAGCGCAGCGACCAGTTACGCGGCGATTGCAGCGCACAATCTGGGCAGCACAGGCGCTACGGTATCCTGCGCAGCGGGTGGTGTTACGGTCGGCAGCATCAGTCCTGACGATGATGGGGCGATCGTGTTCCTGTTCGGCTCAACCACGGTGACGACCGTTGCCTTCACTATCTCCGGCGGTTCGGCAGCACCGCAGATTGCTGTTGCGCAGGCGGGCGAGGTTCTGGAAATGCCGCAGCTATCGGTGTTCACTGGCTTGCCTATCAGCGAAAGCAAGCAAGTTCGGTATCGTCACCAGCAAAGCATCAGGGGTGACGTTCTGGGCCGCGCTGTTGAAGGCGCAGACCTGCGTTTTGACCTGACCGTGCAGAACTTGCCTGAAACGTTCCGAGCGGCGGCGGGTGCTGTGACGTGGAAGGGCTTTATCAACCACGTTGACAACACTGGGCCGTTCTTCATTGCCGCCAAGCCGTCTTCATATCCAGATGATGTTGCCTACGCGCGAGCGATGGAGCGGCCACGGTTTAACCGTGAGCGGGCCAATCTGAACAATTCGGGCGCAGTTACGTTCCAGTGCATGGGATATGCAGCGCCATGACTAAGACCGTTCAAGTCCTAGAGTTGCGGCAGAAGCGTTGCGACCTGCGCTTTGGCGTTGGGACATGCACGGCGACCGGAACACCCAAATGCTTCCAGACGTACAACACCTGCGGCGCAAAGGACGTTTTCAACCTCGACGGCGAGTTGCGCTGGTATTTCACGCGACCGGGCGACCCGGCACCGCTCACGGCTGGATTGCCAACATCCGATGAATGGTATGGGCCAGCAATCCCTATCCTGCGCACAGTAAGGACCGAGCCGACCCGGCTTAACCTGGGAGCGGTGCGTGAGGGTGAAAGCCCGTTCGGCTTGCGCGGGACCGTTTCCGTCACACTAGATGACTTCGAGTTCCGCAATCAATTCGGCGACTTCTACGCATCCGAGCGCACCGTACAGGGAAGCATCGGGCGTTTGCTCTTGGCATGGCTTGGCGAGGCTGTGCCGCAGTTGGAGATGTATCTCTACACGGGCAAGGAGGGCGATAGCCTGGCGGCGATGACAGTGCGCCGCTATGACGTGACGAACATCAACCCGCCTTCGGGCGGGGCGTGGACTATCACGGGGCTAGATCCCCTTGGCAGGGCGGAGCGCAAGAAAGCGCAGTTCCCCCGCGCAACCGACCTGCGCTTGCAGTCCGATATTAACGCCAGCACGACCAGCATCACGGTTACCGGAACCGAGGACGACGTGTCGGATAGCTTCGGCAATGACGGGCTATTCTATGGCCGTCTGAGCGGTGAGGTGATTAGCTACACAGGCTACACAGGCAGCGCGGGTGTCTGGTCACTCAGCGGCGTTGTTCGTGGCGCTCTGGGTACGACAGCGGACGAGCATAGCGCAGATGACGGTATGCAGCGCGTCGGGCATTACGACGATATTCTGTATTGGGAAATGGTATATGACCTCCTGAATAATCACACGACTATCCCGGCAAGCCTGATACCTTACGCAACCGACTGGACAAGTGAGGGCGAAAGTTGGCTTTCGACGCTGAAGGGAACAGGCTCATTCACTGAGCCGCGTCCAGTGTCCGAGATATGCGCAGAGGCCATGCGTGACGGGATGTTTTCCATCTGGTGGGATGAGCGGGACCAAGAGATTAAGTTGCTTGCGTTGCGACAGCCAAGCCAACCGCCAATCACTTTGACCGAGCGGAACGCGATTGTTTCCAGCGCACTTAAGCGCACGCCTGACGATCGCAGAACGCGGGTGACGATTTACTACGGGCGCAAAGACCCGACCGAAAGCCTGACCGACGCGAAGAACTATTCAACGCAGCGGATACGCATTGACGCTGAGGCCGAGAGCGCAAATTTCGCAGACGGCACTGTGCGAAATCTTGAATGGTATTCGCCGCTTCTGCGCACTGACCTGAATGCGGTATTGGTGCAGGCTTCATTCCTGCAACGCTATCGTACAACGCCGCAATATCTGGAATTGCAGTTAGCCGAAAAGGACGCAACGCTTGCTGTTGGCGACGTTATGTTCGTGACCAGCTATGACGCCATTGACACGCTGGGCAATCCTGTCACCGAGCCGTGGCAGATTATCGAGTGGGAAGAACTTGAGCCGGGGTTCTCTTATCGCGTCCTAGCGCAATCATTCATCCTGTTTGAGCGACCTAGCTTTATCATGGAAAACACCGCGCCTGACTTCGCAACCGCGACTGATGCGGAAAAGGAAAATGCGTGCTACATTACCGAGAACACGGGCCTAATGCCGGACGGAACGACGGGCTACGTGATACAGTGAGGGACTAATGGCAAGTTGGACAAGTCAAAGCACATCGAGCCTGCTACCGGGCGAGCCGTGGACAAGCGCCAAGGCTCTGGCGGCGTTTGAAAACCCCACGGCATTGGCTGAAGGGGCAAGCGGAGCGCCGAAGGTTCGGACAGCGGCTTTACAACCACCAACAGCCGGCAGCACGCCTATCCGCAGGTTGAAAGACTTTAGTCTCGTGCTGTCGGGAAGCGGGTCAGGGTCGGCGCTGATTGATGAGGCTTCAGTTGGCGTTCTGGTCCCGGGGACAATTCGCGTTGCAACCACAATCGCATCATCTGGAAGTCCCACGACATTTACCACTTCATTTCGCAAAAACGGAACGGCGTTTGCCACGTACACCAATCTAACGGGCGTGCGTTTTTCTGATGTGGCGGTTGTTCTTGGAGACCGAATTGACATTCAGGTCACAGCATCAACCGGGTCTTCGTGTACAATTACGTTGACAGATAACAAAATAGAAAGCGGCACAGCCGACTTCGCGGTGGCATGATGTTTCAGAACCTTAAAGAAATAAACGCGCTGGGCTGGATACAGGCCGATTACTCAGACGACAGCACCGGGTCAGCTTGTCTTGAACCCGGCGACCCGCTCTATGAGCGCGCACAGGCTGGCGAGTTTGGGTCAATCGCGCCTTACGTTGCGCCTGACCCAGACGAAATGGCCGCACAAGAAGCCCGTCAAACGCGCGACCGCCTTCTAGCCTCATCCGACTGGACGCAGGTTGCGGACGCGCCTGTTGATGCGGCGGCATGGGCCACCTATCGCCAGGCCCTGCGCGACGTTCCTCAGCAAGAGGGCTTTCCCGAAAACATCACATGGCCGGAGGCACCAGCATGAGCGACGAACCCGAAAACCTGCCAGCAGTTATAGAGGACGAATCGCCAGCGATAGAAGACCAGCCACCAGCATCGCCAGCGTGGGAGCGCGTCACTGACGTTGTGGCAATGCGCAAAGAGATTGCGCGGCTTGAGCGCGAACTGCAACGCGCACGGCGGAAATAGATTGTGCGCTGGCTGTGTGATATAGTCGGCAAAACCCTGCCCCTTTGGGCGTTAAACTGAGAGGACTGTCCAATGTCAAAGGGCAACACATTTGAAAACGACCTGTTGGAGTTGATTTTCAACGCCACGGCCATCGCCAACATCGCAGACAATGCCGGAACGTCTCCCCTGACGAACCTGTACGTTGCGCTTCACACATCTGACCCCGGAGAGGCTGGCAACCAGACCACGAACGAGTGCGCATACACCAGCTATGCTCGTGTCGCAGTGGCTCGGACTTCTGGCGGCTGGACCATCACGGCCAACAGCGTGTCCCCAACAGCCAACATTGACTTCCCGGCAGCGACAGGTGGCACTGAGACAGCAACGCACGTCTCAATCGGCACCGATAGCACCGGGACAGGCAAAATCCTCTACTACGGGGCAATCACGCCGAACATCAGCATTTCGACTGGCGTCACACCGCGCATCGGTACTGGCACCACGATTACTGAGGACTGATAAATGGTCAAACTCGTCAACCGCGCCAAGATGTCCACTGCCAGTACTGGCACGGGAAGTCCAATCACGCTTGGCTCCGCTGAGAGCGGCTATCAGTCATTCGCTGATGCTGGCGTGGCTGACGGGGAGACTGTGCGTTACGTCATTGAAGACGGCACAGCTTGGGAGATTGGAACGGGCACCTACACAGCGTCTGGAACCACTCTGAGCCGTACTGTCACTGAAAGTAGCAACTCAGATGCAGCGATTAACCTGTCTGGATCTGCTGTTGTGTTTGCCACTGCGGCTGCTGCTGATGTGATGAACACGACCAACCCTGTTGTTACCGCAGGGACCATCACCGAAGATGTCTATGCCCTGAGCGGTACGAGCGTTGCCTTGGAACCTGACAATGGTTCTGTGCAGACCCACACGCTGACTGGCAACACGACCTACACAGACGGGTTCACGGCTGGTCAGGCGATCACGCTGATGGTTGATGACGGGTTTTTTCGCACAATTACTTGGCCCACAATAACTTGGGTGAACAATGGCGGTTCCGCACCTACGCTGGCAACTACAGGCTATACGGTTATTGCGATCTGGAAAGTTAGCACAACGCTCTACGGCGCACTTGTGGGGGACGGCACCTGATGTTGTGGCATAAGGTTCAGGGCGCTGGGGGTGTGGGGGCGGATACAGCGTACTCTCTGTCAAAACCTACATATGTCCAATCCCAGTCATTTAGTGGAACAGTTTATGACTTTGATTTTAACCCCACTGGAACTATTTTATTTACTACTGAGGTCATCTCAGGTGTAGACTATTTACGGGAATACTCTCTGTCCACCGCGTGGGACATAAGCACGCTTAGTCTCGTAACATCGGTTAATGTTGAGACCGAAGCGGATTTTCCGACAGGTGTTTGTTTCAACTTTACCGGACAAAGAGTTTATTTAGCCGCCGCTGGGCCAGATACTCTTAATAGCTGGGATTTAAGCACGGCATACGACTTGTCCACCAGAACAAATTTTGATTACGGCAATTCCACTAATGAGCCTAGAGGTTTGCATTACGCCGAGCCTTCGGGAACGCCAACTTTATTTAAGATAGATTCTGGCGCCGACAAAGCGGAAAAAGTCACAATTAGCGGCGGTGACGTTGATAACGCTACGCTGGCTCAAACCTTTATACTTTCTCAAACAGTTCCTCGCGGAATTGCGCTATCGCCTGACGGCTTAAAAATGTTTATTTCGGATAATGCGACAGACTACGTGTACCAGTACGATTTGAGTAGCGCGTTTGATTTGTCTACCGCGTCTGCAAGCGGGCTTTCTCTAAACACAGCCACTGACGGAGAAACTGGCCCGTGGGGGGTGGGCTTTGGGGATAGTGGGCAGAAATTATATGTATCTGGGTTTGTAAACGGTATAACCGAATATAGCCTCGTATAAAAAGGTAGGATTATGTACGCAAAACAGATCGGCGGCAAGTGGCAGGGATACACTATCCGCCAGCTTCGCAAAGACAACCCACAAGTCAGCTTCCCCGCCGCGCCACCCGAAAACCTGCTTGCCGCATACGGGATGTATCCGGTGCAGGTTGAGGCGCAGCCTACCTATGATCCCCGTTATCAGCGCCTGACTCAAGCCCCACTGGCTGAGGCAAACGGCGTTGTCACACGCGGTTGGGTGGTTGAGGACATCCCCGGCACAGTCGAGCGTGTCAAAGAAGAAGCTTATCGCCGGATCATTGCTATCTGCCCTGAGTGGAAGCAGCGCAATTTGACGGCCCAAGCGGCGCAGCTTGCCAAGAAGGGTGAGGCAAACTGGACGCCAGAAGAACAAGCTGCATGGGCAGCGGGCGAAGCGATCTGGAACCAGATTGCATCTATCCGCGCGGCCTCAGATGTGATTGAGGCGATGGACCCGATCCCGGCGAATTTCTACGACCTACCTGACTGGCCGTAAGGGGAGTGACCAATGCTCGGATTTTCTCCATTAGCTGCTGCACCCCTGGCGGATGATGGGGTTGATGCTGAAGCGGTATCCGTCGCGTCCATAACGGGCGCGGCAACGGTATCTGCACAGGGCCAGTCTGTTGCTACGGCCAGCGCGTCTATCGCAGGTGTGGCAAGTGTGTCGGGGCAAGGCGCAGCAATTAGTGCGGCTGCTGCATCAATCTCTGGTTCTGCGACTGTCTCTGGTCAGGGCGTATCCGTCTCAGAGGCAAATGCGACCATATCTGGTAGCGCCGTCACGTCGGCTGATGGCGCGGCTATCGCAACGACGACTGCATCAATCAATGGCTTTGCGAGCGTAAGTGCTGAAGGCGAACAAACAGCTACTTCAACGGCGTCTATATTCGGGCAGGCTACGGTTTCTGGGCAAGGTGCAGCTACTAGCGATGTCACGGCTTCAATCACTGGCACTGCTACGGTTTCTGGGCAGGGCGCAAGCACCGCTGAGGCTATAGCGGATGTATCGGGGCAAGCTGCGGTCAGCGCGGAGGGGCTGTCCACAGCGGAATCTACAGCCACAATCGCAGGAGCGTCTACCGCCACATTTGTCGAGGCGGGCGTTTCCATTGCCACAATAACGGGCAGCGGGACACTCAGCGCCGTCGGCCAGCGCATTATTGCCGCCAACGCAAACGTGCAGGGCAGCGCGACGTTCTCTGGCGCTGGCTCAAGCGTTTTCACAGCCACATCCGCCATCGCAGGGCAATCTGTTGTCGAGGCCAGCGCAAGCGCCATCGGCACGGCATCTGCAAGCCTGTCCGGCACCGCTCAAGTATCGGCAAGTGGCCTGGCAATCTTCGCCGCCGTGAGTTCTATTACAGGCGCGGCTGTTGTGGTATGTATTCCGGCAGGTGGTGGGCGTCCTACCTTTGTGCCGAACACTAACAATGACGCGCGTTGGCTCAACATATCGAACAGCGCACGTTGGAGGAACGCATCAAATGACGCAGCGTGGCTTGATACGTCAACGAGATTTGGAACATGACAGACACAGCATACCTTAAACAGAACGACACATCGCCCACACTTGACGCCATCCTGACGGATGCAAACGGAACGGTCGTTGATGTAACGGGCGCGAGCGTTCAGTTTCACATGCAGAAAATTGGCGCGACAACGCTCAAAATCGACGCGGCGGCGACTGTTGTAGACGGTGCAGCAGGACACGTTCGCTATACTTTGCAGAACGGCGATACAGACACGCCGGGCAGCTATAAAGCCGAGTACGAGGTGACGTTCTTAGATGGCAGCATCGAGACATTCAAGAACACGCCGGAACAACTCAGAGTGGTTATCACGCCGGAACTCGGTTGATGCACCGCCTTGCTTACATACCTTACCGCCTAGCGTATGACCTCGTTAGCCTGTTCTCGCGGATGCTGAACGCCATTTTCTTCGGTGGTAGCACGGCGCAGACGTTATCGGCGCGGGCCTATATCGACGGTCAAGATAGCGTGTTCTGGGAGCGTTTCGGGCAGGGAATAAATCTGCTATTCTTTTGGCAGGATAACCACATCGCGGATGCGTGGGCGGCTGAAGTCGAACGAGCGCGATATACACTTGAACGACTTGAGGCATCTTATGACCGAGAACTTACTTAAATTTTGGCCCGTGCTGCTGGCCTTCGTCGGCTTCTTGGTCTGGCTCATTCGACTGGAGGCGCGGAGCGTGGAGAACACCAAAGAAATCAAAAGGCTCTGGCATCAGCGAAAGGAAGACATGGACCTCGCGAAGGCAGCGCGTGATGACACTAACGCGATGCTCGCTGAGATACGCGACGACATCAAGGCGCTGATTGCGAAAGTGGGGTCGAAGTGAGACCCTACAGCAAGCGCAGCCTGAGCAATCTTAAGGGCATTCATCCCGACCTGCGGCGCGTGATTGACCGCGCATTACAGGAAAGCCCGCTCGACTTCATCGTGATTGAAGGGCTGCGGACAATGCAGCGGCAGCGCGAACTGTATGCGTCTGGCGCGTCTAAGACGATGAACAGCCGCCACCTGACCGGACACGCGGTTGACCTATTGCCCATTGGCAAGGATGGCGCGGCGTTCGCTTGGCCGCTCTATGACAAGCTGGGGCCAGCGGTAAAAGCTGCGGCGGATGCGGAGGGCGTCAAGATTGATTGGGGCGGCGATTGGACGAAGTTCCGAGACGGTCCTCATTTCCAGCTAGATTGGGACGCATACCCAACAGAGGAATGGGTTACAGGAGATGAAGCACCCAAGCCTCGGAGCAAGGCGCAGTCCACAACGCTACAAGCCGCCGCAGGAGCCGCTACAGCGGGCGCAGGAGGCGTTGCTACGGTTCTGGGTAGTCTGGACCCAGTGGCGCAGTACATCGTTCTGGGAGCGGCTGCTATCGCGGGGTTGTGCATCCTGTGGATTATCAGGGAGCGCATTAAGGCTTGGGGCGAGGGCCGGAGATGATGCTCCGGCTCAAACTATGGCTGGCAGCGGCTGGCACGTTCATCGTGGCGCTGTTCGCGGCATACTGGAACGGCAAGAGCAAGGCGAGGGATGAGGGCTATGCAGACACGCGCAAACGCATGGACGAGGTTGACCTTGGCAATGACCCTGATGCTGCTAGGCGCTTCCTGCACGAGCGTGGTGAGCGGTGAGGCCATCTGTGATGCGACAGCCGCCAGCCGCACGGCGCACGCAGCCGCGCTTGCGGAGGATGGTGGCGACAGGTCGGTGGTTACAGGCGCGTATCTCATTCGGCAGATAGACGCGGCCTGTCAGTAATTGCGCCGGGTGGCGTAGTCCGAGCGGGCGGAACCCGTAGCGTACCCCATACGCGATGGACCCCGGCGCGGAGCCTCAACCGTTGCCGGGGTTTTTCTTTTCTGTGATGGCGAGGATTAGACGTGCTATTTCTTGTCCATCTTCCTGAGCATCATCTGCGTACTTTGGATGATGTTCTACGTTGGCTGAGTATTGCTGTTCGCCATATTCAGTTGCAACGTGAGCTGCATCCCGCAACGCTTGCTCCCGCGCCGCTGCTACAAGTGCATCTGATACGTCTTTTCGGATGTATTCAGCCCCGTTAGTGACAACATTCAAATCAGGTTTGATTGGACCCCAAGGCGAGTTGCCCTTATATTCCCAAGCCCAAATCTGTTCTGGTGCTTCTGTCATGTGTCGGACCCTTCGCGGTAGGCGGCAAGGCTGGCTTGCACGACATCCCATGTGTCAAAAATCAAAGCATGATCTTCTGGACTTCCAGAGCCTCCAAGTTCCCCCTCGGCATCAACGTATTCTCTGAGCGCATTCACAAGCGCATCCGCCTTGGCGATGCGGGCTTCTAGGGCTTCGATGCGGTCTATTGCTTCGTCGCACTCATCAAGTCCATTGGCTCGCAGACGTTCTTTCAAATCATCCATCGTCTTTCCCTTTCAGTGCGGCGTTTATTTTGCTCAACGCCGCGTCTATTTGATCGCGTGTGAAGTGGTATTCTTTCGCCACATACATTCCGCAATACAGATCACGCCCTGTTTTTGCTGAGTTAAGTACGTGGCGATAATCCAGAACAATACTTTCCAACTCAGCCACCCTCTCTTTCAGCTTATCAATCTCTAACCGCTCAGTGCTGGGATGCGCTTTGGGGCGGTCTGCAAACGGCATGTCTTTCCACAGCAGAGGCTTTCTGCCTTCTGGTAATTGACCCATCACCAAACCCTCCAAGCCAAGAGCAACACCGCCACATAGAGCGCAGCGATGCCAACAAGGACCAGCGCCGAGAACGGGCGCGGGTCAACAAAGCGGCGGGGGCATTTACGCCCCTGCTCGCAATCACCAGAGCAACAGGTCACTGCCCCAGCCCCTCTGGACGGGCCACAGGGCGCGGTGAGGCGCTCAATAGGCGTGTACGGTCGCAAAGGATGACCACGTCATCATACGACGCGCTCAAGGCCGCGTGGACGTGTTCAATGGCGTTTCCGCACTCTGTGGCGCTTGGGAAGAGGACGCGGGATTCCACCTCCTCCCCGCTCACGCCGTAAAGAGCAATCAATACGGTAAACAGCTTCATCAGAACATATTCCTTACGATTGCCGCAGTGATTGCCTGAGACGCAGCGGACGCGGCCACGGCGTTCTGTGCGGCCTGTTGCTGGCCTGTGCCGCGCTCTGCGCACTGAGCGTGTTCGATGGTGCCGGGCGCATACCCAAGCTGAGTGCAGCGGTCTTTCTGTGCCGCAATCATCTCGGGCGTGGCTGTGCAAGCCGTCAGTGTCGCGGCGGCGATAAGGGTCATTGTCAGTTTACGCATTGTTCATCTCCTCTGCGTCCTTGATAGATTTCTTTTTATACTGGCACCAATCGGGTGTTTCGTTTGTTTCGATTGGCAGCTTGCGGGACTGGCCGTCTTCGCTCTTGTTCCAAACGCACGTCCCGCCGATGTAGCCGCGACAGCAAAAGCCACCGCTCAGGCACTTGGCGACCAGAACGCCGGGTTCGTCTTTGCGTTCTATTATCACTGGTCCGAATGTGTATTGGGTCATAGTCCTGCGTTCCTTTCCATCATAGCATGTGCAAGATCGTCATCCGCCATCTCTTGCATAGCGGCGGCTTCTTCGTCATTGGCGCGGGCGCACTGGTCGCAAGCCCACTTGTCGCGCTCGTATTCTGTCAGGTCATCCTCGCTGAAATCGCAGCATTCGCAATAATCACAGCAGAATGTTTCCTCGAAGGCGGGCGGGTAGAGCCAAGAAGCCATTACATTTCCCCTTCAAAATGCGAACGATACCATGAGCGGGCTTCGCTCAGAGCGTAAGAAGTCGCTCCACCTGACTCCAATCCCAGTGCATTAAGTGTTGGAGACATATGGTCAGAGAAGTAAAGAGAAGAGCCATCGTGCCAGCACGGGCCGTCAAGCAGCCAGCATTCTTTGTGAGACGGCTCGGAGCCATCGTACTCCGCAGGGGTTCGGCGATGAACTTCGACACCGCCATAAAATGGGTAGTCCCATAGACCGGACCCCAAAGCCAACGTCGTTTCCGGCAAGCGTTGCGCCCAAACGTGAACGCCTCCAAGTGAGCCAACAACTGCCCAAACAAACCGCTCGCGGTCAGTACCTGGCGCGTGAACTTCTGCGATTTCCTTTAATACGTCAGCCATCAGAACCCCCATCCGTAAGCGATAAACAGAAGCATAAACGGCAGCGCCATCACGCAGATTGCACCGAGCAGGTCTTCGATGAAGTGTCTCATGCTGTCCACCCCGCCTGCTGGACTGCGCGTAGCGCCTTGATGCGGTTGCGCATTTCTTCGCGCGTGCAGCCGTGGTCGATGATATGGTCTATGTCCGCTGCCATCTCGCGCAGCGCGGTGACGTTTGCGCCCTCGCGGTTGCCGGAGCGTATCGCGTCGTAAATGGCGCGGTTGAGCGTCTGCATATTCTTTGCGTGGGTCATGTGTCGTTTCTCCTTTTATTGCGCCGGGGTCTTACGCGACCGGGCCAGTATCGACCGCAGCCCCGACGATAACCGCGATCATCGCGGCTATGGGTTTATCCGTTTGCGCCGTGCAGCATCATCATTTCGCTGCGGTCGTCATCTCCGTAGAAATCATTGAATGCCTCGCGGGTCATGTGGCGACGATTCCAATCAATCAGCGCGTCGTGCGTAACGCTTGCGGCAGTGCCGCGAGTGATGTGGCCGTCGCGGTGCAGAACCGTGCAGGCATCCAAAAGGTGCAGGTCGTTGTTGACATCAAACGCCTCACCGATGCGCGGCTTAATCTGAGGCAGGCCGAACATGGGCTTGAGGTCGGCGCGAAATGTGTTTGCGGTGCGGTTCATGTGTCGTTTCTCCTTGGTGGCGGGGCCGAAGCCCCGGTGTGTTAGGCGACAAGCGCGGTGGCGTTGAGGTATGCGGCGCGGTCCTGCGCCTCAAGGCGGGCAATCTCGGACAGGTTGCGGTAGTTTTCGCCGCCGTTGCTTGCATCTGCAAATGCCTGCGCTTCCTCGGATGTGTCAAAGTAAAAGCGGCTTAAGGTAGCAGAGCGTGCTGCGTATGCTGAGCCGCCGAAGGCAGTCGAAACCATCTTTGCTTCGAAAGTCATGATGGCAACCACGTTGTCAAAGGTTACGTTGTCGGTTGTGGCGAAGGCATATGTAGTCATGGTCGTTTCCTTATCTGGTGTTGGTGGGGCCGAAGCCCCGTTTGGTTAGGCGATGCGCTTGCGGATGCAGGAACCAAGCGCGGCAGCTTTTACCTGAGCGTCCGCCTTTGCCTCCGCCAGCGTTGCGCCTGTCCCCGTGACGACGTTTCCGTTAAATGTTGCTGCTTTGTAAGTGGTCATGGTCGTTTCCCTATCTGGTGGCGCGGTGGCCGTTGTTGATAGGTAGACATTACGCATTGCCGGATGCGATGTAAAGACAAAAATGCGCTTTACGTCTTTACGCTTTGCGCTTATGCTCGCCCCATGCAGAAACGAAGCATCATAAACTTTCGAGCGACGGCAGGCGAAATCACCCGCTGGCAAGCTGCGCTCAAAAAGGATGGCCGCACGGTGTCAGAGGTATGCCGTGCCGCCTTAGACCGACTTGCATCGCGGGTCGAAAAGCAAACTCAAACCGAAGGGAAAGACCATGACTGACACTAAACACCCGAACATCGCGGCAGCACTGGCCGCAGCGCAGGCGCAGATGGGCAAGGCGCTCAAGTCGGCGCAGAACCCGCACTTTAAGAGCAAGTATGCCGACCTGGCAAGCGTGGTTGATGCCTGCATGCCTGCGCTCAACGCCAACGGCATCGCCGTCATCCAGCCGATGACCGAGACCGACCTTGGCCGCTCTGTCGTCACCAAATTCATTCACGAAGGCGGCGACGTTCTTGAATGCAGCATCCCGCTCATCGTGGGTAAAAACGACATGCAGGGGCTTGGCAGCGCCATCACCTACGCACGTCGGTACGGCCTGATGGCATTGGCTGGCATCGCACCGGAAGACGACGACGGCAACGCCGCAGCGAAGGCCGCACCTCGCACCATCAGTGCAGACCAATTCATTGCACTGCGCGATACAGCCGAGGAAGCTGGCGTTCCAGAAGCTAAAATCTGCGCGGCATACGGCGCACCATCGCTTGAGCAGTTCCCGGTGGACGCTTTCGACAGGGCGATGAAGAAACTGAGCGCGACCATCGCGGCAAACGCGGAACAGAGCCAGATTGGCGATATTCTCGCGGAGGCACTGGGCAATGAGTGAGCAGGGAAGCCAGGAATGGCTGGCCGAGCGTGCGGGGCGGGTAACCGCCTCGGCACTGTCAAATGTGATGATGGCGAAGACAGCAGCCGGGTATCAGAACTACATGGCGCAGCTTGTATGCGAGCGCCTGACAGGCCAGCCTGTTGAGACATTCAAGAGCGCGGCGATGGAACACGGCAACGAGACCGAGCCGCAAGCGCGGGCGTTCTATGAACTAGAGACAGGCAACGAGGTGACCGAGGTAGGGTTTATCCCGCATCCGGTCATTGAATGGTCTGGCGCATCACCCGACGGCTTGATTGGCGACGATGGCTTGGTGGAGATAAAGTGTCCCCAGCCGGCCAAGCACATCAAAAACCTGACAGGTGGCAGCATCGACAAAGGCTATTTGCTGCAAATGCAGTGGCAGATGGAATGCACCGGGCGGACGTGGTGCGATTTTGTTTCGTTCAACCCGTCATTTCCTGAGCATCTAAAGATGCAGGTGACGCGCGTTGACGCCGACCCGAAGCTGCAAGCGGAGTTGCGGCAGGCGGTGACGGACTTCGTGCAACAGGTCCAAGGCAAGTTGGCCGAGTTAGAGGCGCGGGCATGAAGACAATTCGCGTCTTAACAGAACACGAGGCGCAGAAGGTGGCTGGTATGATTACCGGCCTCCCCCTGCCCTTCACCATCACCATCGGCGATGGCAACAAACGCACGCTGTCTCAGAACAGCCTTCTGCACAAATGGTATGGCGACATTGCCAAGCACCTCGGCGACATGACAGCGGCACAAGTCAAAGGGCAATGCCATGTGGCCTACGGCGTGCCAATTCGCAGGCGAGATCCGATATGGTCACGGGTATGGGAGCGGATGTTTGACGGCTTAACATACGAACAGCAATGCTTTCTATTCGAGCGTGGCATTCTGGCGATGACGCGCGAAATGAGCGTCAAGGAACTGACGGAATACATGGATGCGGTGCAGGGCCACTACCGGGCGCAAGGCGTGCCGCTGACCGACCCAGAGATACTGAAGTATGAGAACGAGGTGCCGCGATGAAATGGCAATCAATAGAAACAGCGCCGAAAAAATCAACCGATCCTGACGTTTCCTTTGGGCCTATGGTCATCTTGGCAAGCACGAACGGCCATCGCGCTATTGGATATTGGTCAGATGGATACGGCGTGCGGCGCGAAGGATGGGTGAATCCGCACGATCACCAAGTAATGAATTATTGGAACGCATTTACCCACTGGATGCCACTACCGGAGCCGCCG
>Ga0196901_1000312_pt1 | contig 26133 bp, 70 predicted proteins | sample CB_VirMetaG_FD_169099 | JGI IMG/M metagenome (GOLD analysis project Ga0196901, IMG submission 169099) | Freshwater to marine saline gradient viral communities from Chesapeake Bay - CB_1504_1 Viral MetaG (v3) (version 3) | ecosystem: Environmental > Aquatic > Marine > Coastal | place: USA... | reverse complement strand
GTCCGGGGCGATGTCCGGGGCAATGTCCAGGGCAGTGTCGGTGGCACCATTAAAGGCCGCAGATGGGGGTTCGTTGAAACTCCCAGGGAAAAACTTAAGCGCCTGATTGAAGAAGGCGCGGGCAAAGACGAATTGCTCGCAGCAATTGATCAACTGGAGGATTCCGATGGCTGACCAACAACACCACCCCATCACCCCACCGCCAGAGCTGATGCGCCACTGGTCGCGGTTCCAAGGCGACACGCACCCCGAAGCCCTATGGTTCCGCATCGCCAACGAAGCCGCTCAATGGGGCGCAGACACTGAGCTGGAGGCGTGCTGTAAGTGGCTTATCGCTTGGGACACCTGTGAAGGCGAGAAACTTGCTTCTTTCTTGCGCGAAGGACGCCGCCCGAAGCCGCCTAGCTTGAAGGAGCAAGCGCTTGTAGCGCTAGAAGATGCAAATCTTGACGCAGTTCACTACAACATCATCCGCCGTGCACTGGAGGATTCCAATGGCTGATCAAATCACACTAGAAGAAGCGCTCGAACTTGTCGAGTTTGAGCTTGGCCCGGAAGGTTGGCGAGTCAAGCACGTCAAAGGCGGTGTCTATGGCGATGTTCTGGGCAAAGTCTGGGGTGATGTCTGTTGCAATGTCTATGGCAATGTCTATGGCACCATCAATGGTCGCCAGTGGATGTTCATCGGAACACCCAAAGAAGAACTTAATCAACTGGAGGATTCCAATGCCTGACTTTCTAATCTTCGTGTTCGCCACCGCCTGCCTGTTCGCAGGCCTTTGGCTGATCTGGGACGGCGCTAATGGGTTCAAAAGATGACCAAACTTTCACCCGCTGCGCAGGCGGTGCTGGATGCCTATGACAACTCTCCTTTTGACGAAGACTGTGGAGATCGTGCAGCGATTGCCGCCGCCCTGCGAGCTGCTGCGGATCAAGTAGTGCCGAAGGAAATTGAACCAGCCAACGCTTTTGAAGAGGAAGGATATGTGCCTATTCGATTGCGCGAACAACGGCAAGAAACTCGGCGCAAGCTCCTTGCCATCGCCGACCAACTCGAAGCCTAGTGACCATTACCACTAAAAAACCATGACACATCCACAACTTTCCCCAGAAGCACAAAGAGTTTTTATTACTGCAGATTTATTTGGTGAAGGTGGTAAATCCTTTAATGCTGAATTTGCTGCTCACATCCTGAACGCCGCTTCTGAGTTGCTCTACCGCGATTGGCACGGCTTTGAATGCAGGGACCATTTACGCAAACTAGCTGAGGAGCTAAACAACTACGCCAATCCACAGTAGTCACCTTCACTTCCCATGTCTCTTGACGTTCACCTCGAAGACGAAAACGGCCGCGACCTTTACTGGCGCAACATTACTCACAACCTGACCACGATGGCCGAAAGAGCCGACCTCTACCAGTGCCTATGGCGCCCTGAGGAGATCGGCATCACCACCGCTCACGAGCTTATCGAGCCCATCTCGAAGGGAATCGCATTCCTAGCCGCTTACCGCTCCCTGTGCGAGCAGGATAACCCTCCCAATGGGTGGGGGGACTGGGAAGGTCTTTACGACTTCTGCTGCGACTACTTGAAGGCGTGTACTGAATACCCACTAGCAACCATCAGGGTAAGTCGTTAACCTCTTCGTCTTCTCCTTCTATCAGGAATTCCTCGATCAGATAGTCGACGGTAACTTCGAGCTCGGAGGCTAGCGCCTCTATATTAATCTCTTGCTTCATAGTTTGCGGGATTAAGCCGGCAGTACTCGGAAAAGACTATCTTACACTCTTTCCAAGTCAACCGACAGTGCTCTGCCGCCTTGGGCACATTCCACTCAGCGGAAAACAGCTTTTCCATCGCTTCTCTAGTCTCTGGTCGCATGGTTAAAAGGAAAGTGACATCGAAGTGGCTAGCTCGACGAGACGGATTAAGTCGTCTTCGAGTATTATATCATAGTGCAGGTTCAGCTTTGTGAACAAAACCTTTCTCGGCCTGAACCAACGAAGCTCGGAGCTCGTCACTCTCACCAAGTAGTATCCGTCCTTCTTATCTGTGATAAAAATCTCAAGAAGGTTTCTTTTGTCTCCGTATAGGAAGCTACAACGGTACATGGAGACGACTCCTCTTCTCTCGTACTTGGAGGATTGAAACCTTCTCGCATTCATCATTAGAGACAACTGGTCTCTGCCCCCAAGTAGATTAAAGACCTCCTCCCCCTCGGGCCAGGGATCTGAGACCATGAAGCGATCTAGGAGGCCCATGAGGCCATTACCCCCGTGCTACGATACCAGGGTAGTCTACCACAAAGATCGTGTTCTTAAAAGCAAATGCGAGATCGAATAATATGACGTTCGAGGATTTCCTCAGAGAGGCGAAGAGGCAGGGTAACACCGACCCCGGAGCGGCCATGATGGCCACGCTCAGGAGGCACAGGGTGCCCGGGATCAATGTAGGTCAGATTGCCAACAACCCGTCCCTCAATCCGACAGGGAAGCCTGGAAACATCCTCGCATTCCTCGAGTACATCGCTAGCAGCGGGGCGTGGGGAGTCAACATGTCGGTGAACATCGACTAGTTGAAAGCAAGATATGATCGTTGCTTTCGATATTGACGGGACCCTTGCTCAGGGTCCTTTTGTACCAGAGAGAATACGAGACTTAGAGCCCCGCCCCCATGTGATACGGACGCTAAGAGGGTTGAGCAGGGCAGGGATGAAGATCATTGTGGTTACAGCGAGGCCCGAGGTGTACCGCGAGGACACGGAATGGTGGCTCAGGAGGCACGCGATACCATATCGCATCTTGAGGATGAGAGCAAGGGGGGACGACAGGCCCGACCCGGCGCTTCGCGCCGAACAGGTGGCTGACGCCACCTTTCTGTTCGACGATAGGGCGGACAACTGTGCCCAGGTCTCTGCCCGGTGTGTTAGAGTATAGGGAGAGATCTAAGATCGAGTGGCCTTCAACCCTGAACAGCAGACCCTATACGATCGTGTTGTAGGGATGGACTTCAACAAGCTCTTGCTGCTAGGAAACGCAGGATCTGGAAAAAGTTTCATTTTGTGTAAAGCCCTGTCTCAGGTTGTTAGGTCGGGTAACAATAACATAATTCTATGCGCTCCTACTCATCTAGCCAGATTGAATCTAGTTAAAAAACTTGACAAAGATGTTTCTCACATGGTTGAGACGGCCACTGTAGCATCGTTACTACTGAAATTTGGTATTCAGCAAGAAGACGGCACTGTACAGTTTTCAGCGGGAAAGATGGATAAGATAGATAAGTATTCCATTATCGCCCTGGATGAATGCTCAATGATATCTGAGCAAGACTATCTCTTGTTTATGACGAGTAAGGCTAAGGTGATATTTACCGGTGACTACAAACAGCTACCTCCTGTGATGGCGAAGTCGGCTAAGGGTAAGATGGACACACATACGCGCACGGGTAACCTAGAAGTCGTGCGGCTAACACAACAGATGAGGCAGCAGGGAGTTATTCATAAGGCGGCGGAAAGGAATAGGAATGCCGTCTGGTTCCCCGAAGAATCGGAGACCGGGTCTGGCGGTGAAAGTATCACTGTTCACGAATCTGACACGGAGATGATCAAGACGATGATCGACGCGATCAATTCGGATAGCCGGGGATACGAAGCGGTAAGGTTCTATCGTTACATTGCTTATAAAAACCACAAAGTGAGAGAGGTGGGGAAAAGAATCAGAGACGAGGTGATCGCTAGGTATTTCGGATTCAACCCGGTGAATATGCCTTTCATCAAGGACGAGTTACTCATGATGAGGGAGAATAAGAAGAATATTGGATATAATGGGGAGTTAGTTAAGGTTAAAAGTGTCAAGAAGGATAGTAGGGGGCATAAATACCCCTGGACCTCCTACGAGGTAGTTGTCTCCGGCTCGCTGGGGACAGGCTCAGTGCGGACTATACCGCCATGCGACTACAAGATCCTTGATGACTACATCGACTCGCTGCAGTCTCGGCTTCGGAGGCATCAGATCGCGGGAGAGCATGAGAGCGCGAGGATAGTTCTGAAAGAGATCAAGAGGATCCGGTCTCACTGGACGATGACACAATATCCCCTCGCAGTTACTACGCATAAATCGCAGGGCAGTACGATTGAAAATGTGTACCTGGATACTCTAAGCTTCGCCAGAGCACCCAACCGCCGCGCTCTGCTGTATGTGGGTATCTCCCGGGCCTCTCGGTCTCTTCATACAGTTCGGATACCTCCGGCCCTGCTGCTATCTCGCTCCGAGGTTAACGCTGCTTATCGGTCGGCCAGGTCAGCGTATGAAGATGTGACTGGAGACTCTTATAAAAGGGTGCTAAGGTATCTCGGAGTGTCCACTCGTACCCTGGAGGGCAAGCAGATTGTGACTGGCTACTTGGAGTCCTTGGTGGAGGACCTAAAGCAGTGAAGAGTTTTAACCTCAAGCTACCCGAAGACAAAGTTGTCGACCTCGTCTCGAAGAACAGAGACACGCTGAGGAGGTGTATTTACAATCTGGATGCCCAAAGCTGCTTTGTGGCCGCTCAAGCCTCCATAGACCGGCTCTTGGATATCTATACAGAAAAACACTCTGCCTGGGCAGAGAGGGAGATTAACTCCACTTTTGATAGTGAATCGCACAGTGTCGTTCTCAATCACTCCAAGTTTAAAAAAGAGTTTATCGAAGCTACCCTCAGCGATCTGAGACGTATCCGCTCCGAACTTCTTGAGGTGTGCCAATGAGTAGTAAAGATAGGATACTCGACATCCTGGGTGGGGAAGATATGCTCCGCTTTATGGTCGATGCTAACCGGTTCTGCTATCCCGACGACTCTTCTGTAAATTTTTTAGTAGGGGATAAACAAGTTTATATAAAGGAACGAAAAGACTTCCTTGCATCAGGTGTCTTATTCTACTCTATTCGAGTCATAGATAGGAACAGCGGGGATGTATTAAATGAACACAGCGCGGTGTATGACACCTCTCTTGTCAAAGATCTGCTAGAGTGGGACCTGAAGCTTTCTATTTCCTTCTAACCATGCTGTCCTGGAAAGACTCAGTCCGTTACTGCGGAATGATCGAGGGATCTGTTACAGCCAAGAGACTGTGCAAGAAGATAAAGAAGGGCCGGAGACTCTCGGTCAAAGAAATTAATTTAGTGGAGAAGTTCGGCAGCAGGATGTATGAGTTTATAGGAGATCAGAGCAGGGAGGTTAACATCACGGGGATCGAGTTCCCTGTAATTCCTTACCCCGAGCTGCTTATCCAATCCGACAAGGCAGAGATAGTCAGGAGGGGGTCTTGGCTCGTGGACACCGTATCAGAGAGGTGTGTGGCTAAAATAAAACAATGCGGTGAAAGCGCTGTCATATTCCCTAACCCTGTTATACTAGTAAACGACTTAGCCAATCTCCTACTATGCTTGTCTTCCTCTTCGCCCTGCTACTCTTCGGAGTAGTAGTCTTTGTCATCTCCCTTTTTCAAGATCATGTCTAATTACAAGCTAAGAGTCAATTTAAATCCGGGAACAGGGTCCGAATTCTATGAATTCGGTATGACTCTGGACAGCTTAAATGCAGAAGAGGTGCTTAACTTTTTTCGTAAAGTTATGAAAGTTGCAGATTTTAGCGATTACGACATCTCAAGTGCGATGATGAACACTATATTCTCCCCCGGGGGAGACCATGAGATTATGAAAAGTCTCTGCAGTGAGTACGACCTTATCATGGAGGAAGATAACTTCTCCAGGCAGAGTCTGATCTCAGAGCGGGATCGGTACAAGAAGCTCTATCTCAACTTAGTTGGTAAAGTCAACTCTCCCGGATATACCGAGGAGGAGATTAACACAATGTGTTCTGAAGAGACGTGGATGGACTGAGATGGGGATGTATGACAATGTGAGGAATTCCTACAAACCCCTGGGTAAGGATTTCCTGGGACAGAACCAGACTAAGGATATCGAAGAGTACGATATTGGAGGTAGCATGTCGCAGTACTGGATATCGCCGGGGGGAAAACTTTACCTCATCGATTACTCCGACACCGCTGATCTCGTAGAGGTCGAGGATGGTTTTCTGAACTTCCGCTGGGTTCCTAACGGTACTCATGGGAAAGTAACCCCTTGCTCTATTACCAGCTACGTGGTAATATACCCCGAGGGGTGGAAAGGCGACTGGCTCAGTATGCCCCGGTGCCGCATCCACTTTAGGGATGGCATTGTCCAAGATCACAGTATTTTAAAGACAGGAGAACTGACATGAAGTCATCGGACACAGCTAAAATCGCCTTCGCAGTAATCACTCTACTGCTGCTTGTATTCCTAGGAGGCCCTTTGTACGGGGTTTGGCAGCAGTCGCTGTCCGGAAAAGCTGAGCTCGAGAAGGCCGAGTATACGCGGAAAGTTGCTGTTCTAGAAGCGCAGGCGAAGAAGGATAGTGCTCAGCAACTTGCTGAGGCGGAGGTTATCCGAGCTCGTGGGGTGGCTCAGGCCAACGAAATAATCGGTGAAAGCTTAAAAGACAATCCAGCGTACTTACAGTACCTCTGGATCACTCAGGGTGAAGAAAATGCTAACCGTACTGTCTACATGGTTCCTAGCAGCGGCGGTGCTCCTGTCCCCACTTTCGATATCGAAGGCGGAAGCTAAGGGGACTATGGTTGTGGGTCTGGTCCAGGTAGGGCCGGACCTTTGTCGTGTAGATCTGTTAAATCCAGATGGTTCCTTATACACCTTCGACACAAGGTGTGCTATAATCCTACCAAAGGAGAATACCTTATGAGTCCTGAGAAACTACAGCTACTACGAGAGCTGATCCGTGCCGAGATCCAGTACGCCAACTCCCTGTCCCAGGAGTATGACTGGAGCCACATTGCCAAGAAAAATGCGGACGACATTTTTCTCGAAGTCTGCATTACGTTCTGTGGTACGGATTGATGGCTGAGTATAAACCCTACTCTCCTGAGTGGCACAGGAAACGCTACTTGAGAGAGGTTATTGATCAGTATGTCGATGACAGCGAGGAAATCGAGACTATCCTTCGGGATATATGCGATATCTTGTCTTCTAAGTCTCAAAGAGCCTATGGAGAATTCTCTAAACTAAACCGCCTGGAAAACCACCTATGTTGTCGACAAATTACCGATTGAGATTAGAGTTCATCTGTGGCCGTATCGCTAACGGCGAGCAGGTCAAGCTCGAAGATATGATCTGGGCTGAAAAGCTTGGGAAAGCTAATACCAGTGCTCGTGAAATGCTGCGAAAAGCCCGGAGAATGGCGAATAACCCTGAGGGGAGTACGGATCAATTTTTGAACCAGCTCGGGCTCGGCGACCCCGACCCGTCCAATTACAAGACGGGATTCGACAGCGCTGATGACATTGCGAATTGGTTTCGACGAGATGATTCTTCTTCAGACTGGAGGCAACGCGACTAATGAGAGATCAGAACACTATCGACGAAGAGCCGCAGGGTAGGAAGTGGAACCGTGCACTGGACTTGTTCACCGAGTCTGTGATGAAACCGGACCCTGAGCTTCGCCAATGCGCACACAATCAGAAATGCTTCCACGAGCTGATGTACATTCGTCAGCAGGTCTTGGAGTATCTACCACTGCTCAGGAGGGACGATGTATAGTACACCGGTAAGGGGGACGTATCCGAATAAGATTAAGATGAATTGGTGGGATTACTATGTTGGCCACTGCTGGATGACTGGATGGCAAAGTATACGTTCTAACTTCCGAGTATGGGCGGATTTGATGGGATCATCTTATGAGAATTATGCCTTACCAAGAACAGTAGAAGATCCGGAACAAGAATGTATCGAATGGTTCTGGGTTGGACTGAATGAGGACGATGTATACCCTAAAGAGTTTCTTGAGTATCTCATGAAAATGGTAGATGACATTGAGACTGGTAAGGAAAAGGTATATCCAATAGACGAAGACTTTATAAATCGTCTCAAGGAGTTGACAGAAGGTGTTGAGTTGGACTATAATGAAGAAGACCTTAAGCAAGATATGAAAACACTTGAGGAATTGATGGATGAGGATTGAGATTGTCTATCAGGCCGGCTGGTACCAGTGGCGAATGTATGACGGGCCCGACGGCATCGATGAATACGAGGGCATGGCAAACTCCCTTGGCTGTGCTATGGAGCAAATCATTACTAAAAGGACAGAAAATGCGAGGCACTATGCGACTCATTAAGTTTTCAACTCACAGGGATTATGGGGTAGACCGGTACGTCCAGGTCTTATTTAACGAGTACTGGGCAGTGTTTCAAGGTAATATTGGGTGGAATGACTATTCCTCCTGGCCCTATATTAACTTGAAGTCTGGTACGGGGAGTTTGCTGTCTTTTACTTTCTGGATTTATCGACTCAACATAGAGTTGGGTTTTATTGAAAGAACATGGAACTGGGACTTTTTGAAAGATGTTACTGGCTGGGATGAAACCACTACCGAGTAAAGAAACACTACGGATATTGTGGCAGGTTGCTGTTACATCGGCCCTTGAAGGGCAAGGTGAATCGTATGAGATTTTTGCTCAGCTATTGTATCAGGAAACAGGTCTTGTGGAGTTTCCTTACAAATTAAGTGACGAATAATAAAGTGGCACAGGGTCCGGTGACAGGCCTTGTGCTTTGTTGTATAATAAGAGGGTGGTCAAAAAACATCACCATGAATCCTACAGAAATTCACCCACCATGTGTTTTGAATCTTGGTTATGATTTGAATGAGATGAATGATTCGGAGAAGGTTACATTAGTTCGTCGTCGTGTGGTTTATGAAGAGTCAGTAATGAGCGTTGATGAATTTAAAAAGATGAACGAAAAACTAAAAAATAATATGAAAAGTAATTATGAATTTTATTTAGATGATTTAGAAATGGAACATATTGGTTTTGCTGATATAGAAGAAACACATTATACAGCATTTCCTGGAGATGTGACATCTTTTACTGATGATGCTATTTCTTTCTGGTATGAAAATAAAACATGGACCGATCCATACGAACCAGTAGAAATTTCCAGTTGATAAATTGGCACAGGGTCCGTTGCGGTTCCTGTGCTTTTCTCTATAATATAGAGGTAACCGGGAGAAACCTATTATGTCTAACAACACTTCTACTTCTGGTGGCATCGGGTTTCCTGGTTTGCTGACCGTATTGTTTATCGGTCTCAAACTCACAGGATACATCAGTTGGTCCTGGTGGTGGGTGCTATCTCCAATGTGGATTAGTGCTCTGCTTGCTATTGCTTTTCTCAGTATTGCTTTTATCATTCTTCTTCTTCAAAAATAACCGATGAGAAAGGTAACTGTAAAACCGAAATCTAGTAAAGCAAAAAACCGCTTTGCTAATACTATGGAAGGTAATCCTGTCTGTATTGTGGAGCAGGATACTGGACAAGAACTGTTTCTTGTTAGCGAAAATGGTAACTATGCCTTCTGGGTCAGCACTAGGGAAGGTATAAATCGCTTTGGAGACAAAGCAGACTCGCACTGGGAGGTGATTGAATGAGCCACGCAGAGACACTTATCAAGGTCACAGAAGAATATACTCTACGACCACGAAAAGGTGATAGAGTGAATGTGTGTATTGCTGTGCTTGAGTATCTACTGAATAACTTTGCTTATGATTTTGATTATGATGCGAATAGTTGGGGTAGTTCTCTTAGGTGTGTAGAGGCTGAAGACATTGAAAATCTTATCCACGAAATGAAGAAATTGAAATGACTGACCAACAACAACACCCAATGATTCCGCCCAACATTCTCTTAAACAACTGGGAGAGTGATTGGTTTGCTGAACGTGAAAATGTTGACGTACTTTTGATTCAGGCGTACCAGGCTGGTGCTGATGCTGAGCTGGAGGCGTGCTGTGAGCTGCTCAAACAGAAAGGCGTCCCTGCGTGGTCTCTGCTTCGCACCGCCCGCCGCCCCAAGCCGCAGAGCTTGAAGGAGCAGGCTTGCGCTGCCTTAGATGCCTATATCTATGGCAATCCAGATCACAACGACAAACAGAACACTTACAACACCATCCGCCGCGCACTGGAGGCGCTTTCTGATGACTGAACATTTTCCCATCACCCCACCGCCTGAGCTGGTGCAGCAGGTAAAGCAGTGGGAGGAAGACTGGCATCACGGCAAGGTCAAGCACATCGAATTAGAGCTGTACATCGCTGTTCAAACCGCCCAATGGAGCGCAGACAAGGAGCTGGAGGCGTGCATTGATTGGATGAGCAATCGCACTTCCGTCTGCACTAGTGAACTCCGCGCTGCCCGCCGCCCCAAACCGCTGAGCTTGAAGAAGCAGGCGCTGATGGCATTAGAAGATGGCGATACAGGGCCAGGTGCATCGCTAACGCCAACTGAAGTCTCTATCATCCGCCGCGCACTGGAGGCGCTTCCTGATGACTGACCTATCACCCGCCCAGAAGGCCCTAGCTGCCTTCAATGAGCGCCGCCGAGCTGCGCGGCACCACCACCACTAACCAGGAGGGCTAATGGACCGACAAACCATCATTGAAAAGCTGCAAAACGGCTGGGATCTGGCCAACCGTGGTCAAGGCTGGTGGCTTAGCGCCCCTCGCGTGGACTACAAGCGCACAGAGTCCTATGAAATTGAGGAGTCCACAGTAGAGGCCATGAAGGCCGAGGGAATCCTTGAGTTTGATCTGCCCTATACGACTCTTTGGGCACGCCTTGTTAAACTCACAAGTCAGGAGAACTAATGGAATTGCTACTACTTGGATACATATTAGGAGTGGGAGTCTGCATCGCCCACGACTATTTTGTAATCAATCCTAAATTAAAACGCCTGATAGGCGAGCTGCGCAGCGTCGCCGCCGAACTGCGCGGCGACATCACCACTACGGAGACACCATGACTGACTTTCGAGCGCTATGCGCTGAGCTTCTCGAAATCATTGACTTTCTCTGCGAAGGCGACTCAAGACCGGATTGTGACATTGTTGCCCGCGCCCGCGCCTATCTTGCTCAGCCCGAGCCAAAGGGGCCGACGGTCATGGAAATCATCGAGCTGGCTGATGAAATCGAAGCGGAAGAGCTAGGACAAATTGATCTCGTTCGCCGTGCCCTTGCCCGCTGGGGCCGCCCTGCCACCACCACTTCGGAGACACCATGACCTACGACCAACTCTACGAGCACATTATTCATTATGTCGCTTATCCTCACACTACTATTACCGTAAATGACAAACGACGTGCTTGTCTCATTCTTGGGGCATTTATGGAGTTTATGCTTGATTGCCTTGATGAAGGTGTAGATCCTCGCACACTTGATATGACTGGTTTTGTGAATGAAAAACTTGATGAATTAGAAAAATGACCTATCTTATCACATACTACTACAAGAACGATATAGAGCAACGACACCAACGACATAAAACGATGGCAGTGGCTATTGCGACTGCTAATCTTTTGATTGCTCACGGAGATTATGTGATTGATAGTATTACTACTGAATATGGAGTAGAAGAATGAGGTTTCGTAACATAGAATTTCGTTGGAGCAAATGCGACAACAAGTATGAACTTGTTAAGTGGAATGAAGATCCATACGGACTCAACGGATTCAAACCTGAAACCTGTTATGTAATTGCTTTCTTTGATAAAGGAAAAGAAGGTTATGATATGAGGACTATTGGAAATCGTTTCTTTGAGGATAAAGATGCTTGGGTCGTTGGTAAATATGCCCTTGAGTTTCTAAATGCTATCTTTATGATTGAACAGAATGAGTTGAATTATGACTAAATCTTCTCATATTCAAATTGGAGATTTCGTAACTCCAATTACTCCTGCTGGTCTTTGGTTAGCAAATGTTCCAGTAGATGGAGATTACTACCAAGAAAGAGTTGAAGTATGTGTATTTAAAGGAAAAGGAAGAGTATTAAAAACACACAAGGTAGTAATTGATTACGATGAGTGGTGTGAACAAGATAGAATTAATGGTATTGGTTCTCACTTTGGTGTTGGAAAAATAGAATATACAGATTATCTTATTGAGTGTTCTTCTGGGATTGGATGGGGTGGTGGAGTCAATAAAATTGAAGAGGACACTCCTTGAACTGGCACACTGCTCCTTGTGAGTGGTGTGCTTTTGGTCTATAATGACTTCGTACAGACAAAAGACCAATGGACCTCAATTTCAAACAACTCAATCTTCTTTCTATTGCTCTTACGATGTTTTATGATGAAGTCTGTAAGACAGGAACTACTCCTGGAATGAAAGAAGACATTATGGAACTCTCTAAACTTGTGAATGATGAATTTTCTAAAGTTTCTGTGTGAGTTATGAAACGAGTAAACATTAAAAAAATTCTTCAAGATCCCCTCAAGAAAAAAGAACTGATGGTTGGGGCAATTCAATTTCTTCAAAATATTGAAGGTATTGATACTACCAGAGAACAAGCAGAAAATGCTTATGACAAAATCCAGGATGAATTGAATTATGACTGAACACGAAGAAGAACTCCCAGTATCAAACGAATTCATCACATTTGTAAGAATTCAACTGAACCACGAACAAAAACAACAACTCAATCGTTTCCTGAATCTCCATTATCTTGGTGATATTCACTGTAATGAGTATGATGAGAACTTCAAACTTGTTCCCAAGTATCCAGAGAAAGAATCAAAAGAGTTTGATGAGGCAGTGTGGAGAATAAATGCAGTTCACGAGTATCAAGTCAAAGTGGTTTATGATGTAAATGGTAATTGTAAATTGGAGTTGCTATGACTGACCTCAAACGATACAAAATCACTATTACTGTCACCACAAGAGATAGTGCTTTTGATACAAGAATTGGAGACCCCATTTGGCATCTCCTTGATATTGAAAATGGAGAACGACTTGATAGTGTTTCTCTACCTGTTGAATTACCTTTGATTAATTATGACTAAACTCTTCCAATACGATAAAAAAGTTTGGGATGATGGTGATACTGACTACACTTGGCAGTTTGGTATCTTCAACAATCGTTCATTACTCTGGGTGAATTATGAATACCCAAGTCGTTTAGTCCATAGTAATGGTGGATTTCACATCATGCTCTCATTTCTTACTTCTTCTTCTCTTTTTGGAGTAGATTTTCAACTTGGTAAGGTTGGTTTGAGTTTTAACTTTTTTACTGAATATATGGAGAGGTGGGATGATGACTGAACGAGCACAAAAAGTAATGGAAGCATTTTATAAGGAGTTTGGGCAAACAACACCACATACCGATGATGAACTTGCCGTTGCTTCTGTTCTTCGTCAGACAATCAACCAACTACAACAAAGTCCTGGTGTGATTATGTGTGCTGATGTGTTAGAATTGTGTGAGGAGATTGAAAACTTATGAATAACGATTGGAAACCAACACCACAAACACCAGAGCAAGTAGATAAAGGATTGCGTGATGCTTTTATACAAGCAAAGAAAGATGGTGTGATGGATGCTACTCCTTACTTGAAACAAATGACTTACAAATCTGATATTGAAAAGACAGAAGCAGAAATCAAAGTGCTTCAAAAGAAACTTGACCTTCTCAAAGAGATTGAGACACATAAATCTCAACCAAGAATGTATTTTGAACTTGGTGGTAAATTTGAGATTGTCTCTTATAATGGTGAGAATTATTATCGTCTGGAATATCCAACTGATGTTATTTGGTATAAGAAAAAGAAACCTGCTGATGGTATGATGCTGGTTCGTATTACTGATGGTGAAACTCATCGTCTTCTTGAAGGACTTTGGTTTAATGAGGTGCGAAAGGGAAATTATGTCTGAACCATTAAATCATAAATTGGATTTAAGTAAAATCAAAACACTCACAGATGTAAAGAATGTCTTTGAGTGTATGTGTTTGTATTCTAATGCGAGTGAAGAACACGAAAAGTATGAACTTCACAAAGAATACTTCACTATTCCAAATGATCCACAAGAACTCAAACTTGAACTACCACGCAAGTCATTAGAAGAAATCTCACAAGAGTTTGATGAGAAGATTGATAAACTGATTGAAGATACCAAAAGAAAGTTTTATGGTTGTAAAATACACACAGAGAGTAGATACGAAAGGGCACTTGATAAGATATTTGATGACTTTGAGTATGCGAAAAAACACGGACAATTTCCACTTAAATTTACATTAGATTACTCTAAACTTACTGCGACTGGTAGTAATATTACTTCCAATTTTGTAATCAAATCAGGTGGTGAAGAAGTTGGATATTATACGACTGGTAATGGATATTTGCGATTTCTTATGGATAAGAAACCGACTGCGGTTGTTCGGTTCTTTATGAATAAACTTTTGGGTTTTCGGTGGATAGACACTTGAAGAACTGGCACAGGAGCACCCTACAAGGTCTCCAAATTCCTTATAATACTCTCATACACAAAAGACAAATGCCTGACGACCTTCAAAGAGAAGAAGAACTTTTCTTCAAAGCACTTGAAGAATACAAAGAGAAAAAATCACAAGAACCAAAAGACAAAACCACAAACACTCTACCAGCAGTAATCGCAGCAGCATTATGACTAACGAACAAATCCTTGAACTTGCTAAAGAGCACCTTGAAGTATTGGTTTATGATGACGATGAAACGGAGTCTCCTACTGATTTCGCAGCAACCAAAGGACAACTGATTGAGTTTGCCCAAAAAATCTATGAAATAGGTAATGAAAATGGTTGGGAAAGTCACCAAGTAAGTGTATCCCTGAACTCCTCTTATCCTACTGATTATAACTATGACTAACCAACAACGAGCAGAAGAACTCCTAAAAGTTTTCTGGGAAAGTCAAGCACACAATCCTGCTTGGTTGCTTCAAGAAATTCTTCAACATCTTCGTAAGCAACTATCAGGACAAAATCCTGTTAATTTTAATGATGAATTGAATATAATGTATGTTCTTGGTTATGATGAATGTCTCAAAGAGATTGATGCTATTTGTGATGAATTGGAGTTGCTATGACTGAAAGAGCACAAAGAATCTATGATGCTTGGGAAGACGAATATTGCCGTCAAAAACCTTTCTACGAACATCGTGCCCTTGCTTCTGCTATTCGTGAGACAATCAACGAACTCCAAAAAGGAACTACTGTTGGTACTGTGATTATGTGTGCTGATGTGTTAGAATTGTGTGAGGAATTGGAGAAACTATGAAAAACATTGATTGGGAAACACTGCTCATTCCAGTTCTTATGATTGGAAGTTTATTTCTTGTTGTTCTTTTGGGATTTGGCACTGATGCTTATGGTAAGTATCTGGATGCTTACAATACTCAAAAGGACAGAGAGATGTTCTTGAAATCTTATGAGATTGTGTTAGAATGTAGGAAATTTTATGCTGCTAATGATACTGCGGCAACTAAAATGTGTGGTGAAGTTCCTGTATTTTATAGCGAAGTAAAATGAACGACGACAAAACACTAGCATCATTAGGTATTACATTTTTTGTTATACTTTGTATTATTGGTTCTGTTTTTGGATTTTTCAATATGGGTTCTTATTTTGGAGCAAAAACCGCAACAAATGAAACCACTATTGAATGTGTAGAAACTCCCGAAAAATGTAAGCAGAGGTATGAGTATCTAAAACTTCGTGAAAAACTTGGAGAATACTGATGTCTAAACCACCACAAGACGACCATTACCAAAATCAAATGACTAAATCCTACATTTCGTGCTACAATATGCCTTACAAAGACCTTCAACACTTTGAGGTGCCCGAACCAGTTTATATTTACATTTGTCAGTTGGAAAACGAAATCATCAATCGTAATGGTGCTGTTCAACGACTTTATGATTTTAGGTTTGGTGAGAATTATGGTAATAATACTCCAATCGTTCCTGATGAGACGATGGAGGAACTCTTGAAGAATGGAGTGAGGAAATGACTAAACCAAGATTTTTAATTCATAGAGACAAACACAAAATACAAGAACTCAAGAAGATGTCTCACAATCAATTTCCAGTAATGCACTGTGCTAAAGCATTATACTCAACGAATGGAGACCTTGGTAAGGCACTTATTTGGATGCAACAAAACCCTGTAGATTTTCTGGTGGATTATAAACTATGAACCTAACACAATTCTTTGATGCCTCAATCAAACTTGAAAAGTATGGATATAAAATCCATTCTATTGAACAAGACACAGATTGTAAATATTATTTTGTAAGATTTGCTTATGCTGATGTTTGCTCTGGTTTTGCCTTTGGTGGAGTTCAATATAAAATCCAGTTTTATAAAGGTGATACTCAACCAATTTTAGTTCACAAGATAGTGGTAAAAAAATTAAAACTAGAGTTTGACTCCAGTGAAGAAGTTTCCAATATTGATGAGGCAGTTGATTTCATTATTACCGACATTCAAGAAATTGAAGCAGAAGAAATGAAAAAAGAACGACAAAAAATTCTTGAAAAACTTACTCCACGAGAACGAGAAGTATTGGGGGTTTGATGATAAACAAAATACTACAAGGTTGGAAAAGAATACTCCAAGATTATCGGCACTGGAAAATGATAATCAAGTATCCTTATTGTGATTTTGATTGTGTTGTTTTCTTTGGTAATCTTGCTCAACCACCAAATTCACTTGAAGATTATATCAAGAAATGTAAACAACTTGATGCGGAATATGAAAAAATATTGTATGATAATCTCTGGGAACTTTATGAAGAAGTTGATGAGGTATTGAAATGAAACGATATAACTTTTTTGAAAAAATCTACTGGGGTTGGAAGCAAGTTTATTATAACTTTGATGAGTGGTGTTGGGTTGTGAGTGGAAAGAATGATGAGTTTAATGCACCTGTTACTCTTGATTTGTTTATTGGATTGAATATAAATCTATCTCAAATCTTGGAGGAAAGTTGATAATGAAACTCACACGAATGATATTTGAATACTGGAAACACTGGTTGAGAGTTCCAGAGAAAACTGTGTTGTGGTCTCTTGAAGCAGACCAAGAAGGTCTTGGATTTTATGATTGGTATTGTATGTCCTTTTGGTATTGTCTCAACCACGATTGGTATAAAATGAATAACAAAATGTATGCCTATACTGGTTGTGAAGAACCTTATACCGAACCCAGAGATTTTGATGATTATGAAGAGTATTGGAGTAAAAATGACTGACTTTCAACCAAAACCACAGACAAACGAAGAAGTCGCAAATGGACTTCGTGATGCTTTTATACAAGCAAAGGAAGATGGTATATTTGATTGGGGCGCAGCACAAATCCATCAACCAAAAGTCATTTGTCATTGTGATTTATTTGGACAGAGACAAATAGTAATCAGTTTTTATGAAACCAGCTCTACAATTCTTCCTGTTCCCAATCGTTGGATACGATTTTGGACACGAGTATTCTTCAATAGTAAATGGAATTTTGAGAATGATTGAAATGGAAAAACAAAAAGCATTAGAACAACTTGAACAGATACGAGACCGTCAGGAAAAAAGAATGGAATACTACCTTAACCTGATTAAGGATGGTGAAGAACTAACACCTATTGAAATTAGTAATGCTAAAAAACTTCTTAGAATGGGATATGTTAAAACTTTGGAGATAGGTAAAGCAGTTGTAAGAAGAAACCGAGATGCTGACCCTAATTGGAATAATTGGTTTTACAATAGATTTGTGAGAAGACCTGATGAGGAGGTAGAAACAGCAGAGGACACTTTCTAAACTGGCACAGGAGCATCCCACAGGGGATTCAAATGCCTTATAATGACTTCATACACAACAGACAAATGATTACTAACGAAGAAATTCTTGAACTTGTAAGATTCCACTTTGAAGAAGGTGGGATTCGTGATAATGGTAGTTGTTCTGAATACTATGGAACTATTAAAGATTTCATTGACTTTGCCCGAGCAATGTATGAAAAGGGCGATGAAAATGGATGGGAAGGTCGTGAACAAGCAGAATACTTCAATCGTTCATCTTATCTCACTGGACTTTATGAAGACCCATAATGACCCTTGTAGCAATCTTTTAGCATCTCCAATCTAAAAATCACTTGTTGCGAGGACACTTGACGAACTGGCACAGAAGCACTTCACAGGGTCTCCAAATGCCTTATAATGACTTTATACGAAACAACCCAATACTATGTCTTCCTTTGCAATCAAACTAAAAGATTTTGATGTCTGGTTAGGTAAGAAAAATCTCTCATATTTTATAAGAGATGATGGTTACTTTAATCTTACAAAAAGTAAAGTAGACAGTATTTTATATTTTGGTGTTGCCGAAAAAAGAAAGAGAATATTCTCATCAACGGATCAAGTTCGCCGTTCTTTAAGGTCTTGTAATAAGGAGACTATTGTTACAACAATTCCCCCTTCAGCATCTATGCTCAGCCTTACAGTTTTGGTAGAGGGAGATTCTCTTGGAAAGTTTAGTAACTATTTTGTTCTTGATTTGACTAACAATAAAACATATTCACTTGATGATGTGATTAATGGTCTTGTATAAAGACACTTGACGAACTGGCACAAGGGCACTTTCCAATGCCTCTGGATGCCCTATAATACTCTCATACACACAGAAACCTCTTATGGAAAAAGTAGTAATTAGCACTCAAATCCGCATCCAACAATACGAATCTTATTGGTATACTGCCGAAGATACTCATCTTGATGTAGGATGTGAAGGTTTCACCATTTCCTATTGGGAAGTAGAAAATGAAATGGCAGCATTCGATGAGGAGAAAGGTGAAAAGAGAGTTCGGCATATTTGTATGAATGAAAAAGAAGCACTCGCAGTAGCAGACGCAATCTACAAACTCTTCAAGAACTGAAATGACTGAACGAGTAAAATTTACATACATCACAAGAACCATTTGTCCCACTACAAAAATCCATTATTTGGACGCAATTAGTGAGGACGGAATTCATTACTCTGCTGAAATGTCTCCGGGAATAGAAAAATGGTTAGTTTTTACTAAACAGTGGAGTGCCAACCGACAACAACCTTATGACTAAACATCCTGCTAATGAGTATCTTAATCCACAAGAAGATGCCGAACTAGCATTTAATAAGTGGTTTTATGGGGATTTTTATGGTAGTTTTACATTTCGGTATGAATACTTTATGGACGACATAAAGATTGGGGATGAGAACCAGAGGAAAGAAATGCTTATGCGTTGGGTTGAAAGTGCGTTCATTATGGGTTATAATGCTGGAAGATGCTCCAAGACCGATGAGTGATCTTATCTTCAAAACCGAAGGCAAAGAAACCTTTCCAACTTCTGAAACTAAACTTAAAATCAAAATGATAGAACTCGTCAATCTTCAAGAATGTTTGAATTATGTCGTTAAGGTTGTTCGTAGGGACGATAGAACTCTTTATGGTAAAATTATAATGTATCATAAGTATCCAGATGATGACCGTCATTTTTTATTTGATTTAGGAAATGGTGGTGGTGTTCGTTATAATAAATGTGGTAGAGTAACAGGAAAAACAGCAAACGGACTTGATATTATCTGGATTAAAAAAATAGCAAAGGAGACCCACAATGACTGAACAAAAAATCACACTTGAACTGACAATTGAAGAACTCAAATTGATTGATAAGTATGTTTGGATGAATGATGATGCTCAACAACTCTTTGATAAAATCAAACAAGCATATCCTCAACCAAAAATGGAATACCAAGAATCTGGAACTGTTGATAAGGTAGAGTATAATGGTCATACCTATCTTCGTATTGATTATGATAACGATGGTCGGTTTGGTGGTGTTTGGTGGAAACAAATTGAACGACACAAATCTCCTATGAATATTGTTACTGATGATATAACCACAAGCGTCTTGGAGGGATTGTGGTATGGTCAGGTAAAGAAAGATGCGATTGATGAACCAGAGCATTATGATGAAGTAGAGTGGGATGAGAAAGATAATCCAAAACCTATGGATGAAGTGGTTGAACGATTGACGAAAAAATATCAAGCACAAAAACTCTACAACAGATTGTTTGAACTTGGGTATTCTACTGATTGTTGTGATGCGATTGTAGATTTGGTAGAGGATTGGCTTCCTGAACCACAATCTGCTGCTGGTTCACAAAATGTAAATACTGAACTACTTGTAGATGGTTTCAACGATTGTGTACAGAAGATGATGGGGATGTTGAGATGAAACTCAAAGAACTCATACACGACTACTACCTATCCCATAACGCAGCACAATCAAGTGATGTAATCGCAAATGAGATTGTGAACATCGTGAAGGACTGGATAAAAAACTATCATAAGGAAGACAACAACAAATACGATTTTGATTACTTTAGTGGGTGGGCAGACTGTATTGATATTTTAGAGGGGGATTTGAGGTAGGACACTTCTCAAACCGACCACTGACCCTTGTGGTGAGTGGTCTTGTGGTGTATAATAACCTCATACACAACACAACCCAATGACTTCTAAGGATCAACTCCAAAATAAAATTCGAGAACTGGAAGCGGAACTTAAGACCTTTAAAGAACAACTGAATAACTACAAAGAAGTAACTCTTGAGACCGCTGTTCCTGGAGATACTCTTGAAGACGGGTCTATTGTCCTTAAAAAAGAAAATGGACTAGCACTTCTGGTAGCACCCAAGTCTACTGAAGTAGAATGTACCTGGTCTAAAGCATTCCCTGAAGTGTTTGATAAACTTAAGGTAGAAGGTTTTAATCCTTCTCAATGGTTTGTCCCTACAAAGGAACAACTTACACTTGCTTATAGTTCAATTCGCCATCATTTCTCCGCCGCCAGCTATTGGTCTTCTACGGAGGTTAATGCTACGAGTGCTGGCCATGTTACGTATAATATTGGTGTTGTGTGCGGCTGCAGTAAGGCGGCCCGCTGCTGCGTCCGTGCCTTCCGTTGTGTAACCTATTACACCTGACCCTTTATCTTTCAAAAAAACCGATGACCGAATCACTTCACAAAATCATCAAACACTATGTTCATCACAGTGATGCTGATGATATCTGTCAAGATATTACTGGCTGGTTACTAAGAAACTATGAGCACGATTGGAAGTGTAGAGACACTATCAATCGTATCTGTGAAGACATTTGGGAATCTTGTAAGGAGGCAGACAAAGTATGACTGAACGAAACTTTGATAAAGAACTCTACTATCACACATATATGGATATGGAAAATGGAAATGATATTGAAACCATTTGCTATCCTTCCCTGATTGCTATTATCACAGAATTGTGTGATAGAATAGAGAAACTGGAGGCAAAACTCAATGACTGAGGAATATGGACACACTTCAGACGGGTTCTTTCTTTCCCAAGAGGAAGTGGAGAGCATGAGAAAAAAGAAGAGAGAGTTAACACAATACGGAAAACAAAAAATTAAAGAGATGACTACAGGACAACTTATGGATACTGAAAAGTTTCAAGAAGAATTTGCTAAATCACAAGTATTTGATGCTGATAAGTTTGCGGAGGAAAATAGCATAGTAAGAAATCGTCGCATCCTTGACCGATACAATATGTTCTACAATACTGAATGTTCTGGTCTCACTTGGGGCACACCTATTACACCAGAGTTTCAACAAGCAATGACATTAGAGTGTATGCTTGATGCGTTAAGGTATGAAAACCTCAATCACGAGTTTGATGCTGTTTCTACTGCTGACATCAACGCATTGATTGAGGGGCTGTATCAGCAAGGAAAAGATTATCTTGAACGGGGTAAACATGACTGAAAAACCATTTTATCGTTTCTTTGTGATTGATTACTTTGCCACTGGAGAAGGAAGGTCTTACTGGATGACGATCTGTCGTAATTATGAATCTTATGATGATGTAGATAGAGAGAAAGAAAAGTTCTCAAAGTTTGTTGATTGTGATTATTACATGCACGGGTTTGAAGAACTCACAGAAGAAGAGTTTATAAAGAAGTATAATGCACTGATTCCAGAACATGTAAAGGTTCAGATTCATCGTAGAGACCAACCAATGTTCACTTGGCAGCAACATTTACACGTCAATTATAGTTAAGGACATCTGACTAACTGGCACACTACTCCTTGTGAGTGGTGGATTATTCTGTTATAATAACTCTAGTTCAACCAAACCAATGAAAATCCAATTCAAAGCACACCAGGCCACTGACCGAGAGCTTGAACTCTCACAACAAGAACTCTTCCGTCTCTTCGAAGTCATGCGCGAAGAATTCAGGACTTATATCACTTACGGGAGATTCAGTAACTTCGATGTGTACCAAACCACGAAGGATGAGAAGTCAGTAGCGGAGTATTGTAAATCTCATGGCGTTGATGTAGCATATGATAAAGATCGTATTGCTTTCTTCACTGCCATCCTCAATGAAATGAAAAATCCGTACCAATGACAGGACTTTACAACACTGATGAACTAGTCATCAAGGATGTCGACATGGTCCACTATGAAGTGATGGATAAAGGTGAACATGTCTGGTTGGCATTTTATAAAAAAGACGGCACAATTGGGCATTTGAATATCTTTAATAACTGCGGTAAGATTAACACACGCTATGAGGAGTTTGATGAATCCTATTCAGATCGGCTGGACCTGGAAACTTCGGGAATGGATTGAAGATTCTTGGTGGTCTTGGAGAAATGCCTGGTATTTTAGATTTGATTCTTATGAAGACAATCTTGACCGTTGTGACCTCTTTGAATCAATCTGCATAGGGTGGATTGAAATGTATTCAGATCCTTATATTGAAGACCCCTGGAATCTTCGTGGTAGAGACCAGTATTATTCACTTGTCTTAGGAGACGACAATGAACTTAAAAATGAAGTTAACAAAATTTATAGCAACAAATAGATTTCTTAGACACTCTCCATTTTACTGGTGGTGGAGACTGATGAATCACGAGGATTTCCGTCTTGATGACTTTACTCTCGCCCGAGAGTTCTGGTCAGCAATAAATCAAGGCTGGGAACTTATGGAATACAAATGGTCGTTTGAAGAGTTCTGGGGTAAAGGCTCTTATCCACCCCCGACTATCACATTACCAGCAGAAGACTTCGATGCTCTTGTAGAACGATTGGAACTTCCTAGCGAAGAAACTATGGAGAGTATCGAAAGATTGATGAAAAGACCTTTACCTTGGAGTGAACAATGAAAGAATACCTTGACGGAGTCAAAAAGAGAGCAGGATTAGTCATCCTAATAGGGCAGATGTGTATTGTCATGTACCAGCTTTCCGCTTTGGATCAGAGATCCATAGTTGTCTGCGAACAGAGATACCACCAGCTCGTCTGCGTCGAACAGTAAACTGTCCGTGCTACCATACAGCAGTGTTTACCTCGTCCATCCGCCATGCCCTCTAAAACCTGGACCGTGATGAACGACCTTCAAGAGTCGTTCAATCATATCGCCCATTTCGACTTCCTGATCGATCAGCTACAGGAAGCTGTGAACTCTGGGAAAACTCAAGATATAGTTGATATCACCGCAGCACTGACTGCGTTTTATCCTGTCTACACAGACAACTTCGACAAGAAGTTCAAGAAGGCTTGGGACGAGGTGGTCAAGTGAATATCCCAGAGTTCTTTCCCCATCGTGTATTCAGGGAAACCCCCGAAGTCACCTTCTACGACATCAGTGTTCCCGGCTCCAATGCCACGGACCTTGTCATACATGGCCCAGGGGCCGTCTCTCCTCCTGACGGACAGTTCTACGTCCATAGGCATCAGACCGACTACAACAGGGTTGTAATGGGCTCCAGGACCTTCGAGCTGGTTAACAGAGCCTGGGAAAACCCCTACCACATTGTTACTCTCGACCTCCACTCCGGCGCTCTCGTGATACCTCCTGACACGTATCACAGGAGTGTGTCGGGCCCCGAAGGATCTATTGTCATCAACCACGCCGTTAGGGATGATTACTTTGACGAAAATCTCGAGTTCATTCCAGTCCCCCGAGTCAGACTATCCGATATAATCGACTACATCGATCCGATTAGACATGGGAGCTAAGGACATAGCCTTGTTCTGCCAATCCCTGATACCGCTCTGCGCCGAGTACAAGGTGGGGGCGGTATTTTTTATTAGAAGTAGATATATATCCCTCTGCGAGGTGAAGAATTACCCGAAGGAAATGGTTAAGGCGGGACAGATTCACTTCAGTACGGGTTATGTTCTCAGTGTTAGTAATATCCCTCTTTGGGTGGAGAAGGGGATTGAAAATATGTTCGTTGAGAAACTACTAGACAGCGTCTTCTAGCTCGATCACTCTGACTCTCCCCATGGAGCGGTCGTCTACCATCTTATTTGATTTTACTAAGAACTTCTGACCGGGCATCGACAAGTGTTCCTCTTCCTGAGGAGAGGAGGACAGGACGTCGACCTGCTTCAGGTTGGAAGATTTCAATATGAAGTAGGTGCTCGAAACTTCGCGGTCGATAAACTCCTGAGCTGCATCGGAGCTGGTGGAATAAGACCCGAAAGATTTATCCTGAAACGTGTCACCGGGCTTCAGCTTGGCAAACTTCCTCTGAGCAGTGCTGGTCTTTATATCCCCCGCCGTCCCTCTGTAATAGGTTTGACTTTTAGCATTGGGAATCCTGCTCAGAGCTTCTGTTAGATCGTTAGCTTTCTTGGCATAAAACTCCTGCTGCTCGGGGCTAAGTTCCCCTGACTTCTTCCCCCCTCAAGTGATTGTTAATGTGGACGAACTCCTCCGTGGTATACAGAGAGATGGAGTCTAACTGATCGTCGGAGAGTTTTTCATAAGCCTCGATAACATCTTTGGATCTTTTGGCCAGATTAGACTTGAACCTATCCCTGCTTTTCTCCCCCGAAACTATCCTCGACAACTCTGATACCCTGTCTCTAGCAGAAGCCTCTTCTATATCGCTGCTTTGTTCAGGCTCAGGAGCTATCTCCACCAAGCCCCAAGCCTTCGTAGCACTATTCCACCTTACCGGCCTCCCCTCTACATCTCTCCAGTAGGTGGCCTGGGGAGGCTTCCCCGGCTGTAACTCTACTGCAAATTTGACCGTATCGGCAACTCTCCATCCTTCCGGTACTTTGAGTTGCCTGACTCTTTTGGGTCCTCGATATCAAAGTCGAAGTCATTCATCCTCTCTCGCAGAGAAGAGGATTTTTTCTTGTTGCCCATGGAAGTTTGCATGTCCTTAAAAGCTTTCAACTACCAACAAGGCGGTTCTTAAACCCGTATTCAGGACGGGTATAAGTCTTACCCCCAGCGATGTTCCTAATCGAGGTGCCGGATAACCAATACTCCTGAGACACCTCTGTAACGCTCTCAGAGGCCCTTACACGCCTCCTGATGTCCCCTACCTGCCGATCGTCCAGGAACCACCTTCTACGGCCTCTACGGACAGGATCAGAGGCTCTACTGGGACGCCTGCGGATGCGCCGCAGGACTCTGGTCAGGTGGGGGGAAGTTCCAAGGGCCTCGGAGATCTGGGCATAAGTATACCCCTGGCACCTCATTTCCCAGATGCGGTTTTCTTTGGTGACTGAAATTCTGTTTCTCATAGCGGTTAGATTTGATTCTGTAGGTAACGGGAGAAAGATCCGGTAGGAGGGTTGTAATTCCTATTCGGCTTCTTTTTAGAAACCAGGTAGACCTTTATCCCGTCCTTATCGACGTAGTAACAGCCTCCCCTAGGGCCTACAAGGACCTCTCCGGCATAGTCGGAGGCATAGCGGGTTCTCCTCTTCACAGCGCTGCTAGACCCCGCTCTCTGACGTCCTCCTGGAGGTCTCTGGCTCGGCTCAGGACGTCCTCTCTGTAGTCCTGGACATCCCGCTCAAGGGCGACCATCTTCTCCTGGATGTGCTTTGGCAGTCCAATGATCTGCCTGTCCAAGACGTCAAGGATTTCGTCAAGTTGGTCTAGTTCCGGGGCAACCACAATAAAGCGAAGCAACTACACAGACACTATACCACGCCTCACTGCGTTCGGCCGGGACTTCGTCCCGCGCTCGGCTCCGCCGCGCTTCGCCTCACTGCGTTCGGCGAGCGAAGCGAGCCGAAGGGGTTGACAGGGGGGAGTAGGATCTAGGGAATATCTATAGATAGAGTGCTTAAACCCCCCCTAACGGGGGGGACGCACGTTAGACCTGGTCCTAACGGACCAGGCAGATTATGCCCCT
>Ga0196901_1000310_pt1 | contig 26276 bp, 46 predicted proteins | sample CB_VirMetaG_FD_169099 | JGI IMG/M metagenome (GOLD analysis project Ga0196901, IMG submission 169099) | Freshwater to marine saline gradient viral communities from Chesapeake Bay - CB_1504_1 Viral MetaG (v3) (version 3) | ecosystem: Environmental > Aquatic > Marine > Coastal | place: USA... | reverse complement strand
GAAGCAATTAAACAGTGCTGGGAACAGCACAGTCCAAGTTACTCAAAAGCAGCTGGATGTGCGCACAAGATTATTGCAGAGAACACACGTACAGAAGTAGAATCACAGCGTGCATACAACAAGGCAAACCCAGTTAAAACTTACAGAGCGACCACTAAGTACTACTAAATATCTGCATGAAAAAACTGATGAGCCCGTGGTGGGCATTGATTACATTATTTGTCCTTACGGCTGTATTCATGCAGCGTCCTAACTTCACAGAATCTGTAAAACTAAATTATTTTGACACATTGATTACTTCACGTGCGCCTGTAGAGAACAACATTTATACAGTAAACATTGATGAAGCAGCACTAGACAAATACGGACAGTATCCGTTCCCTCGCAACATCTACGGCGACATTATACGAGAAATTTATGATCGTGGTGCTGGAATTGTTGTGTGGAATATCATGATGCCAGAAGTGGATCGTTTTGGAGGCGATGCGCAATTAGCACAGGTAATGGCTGAATATCCTGTTATTTTAGCAAGTCGTCCTGCCGCAGCAAACAAAAACGAACCCATGCAGCCAGCATCAAATACAGTCAATGCACAGTATGTGGATCAGTTATTTCCTTATCCAGGTATTATTTCTAACATTCCAGAACTAGAGCAGGTAGCAGTGGGCTCTGGTATTGTTAGCACGGAACCAGAAATTGACGGTGTTAACAGACGTTTGCCGGCACTAGCAGCAGTGGGCGAATTAGTTTATCCGGGTATTGCACTAGAAACACTTCGTGTTATTGCAGGGCAACCTAGTTTTGATGTTAAACTAGCACCAAACGGTATTGACAAATTCAGAGTACGTGGCCATGGACCAGTTGCTACTGACGAAATGGGACGTATTTGGATTGATTGGGCACAGCGTAGCAAACAGGTTAGCGTAACAGACATGCCTGCAGACTTTGGCGGTGCTGTTGTAATCGTAGATGTAACAGCAGCAGGCATTGCTAACCCTGTTCCTACAGCACTGGGAGCACGATTCCCCGGCGAGATCCACGCAGCAATGCTGGGAACAATGTTTAACAAAACTAATATTCAACGCCCATACTGGGCAGACACATTTGAAATTCCAGCAGCATTTTTAGCAGGATTGTTACTAATCGTTGTATCTCGTTGGACCTGGGTTGGACTAGGGTTAACTGTTGTCGTAGGTGGTGCAATTGTACCAGCTAGCATGTATATGTTCAACACAGAACTATTCTTGCTAGACGCCACAGGACCACTTGCTATTGTTATTCTAGTAGCACTACACACATATGGTATCAAGTTTGTGCGTGAGTTCTTAGAGAAGCAAGCAATCAAGAAACAGTTTGCTGGTTATTGCTCGCCAGAAGTGGTACGCTTGCTACAAGAAAACCCAGACTTAATCAAGAAGGGCGTAAAGAAAGATGTAAGTGTTATGTTCTCAGACCTGCGTGGCTTTACACCAATTGGCGAACACTTTGGACACGACGTAAAAGGCTTAGGCGATTATATGAATGGCTACATGGATGCTATTACACGGCCTATCCTAAACCACAATGGTATGGTTATCAAGTATGTGGGCGATGCTAGTATGCACATTCAAGGTGCACCGCTGGAAGATAACAACCATGCGTATAACATTGTTGAAACAGGCTTACAGATGCTAGACGCAGTTGACGCTTATACACGCGAAGCAGAAGCACGTGGTTTACCACCAGCAGCAATGGGTTTTGGTATTAACTCAGGCGAAGGATTTATTGGCGAAATGGGTAGCACAGCACGCCACTCATATGACATCTTGGGCGATATGGTAAGCACAGCCGCACGACTAGAAGCACGCTGTAAAGCCTATGGTGTACTGTGTATTATTGGTGCAGAAACTTATAACAGAACCAAAGATGATTTCTTCTATTTGTTCTTGGATAACTTACAACCCAAGGGCAAATCAACACCAGACTTTATCTACACCGCATTGCGTACATTTGATGCAGACACTGCGGCAGAATATTTAATGTCACAACCTTACCACGAACAAATGCACGAAGCATATCGCAATCAAGAGTTTGATCGAGCAATTGGTATGTGCAAGGGATTAAAAGGCGAGTTTGATGGGCAAATGGACAAATACTATGATATTTGGATTGATCGCTGCGAGTTTATGAAGCAACAAACATTGTCTAAAGATTGGAATGGCGCCTGGATTGCTACAGAGAAGTAATTAAGGATGAAATGCTCCTTGGAAGCAATGGCGTATTTCGTGTCCTAGTATTTCGTGTGATGTGTGTTTGTTTGTGTAGATAACACAACTTTTGCCATCTACGGATACAGTAGCGCAGCCTTGCCAACCATCATATCTGTACGGCAATCCAACCGCGTGACACTGTTCTGTAATATCACCAGCTGTGATCCAGGTAATGGTAACTGATTGTGAGTCCGGCTTTTGCACGAATGGTACATCTGGTCCCGCAACGGCAATGGAACTCAATAAAGACAATAACGCTAATTTTCTCATCTAAAATATTTATTTTTTAGATGCTGGATTATTAACTGCTGCTTTATCTGCTTGTCTGTGTAGATTGCGTTCTTTTACTTTAGTTTGATCAAACTGCTTGCTTACTGATGTATACAAGTCTGTGATTTCTTGTACGTCTTTTTCATCCAAATTGCCGTGCTTGCCATAGTATTCTAATACCATGCTTAACTTAGTGTTAAGACGAATCATGTCGTTGTCTAACATGCGAATACGATCTACTAGTGCAATAAGTGTTTTCTTTGTATCGCCAATAACTGGATCAATTTCGTTTGTTACCCATTTCCATATGAAGAACACAAAATATCCAAGTCCCATTGCGGCAATAATGGGAAAGCCGTATTGATTAATTGCATCTACAATTGGATTTGCTACTTCGTTCATTCTTTACAACACCCTCCACATTTTCCACCTTTGTCGCCAGTGTCAAACAATTTGTCTGCTACTTTGTAGACAATTGCTTTCAACCCAAAAATAACTAGCACAAGAATACTAACTACAGTTTGGTACCACTCTGGTGCTTTTGCTAAATTCTCCCATGCCATTGAGATAGTAAATGTTGAATCCCACAATGGAACAAGAAAGTTAATAATAATTGGCAGCATGAACACAGCAACAATAAACTCGTCCTTCCAGGACTTGTCCATGCTTTCTTCGCTCATGGCATGCTGTGCTTGAGCAACTTCTAAGTAATCTTCAATATCATTGTTGTTAGCCATAGATAACTCCTGTTAAAAAGCCAACTATTAGGCCAGCAACAAATCCGGTTGCTAATAGTAATGTAAAATCACAGCATTCTCGGTTCATCGTCCTAGCATGGTTCCAATGAAAATACCAAGCATGATACCCACAGTAAACCCAATTCCAGCATATGTTCTGCGTAATGGTGCTTCAAGTTTATTTTGTGCTTCCAAATAAGCAATGGTTGCTCGATGTTTAATCACGACGTGCATCCTCTTTGCCTTCGTTAGCAGCAATACGATCCACATTCGGACGTACACCGACAATATGACTTAGTAATGCGTCAATTTTAACTAAATCGTTGTTCATAGTTTGAACACGATTATCCAGTGCGTGTATAATGCCTTTGACGCCATTAACGTCTCCGGTTACACCAGCCAGAATAAACTTAACTGTGAGTAATACGAAGTATCCTGCGGCTAACGCACCAGCAATTGGAAAACCAACTTCGCCGACTATTGCTAAAAAATCCATATAAACTCCCGTTATATGCTATGTTAACTTTATTTATGATGTTATTTTAAAAAAGATGGCCATATTTTTCTATGATTTTTTCAGCAATAGTGGGTTCGGTATGCGTTAAATATTTTAAAATATTTGACATAGATCTTTTGGTACGTGGTAAAACCATCCCAGTCTTTTGATATAAAAAATCAATTTGATCAAACCACACAGACCCATCAAAAGTTAATGCTCTGGTATTCTGTTCTTCCAGTGCAGCAGACATATTCTGATGTAACTCATCAAGCAACTGCTTTTCAAACTCTTCACTATAAAAGTGTCGATGATTGTGCTCGGTTATTTGTTTTGCTTTGTTAATTAACTCGTTAAAATCATCAGAAGATAACCCGTTTAATGTGTAGACTAACTCTATGATTTTTTGGTATCTGGTTTTTGAATCTGCAATATCATCATAATCTTCGTTCCATAATGAATCAAACGTTTTAAATCCATATCGTTTAAGATACTTTAAACTACCCGGTCCTGCAAACAGGATAAAAGGTTGCTTCATGACCATTGGTTTAAAAATTTTCTCGGTCAGATATATTTTATCAGTATCAAATAATGTTTCTAATACAATTTGAATCTGAAATTGGTCGCAATCTTGTAAATTAATGGTGGCACTTGCATCACTGTCATATTCAACTTCTGCAGAATTCCACGATATCAAAACCTGTTGGTTTGTTATTTGCTTTTGCAGCGTTGGTTGTATTTTGAAGTAAACCCTATTACACACAGGCAACAAACTATCCAACACATCCAGGCGATAAGATCTTGTACCAGAAGCATCTCTGGCATAGATTCCAAATCTTTGTGCAGTTGTATTTGTATTGTTTTCTAGAATGTAATGTTTCCAGTGTCTAAACCAATCTCTGCTTATTAATCCATGATAAAAATAATAACAACAAATAAACCCGTGCTGTTCAAGTAATTTAACTTCTGCGCTGTTTAGCTCACTATGGCAAACAATTGAAGCATTAAATGTTGAAAGCATTGTGGTAAATTGCCTGCGTTTTGGTAGATTTTGCGAATAAATTTCGTATAATTCTTCATCAAACCATTTTTTTCTATCATCCGAAATCGTGATATGGTTGATTTCAAATAGCTCAAAATTCAATGGCTCTTGATCTAGTAGATATATTCTGCTGTAAAATTGATTGATTGACAAACTATTAGTTCTCTGCTCAAGCAAGTTGGAATCACACAATGCAACCAGATTCCATAGGTTCCTGTCACCGTGTTGATTAAATATATACACAAAGTTCTTATTGTTTTTATTTGGCCACCCGTATTGATGTGTTAAATAGTCATAAAAATTATTAACGGAGAACATATTTTGAAACCTACTATTGGATTTATTGGCCTGGGAAAATTGGGATTAGATTGCGCTGAAGTATTTGCCACGCAATACGAAACATGTGGTTATGATATTTACCCACGAGTAAGTGATACTGTAAAAATTTATGACACAGTTGAAGAAACCGTAAAAAATTCCGATTGGATTTTTATTGCTGTTCCTACCCCTCATAGCATGTGTTATGATGGGTCTGTACCAAGCGCACATCTAGAGCCAAAAGACTTTGGGTATGACGATGTTAAAAATGTACTCAAGCAAATCAATGAATTTGCAGATGCAAGTAAAAATATTGTACTAATTTCAACGGTACTTCCCGGTACTACACGTAGAGAGTTCGACGATTTATTAGTTAATCACACATTAATTTATAATCCATATTTAATTGCTATGGGGTCAGTTAAATGGGACATGGTAAATCCAGAAATGGTTATCATTGGCAGTAAGGGTGGCAATGATCCACGTGTGCAAGAACTAATTGAAATTTATAAACCTCTCATGGAAAACAATCCCCGCTACGAAACGGGTACATGGGAGGAAGCTGAAGGTATTAAGATTTTCTACAATACCTATATCAGTGCTAAAATTGGTATTGCTAATATGATTCAAGATTTTGCTATGAAAATTGGCAATATGAATGTAGATGTTGTAACCGAAGCACTTGCTAATGCTCGAATTCGCCTACAAAGCCCAAAATACATGAAAGCAGGCATGGGAGATGCTGGCGCTTGTCATCCAAGAGATAATATCGCATTACGTTGGTTAGCGCAAGAATATAACTTAGGCTATGACATGTTCTCAACTATTATGGGTGCTCGCGAAATCCAAGCAAAGAATATGGCTAACTTCCTAGTAGCGCAAGCAGAATCCGAAGGTATTGGTAAAGTTTGCATTCACGGCAAGGCATATAAGCCTAATGTAGAATATACAATCGGTTCATATTCAACGCTAGTAGGACACTATGTAGCAGAAGCAGGTTTGCCGGTTGTTTACCTAGATCCACTTGCTGACAACAAAGCAGAGGTAGTAGATACATTAGATGAACCGGTTGTAATGCTACTTGCGCATAATCGTAAAGTAACCTATGGTTATGTTACAGAATTTTCAAACGATGACTTAACTGATGGATTCTACACACAAATTCCAGCAGGGTCAGTAATTGTTGACCCTTGGAGAGAAATGAATGTTGATAATGAGGATTACAAAGTAGTACACTATGGCAATACCAGAAATCAGTAAAGGATTTATGTGGGTATCGGGTCATATTGATCCGTGGTGGGATAAAATGCATCGCGGGTTAAATTATGTTCGGGAACCATTTAACAATCCGGAAGACACAGAACGCTGGCGTAAAATGGGATTTACACACGAACATTTTACTGGCGAAATGTATGACATGAAAAACCCAGAACCCTATTGGATGAACTTCAAAAAGCTACAGGAAGTGTTTAATTTTGAACATTTATCCTGGAGTTTTTATAAAATGACTCCGGGTGTTATACTTCCTGAACACGTTGATACGTTTAACAGATTTAAAAAAATTCATAACACCAAAGGCAAAACAGTTGTACGTGCATTGATTATGATGGAAGATTGGCAACAAGGACATTACTTAGACATGGACGGAAAGGCTATAACTAATTGGAAGGCCGGTGACTATGCTATCTGGACAGAACGTTGTCCTCATACTGCTGCTAACATCGGCAGTACTGATCGCTATACATTACAATTAACCGGATTAGTACAACTATGATTAATTCTCGCAATGAGTGGGATCCTCTAAAGAAAGTTGTTGTTGGTGTTGCTACAAATGCTAATTGGCCTGGACACGATCCTGTATTTGCAAAGGAAATGCAAGATGCGCCCTGGAAAGAAACACCTGCACCAAATGGTCCAGTTGAGCAATGGGTTATCGACGAAGCAAATGAAGATCTACAAGGATTAGCTGATATTTTAACACAAGCTGGTGTAGAAGTTGTTCGACCAACCGATATGCCGTTTCAAGAACTTGGCGGCATGTATAATTATTGTCCTAGAGATCGTTGGCTAGTTGCAGGCGATACTGTAGTGGATCCTGTGATGATGTATCCAGCACGTGACATGGAGCGTGAAGCATATACAGATATTATTCCAAACTGTATGCCTTGTCGTTTACGCATGCCCAGAGGCAGAGGGATGGTGCTAGATGCCGCTAATATTAGCAGACTAGGTGATACGTGGTTAATGCTTGAGTCTGCGTCTGGTAATCGCGCCGCATATGATTGGTTAACCGTACAATTCCCAGAAATTAACATTGAACTTGTAAACTTCTATGCTGGTGTACACATTGATAGTACTATTTCTCCGGTGCGTGAAGGTCTTGCTATTGTAAATGGACATCGTGTAGCACGTGAAGGCTTGCCCAATGCACTTAAAGACTGGGATATCATCTGGGTGGATGATTGTGTCCCACAATCGTTCCATAGTTACCCCTATGCTTCAAAATGGATTGCGATAAATACATTAAGTATTGACCCCAACACAATTGTTGTAGATGCTGCTCAAACTGAGTTACACAAACAATTAGAAAAACGTGGGGTTACAGTTGTTCCGCATACACTAAGACATTCACGAACACTTGGTGGCGGCTTCCACTGCGTTACACTAGACTTATGGAGAGAACATGCTTAATACTGCTGAACTAGAACAATTAGTTCGCGACCAAGTTGCTAAATCAGTTAATGATGAGATCATTGGACTTCTAGATAGTGCAGACTGGCTTAATTCTGTTGAAACATCAATCATCGAATACGCACAACAGCGAGTTGTTGCTAAGTTTAGTAACGCTGACGCAATGGCTCAGATTCTAAGCACAGTCGAAAACTCAGTAAAAACTTTATTTGAAAACGGCTCAATATCAAGTATTAAGGAACTAGTAAGCGAAGAATCTTTGCAAAAAACAATTAATTCGCAGTTAAATGTCAATGTTGAACAATATGTAACACAATTATTTAACAACACTGAGTGGGTAGGATATGTTAAATCACAAGTTGTAGGAACGTTTGTACGAAATCTCTCAAAAGAATTAGCACAAGTTGATGTTAAAAAAGAAATTAAATCACAAGTTTCTGATTTATTTGATTCGTTTGCTAGTCAAATTTCATTTAGCGGAATTGATGACCAGTCAGCAAACGTAGAATTGACTGTAATGGACGGTGCTGTTGTAGTAGAAAACGATTTCGCTGCTACAAACATACAGGCGGTCAAAAGCGTAACATCAGATGATGTGTTTGTGCATGGTGCGTTGATTGTTAAAGGATCAGTTAATACTGATGGGCCTGCCTGGGGAAGTTTAAAAGCATCAATTGAAAACAAAGTAATTGAAACATTTAACAGGGAATCTAAAAAAGAACTAGTTGATAGTGTATTAGATATTGCTAGCAAACAGGGTATTGAATTCAACGAAGTTAAAATAAATGGAATGCCAGTTCTTTCAGGATCTACTCTGAGCCCGGTGATAACCGCATCCAGCTTGCAATCTGTGGGTAATTTAAAAAAATTAACTGTACTCGGAGAAGCAGATTTTAATAACACTGTATTTGTTGCAAACAAACGCCTGGGCATTAATACTCGAGAACCCAATAGTGTGCTGAGTATCTGGGACGAAGAGTGCGAAGTATCCATTGGTAAGCATTCTGAACAAACGTCATTCATCGGTTCAACCAGAAAACAAAATTTAAAAATTGGGGTCAACAACAAGGGCGCAATTACCATTGACAATACTGGGCTAGTAACAATTGATCAATTGCAGGTTGGAAAACAAAAAATCAGTCACGGATCTGATGTGCCTGGATATTCAGGAACCAAAGGGGATATTGTGTTTAATATCAATGTTGGTCCTAAAAATCCAGTATTTGCCTGGATGTGTGTTGGTGGATTCAATTGGGTTGCACTTAGCGCGAGTGTTTCTTAATGAATGTATGTTGGGTATTGTCTCAGGATATACCCGAAGGGTTCGTATCTCGAGAAGTATTGACCAGCGTGGGGCCTATATGGGGTCCATTATCTAAATGGCGTGAGTATCAATCAGACAACACAGTTTGCTACGATTTGCGTGAAGCTAAGAAAATGATTAACCGTGCATTCCATGCGGTCACACATTTTTATGTTCCAAAAAACCAATATATTGATCTGGGGCGTCCAGTGGGTGTGCGTTTATTTGAAGGCGAATTCAAAGATAATGCAGTTGCTAATAAAGAAGACATTATTCTAATGAACTTGGTAGCTTCGAATAATGATATTGTGTTAATGTTGGGTTTTGATTTGACCCCAGTTGATGAAGAGCTAAATCCCGTTGAGCAACGATACCAGAAAGCATACAGACACAATATTAAGACTATCATATCTGAAAATTCCAACACACAGTTTGTTCTAGTCAACTACGGCAAAAAAACCAAACTAGCAAAAAATTTCACTGACTTAGAAAATCTAACACGAGATTCAATAGAATCTGTAGTGGATTTGCTCATATAAAAAGCGGGCATATAGCCCGCTTTGGTTACAAAATAATTTTTAAAAATTACTTCTTAGGAGTAGACTTCTTAGCAACTGCCTTCTTTTTAGGTGCTACTTTTTTCTTGGGTTGTGCTTTTTTAACAGCAGCCTTAGCAGCAGTCTTCTTTACAGCAGGTGCCTTTTTGGTGGTGCTTTTCTTAACTGCCTTAGCAACTTCTCCCACCTTATCTTCTACAATGGCAGCAACAGTTTCGACCTTAGCCTTAGCTTCTGTGCCAAGCACCTTAAGATCGGCAGCATCTACTTTGCCGTCATTGTTGAGATCCAGACCAGTGCCCTTTTCACGAACAATCGAGTAAACCAAATATGCTGCGATTACCACAGCAACAATAATAATAATTTCCATTTTAAATCTCCGTTAATTAACGTAGCAATATTTAGCATCATTATATACGTATATAAAAAATCTTTGAAAAATCTAAATATTTTAATAAAATTTTAGTAAATTTAATAAAAGTTATTTACAGATGTTGTAAAAATACAACAAAATTTAAGTTGACAATTCATTTGATACTTCTTACAATAAGTATATGAATGTTAAAACCTTAGAGCGTTCCATGGATAAACCAGTTCCTTCCAAAAAGGACTACTGGCGAAATCTGTACATGCCCAGTCAGCACAAGATCACAAGAACCTACAATACGCTGAACAAGTTAATTTTTAACAATAAGTTGCAACCTTGTAAGATACTGACCAAAACAACATTTAATGCCTGGGCGTTTGCTTATCAAGAACCGGGGTTCAAAACAGAAATACATCTTAACGGCCGCTTTCCGTGCGAGCAGTTTTTCATTGCTGTGCTAGGACACGAAATGGTACACCAATGGCAATGGGACATTGAAGCACCCATACGATACAAGCAAGGTAAACGAGAACGCACCGGACACGGCGCTAACTTTCACGAATGGAAGGATATCTTTGAGTATTATGATATTCATTTTGGAATGCATATTCCGCATTATTACAGATGAATTTTTTGGCAGAATAAATATTAGCAATGGAATCCTTATTAATTTGTGGAGATCGAGTATATGTTGACCAAAAATTAATAAATCATGGTTCCCTGTGTCACAACGACTGTGACTTGATATATTTGGGTGTAAAATCTCGTAACGATCAAGTATCAAAAAATATTGCTTAGATGTTTGAAAATGTTATTTCTTTAGAATATCAAAAGTTTACTCACGATTTGCTTCTTAACCATTACAATGATATTTTAAGTAATCAAACTCATTTACGAATTTCATTTTTTCAAACAGAGTTTAATAACATTAAACAATATTATAATACATGGAAAAAATTTGCAGATCAAGCGTTGGATAATCATTTAAATATATTAGGAAATCAGTTGGTGTACAAAGATATAATTAAGGAATTAAAATGATACGAGTATATGTTGGCGATTGTACCGAATACCTTGCTGATCTAGTAAAAAAACACGACAAAAATGCTTATCTATTAGATTATACAAATTACAAGAATTTTTTACAAGTACATTATAACAATGATATTACAGTATATACATCTTTGGCCGATCTTCCAAAAATTATGACAAATAACAGCGGTCGGCGCATCAGCGAAAATTCTGCATTACAGATGATAATGCATAAAGCAGATGAAATAGTATATTCTCCTCCGGATAAATGGAGCGATTATACAGAAGAATTTTCATGGAACAGTATGAAACTTCTTACCGAATATTATTTGTTAGAAATGATTTATTTGGGTAAAACCGTTATAGGGTTTGATATTGAAAAAGAATCTACATATTATCAAAGTTATTTAAATTTAATGACCACTAGAACTGATAATACTAATCCAAATTTATGGATTGCCGGCGGAAGCGATGCACACGGTGTTGGAATACATTCATCGGAAAGATTTGGAGATATATTGGCAAATAAGTTAAAAATTCCTGTTAACTATATAACTCGGGGTGGTAGTAGTATCGAATATGCTGCTGATCAAATTATTAGAAATGATATACGTTCAGGAGATATTATTGTTTGGGGTTTAGTACCTGAGATGCGTGCACCAATGGCCAATAACGGAAAAGTGATTCCGTGGACTAACGAGTCAAAAATAGATATTGAAGTTTTATATCACGAAACCAGACTGTACAAAGCTGTATCTAGTATCGATCAGGTTATTAACTTTTGCCAAAAAATTGGTATTAGACTGTATATTTTGCCAATGAAAGCATCTGAACATACATGGTTGTTCTTAACACGATATAAACAATTATGTTTGCATACACAAATTTACTTAGATTATGGATCTGATGATGTGCATCCTGGTCCAAAAACACATCAACAATTGGCTAACGATATCTTGTTAAAAATAATCCATGAGTCAAAAATATAGACAATAATTAGTAATACATATATAATATTGTGTTTGCAATAGGCGATATGCACATGGATCGAGATCCGCCAAAAAAGCCCGATATGGAACGAGACATCAGACGCTCGTGGCATATTTGCGATAAGATAGAAAAGAATCCCGAGTACGCTCAAAAGCTATATGCTGCCCTGTGCAATACAGAATGGGGCAAAGAGGATTTATTTGAGCGTATTAAAGGAACGGCCTGGAGTTGTAGTTGGCGGTATGCTGGCGAGATGATTGCTAACATTAGCAATAGAGGCGAAGATTACATGGATTACTATGCTTCGGGCGGCGAAGGACATGTAGATGATGAGATACGTGAAGATTTAAAAACCATAGGATGGATCTGTTTAGATAAACCATCCTTGCCATTATTTTAAAAGAAATTTATATAAACAAGGAAAATATATGATAATTGATGCTGATGGACATTATACACCAGAATTTCATTTTAACGAGAAGTGGTTTATCGATTATAGAAATCGTAAGAACAACGCATTCAGCGATGCAGAGGTTCGTGTTACTGAGTTAGCTGAGATTGGTGTTGATAAACAAGTCCTAAATCCAATGGGCCCAAGCCTAGGTCTACTGTATAACATGGATGCGTCTACTGCTTCAATGGTCATGCGTAGGTATAATGACTTTATGCGAGATCTAAGTACAAGGTATGAGTGTTTTGAGTATAACATCTGGTTACCATTACAATCGGTTGATGCAAGTTTATACGAGATTGATAGGTTGTTAGATTCGGATTATTTTGGAATACATGTTAGTGATATGCCTTATTGGGGATTTATCCCATCGATGAATCTATTTTGGGACAAGATATCCAAATTGGGAGTACCGTGGTATAGTCATTTTACATTTGCATCAGATACTATAATTTTAGATCAACACATACCGTCAGAATTTGCAGACCTTCAAGAATTATGGAAACATGATACCTGGAAATTTTCACTTGCTAGTATAATTCTAGGAAATGTAATTGACAATTATCCAGATTTTAAGATTATAATAGCAGAACGCGATATCAACTGGATTAAAGATTTTAGAGAAACATTAGTAAATCGAGGTTTTAAGGATCCAATGCCATACCTACAAAATAATTTTTGGTTCACAATTGAACCAGAGTCTGAGACATTTATCGATGACGCAAAGTACATTGGATTTGATAGACTGTTATTTGCAACCGACTGGCCACATGAGTTTGATGCGGGCGGCGCAAATAGTATGGAAGATACCAGAACCGTACAACAGTTAAACATAAGCGATAGCGATAAAGAAAAAATCTTTTTCGGCAATTATTATACAGCAAAAAATAAATTTAGGAATTAATATGCCACATTTAGTACCAATTGTAGTAGAAAACACCAGCAAAGGCGAACGCAGTTATGACATTTATAGCCGATTGCTTAAAGAACGAATTGTAATGCTAGACACAGAAGTTAATCAGCATTCAGCAAGTCTAATTGTAGCACAATTGCTATTTTTAGAATCAGAAGATCCAGACAAGGATATCAATTTTTATATCAACAGCCCAGGTGGATCGGTCACAGCAGGCTTGTCAATTTATGATACTATGCAATACATCAAATGCGACGTGCGCACTATTGTAATGGGACAAGCAGCAAGCATGGGTAGTTTCTTAGCACAAGCAGGTGCACCTGGTAAGCGTATTGTGTTACCAGAATCACGCACAATGATTCATCGAGTTAGTTCAGGAACTCCGGGTACTTCTGGATCTGTTCATGTACAAGAACTGGAATTTGAAGATATGAAGCGTAGTTTAGAAGAAGCAAAGCGTCTAAATAAGCGTTTAGTTGAGCTATATGTAAAGCATAACAGCAAGAGCAAGGGCTACGACGAACTCTACGAAACTATGAAATTTGACACCTTTTTGAGTGCTCAAGATGCTGTAGACTTTGGGCTAGCAGACGAAGTAGCAGAGCCCCGAACGTAAATGTCTTTTGAACAAAACTTTTGTCCAAGCCCATGGATTCATATGAGAATTAATAACGCGGGCCATTATGAGTTTTGTCGTTGGGCAGTAAAAACTAAGAAAAGAAACGAACAACCAAGTATCGGGGACATCAATCCAGAAGTTTTTTTTAAAAAAAACATGTCTAAACTCCGACTAGATATGTTAAACGGTACTGAAATTGATGAATGTTCTGAATGCAAGTTAGTTGATAAACATCAAAAAGTTTCTGGAAGACAACGACAATTATTGAAAATAGGCGTAATTCCGGAAAATTTTGAAAAAAGCCTACTAAGCAGTGAATGGATTACAAAATTTAAAGAATCATTAAATGATGGAAGTACAGACTTGTTGCCAGTTGATTGGCAAATTGATCTAGGAAATTTTTGTAATTCGTCTTGTATTTTTTGTAGTCCAGTGTCTAGTTCAAAGATTGCTACCGAATGGAAAAAAATAGGAATAATCGACACCTTACCAAAAAATTCCTGGTGTGATAATAATGAGCATCTAACTAAGTTTATAGACCTTTTGATAAGAACACCAAAATTAAAGTATTTGCATTTCATTGGAGGAGAGACATTAATCACACCGGCTTTTAGAAAAATTTTAGAAGAATTAGTAGAAAAAAAACAAACAAATCTGACAATTGGATTTACTACTAACTTAACGGTGTGGGATGATTATATTATCGATTTACTGTCAAAATTTGAAAGCGTTAATGTTGGGTTAAGTGTCGAAACATTGCATTCTGTAAATGATTATGTACGATATCCATCAAAAGTTCAGCAAGTTTGCGAAATTATGGATGAATGGGTTAGTATATCAAAAAAGTTTAACTGGTTAGCTCAAATAAGAATTACTCCAACCGTATTTACGGTAGCTTATTTAGATAGCATATACGAATATGCGTTGAAAAATAATTTAACTGTTGAAAGTTGTAATTTTATCAATGAACCAGCATATATGCGTCCTTCCTTGTTAACCCCAGAGTTGCGTAAAATTGCGATTAATCGATTACAGCAGTGGGTGAATGAAAATAGTAGTATCGAGGCAAATTCAGTAATAGTTAATACTAGAAATCCAAATTCATGTAGGGTACAGCTCATACAAGATGCCACAAGCTACATAAATTATTTAACAAACGAAGATTACGAAACCAACCGGTTACCGGATCTAGTTGGATTTCTTAAAAAAATTGAACAAAGTAGAAACAACAAAATTTTAGATTACATACCAGAATATGAAGAATTTTTACGATCTGCAGGATATTAGTACAACCATCGATGTTGTGCTGGAGTTAGAAGTCATTGATACTAACGGAGAGCCCACCGTTGAAATCTTTTTAAACGAATCCAAGCTCTATGAAAAATGTCCATTAAACGGATTTCGTAGATTTTACACCAGTTTAAAATTAATGGATACTGCCAAACTCGAAATATCAATGAGCAATAAACAATATAATGCGGAGAAAGAAACTGCAATTATTATCAAAAGTTTAAAAATTGACAATATTGAAATCATTCCAACATATAATCATTTAGTTGATTACCAAAACGATCATAACAAAAACATCACAACAAATTATCTTGGATATAACGGAAAATGGACCTTACATATTGATCGACCGTTTTATCAATGGTATCATCAAGTTTCCAGCCAGGGATGGATTTTAACACCATAAAATCTTTTTATAAAAACAGATTGACTTGACGGATATTTGGTTATATAATACACATATTGCTTAAAGAAATTCTGTAGCAAAATTTTTGAAACTTTGTCAAAAAGTAGTTGACAAGCATTCAAAAATGCGTATAATACGCACTGTGTTTAGACACAAATTGTAACTTTAACTTTCAACCTTTGAAATAAGGAATTTTATTTTATGGCACTTATTAAGCTATCAACTTCACAGAACCGTTTCCTCCACGACCATCTGCGTGGTACCGGTCGTTCCATTACTGCTGCACAGGCTCGTGCAACTTACGGCATCCAGAACATTCGTGCTCGCATGACTGAATTGCGTCACAAGGGTCTGGTTGTACGCACTGAAAAGAATACCGTGGGTCATACTGCCTATAGTATCTCGGCTCGTGACATTTGTGGCTCACGAGCCAAGGCATCGGTCTAACCTGTTGTCAGTAACTTGACATTCCTCCTTTGTTAGGTTAGACCAAAATATGGGGCTCTTCGGAGCCCCTTTTTTATAATCTTGTATCTGGAATATTATCATGGAATTTTCACTTACCTGGGCAGATCTTTTAAGCATTTTTGCAGGTTATATCGTTGTGCGTTGGCTGATGAAGTCAGTCAAAGTAGATGTGGTGTACAAGTACGGTGCTGACGATATCAAGGAAAACGAAGACGAAATCATGGACGCAGTGGATGCAAAGCATATCCGTATGCGGGTAGAGCGCGAATGTGGAACTCTGCTTGCTTACGATGTGCATACGAATGTATTTGTTGCACAAGGGCATACCTGGGACGAGCTGGGAGAAAATTTTCAGGATCGCTACCCAGAACGCATTGGTTGGATTATGCCTGAACGCGACGGCGATCCACATCGCATGATCCCAAATAGCAAATAAGGAGACCAAAATGGACCTACGTAATCTTGCACCTGATCAGAAAATTTCAATTAAGATTTCCAATTGGACGCACAAGACCACGGTTCAGGAATACTCACAAGTGATTGCTGACCCCAGATATGTTGAATCTGTAAATCAAGGACTGCAATCGCTTGATGATGGACTGGAAGATACAATTAACTTGGTGGGCGTTGCTGGTTTTTGGAATGGTGTTGAAACGTCAATCGATCTGATCTGATAGGTAAATATCCTGACCAAACAATTTTATGGGTAAAGGACTACACACATTAATTGCAATATCCAGAGCTCGTGATCCTGATCAGGATGAGCAGTACACCAGCAAGTACACTGTGGAAAAAAGATTAAACTCAACATGTACTCTGCCTGGTTGTACTGAACATTTGACCTTATACAAGGGTCCTGGTAGCAGATTACTCTGCAGAACACATCAGCTACGCATGAGAGAGTATGGTGGACCAGGCAGACTGGATCGCAAATGGAGCTTCTGGAAAAAAGATTACTGTGAAGAATGCGGCCACAATCCCAAACACAACACTCAGCTGGCACATCTGGATGAACCACTCAGAAGTACACTAGCAAACATGATGCTGCATGTAGACCATGTTAATGCTGCTGGCAAAGACAAGTATTCAAATACTGATGTTAATCATCGAGACAATCTGCGTACACTGTGCATGGAATGTCACATGATCAAGACACTTCTGGATGGTGATCACTGGAAACAAGGATTCCACTCAAATGAATCTGACTCCTGAACAGATAACTCAACGAATTGATCACAACACCAGACTGGCACTAAACGCCATAAATTCAGGACAGTCTATTTTTTGTATATTGCCGTTCGTTCAGGTAGTGGATCATGATGAGCCCTTGCACGGCAACAAAATTATCAGAAACATCAATGACATAATTCCAGCCATCATGCTGGGCCTTTTACCAGCCGTTGCTCGGCATGGCTATGATGCTGTGGCTGTGGAAAACGATAAGATAATCGAATACGAACTCAAAATATCGTCCTTCAACACCCAACAAGTATGGGCTGGATCACACGGTGCCCTGTACATTGGCTTGGAAAACACCCCTGCACGCCGGGGGCGCCTTGCCTCTTATTTGTGCGGATCATTTAATATTAGCAGCGATGATTGTTTACAATCAAAAAACAGAAGAACTGTGCTTCTGGTAGCCAATGAATCTTTACCACCTAACGAATTGTTTGTGGATGCATATGAATTGTCGGGCGATGTTGTTATGAAATATCTGAATAAATCATCCAAACCAACACGCAATATTAAATTAGGCACATTTTTAAATCATGGAACTCCCAGGGCAGGTATTGTGCCATTTATTGGATGGTTTCAACATCAGGCAGATTTGGAACAGATTGTTGAATGCTATGATGATTGGAAATACCATCGAGGCGCAGATTATCTTGTAGAGAAATTGTCTTTATCTGACGCTAAACAGCAAGAATTAGTTCTAGATTCTGCTTGACTTTTACAAATTCTGGTTTTATAATACGAAATCCTATAGACAAAAACACTAACCTGGAAGACCATTTTGAACGTTTTGGAATCTAGTGGGCGTATCGGATTTGCATGCAAATACATGCATCCTGATCAGACTCAAAAAAAGAAGATACTGGAAGATCTGCAACGCCCATTGAATACTCGCGGAACCACTGTGCGGTGGCTCAACGAACAGAAACGTGATGTTGCAGAAGAACGGCTCTGGGATATCATGGTACACAATGTTGAATCGGCAAGGAAATTAATTGAATATGTTGGAACCCTGGAACATCGATACCGCATGGTCCGCATTGGAAGCGATATACTTCCTGTGTATACTGAGCCTACTTGGAGTTACTTTTGGCGTCAGCCACACGTCCGTGAATATGCAGCTAGAACGCTTGGTGCAGTGGGTGACACAGCTCGCAACCTTGATGTTCGCATCTCATTTCATCCTGGTCAGTTTGTTGTTCTCGCTAGCGATTCTGACGCTATTGTAGAACGTAGCATTGCAGAATTTGAATATCACGTGGACCTGGCTCGCTGGATGGGATACGGTCAGAAGTTTCAGGACATGAAGATCAATGTACATATTGCTGGCAAACGTGGACCGCAGGGCATCATAGATGTGCTGCCCAGACTGACTCCCGAAGCCCGCAATACCATAACCATCGAAAATGATGAAATGCGCTGGGGTATCGAGGCCAGCCTGGAACTTGAACAACATGTGCCTCTGGTATTGGACATTCATCATCATTGGGTGGCCACTGGTGAATACATTCAGCCCACAGACGATCGCTACAAACGCATGATTGATAGCTGGCGAGATGTGCGTCCTGTGATCCATTACAGCGTATCTCGTGAAGATCTGCTGATTGATCATGATCCTGATGTGTTACCTGACATGGACTCGCTGCTTGAACAAGGGTACAAAAAAGCAAAACTCAGAGCACATTCTGATATGATGTGGAATCGTGCTGCGAACCGTTGGGCATTGCAATTCCTGGACACAGCAGACATCATGGTAGAAAGCAAGATGAAGAATCTTGCAAGTCAGCGCATAAATATATAAATGAGACTTGCTGAAGAACTACGATTTTACATGAACCTCTTGACCGAAAATACCAATCAAGACGTCAGTGTAAATCTTAATCTGATCAAAGGCGTGTTCAAAGCGCAGGGTGTAGAATGGACGGAACCGTATCTGACCACCGAAGGCGCAATCAATCGCCGTGAAGTTGGTAATCACCGTGGACTCTACTGGATCTGGCCTGAGATTAATTTTTACTTTGGTAAAGCAGCCACCAACACAGTCATCGGTCGGCATCGCACTCATCGTTTAAAACTGGATGTTGATTTGTCAGGATTGTATGGGCCGCCTGGTGAAAAGAAAGAACCCAAAAACACATTCCCAGAAGGCTGGAAAGAAGCAGTGTGCAAGTACATCATTGGTGGATGCCCACAGATTCCCAGCCATTGGGAAAAGGCCACCCACCCCACAGATCCCAACCAGAAAAAATGGGTCAAACCAGGAGTATTAGATTTTCCTGTTAAACACGTGGTGGATGTGGACAAATTGCCCGTTCTGGTATGGGATCTGGATCATCTGGACGCAAAAACCATATCAAAATTAGAAGATCTGATCAATATCACCATCTGGCCATACGCAAATTCAGGCACTTATCGCCGTAGAAATCAGCAAAATCAGTAACTTAGGCACATAAATTTTACTAATAGGGCCATAAAAAATTTCATCAAAAAAAGTGGTTTTCTGGGTTGACGCATCCTGAAAAATTGCTATCATGTGCTTACTGTAAACAACAGCAACAAGGAGCACACAACATGAACTACTACAACTTCGACGACGAAAACCAAATTGTTGATACCCTGGACTATGTGGATGTTGACAACTACTGTGTAGATGACTACAATACTGATGAAGTAGAATGGTCAGACAACGAACTAGAACTTCTTTCATTTGACGCTTAACAGGAGTTTACAAAATGATTATCCAAGAATACGAAATGGGCGAAACTGTAGAATTCATGGGCCGTGTCTGGGAAGTTGCTCAGTATGTAGAAGAGCAGCATTTAGTAGAACTTGTAGACTGGGACAGCCAGACCACAGAATGGGCTCCAGCAGAACAAGTTGCAGCATGCGACTTTGGTTATTAATTTAAGGAGTACAACATGTCACAAGAACTTTTTGTAACCGTAGAAGTGTACAAGCAGGACCGTCGTACCAAGCAGGGCGAGCAATTGATTGCCAAGCAGGATCACCAGGGCCTGGACAAGGCATGGCTTACTGCACTGTACGAAAAGGAATTTGCGGCACCCAAGTTCCGCATCGTAGCACAGGACACTTATGTTACCAAGCGCAACATGATGAGCAACCAAGAGTTTACTGAGCGTTATGATACTCCGCACTACTGCTCACCCAGCTCAGAAAGCTACTGGAGCATGTGATGTTTGTAACACTTCACTGCACTGACAAAGATCAGAACGTGGAAGCCGAGATTGTAAACCACCGCCCAGAAGTTTTTCTGGAGGTGGTGATCAATAGTGCAATCAAGATGAGTATGCAGTATAATAAGGCTAACACAGTATATGTGGGCACTGCTGCCGGATTGGAATTTACGGTCAAACAGGACCAGGTTCCAGAACAACCAACAGTTAAAGAATTTAAACGTCGTCGATAAGGAGACACATCATGGAAATGCGCACTGAAACTTACCAGGGCAAAACCTACGAAGCATATCACGGTTCACCGTTTGACCGTGGTGGTGCAGATTCATACTATGGTCGTGGACGTGATCCACACTATTACCCAAATGGTTCATACAACGGCGAACCAGTAGTAGAACTCACAGCAGAAGAACTGGAAGCATACATGGCTGGCTATGACCAGAACGAATACTTGCGCAATTTCAAGGACTGGGGTTAATTCATGAATCGTATTGTCAACACATTTAAAAATCCAGCATACAAGTGGTGGATGAAGCTCACAGACGCAATGCTGCTGGTTGTGGTTGTATTTTTGCTTGTGGGTTTATACAAATCTTTTTAAAGGAACTACTCGCTGTTGCACTAGCAGCATTAGTACTAACTTATTTTGTAGGAATTTAAAATGGAAGAGCTGGAACAACTAAAAGAGTTTTCAGCAGGACTGTGCCCTTTTAGAAGACACGCTAATCGATACAAAAACATGTCGCAGGGCGTTTATTTCGTTAAGGTGCGATCATTTAAATCCGATGGATCGCGCCAATGGGATGGATTACTAAAAGTTGGCATGTTTTCTGGTAACAACGGATTGTATGATCGATTGAGAATTTACCAACAACTTTCTGATGCTCGTCTCCTTGCAGTAATTACAACAACTTATAAACAATGGGCAGAACATCTTGAAAAGCTGATACAAGTTCGTTTTGATTCTAGATATTTGCCTTCAAACGTTTATATCGATAGAAAAGAATACCATTCGTTTGGTAAAGCTAAACACTATTCTAGAGTGGGTTCAATTTATGGCACAGAACTTTATCATATGAATCATGATCAATTGTTTAATGAACTTATCTTAATGAGAGATCAATACGGATTTGAGTATGATAACCGTATCGACGATATGTTAGTAATGGGAACAAACAACAAGGAAGAGCAGTATAGTCTATTACCAAAGATAAGCGAGAGACACCAACTTTCGGACGACCAGATATTAAAATACCAAAACATATACCGTATGTCCGGGAGCCCAATCAAGCATTCGCGTGATATTGCACTATTAAATGAAAGTTTAGGGTATAAAATTAATTTTGATGAACATGAAACATCTATGTTTGAAATTATGAAAAAACAAAAGGAAATATAATGGCTACCGTAGAAGAACAAGAAGCTCTGGTTGAGCACTTAAAGTTTACACCGCGCACCTATACCTTCAGTTTGTGGGGATACGGTGGTGAAGTTGTAATGGGTCGTGTAGATCGTAAGGTTTATGATTACTTCAAAGAAAACCAGATCGATCTAGACGAATACGCATATGATTGGGATAACGAAACCGAAGTACCCGAAGACGTTCAACCGTTTCATCCAGGTGAATGGCACGATTGTGACCATATTCTACACGAGTCAGGTGTAGAAATGTCCGGTGCTTGCCACATCACTGTGTATGACGAAAACGGCAAAGAAATTTGGGATCATCGCCTGGATCCGGCAGATCTAGACGAAGACGAAATCACAGTGATTGAATCAGAAGAATATTATGCTCATTTTGAAGCACCCGAAACGGTTGTGTTCTACGGTCAAAGTCTAGAAAAAGGCACATTTATGGGCGGAGAGATAGAACTCACTAGCCCGTTTGATCCTACCAAATTCAAGTTCTACTACAACGACATCGAAGGCTGGCCACTGTGCGGTAATGTTGAGTATGACGATCAAGAAATTGATAGCTTGTTTGACAACTACGACACTGTAGGCAAGAGCTCAAGTTTTTATATGTGGTTGGTAAAAGAAGACAGCGAACTAGAAGGGGTTGACGAATGAGTGCTACAGGATTTGAGTGGCCACGTATGCACAAGTGGGAAGAAAACATTCTGCGCGACATTGATGAAACTGTTGAACAGTATGTGTTTGAACACTACGGTGTTGACGAAGTAGGCGAGCTCACCGAAGAACAAGTTAGTGAACTGCAAAACTTTGTGGAAGGTGGGCCAGCTGATGGCAGCATTTTAAGTTCTGGTTTCTACACACTGATTAACTGGTGGGAAAATGAGCAATGAGTGATTGGACACTGTATACTAAATCAGAAGTAGAACGCATGCTTAACGCAGAGCGCGAGCAATGCGCACGCTGCTGTGACCGTAGACACTTTGAATACGACCATCCATCAGACGCATTAGAAGCCGCAGCAAACAAAATTAGAGAGCGTATTTCACAGTGAGTAGAAAAATCTACTCAAAGGAAACAGCATGACCATCAAAGCAACGTGCGGACACACACTAACCAAAGTTGAAGGACTTGGAGTGACGTGTAGCACAAAGGGTTATACGAGAGAAGGCGAACGTACCGTTCGTTTTGGTTCTTATTGTTTTGCTTGCTACAAGAAATTTGTATGTAATGACGAAGTGTTGCTTACAGAAGAAGCAGAAGAGGAGTGGATGGAATCAGAATCCCAGGACAGGCGTGAGGACTTGATATTGGACTTGCCTGACAGTACAATATACGAGTTGATGAAGCAAGCACACGAGCTTGATATTACTTTTAACCAACTGGTTGAAAACATTTTACGTGAAGAAATGAACAGAATTGAAAATGACCACAATCACACTTAATCGTCAGCAAGTTAACCAAATTGTGAAACTTGCTACTCAGTTTGAACACGTTGAGTGGTTTACTATTACAGAAGATAACTCAAACGGCATTGGGTCAAACATGCATGTGCAATTCAACATGTTTGACGACGCCAGAAAAGACTACGACACCACTGTTGACATCACAGACACAACTACTTGGTAACGCACAATGAAATGGCTGCAACGATGGTTTGATCGTAGACTAGAAAATTCGTGGAACCGAGCGCATGAACGTAAAATGTCGACATCAAGTGGAATTCAAATTCGAGAAGATCCATTCAACTTCAACGATGGCTTGCGAATTGAAATAAAAAGTGCCACGGGCGGCAAAGTGGTACAAATTGGTGTCTACGATAAAAAGCAGCACGAGCATCGCTATGCTACATACATTATAACAGACGAACAAGATTTTACTCAGGAACTTGCAAAAGCAATCACCGCAGAATCACTAAAGGTTTTGTAATGGACACCAACAAAATTGACACAGTTGAAGACGTACCACTCATCAATCGTGTAGAAGTAATTGATGAAACCGGGCGGGCGTATGTTAACATGCATGTTGAACACGTTCAATATAGCTTGCAAGACGGTGGACACACACTTAAACTTTTTGTAAAGAGCGAGCAGAAGTGATTGTTTGGCTAGTATTTGAAATGGACGAGCACAATAACCGCAACGACTTGTCGGCGGTGTTTGCGTCTAAACAAGCAGCCGAACAGTGGATTGCTGCTAGAAAGAACCCGCTGCCTTTCTTCATCGAAGATTGGCTAGTACTAGGAGAAGAACATGACAGAGTTACAGCAATGTGTCCGTGAGTTTTTCGAGATGTTGGATTATCAAGAAGAGAGTGATGAGGGTAAGCTGTTTCATCCAATCACTATCCATTGCTCTCGTGTTATGATGATTGAACCAATGAACAAACTACTGGATCGTATGAAGGAATTATCCAATGAACATCAAGCATAATCCAATTTTCAACACAGACGAAATTGCAGAACATTATTCCAAGCAAGACGGTGTTGAGATCAAGTATGTCTGCACCTCTGCTCTCGGCAGTGAAGCATCCGCAATGGACATCTTCTATCGTGAGACTCCGCATCCTGAGTTTGGTAATCGTTACTTTGGTATCTATCCAAAGGGCGATTACAGTGGCAACAATGCAGCGGTAACGATGATCACCAACGCCGATGCGATTGAGGGTCAGACCTTTGCGATGATTGAAGATCCGTATGGCAATTTAATCTACTCGCAGCATCGCCATGACTTCAGAATGATGAACAATGGTAATATGATTGATGGCGGCCGTGCGTATGTTCGACTAAAAGGTTTGCTTCATAACTTCAAAGTAAAGGACGGTGAGTTTATGGAGATTAAAGAATAATGGCAACAATTACAGCAACCCGGTATCACGACTTTTCAACCGGACATCGAGTATATGGGCATGAGTGCAAGTGCGCACACCTGCACGGTCACAATTACAGGATTCATTTTACAATTGAAGCCGACACCCTTGATGCAGTGGGTCGTGTTATGGACTTCTCGGTTATTAAATCTCTGCTTTGTGAATGGTTAGAAACGAACTGGGATCATAAATTCTTGGTATTTAAAGACGATCCATTTGCTCTAACTCTAAAGGAAATGGATCCAGATGGTGTGGTGATTGTTGACTTCAATCCTACTGCTGAAAACATGGGAGAATTTTTAGTAAATGTAGTTGGCCCTGAGCAACTAAAGGATACAAACGCAAACTTGGTAGCGGTTGACATTGAAGAGACGCGAAAGTGCAATGTGACTGTTACAGCACAATAAAAATAATATCTATATTGGAGGAAGTATTATGGATAAAGATTATAGATTTAAAGATGGAAAATATGAGTTTTGCGGAGATAAGCAATGCGACTTACAGTCGCAGTTGATCAACGGCGACCCTCCGCACCTAGTGTGTTGTAACTGTATTGAAGAATACGAAGGTAGTCCTCCTGATCTCAACGATCTTTGTTCGACCGTTAAACTCAGAAAATTGCGCAAATAGTAGATAAAAAATGAAACTAATGCTTGCGTATATTGCTTACTACTTGGGACATTGGATTAGTTTTCCAATGCATTGGTTTGACTGGGGTTGGTTGTATCCAGCGTATAACCGATTAATGATTTGGAGCGCAGAGCTCGACGACGAAGGAGTTATTTGGAAGTTCTCTTCATATAAACACACGTTGGTGGACAAAGATGAATAAAATTGTTCAGGTTAATCCAATCAACGATCAATTTCGTATAACTTGGTATTTAACTACCAGATGTAATTATGACTGCATGTATTGTCCAAAAGAGCTTCATGATAACAAAACACAACATAAAACTTTAGAAGAATTAAAAAACATATGGTATGATATTGTTAAAAAGACAGAAAATAATTACAATGAATATCAAATTTCTTTTACTGGGGGAGAGATAACTACAAATAAAGATTTTATTTTATTTGCAGAATGGCTTAAAGCACAGCCTCAGGAAACATATCTCCAAGTGACGTCTAACGGTAGTGCTGACCTTTCATATTATAAAAAATTGTTAAACTATATAAATGGCTTATCTTTAAGTTTACATTCAGAACATGTTAACGAGCAGAAATTTTTTGAAAAAGCGATTGCACTGCATAAAAATTGTTTCATGACAAAAAAAGATTTTCATGTCAACATAATGAATGAATTTTGGAATCAGGAAAGAATCCCAAAATACGAAAAAATATTATCGAGATATCATATACCGTATTCAGT
>Ga0196901_1000309_pt1 | contig 26283 bp, 45 predicted proteins | sample CB_VirMetaG_FD_169099 | JGI IMG/M metagenome (GOLD analysis project Ga0196901, IMG submission 169099) | Freshwater to marine saline gradient viral communities from Chesapeake Bay - CB_1504_1 Viral MetaG (v3) (version 3) | ecosystem: Environmental > Aquatic > Marine > Coastal | place: USA... | reverse complement strand
CGGCTCCCTTTTTTTATAGGGAAAAATTATGTCCAAATTAATTCAGGCAAACGTGGTTGAGCTGGAAGCCCCGGCAAGACAAACGGCCACCTTTAATACTGCTGATATTGACCTCACTAATTACAGCGGCCCTTTCCACATCATTCTAGCCACAAGTGCAGGCGGTGGAACCACTCCAACGCTTAACGTAAAGCTTCAAGACGCAACGGCTTCTGGCGGAACCTACGCCGACATAACAGGCGCTGTTTTTGCAGAAGTTACGGGCGCGGCTGACTCTACACAGATGATTACTTTGCAAGCTGACGAGATGCGCGGATTCCTTAAGGTAGCTGGCACTATTACAGGAACCAGCCCCACTTTTGATATGTCGGTCGTTGGCCTTGGCTGTCTTAAGTCTGGCCGCAACGCTTCGCAAGCGGTGTAAGCCATGAAAGTTAAATTATTGAAAGATTGCTACGTCGACGGCAAACCCTGCGAGAAAGATCAGGTGGTCGATACCAGCCGAGGATGGCTGTTAATCGGTTGTGGCAAAGCGACCAAAGACTTTGAAGAGAAGAAGGCTAAAAGGTCGCCCGCTAATCGTAAAGTTGACGATGTAGAGGTTCGTTAATGTTTCGGGAAAACATGGATGATTTTTTTGGTGACTTCGCAGAAGAGGGGACCATTATCCGCTCATCAGGCGAAGATATAAGCGCCGTAGATATCATCCTTGATCGAAATGTTGAGGCCATTGTGGACAACGGAATGTCCACAGAGCGCCGCGATGTCCTGACGTTTAGACAAGATCAGTTAGTTGTTGATGGGGCAACTATCGCCCTCACTAAAAACGACTCTGTGACGATTGGCTCAACCACGCTCCATCTTACCCATTTGTTGCTTGCTGATACGGAGGTTGTTTCGTGGTATGCGCGATAGAAAGATGGAAGTACAGGTAGCCAAGCTATCCAAGAAGCTGGTTGCGATTGCTGCCAAAGATGTCGCCGCGTCTACCTCTTCAGCACTCACCAAGATAGCGAGAAAGGTAAAAACAAGGATTGTTCGCGGTGTGGCTAAGTCTGAAAATCTGCCCAACAAGGTGATAAATAAAAAGATTTTTGTTAAAGGATCAACGATAACCAAACAAAAATCTAAGTTGACGATTTATCGGGATGATATCTCGGTGGTCAGCTTATTAAGCAGGACGACAATTGCCAACAAAATGGGGACAGGAACCAACCGCAGAGGGGTTACTGTTAGGGGTCGCCAGTTTCAGGGCGCATTCATCCAGAGAGCTTTGGGCGCAACGCAAGTGTTTAGGCGAGAAGGCCGCCTTAGAAACCCAATTGAAAAAGTAACGATCCCAATTGATGACGCTGTTGATCGGATAGCGCCCGTTGTTACTCGAAGAATTTATCAGAAAGATTTCCTGCCAGAAGTTAAGCGAGAGCTGACCTTTAGGCTTAACAAAAGGCTTCCAAAAAAATGAGCCAACGACAACAGATACGAGACGCAGCAAAAGCGGCCGTGGCTATATCGTATACCGGCGACCTCTTTACCTCTAGGAACATAGATGTCTCTGGCTTAGACGAATACATGTCAATTTATTTGTCAGATGGTGACATCAGCAAAGGATTTCAAACCCAGCTTACAGAGGTGGTTCTCGTCTTGGAATTTAACAAAGACGCAGAAGATGGTGCGCTTGATCTTGTGGTTGATGCCGCGCATGCCGCACTGATGGCTAATTTTAACAGCAAGTTGTTAGAAGAAGGTTTTACCGAGGGGGCGCAAATACTCCCAGAAAGTTTCGAATACGGGATAGACGAAAGCAGGCAGTTTTCTTCTGTTTCTTATTCCTACCGAGTTACGTTTTCCGCGTAATTTTTCCACCTTAACTATCCCCAAACAGGACTATAACTATGGCTATTTTTTGGTCAAATGTTGCCGTGGCCGCTCAAAGTGGTCTGGGCGCGGCACAAGCAATCACAGGTATCACTAAAGCCAGCCCTGGTGTCGCAGCGACATCAGGAACCCTCCCTAGTGATGGCGACTATGTGTTGCTGACAATCGACGGCATGCACCAGTTAGATGGGCGTGTTCTTCGTGTTAGTGGCGCGGCAGGTACAACCTTTAATCTAGAGGGCGAAGACACCACGCTCTACTCAACCTTCTCGTCTGGATCGTTTCAGGTTATTACTTTTGGCTCATCTGTTACGACCATCTCTGATGTGTCTGCGTCTGGCGGTGAGCCTGAATTTGAAGATACCACTACGATCCATGACAACGTGAGAAAGCAGGTTCCTACAGTCACTAGCGCAGTGTCCTTCGCCTTTACCTCGCAGTATGACTCTACCGATACGGCGTTGATTGCTCTAGCGGCAGCCTCTAAAGCTATTTCTAAACGTGCGATCAGGTTCACCTTTTCAACCGGTGAAATCATGCTGTTTAACGGCTATGTGTCGCTACCGATGACTCCTGCTGGTTCAGCTCAAGGCTTGGTAACAACGCCTATGACTTTGACCGCTGAGAGCAGCATCACCACCTATAGCTCATAAGGAATAACCATGCGAACCACAGTTGTGGAATCGGCTGTTTTGGGTGATGTGATTATTGCTGGCTTAAGGATGAGCCAGCGGTTTTCGCTGATGGAAGCCGCCAACAAAGACGACAAGATGGCAATTATGGAGATGCTACGCCTCTGTGTTGTTGATGCCGAAGGTAAACCCCTTAAGACGTTTGACGAGTGGGACGAATTCGGTGGAGATCACTTTGAAGACGCGTTGATGTTGTTTCGTGAATGCAAAGACTTCAATGATTTCTCAGGGAAAAAAGCTGAAAAAAAGTAAGGTCCAGCCCCGACCTTCAGTTCGCTTTGCTTTTGTCTCGAACGCTTCGTAAGTCAATCTCAGAAATCATGGAAATGGACTGTTCTGAATACGAGCTTTACAAGGCTGAGTATTCCCGCTGTCCGTGGGATTCACACTTCAAGCAAACGCTAGACCACTACGAAAACTCTCCTAAAGGTTTTTTGGAAAAACTCAATGGCTAAAAAAACCGTCGAATCCTTGGTGATCGAACTATCTGCGGATGTTGCCTCGTTAAAGCGAGATATGGTATTTGCAAGTAGGACAGTCAAGCGCAGTACAGATGGAATGGAGAAGTCCGCAAGGAAAGCCGCTAAATCTATTGCGGCGCTTGGTGCTGGCTTTGTTGTTGGCGCGACCATCAAAAAGATTATCAGCGCGACCAAGGTGCAAGAACAAGCCGTTTCGCAGTTGGAGGCGGGCCTTGCGTCTACAGGTGGAGTGGTTGGCAAGTCGCTTGATGAGTTGACCAACAAAGCCAGTGATCTTCAAAAGATTACCATTTTTGGAGATGAGCAATTTATCACAGCGCAAGCACAACTTTTGTCATTTACTGGCATCGTTGGTGAGCAATTTGATAAAACTCTGCTGCTGGCGGCTGACCTGTCGACCCGGTTTGGTATAGATTTAAAATCATCTGTATTACAACTGGGCAAAGCCCTGAATGATCCAGTAGCGAACCTTTCCGCGCTGTCTCGATCTGGCATCCAGTTTAACAAATCGCAAAAAGACACCATTAAGCTGTTGGCTGAATCTGGTCAATTGATGGAGGCCCAGAACATTATTTTGGGCGAACTGGAAGCCCAGTTTGGTGGCTCTGCTAGGGCGGCAAGGGATGCTTTCGGCGGTGCTTTAGAGGGCTTGAGTAATGCCTTTGATGATCTTTTTGAGTCTACTGAGGGGCTGGATGATGCTAAAGACGCTGTTGAAGACTTAACCAAGTCGCTACAAGACCCAAAAACCATTGAATCCATAAACAATATTACGTCCGCCTTAATCTCCGGCACCGTCCAGATGACCCAGTGGGCTATTAAGGCTGGGTCCATTATTAGTGGTGTGGGGAAAGAGGCCTCCTTAGCTTTTGAGGCAATCTTTGGGAATGACGCGGTTGCGGATGTTGCAGAGCTTACGGCGAAAATTGAAAGGCTAGAAAGGGTCTTAAGCCTTCCAGGTGGAGGCGACAAGGGTGGGCTGGCCAAGCAAATTGACGAGCTTAAAAAGCAGCGAGACTTCTTTGCTCGTGGTGAGAAGTTCGCGGTAGAAGACCCACGAGGTTCTAAGTTTAAGCCACAGGTTACGCCTTCAGCCATCATCAAAACAGACCCAGCGGAAGCCATCAAACTTGCTGAAGCTGCGAAGCTAGCAGAACAGCTTGCCAAAGATCAAGAAAAACAAGCAGCGGCCATTCGTTCGGCCATTACCGCAGCGCAGCCAGCCTTAAAAACGTATCTCGATAGTGAGGCACAAGCCTTAGCCCTGCTTGATGCCAAGAAAATCTCACAGTCCGAATTTAACAACGTCATGTCGATTTATAAGAAACGACTTGATGATGCAACGGGCGCTAATGAGCAGTGGCTTACAGATATTGCGGACGCAAACAGGTTTATCGAAGGCGCAACCACTGAGATAGAAAAGCTCAATATAGAGTTAACCAGAGCAACAGAGCTGGCTGATAAAGGGCTGATCTCGCCAGAAACATTAAGCAGAACAAAAGACCGTATTGCTAAAGACCTTGAAGAAATTAAAGAGGCAGCGAAAGAGATAGACAAGATTGGCGAAGCCTTAGCTGAAGGGATGCAAAACGTAGTTGCAGATGGCTTCGTATCTATTTTTAAGGGCGGCTTTGACGATGTTCTCAATTCGTTCGGAGAGCTTCTTGTCAATATGGCAGCGCAGGCAGCGGCGGCCGACTTCCTTCATCTGATCGGGTTTGGTGGCAAAGACAACAAAGGCGGGAACCTCGGCAAGCTGTTCGACGGACTGTTTAGCTTTGAAGGCGGCGGTTATACCGGAGCTGGATCAAGAACTGGCGGACTAGATGGTCGCGGCGGGTTCCTGTCGATGGTTCACCCAAATGAAACCGTGGTTGACCACACCAAAGGCCAGTCTTTAGGCGGTACAAGCAACGCCATTTACATCAACTACACTGGCACAGGTGACAGAAACACCGACAACAGGGCAGCGGGGCAAATGGGTCGCGATATATCACGAAGAATTGGCGGCGCGGCGAGGTATACCTGATGTTTTTAGAAGAACGGCTCACGGAAAAACTGTTATACGGCTCTACGTTCTCCGGCGGTTATGACGTAGACGCGTCGGAAGTCAGGGGGGGAAAGAAGTATAAGAAATTAATGAACCCCTATCCCACGGCGAGAATAGATATCAATCTGCTCGATGTAGAAGATGTCATTATTCTGTCCTTGATTGACTTCTTTAACCGAGTCGGCGGCATGTTTGGCGGGTTTAGGGCGCGGCACCCTAAAGACTATTCCACCAATAATTATAAAGATGTGCCAACTTATAACGACCAAAAAGCCGTTAATACTTCAGGCCTAATCTATCAAATCACTCGATGGTTTGGTGATGAGGATGTTTCTACTTCGACTAGGCGCAGAGTGTTAAAACCTGTAGCCGATACGGTGCTAGTAGGCATACGCGATGACTTTGGCAACCCCAGCCAGATTATCGAGGTCAGCACCGACCCAGACCCAGACGTAACGCGATGGACGGTCGATATAACAACCGGCCTTGTCACGTTTGCGGCTGATAGCGAAAACACGATTACAGGCATCACTCAAGCCTCTCAAGCGGTTATCACACTAGGAGCCGCACACGGTCGCGTAGCAGGCGACTCTATCCATATCTCTACCGTTGCAGGCATGACAGAGATTAATGGTCTAAGGGCTGCTGTGCTGTCTGCTGATGCCACTACGGTCACTGTTGATATAGACAGCACTCTGTTTACTGCCTACACGTCTGGTGGCGTGACAAATACCGCGCCTCAATCGGGCGAAGTCGTTACGGCGGGGTGTTATTACGACATTCCTTGCGAGTTTGAAACCGACCTTAACAACGTCTCGCTTTCAAACTACAAAGTCCTCGCGGCTTCCATCTCTATTGCTGAACTGCTCGACGTTTAATCCCCCTCATAACTAAGGCCCGCTACGGCGGGTTTTTTATTGCCTATGAAAAGCTCCGTTGCTGATCCAGAAACGCCACTTTACTGCGCTCGAATAGAAGCGGTAACGGGTGAAATCTATCGCTTTGCCTGGTATCCCCATGATGTTGTTATGTCCAATGGCGATGTCTATGTTGCCGACCCCTTTTATAAACCTTCCGACCTTTCTGGGACTGCCGACCTAACGCCCTCTGTATTCGATTCTCAAGGCTTCTTTGATGCCACAGGTATCACGAGAAATCAGCTAATTTCCGGTCTCTTGGATAACGCCAAGGGTTATGCCTTTAAAACTTCATGGGCTGCTGCCCCGGTTAAGGATGAAGAACCTTTAAGAAAGGTCATTTTAGGTGCGGGTGAAATCCAAGATGAGGTTTATAAATTAGAGCATATGAGTTTGAAGGACGCTCTCAATCAAACCGTCGGCTCTGAGGTGTGCGCGAAATGTACCTATGTCCTTTTTGATGAAACCTTAGATGGTGATGTTATTGCGTCAGACCGCTCTCGCTGCTCTGGGCCTAGAGCGGCCCCCGATGGCCCCGTTATCGGTGATTATATTGTCACAGGAGCCGTTACCAGCGTCACCTCCCAAAAAGTGTGGCAAGACTCTTCACGTGCCGAAGCCGAAGGTTATTTCAACTACGGCTCGGTGAAGTGGAAAACCGGGGCAAATGCCGGACTGCGTTCTACAGAAATCAAATCTTCCTTAGCGGACGGAACCATCACCACCCATCTAGCGGCCTATTACACCATCGAAATCGGTGACGAATATGAAGCTCATCTGGGCTGTGACCACCTTCGAGACGGCGACTGCTACACCAAGTTTAATAACAACATCAATTGTAACGCCATGCCTGACGTTATCACCCGCGAGGAGTATTCCAAACATGGCACAAGCTGATGCCGTTATTGCGCTTGCCCGCGAATGTATGGGTACGCCTTTTCTCCACCAAGGCAGGGTTTGTCGTTTGGCGCTGGATTGTGCGGGCGTACTGGTTCACGTCTTGAAAGGATTAAACCTGCCCTATAAAGATCAGAAAGGCTACCCCAAACGACCCTATCAAGGGCTACTAGAAAAAGGCTTATCTGAACAGCCCCATCTTGAAGAAATCCCCCTGCCCGAATTATCAGCGGGTGACGTTGTGTTATTCCGTATCACCACGGCTCCCAGACATATCGGCATCTATACGGGAGAGAACGTGATTCACGCCTATTCAGACACAGGCTGTGTCACCGAGCAATCATTCAAGCCCTGGCTTCCCCAACTTAAACACGTCTATAGGATTGTGCCATGAGTGTAGGTCAAGGAATAGGCGCTGCTGTTGGTGGTGTCGTTGCCGCTGTTTATGGTGGCCCTGCTGGTGCAAACCTTTTCGCTACACTACAAGGCGCCGCATACGGAGCCGCTATCGGTGGTTTTTTGGATCCACCTCCCGGCCCCGATTTACAGGGTTTAAAAATCGACGATGCCTCAGCTCAAACGTCGGAGTATGGAGCCCCCATTAATCGCGGTAATGGCAAGTTTCCTGCGGTCGGGAGTGTCGTTTGGGTTGAGGGGGGGGAAAGAAAAATTGTCCCTGTTAAAACCGATAATGAGGGCGGTAAAGGCGGCGATGCTGGCACAACGAAGAACGACGAAGCATTCTGGACAGGGGCTATTATCCTGGCTGACCACCCCGTCGATGGCATAGGTAGGCTATGGTTTGGGCCTAATTTAGTGTCAAACAGCTTAACCGAAGATTTGGCAACGGCTGCTGCCTCGGGTGAAATATTTCCTACGCTCTCGCTTCAGGCCGACACCGGCTTATTAAAAGCCAGCCTGAACACTAACCCCACTGGTGGGACGGTGCGACTGTACCCGGGAATGGATGATCAGCCAGTTGACCCCCGTTACGAAGCAGACAGGGGGGCTGGCAGAGCTTCAGCCTGGCGTGGTTACACAGTCTTATTCGTGTACGACATGCCGTTGAAGGATTACGGCAATAGTATCCCTGGCATGGAGGTCAAGGCTGAATTAATTGTTGGTGATGGCAGCGCCGATCCTGTGCTTTTGCATGAAGAAGAAAGAGACCGCCCAGGCGCTGCCATTTACATTAATGCGCCACACTTAAGTAATGGTACGGCGTATGTTTATGCAGTAGAACATACCACCGACCCAGTAGACGGCTGGTCGTATGCTATGGGGCTAGAGACCCAGCCTTTTCTTCTCTCATCAGAAAACGATGGCCCCGGTGCTTTTGTGCCAAGAGCTGCCGAGGGGTGGGCTGATGTAGAGGGGTTCCCGCCAGACGCTCGCCCTCTCACAACAGCGCAAATTGACCTTCTCCGTGGCGGCATTACCTTTAATTGCTTTAGTAGTTTTGGCCGATATTACCTAAAGGATGGAACCTATTATTATTTCGACCTTGTTTCCCCCTGGAAAATCTATGTCGGATTGAACAGCGTGGTTTATGGATCAGACATTGCTCTTATTGCCGTCGATGATTCTGGTAATATCTATGCCGTCAGTGAAACCCTAGTTAAGAAATACGATAGCGACCTTAATTTGTTAAGTAGCATGGCGGTCTCTTTCGGCACTGACATCTTTGGTAACGCCTCGCGGGTTATGTTTGATGACTCTACTGGGCTGTTATGGGTGCAAACCAGAACGGTGGCGGCACCTAACGACCATTATCACCCCATTTTATTTGAAGAGGGTTATCAGGCCGACCCTGTAGTTGTCCCTATTGGCGATTTTTCAGGCGCTTACGCCAGTCTTAATTTTAGTATTCGGGGAAATCTTCTTACGCGGTTTCGGTATATCGCGGGATCAACCTTATCAGGAAATGTACAAAGCTGGCGACTCCCGACCCCTAATGGCGGCGGCCAATCCCTCGCCGCAGTCGTCAGAGAAAGAATGGAGGCCTCCTCTTTAATTGAGCCGTCAGATATTGACGTTACGTTGCTGACTGACACGGTGAGAGGCTTTAAAACAGCGGGCCTTAAGCCTATTCGCACAGCGATAGAGACCTTGATGGCGGGTTATCACTTTGACGTTGTAGACTCAGGGTATCAATTAAGATGTGTGGCTCGTGGTCAGTCTTCCGTGATGACCATTGATTACGAAGACTTGGATTGTAGACCGGCTGGTTCTGCCCCAAGCCCTGCATTATCAACAACATTTGAGATGGCAAAGCAGCTACCCAAACGGGTTGATATTGGCTTTCTCGATGCTGATCGCAATTACAATAAGAACGTTCAGCCGTCTATTGAGCGATTAGCCTCGCAAGCGGTGAGTATTGAATCTTATGACCTCGCCATTGTTTTTACTGTGGACGAAGCAGCGCAACTGGCTAACCATGAGATTGATCGCAAATGGACAGAGCGACAACGGTTTAATACCTTTACCTTGCCTCAAACATACCAAGCACTAGAGTCTGCTGACGTTATTACCATTCCCGCGCCTGAAGCTACTTATGAAATAAAATTGACGGAAGTAAATCATTTAGCCGATGGCCGTGTGCAATGCCAGGGTGTGGTGAATGATGCCGCTATTCATGTTCAAAACGCGGTAGGCGGTCAAGGTGTTCTCGGTGATACCGTCGTGAAATATGCGGGCGCGTCCATTATGCATTTATTGGATATTCCTTTAATTAGGGATGAAGACGACAAGCCCGGTTTTGCCGGAGCGTTAAGCGGTAAGACTTCAAGCTGGCCGGGCGGGTCAATTACGCGATCCGTCGATAGTGGTCAGACGTGGAAGTCTGTCCAGAGCTTTAGAGGCCCGGTCACGGCGGGTATTTGTAGGGGTTCTTTACCTGTTAACGATGGCGCTGTGATTGATCGAGTCAACACATTAACTGTAGATTTTTACAGTAGTGATATGCTCATATCCTCGATCACCCAAGAGCAAATGTTAACGGGTATGAATTGGGCCGCCTATGGTGTTCCTGGCCGCATGGAATTAATCCAGTTTGCCAACGCCACATTAAATGCAGATGGATCGTATACCCTTGATACATTTGTGCGGGGGGCTAAAGGCACAGAGCAATATACCGGCACCCACGTTGATGGTGATGTGTTTGTGTTTCTCAGCGACGCAGATGCCGCCTTTATTGCGGCCAACATCTCTGACATCGGGGCAGAGAGGCTCTATAAAGGATTAACGTCTGGCAAGAATATTGACTCCGTACAAGAGACAGCTTTCACCTATTTAGGCGTGAATAAAAAGCCTCTTTCTCCTGTTCAGCTTGACGGGTCTATTGATGGCTCTGATAACTGGGATTTAACGTGGTTAAGAAGATCACGCTTATCAAGTAGCTGGTGGACAAATGGCGTAGAGGCGCCCATTGGTGAGGATTCAGAGAGCTATGAAATTGACATTATGAATGGGGCGACTGTCGTCAGGACGCTAACGTCGACCACGCCAGCAGTTCAGTACACATCTGCCAATCAAGTCACTGATTGGGGAAGCAACCAGACCACCTTAACCCTCCGCGTCTACCAGATGTCCGCCATTGTAGGGCGTGGATATGTAGCAGAGATAACACTATGAGCACAAGTACCTTTTTAGGGATGACACTACTGGCAAATGGGCTGGCTAATTATGTGCTGGCCAATGAGTATTTCGATACATTAGAGAAAGCATCTTCAGGCCGGATCACGGTAGACTTCACCTCAGATGCAGACCTAACGCTAACGGCCGATCAAGGGTTCCACAAAGTGCTCGCGATTACAGATTCAACCGTAGCATTAACCACGGGGCGTGACGTTATCTTTCCCACTAAAGGCCCAGAGCGAATCATCAAGAACTCAACAGCCCAAACGCTCACCCTTAAAATAACAGGGCAAACCGGCGTAGCAATTTTAGCCTCGACAGTAGGTCGTTATTATTATGATGGGACTGATATTGTTGCGGCTCCTTAGTTATCTCTGGGTTAAGGGTTAAAACTCAAGCATGGTTGCTAGGCGTATATCGCGTGGCACCAGCCTTGATAGAGACAGGCAACCACCATCTTCTTGGTACCAAACTTTATTGCTACACCAGTACACCTTGGCCCATCCCTGCTTAGCGTCGTAGTGGCACCAGAACCTATAATATAAATCCATGACCGGTTATCTCTGGGTTAAGGGTTAAAGGTAGTGGGTAGAACCGCAATGCTTATTCCGCTTACTTTTCATTTCTGGCAAAGACCCTTTCAGAGCTTCAACATGAATTGAGTTATCAATCGGCATAGACATACTTGCCAGTAAGTTGTCAATTCGGTCAAATGGTGTGTTCGCCACCTTTGTAGCCGGTGAAGGTTGCACCTAGGGCACTCTTCGCATGTTCTAGCATTTCTCCAAAGGTCACGTTTTCTTTTGGCGCGAATGCAATTTCATCATAATATCCACGATAGCTGTCAGGTTCCCCGAACCCGTGAGGCACGGTTAACTCAGGGTTTTGTTGCTCTAGCCACTTAATCAAATCTTCAAGCATTTCTCTCTCCTTCGTAGTTGGTTACACACTAACAACGCAAAGCACGGGATAAACCCGTGTTCGCAGGGTTATGGCTCAAACCTTTCAAAGTCCTGCGCCATCTTTCCAAATTTGCCAGTTGCAATAGTGTAATAATGCTTTCCTGCATAGTGTTGCAGCCATCGCAGTTTCCTTGCAATTCGTCGGTGTGGTGAAAAATAATCAAGCAGTTTTTGCATTACGGTAATCCTCTTTTGCTTTGCTTCTTTTGCAAACTGGGCAATAGCCTTTTTTAGTGTTCCTGATTTTGCATCCGCATTTTCTACAAGGCACTGAATTGTAGTATTCCTCGCCAATGATTCTGGCGGTTTCTGCATCCATGTTTATTGGGTCGCGGACGGGATGTGTCAATGCGGTTTCAATATTCCAGCCAGAGTTTAATCTCCGCGCTAACGTTTGCCGCTTCATTCTATATTCGCGCGCCCATTCACAAAGCAGCATCTCCCTTTCATCAAAATAAATTAGTCGTCTCATAGTAAAAAGCCATAACAACACGCTGCACTGGACTCACTACGCTGGCGCTTCGTTCGCGCAGTGAGCTTAGGGTTATACAGCCAAGGCGGCTTCAATCAATTCCAAGACTTTGCCGTCTGCCTCTTTCCTGTCGCAATCTTCTACGCAGTCATATTCATCTAGCTCACCGCTAATAACCCCTGCTTTTATCAGCGGCCTGTAAACGTCGTACTCCCACCCGCTATTGCCAAATGGTCGCTTTCCGCTGAAACATTCCCCTTCTTTCCAGAGTTCTGTTAGTAGTAGTTTGAAATATCCTGCTATTGTAAGGTCTTTGTCAAAATCGCTACTTTCAATCTTCAGTTTCAATATTTCTTTTGTTTCCATAACTCACCTCAAAATGTATAACCAGTCGCTTCAGTGGAAGCCGAGAACGTCCGGTTTTCAATAGTCACTCAGTGGCGGCTCCACTGAGCTAATTCGTTATATGCCCCACACATCCACACCGCCCAGCTCAAAGTAAGCCTGTATTAGCGGACCTTTCATCTCCGGTAATGCCTCTTTTAGAGCTTCAACATGAATTGAGTTATCAATCGGCATAGACATACTTGCCAGTAAGTTGTCAATTCGGTCAACTTGCAGTGCAATGTCTTCAAGCGCGCATTCTTTGTTTTCTTCGAGTGTTCCGCCGTAGTTCATAGTGGTTTTCCTATTTAAATTGGTTTTGCATATATAATTCATTATTTATAAAACTCCGCTAAGTTCGGTTAATAACGTGTTATATTTCATTGCCTTTAAATTCTGATTTAAGCAGCCTTACAGCAAAGTCCAGCGCTTTAATCATGTCCTTCGGTGTATCCCCTTCTAATTCGATTCTTTGGTGTCGATCATTATCCCAAGCAATGTGGATAGCCTCTTTACAACCAATATCGGCCAAGTCTCGTTCAATCCAGATCCTTTTCAGTTTTGCCATAAATCACCTCAAAAATATAACAAGCGCATTAACGCGGACACTCATTCCGCTGCGCTCCATTCGTTCCGGTTATGCTGGTCGTTATGACTCAAGCCGTTCTTTAACCCGAAACCATTCCGCAAGCTGCTCCTTGTTGTACCGCCTTGCGTTGTCATTAAGTGGGCCACCAATACAATAAATTTGCCCGAGCGCCCTGTCTATCCTGCCCTGCAACTCAATTGTCAGCAGTTTCAATTCGGCAATTTCTTTTGCCTGCCGCGCTATCAGTTCTGCATCCGTCATAACAGTTTCCTCAATTTTGACTCCGCTTCGCTACGCAAATTAGGTAGCGGTTAGTGTGCCCACCAATCCCCTTCATAGGGTGGCCAGCCCTCCTCATCAAGCACAATCCCAGCTTGTTCATAGTGCCCGCATCGACAATATTGCTGCGCCGTTTTTAGTCCAACCAAACCAGACACCTCCCAGTGCCCGCTCTCCATTGTGTCCTGTACCCACCACCGCACACGAAACAGATCAGGCACACTAACTTTTTCGCCTTCTGCTGGTTCAGTTTGTTCGTTCACGTTTGTCATGGTTTCAATTCCTCATTACCGTTAGAAAGGTAAATTACCTCTGAATCGCAGTGTTAGCTGTTTTCTGCTTTGTACAGCTCATAGCAGCTAGATTTTGTCCAATAATAAATGCCATCAACTTGCGTGTAGCCATGAGCACCTTCTGGGGCCAAAAAGTCTGATGATCTCACTCTAAACCCGGCCTTGTTTTGCTTTATTTCTGGGTCAAGCTCCATGGGCCCAAGGTTTCCCCACTCCTCACAATGCAGTCTAACCGGGCTTTGCTTCTCTTTCGGCAGCCAGGTTTCTCCGCCCAATATATATCTAATACCCTTTGGCGGCTGTGGCTCAATCACAGCTAACAAGTCGCTCAACACGGACTCACTACAATTCGTTTCACTCATTTCCGTTCTCCGGTTAGCTCAGGGTTATGCCGGTTACGTCTCCGGCGCAGAATCCGCTCTGCCGTGGCTGTAGGCAACGCGCCCGCTGTGCGGTGCTGGGGTCATCGGCCAACACTACCTGCTAATTCCAATATGGTCATTGGCTTCGGCCAGGCACGCTCTCCAATGTTTGCGGTCATCAGGGGAGCATGTGCGCAGATTTTCTTCGGCCAACGATTTTCTTTCCACCCAATCAACTGTCGGGGTTTTCGAGTGCGGGTCTACTGCTTCGCAATAATCCAGACACTCACAATCTGGGTGTATGCATTTGTCTATCATGTCTGTCTCCGGCATAACAATTCACAGCACGCGGACTCCGCTACGCTCCGCCCGTGTGCTCAGGGTTATGCGCTCTCCTGGCTAACCTTTATCGTGTATTCCAGAGTACCATCGGGCCTTCGTATCTCAATTGCCTTACCCGTCTTCTCACCAAAATGAACTGCATGTTCCGCAACAGCAACCAGCGCTTCAATCGTCACATCCTGTTTGTTCGCTCCCCATGTTCGACCGTCTTTCAAAACTGTTCCTACAAAAATAGTTCCGGTGAGCGGGCTTGTTGCTACGTGTAAATTTCTGTTCATTTATTTAACTCCCCCACCACGAACATCTGGTGGCAGCCAAATGTCAGTATTCCATACTTAAAATAGCCATTGTCCTGACACTCGTTAACTATCTCTTGCTTCCCCCTATCCTTTAGCTCTTGTATATCTGCATCAAAATCACTACAGGCTGTTAGGAGTAGGGCGGTTAGTATTAGTAATGGTTTCATATCCATGCCTCAGAATGTAACGTCAGACCAAGCTCTGCCGTATTTGATGTCACTTATAAGGCCAGGAGATACTCCATACTCTTCTGCTAGCTTTCCCCTCTGGCCCCACTTAATAGACTGAAGCTTTTGTTTTATTTCTTTGGCTTGGGTTACCGTTAATTTGGCTCCTTCTCCGCGCCGACAGTTTGTTTGCTGACTAACCACATCAAGATGTTTTGGGTTGACGCAAACTCTGTTTCCGCACAAATGATCTATAACCATTTCCTGTGGGATGTGGCCAACAAAGATGGAGTAAACCCATCTATGAGCAAGGAGTGTTTTTCCTCCTAACTGCTTATGCCCATACCCTGTCGCCTTGTTAACTTTTCCCTGCCAGTCCCAGCATTCACCAAGGCTTTCAGGGATATTAATTAACGGCTTGATTATTTCCCCTACCTGCCTCAAAACGGAATCTCAGAGTCGTCGAAATTAGCTGGCGACTCTGCTGGTTGGTGGTCGCCGTCACCATTCACGTTCGGCGGGGAACTCCCCGCCCCAGAGCCAGCATCTCCACGCGAATCCAACATCTGCATCTCACTGGCTACAACCTCAGTGGTGTATCTATCAGCGCCGCTTTGGTCTTGCCACTTTCTTGTTCTAAGCGAACCTTCGATATAAACCTTGGAGCCTTTCTTTAAATACTCGCCCGCTATTTCTGCCAGACGGTTAAAGAAAACTACTCTGTGCCATTCGGTACGTTCCTGCTGTTGTCCGGTCTGCTTATCCTTCCATGACTCAGATGTTGCTATGGTTATATTGGTAACAGCGTTACCGCTTGGCATAGCTTTTTTCTCTGGGTCATTGCCGAGGTTTCCTACTAGAATGACTTTGTTAATTCCGCGTGCCATGTGTGCTCCTTATTTAATTCTCAAGCTAGTTTTTGATTTTTCTATTCTTGCGCCAGGTACATCAGTGCCAGCCTTTAACCGCTTTAATATTTCGCGCTTGTCTGGCTTGCTAATAACGGAGACTTCTACCAGTTCATCAGGAATAAGATCCTCGTCTTCAATGAAAACAACGTCCCTTCCTTTGGCCAAAGTAATGGCAAACAGTGGACACTCGATCTTTATTATCCCAGATGCCTCCATATTGCCTCTAAGGTACTCGCGGATAGAATCTCGCCTATTAGCTAGGGCTGTTTTTCTCTTGGTTAGGCGTTGAATCTCGCGGTCTACGGAATCAACATCTGACTGCATGTTTTCGATCACATGAACCACTGACAAAGCCTTCTCTTTGAATTCGCCCTCAAGCGCCTCGAAAGTATCCGCAATTGCCTCGGCTGTAATTTCTTCAGAGTCGGCCAGTACTTGAAGCTCTCTATGCTGCTCTGTTATCTGATACAGATGCGTCATTTCCAGCCTCCAGCTCTAGTTTTCTTGCGTCTTTTGCGTCAGTGAAAACTTTAACCGCCACAATATCTTTAGTTATTCCAGCCTTCCTAATCAACGACTGGTAAATACCCTTTAGTTCGCCAAGGCTGATAGCTGTGCTTATTGTGTTAACAGACTTATCAACCCATTCTTTGTACTGGGCTTCCTGCTTGGCTTTTTCTTCTAGTTTGTTCTCTGCTTTTTCTAGCGCGTATTGATTCTGCACAACCTCGACATAATCAGGGTTATCAAATTCACCAAGAAAAACATCAGCACTAAAGCCAAGCTTAGAAAGAGCCTTGCTCATCGTGTTTGTTTCAGCTTTCTTGGCAAATTCTGGGTCAACCCTAGCCTTGTCCCCAGAGCCAAGCTTTACTGGCCATGAGTTGTTAATAGGGAAGGTGTGACGCTCGCCTAACACATAGAAGAATACAGCTCTAACAACCACGAGGCCGGTAGCTTCTAGCTGGCTAAAATCAAGATCACATGATTCGAACCCCCATCCAGATCCGTAGGGGCCAAGGTGCTCTGTCGCTTCTTTGATTTGGTATTGGGGGGCAATGGAGGTATACCCGCCACGCTGGGCAACGTGCTTTGTATAATCCGGGTCGGTTTTGCAAACCTTTTCCCATAAATCTAGATTAGCCATTGTTCTCTCCTATAGGCTCACTTGTGCCTTTGTTAAAACTTTGGAACCTTGTGCAAAACATCTAGGCAAATTTCTTCGGCCTTTTGCAGCTCCGCTTTTATTTCTTCAAGCGTTTCTGCTTGCTTACAGTTATTGTTAATCAGCCAGTTAACGCACCAGCTCAACCGAGGGAAGAAATGGTCTCTGGTATGACTTTTATCATTACCGTCTTTGTCTTTTCCTAAGTAAGTCTCTGTGATAATCCAGTTATACTTGTCGGTGCTAACTGAATACTTTTCATCTATTTTCATCACGCTACACCGTTATGGCTAGGATGCCTTAACCCTTTCAAACCGTCGTTGTAGGCGGCTTGCGCTAGGTAATAGGGTGGCCGTTCTTCTTCGCAGCGTGCTACCGCCAGATTGATATATCTTTCCGCATTTCTTACATGGTCGGGTGTTACTGCCGTCGCTCTCACGCGGCCCGCTTTAAACATTGCCTCTATGCTTTTTTTGTATTTCATCCGACATCGCTCCATGTATCTGCTAACAAATGATTTACGCATTCCTCAATTCTTTGCGCCCATGACTGCTGGTCTTGTGGGTTGTTGTGAGGCCGTCTAAATGCGTTTCTAAGCAACTCTTTCTCTGTCTCTGCCTTATCCTTAGGGGACGTGTAAAGCTGCATAATGGTGTCTTTAGCCATCGTGTTATCAAGCATGGCGTTGTGGTAAACATCTTCGAGTAGGTGGGCTGGCATGTTGGCAAACCAGACTTCTATATAGTTGTCTGTTTGCTTGTCATCCATTTTGGCGAAGTTCAACAAATCATAAGAACCGTGATAGCTGTGTATCTTCTCGATGATTGGATAAGCTACTTCTTGGTCAGTATGTGGTAGCTCTTTTAATCTCATTTCCCCATCTCCGTTTAGGCTGGTATGGGGTAATATTAGTTTAGCTAATTATATTAGTCAATAGTTTTACTAATAATTATTTTAATGGGTTGGTGGTAGAGTTGAAGCTGCACTGATAGGCAAAGAGGGTCGATGGATGATAAGGAAATATTTGTTGTTAGTGCTGGCGGTTTCTTTCCCATGTGTGGGGGAGGAGGCTGATTTGTTGCATAGAGGGCGCTGGAGAATTAACCAGGCAATCCAAGGTCTGCGTTACGCCCATTTCTCCACCAAGGCTCTCTTGCGATAGACCGGGATCGGACTTTTTGGCCGCGAGGTAGTGGCGCTTAATAAAAGCCCCTTCGCGTTTTTTCTCTTCTGTGGTCGTGCCACGCTTAGTTGTCGTCATGTCTCTCATTATTAGCCAACCTAATATACTATTCAATTAGCAAAACTATTGACGACCTTAATTAGTTAAACTAATATAGGTCACATGAGAGAAATAACACTTAAGCAGTTCTGCGAAGAGCGGTCACAAACTGAAGCCGCTGAAGTCATGGGTGTAACCCAGGGCGCGGTTTCCTTAATGATCAAAGCAAAGAGAGAAATCTTCTTCGTAATAGAGGCTAGCGGGCCTTCTTTTTACGAAATTAAACGTGGCAGGAGGACTGCCGCTTAGAGCCTTTTAGCCACCTGTTTAGCCATTTGGTTGCCATCCTCTCCCAAATGGAATTGCACTAGACAAGTATCTAAAGAGTTTTCAAAAGTTTTCTGGTACTTCAAATAACCAGAGTTTTTTAACAATTGGATAGATAGATTAATTGGGTTTTATCTCATGAACTCCGCTCCAGTCGAGAGTAGAAAGTAGGGGTTGAAGCCCGCTCATTAGTGCGTCAATGGAGATTAGATATGACATCTGAACTTGACCAACAAATAAGTTTAAAAGCACTTCTCGATTATCGGGGACCATGGAAACTGAGACATGACTTACCGGAAGGTGTCGGCTTGGCCCCGTTAGCTCATGAATCGCTAAATTCGGGTCTTGTGACCACTGCGCGGCGAGTGTTAAGGCCTGTTCAAGGATCAGTCCTAGTGCCTCTGGATTAACAAGGCTTCCCGAAATGTTTTTTTTCGTGTCAGCAACCATCATTACTTTCACTTTAGGGTTGTCGGTTGCCTCAAATACAAAATCAGTCATGCCGCAGACTTCAATCTGTTTAGTCACGATGTATCTCCTTATATCTATGTGGAGAGTAAGTGTTACCAACCATTATCTATCTGTCCAGTTGTTAAAAAACTTTAGTCCCGTAAGGGGTTTTTATTTAAGTAGTAAAGCGTAAGCAAACGTTAGCAAACGAGGGCAAACACATGCAGACATCATTGCCATTAATGGGGTGTATTTCTAGTGAAGTGCGTGAAATGCCTTATGAGGAAATAGCACACCTGCCCACAGAACAAGCGGCTTTCAGGTATTGCATCCGTTACGCAAGAGTACACAGAACACAGCGGGTAGTTGCTGAGCTTCTTAGCGTTGGCGAGAAAAAGATTATTAGCACTGGTGAGTTGAACTGCATGTTAAACGCAGACAACAACGACCGGCCCAAATACATGAGCCGCACCAGACAAATAAAGCTGCAAAAAATATGCGGTAACACAGCTATTGACCAGTGGGCCGAGCTTTACTCGAAGGGGTTGCTGGTTTGTCAGAAGTCCGTTGACCAACGATTAAAAGAGATTGAACTAGAACGCGCTCAGCTATTAGCGCAAGTAGGATAACCACTCCCTTAACCGCCTTCGGGCGGTCTTTTTTTAGGTGAAATTATGAGACATAGCGAACTAAACGGTTGGTATATGAGCATTAAAAGAATCTGTATTGGTGTGTTGGTTGGGTCATTGTTGCTGGTGTTGATCGCGCTATGAGCTGGTCAGAATACGAGAGAGAAAAGGCCCGTCTGGTTCGTCTTAATCTTCCCTATGAAGTGTATCAGGCAGCTATCAAAGAACTCCTAGCGAGGCTTAAATTGTGAAGTGGTACAAACACGATGCAAACGCCAACGCTGATGCAAAACTTAAAAAGCTAAGAATTAAATATGGCATGGAAGGTTACGGCCTGTATTGGTATTGCCTTGAATTAATTTGTGATGGTATTGATGAAAGCAATATTAACTTCGATTTAGAACACGACTCAGAAATCATTTCACATGACACCGGCATCCACTACGAGCGGGTTCAAGAAATGATGTCATATATGGTTAAACTTGAATTATTCGAGATGAATCAAGGGGTTGTGACTTGCATGAAGATGGCTAAACGTCTTGATAAGTCGATGACAAGCAATCCAAAAATGCGACAGTTAATTGATAAAATCAGAAACAATCATGCTGAAGTCATGATCCCGTCATGTGTTAGTCATGACTCAGTCATGCAAGATAAGACTAGACTAGATAAGAATAAACACACTACGCCTTCGGCTCCGTCATGTCCCTATCAGGACATTGTCGATGTGTATCACGAAATATTACCTAACTTGCCAGAAGTAAAAATCCTTTCTGATAAACGAAAAAAATATCTTAAGTCTCGATGGCTTGGTTCTAAGGCTGCCCAAGAGGTTGGATGGTGGCGGGATTATTTCGAGAAGGTTTCACAGTCAGATTTTTTAATGGGTAGAACTGAAAATAAATTCCAAGCCAATTTTGAATGGCTGATTACCGAAAGTAATTTTATCAAAGTGTTGGAAGGTAACTATGAGCGCGGCTGAACAAAATGTGATTGGTGGGTTGATGCTCTTGGGCGATCTCTCTGGCGATTCTGCTCAGAAGGTGATCGGCATGTTGACCCCTTCGTCATTCTCTGATGTTGACCTTGGCATTGCTTTCGAGGCCATTGGTCGCATTGCTGAAAGAAACGGCAGCGCGGATATGTTTACCGTTGATGCTGAGAGTAAACAAGATAAGCGTTATCGCGCAAACAGCATGGATTATCTAGCAGAGGTTTCTAGCAATGTGCCTAGCTCTGCCAACATCGTGAGCTATGCCGAGCTGGTTAGGTGTGACGCGGTTGAACGATATGCGGTATCAACATTGAACAACGCTATTGCCACAATCACCGATAGATCGAACGGCGATATTTACCAACGGCTAGGGCTGGCTGAGTCGCAACTGTCAGCCATTCAAGATCGCGCCATACGCAACAAAACACAGGGTTTAAGACACGCGAAAGATGTGGGAAGGGATTGGTTGTCTGAGGTCGAGAACAGGCTAGAAGGCAAGACACGGGGCTTTACGCTGGGCATTGATGCACTTGACCGGATGTTATATCCCAAGCGTGTGCCGGCGGGTTCATTGGTTGTCGTTGGTGCGCGTCCAAAGATGGGTAAGACGGCCATGCTCACACACATTGCTTTGCACTACGCCTTAGACCGGAAAGAGGCGGTCGCGGTGTTTAGCTTGGAAATGCCAGAGGCTCAGATTTATGAACGGATGATGGTTAATCAATCCCATGTAAACCCAGAGATATTTTATCGCGCTGCAAGGGATGCTGACGACTGGCAGTCCGTTTGCAAGGCCGCTGGTAGTTTTAACGAATCACAGCTTCACATCGACGACACGCCAGGAATAAGAATTGCTCATGTCTTGAAAGAGGCCAGAAAGCTCAACAGAAAACACAAGGTTGGGCTGGTTGCGGTTGATTACCTAACCCTAATGGAAGCCAGTGGAGCAGAGCGAAACGATATTGGTTATGGGCAGATCACTAAAGCCCTCAAGAACCTAGCCAAAGAATTAGACTGCGTTGTTTTGATGCTGACCCAGTTAAATCGCCAGCTTGAAACCAGAGCATGCAAACGGCCACAGCCATCAGATTCAAGAGACACAGGACAGATCGAGCAAGACTGCGATTTATGGATAGGCTTGTATCGAGAGGGCGCTTATGCCGTTACCCCTAACGACAGTCTGACAGAAGCCATTGTTCGACTAAACCGACACGGAAAAACAGGGACGGTCTATTTCGATTTGATTGACGGGACGGTGCGAGAGACAGACCAAGACTCTGCCGCCGCTGCGTCTGAACAGCCACAGAAAGCCAAACGCCTTTCCTACTAGGAGCTATTCGCATGAGTGAACACCTAAAAACCTGCATTGAGTGTGACGAAGAAAAACCACTGGTTGAGTTTGATGCCCACCCACTGAGACTGAACTACAGCCGGTGCAGGCAGTGCTTTCCGGCGGCAAGGCTGGAAACGGTTAAGGACGCTATCACTGCTGCCTGTGCTGCTAAATATCCGGGAAAGATATACGAGAGAGTGCTTGGTATCGTCAACGGTCAAAGTCATTGGGAGAAGGTGCAAAACAGAACGCTAGATACTCTTTTGATTAAAAAGCTGTTGGCGGCATGAGTGGAACAGCCCAGCAAGAAATCACCGGGGGATCTCAGGCGAATGACCGAGGGAATGAGGGTGGAGTTCCTAAAACTACCTTCGACCCGTTCGCATTATGGGCTGGTGGCTTGGAAGCCTTTTGCCGCTCAGATAATGAACATGCCGAAAGACGCAGCCATTCAGATCGACATGAAGGTCGTCAAGATAATCAAGGCGCAGAAGGGGTGGGGATATGAAGCTAAGTAGTTTGGCGTTTTTTGTTTGTATAGTGCTGGCGACATTTCATTTAGTGCTGGGGGACACTGCGACCACCACCGTTTATGCCGCAGCGGGCCTAGTGATGATTTTCGTTGAGCTGACGAAAAGGGATATGTGATTGAGGGCCATCTTCAGGCGTGAAGGCAACACTCTTGTCCCTGCTTGCCAGAATGCAGTCAAGGTTTTGGCTCAGATTGGCGATAGGGGGGAAGGGTTGATTGATTACACCCAAGGCAGGAACGCTGGCAACCATCGACGCTTTTTCGCCTTCGTTAACCTTACGTTTGATATGCAAGAAGGGTTCGATGATCCAGAGGTATGGCGCAAATTTCTAGAAATGTGTGCTGGCCATTTTAACGAAGTTATATCACCCAAGACAGGAGAGAAGATGTTCATTGCTAAATCAATCGAATGGGGCCAGTTGGGTGAAGGCGAGTTTCGGGAATTGTTTGGCCGCGTCATTCAGGCGTTTATAGACAGGTACGGCCAAGGGATAACCAAAGAACAGTTAGATATGGTTGTGGGGTTTTAGGATGACAAAGCTAAAAAAACTTGAAAGGGTAGATCATCACAGCCAACAACGCCGGAATAATTAATGATATGAGAGAGGCGATTATCAATGACAATTGAAGAGTTGGCAGTGAAAAAGAAAATGGTCGAGTTTGAGATAACAGGAATACTGGCCCAGTTCTTTTCCGAGACAGGTGTTGGTGTTTCTGGCGCGGCCTTGTCCGTTCAGGAGCAAGGGGGCATTGGCGGTGGAGGTGATGGCTGTGCTGCGACTTGTCGTATAGAGCTGGATTTTTAATGGCTAAGAAGAAAAAAACTATAGCCCAAGCAGTAGATGCAGCCGCCACCAAACTACAGAAACTGGTCAGGCTTAAAGCCGCTAATGAGAATGGTTTGGTTCAGTGTGTAACCTGTTCTAAATGGGCGCACTGGAAAGACATGCAGGGTGGCCACTTCATATCTCGTGGATCAAAGCGTTGGAAGCTGGTAGAGGAAAACGTACACACTCAATGCCCCGGATGTAATGGCTTTGGAATGAAGTATGGAAACGCTGAAGCAGTCTACACAGCTTACATGATTGATATGTACGGCCGTGATTTTGTTGATGAAATGCTGAGAACGAAGGGCGAGCCAAAAAAGTTTACTTGGGCTGAAGTTGAGGAAATAGACGCTGAGTTTTCAGCCTTAATCAAGCACCACGAGAAGAGGGTTGTATGAGGAAACATTTAATGATTCCAGACATGCAGGTTAAGCCGGGGCGGCATGAGCGAATATTCATTCGGAAATTATTTTCCAGATAAGGAGATAACTATGGATCAAGAAAGTTTAGTTGGGGTAGAGGAAATTCTGGCCCAAAGGGGGGAAGACTACGGCAGCTTTATTGATGGCGCATTCATCATGCAGTCGATAAAACAGATCATGTTTGATTCTCCAAACTGGAAAGACCTCTGGCCCGACCAGAAAGAATCAATGGAGATGTTCGCGTCGAAAATTGGCAGATTATTAAATGGCGACCCGGATCATTTGGACTCTTGGCGAGACATTGAGGGGTACGCGAGGCTAGTCACAAACAGACTAAAAGGTGAAGACAATGAACGACAGTAGAAGGCCAACAGATGAAAAGAAGTACGGCGATAACTGGGACAAAATCTTCAGTAAGAAAAAGCGGACGTTTGCCGATTTTATTAGCAGGGCGGAGAGAGAAGAAAGCGTAAACAGTCAAGCCGAGAAGCAAGTTTAAACCTTTTAATGGGAACCTATATGTCCACATATTCCGCATTTGATATACCCCTGCGCAGTGGCAGACAGATATGGTGGGAGTGGTCAAGGTGTTCATCGCCAGAAAAGGGGATGGTTAGAGTTCAAACGTCAGGAGGCAGAATATTGCCTCGTTATGAAAAGGGCATCGGGACTGTAATTAACGGCCTTCCTCGCTTGTATCAAGATATTGGTAATTATCTTTGGTCTGAGAGGGTAGAGTTAGACAAGCGCCTTGATCTCTTGATTGAGCAAAACCTGTACTGCTATCTAAGTGCTACTGTGAAGGCGCAACCCAGAAAGCAGGTGTGGAAGGTTAACACCGAGACATTGATGCGCCATGCTATTCAGGATTGCCGTTGGAACAACCAAGTACAGACACGCGAGGGCAGCCGTTACACGAAAGAGCAGCTAGGATTGGTGCTCGGGTGCTCCGCAGATACGTTTAGAAAAGACCATAATGAGAAGTGGAATTTTCTACGCGACAATCTCACTGTATGGATGAACAGTGCAGAGCAGCCGCTGTATGATTGGATGAGAAGGTTAAAAGATGCGGCATAACGACCAGCACAGGGGCGAGCAAGAGAAATTGTAGAGCGAGCATATCGGCAATTACGGCATTCAAGCGTGTACAACGGTCGAAGGCAATAGAGCTATAGTGGCGTGTTAATAACTAAGCGCCGCTTATTGGGCCAGATGTGACTGTTTGCGCTACTGTTTAAAAACACATGCTGTATGTATTGACAGTCCCCCCCCCACTATGCGACACTATTTCCTAGTGTCGAGTTCCGAGCACAGAGATAAACCAGCCTAGTGCTGGTTTTTTTGTGCCTGTAAAAAAACTAAGGATAAAGCATGGATGTAGGCCACGAACAGACAGTCATAGCCGTTGGGCATAAAACAGCCCAGCTTGGCGGTGGTCTAGCCCTTGGTTCTGGTGTCACGGCGAAGTTAGCTGAGAATTATGACGCAATAGCCAGTTTAGGTGTTTTGGTTGGTATTGCTGTTGGTGTGTTTGGGTTGTTTGTTCAACTCCACTACCAAAAGAAACGCGACAAGCGAGAACAGCTATTGCACGATCGCAGAATGAGAAATGGCTAGTTTTAGTCAAGCATCACAAGACAGGCTCGACACCTGCCACACAGATTTAATTGTTTTGTTCGAAGAGGTAGTAAAGCATTTTGATTGCTCTGTGATTTGTGGGCATCGTGGACAAAGAGAACAAATGGCCGCTTACCTAGAAAACAACACACAAACACGGTGGCCAGATTCTAGACACAACTCAGAGCCTTCTATGGCGGCTGATGTTGCCCCTTACCCAATAGATTGGAATGACCGAGAACGATTCACGTTGTTTGCAGGTTACGTTTTGGGGATAGCGTCAGCACTTAAAGCGCAAGGACGAATATCCCACCAGATCAGGTGGGGCGGTGATTGGAATATGAGCAACAAAGTAAGTGATAACAAGTTTGATGACTTGGTTCATTTTGAGTTGAGTGGAGGTTGATGAATGTCAATAGCTGCTATTCACCTCCATGGATATAACGTTGAAGATTACAGAAACAGTTCCGGCCAGATAGACCAAGCCTTTAAGAATGCAGGCATAGACTCTCGTGTTCTGGTTTATCACGCCGATAATGTGCGCGAAGCCAGAGAGATGAACGCTGACACAGCACACAGGCTATCAACACTGATTCACTATTTTCAAGAGAGGGGCCACACCGTCATTGTGACTGCCCATTCTAACGGCAATACCGTTATGCGGCTGTGCTACGACCTTTATCAAACTAGTCCCGATATCGCGGTGTGTATTCAGCCCGCTTTACCTTCAGCCATGAACCCAGCACCAGATGCCAAGCATGTCGCTGTTTACTGGAATCCAGAAGATAGGGTGGTGAAGCTAGGAAAATTTTTAACCTGGATTACTGGACTGTTTTCCTCTAAGTGGGTAGCGGAACGAAATTGGGGCCAAATGGGAGCAACAGGATATGTGGGAAGCGATAAAAATGTGGACAACATTAACACGCTGGACGCTCACCACCCCCGTAGAGCTGGTGGCCATAGCGGTATATTTGATCAGCGGGTTGCGGGTTACTGGATGAGCCTTATCACGAAAGATGCTTTCGAGAGGGCCGCCCAGTTATGAGGCTAATTTTTACCTGCTTGTTACTCCTGTCATTTGCTGTGTCTGCCGAGGTAGAGCAGTCTTGGCCTAACCTCATTATTGCTGACGAGGGTGGCGTGCCTATTGACG
>Ga0196901_1000308_pt1 | contig 26431 bp, 32 predicted proteins | sample CB_VirMetaG_FD_169099 | JGI IMG/M metagenome (GOLD analysis project Ga0196901, IMG submission 169099) | Freshwater to marine saline gradient viral communities from Chesapeake Bay - CB_1504_1 Viral MetaG (v3) (version 3) | ecosystem: Environmental > Aquatic > Marine > Coastal | place: USA... | reverse complement strand
AAGTGGATTATCACTACCCTTGGAATGATGGAGGAAAATGACTGAACAAAAACAACAACCACCTGAAATCATTGAAATTGGTGGAGTAAAGTACCAACGAGTAGTAGAACCCGAAAAAATGCCAATCCCTGCGATGGAACTACTCAAAGATGGTAGTGTGTTCTGTGTTGATTACAACAACGTAACCTACTACCGCCAAGAGTATCGTCATAGTAATGGTTGGATTAAATGGTGGCGCGAAAACGACGAAGGTGGCATTCTAACTCGTGTAGATGATGCTGAGACATTCCGACTGCTTGAGAAATTATTCTCTGCTGACATCGCTGCTAATCCAGATGGATCACTCAAGTTTATGTTTGGTCCTACTCTGTATGATGTAATTGCTGATTGGTGGGATGAAATCTTTGTGAATGGTAATCCTTCAGGACAAAATGTTGAGAGTTTGGTAGAACAAATCAAAGAATGGCTACCAAAACCACAATCTGCTGCTGGTTCTCAATCTCTTGGTGTTGAGGACATGGTAACAGGATGGAATGATTGTCTAGAACGTATTAAGAGTAAACTATCATGACTGATCGTAACATTAGAAAAGAACTTTGCCACTACAGCTATGTGGATATGGAATACGGGAACGATCATGAAAGTATTGACTATGATTGCCTGATTACTATCATCCAAGAGTTGGTAGATCGAGTCGAAGACCTTGAGGCTAAACTAAAATGACAATACAAGTGTTTGAAAACCCTAACAAATCCCTTACCATCTCATGGGATGAGACGGATCCAGTTGAAAGTCAACTAAATACCTGGACAGAGGAGGACTTTGTCCGAGCGATCATAGAGGAGGCCGAGAAGTATGCGGAGCGGGACCAAGGTTAGGTTTATTGGATGCTCTAAGGAGCAGATGGCCTGGGGGTCTTGCGATGATCCCAACTCAGTTCTTTTCATAGGAGACACTTACTATGTTGAAAGGGTGGATGTACATACTTGGCATACTAAGGTAGAATTGAGAGGAGTAGTTGGTAAGTTCAACTCTGTATGTTTTGAGGAGGTAAAGTAAATTGGGACTTTTTGACTACGTTCGGTCCTCCTATTACCTGGGGGAAGAGTTTGTTGACACTGAGCTCCAGACAAAAGACATGGAAAGAGGGATCGGAGGGACCATGAGTCAGTACTGGATCGATCCTGCGGGCCAGCTCTGGATGGTCGATTACCGAGATGCTTTTGATTTTGGCGAGGATCCAGACTGGGAGGATGATGGCAGGCCTATTACCGCCATATTTAAATACAAGTTCCTCCCAAATGGTAAACATGGGAGGTTGGTGCCCCAGAGTATCACAGACTACGTCTGTGTATATCCTGCTCAATGGGAGGGGAAGTGGGAAGACTGGCCCACCTGCCGAGTCCACTTCGTCAATGGAGTAGTACAGAGTTATGAAAATATTACCAAATCAGAACAATATCCGTCCTATACTTAGCCTATCATTAAAAACTTTATTGATACTCTCTTTGATCTTATGCTTTATGATCTGGGGACTTGAAAATGCGTATCCAAAATGACTAATTTTGAAGATATAAACGATTACTTCATGGCGGAGCATGGCTTCGCCCTCTACCTCATCGAGGAACCCTACCTCATGATGAGAAAGAAAAAAGTGGCAAGATGGGTCGGCTCACAAGACCCAAATATTACACTTCTGAAACGAAACGGGAAACCAACGACCAAGTATCCCCGCTCTCATGGTAGAGTAGAGAACGGGGGACATAGACCTATTTCCCTTGGCACGCTGATCTCAAATCTCAAGGACAAACGTCCACTCTACTCGAGGGTCTGAGAATCAGTTTAAAGTTAAATTCGACCGTTTGTTAGGATTTCCTTGCCTAACGGGCTGTCGTCATGGCGCCTCTAATTTATCTATAAACAATTGCAGATTGCAAAGATGACCCTGGAGCGTTGTGTCCTTTACTTTGGAGATTATGAAAAAAACTTTAGTTACCCTGGCCATTGCCACCCTTTCTCTCCTTCCTTTTTCTGCAAAAGCTGGGCAACAATGCGGAGAGGCAAGTTACTACGGATATCGAGATGGTTATGCTTGGAAAACCACAGCAAACGGAGAAGTTATGAATCCAAGTCTTATGACTACCGCTCATAGAAGTCTTCCTTTTGGTACTCGATTACTTGTTACTAACCAACGCAATGGAAAGTCTATTATCGTAAAAGTTAATGATCGCGGGCCATTTATTGCAGGTAGAGTATTAGATCTTTCTTATGGAGCTTTTGGAAAAATTTCAGCAGTAAGTCGTGGGGTAACTAAAATATGTTATTCTGTAGTGTAATTACTAATATATAAGTTTAAGAGAGTATATCTACTCTCTTTTTTTTATGGATAATTTTGTTGTATATGCCTACTCTAGACCCAATAATACCTTTTACTATATTGGCAAAGGTCGTCCAAATAGACCATTTAAGAAAAGAAAAAGTGGAGTAAAACCCCCAAGAGATACCCAAAGAATACATATTCTTCACAAAAATTTAAATGAAGATACTGCGTTTTATTATGAAAGAAACTTAATTCTTTTTTACGGAAGGAAAGATTTGGGAACTGGACTATTACAGAATAGAACTGATGGTGGTGAAGGAGTCAGTGGATGGATTCCCGATGATAACTGGAGAAAAAATAAAAGTAAATCCATGAGAGGTGAAAATAATCCTTTTTATGGATTAAAGCATACAGAGGAATCTAAAAAAATTATCGCGGATAACACAAGAGAAAGACTCTCTGATAAGAGACAAAACTATTTTTATGGCAAAAGATTTACCGGAAAATTAAATCCGATGTTCGGAAAAAATAGACCTGATCTTGCTGAAAGAAATAAGAACAATGATCCGATAAAGGGAACTAAGTGGTATAATAATGGATCTATAAATAAAAGATTTAAACCAACTGAAGTATTAGAAGGGTTTAAATTGGGAAGACTTAAAGTTCATTAAGTACAGAATTGAGTAAATAAGAGATTACATTACAATCTGTAAGAATATCCTCTACTACATTAACCACGCCATACATTTTGGAATCTTCTGCCTCTTCACGGAGTCTCTCTAACCCTCCTTGAAAGTCTTTATTCAACCCGAGAAGATTTTCACAAAGTTCTTGAGAGGTAGCCCAGTCGATTTCTGGCACTGAGTTAAAAATTTTTGCTTTAATCTCAATCCCTAGTCCTCTTGCTTGTTCGGCAAGACCATCTACCTTTTCATCAACCATCCCGTAAATCCTTTCAAAAAGAAGGTGGAATTGGTAAAAATCAGATCCCTCAATATTCCAATGAGCAAGGCGGGAGGCGCCAAGGAGATTATTCTGTAGCTCTAAAGCTTGTAAAAAAATTTCTTCCATGAGTTAGTTATTGTACTCTTTCTCCTTTCCCAAGGAGATTTCTTGTAAAGCTGAGGTTAGTGGATTTGAATTTGGGACTGTTCCAGCCTCATTTCTCCAGAGTCCTGAGTCTATTTTTAACTTAAACCAATCTGGGTAAGGATCGACATTATTTTTATAACATTTCCAAACTTTTTGAAGAGTACCTGAAGTTACTTTAGATTCATCAACAACTCTCTCGCCATTAGAGTCCATAGAGTAGGCATATCTTGGAATAAACCTATAAGTTGCAGAACCATCAAGTCCAGCGCCACAGTTCAACTCAAGAATATCAGATATCTCTCTAGGGCATCTAGAGTCTTCGACAATATACTCCTCGGTGTATTCAGTATTAACTACCCTTCTCCATACAGCGAGGCCTGTGAGTCTTTGTTCAGGGGATAGAAGGCATTTTCTTTTTGGCAAGAAATCCTCAATCGAGATGGGATCGAATGCAGCGCATGGCTGGGAGTAAAATCTTCCATCTGCCACAAGTACTTCGATGGCATAGGTCTGCTCGTAAATAAATTGAGATGCCTCGGTTACTTGGACAAATCTCTCATTCTCAAGTTCAAATCCTGTCTGGAATTCAAGACCAGGAACCTCCGGCACCCATCCAGTCACCGCATCAGCAATAAGATCGAGGATAGGGAGTGAGAAACTATGCCCTTCTCGTTGTGTTTGTTTTTGGATGAGAGTGATTGTATAACTCAGTTTTCTGTTTCTAACAGTAGGAATATAGGCTCCTTTATGTGGATTATTAGTCGAGCTGGAAGAAAAACTAACAATAATCATTGCCTGTTCGGCAACCCTTCCACTATCATCTAATTCCTCTGCAAGACGGATTACAACAGCACTCTGCCCCAATGTGCCGTGGACTCTCTTATGGAGTTGATTTTCAATCTCCAAAAGCATAGGTCAGAACTCCCCACCACTAATAAAATCTTGAAGCTCCCAGAAACCGGTAGTATAGTTGTAGAGTAATGCATCTCCAGGTTTTACATTACGAGTAAAACGTACGTTGGATAAATCTTGGATTTTACGATTAGCCTCTAACTCAATGACATACTGTCTCAGAGACGCAGCATCTTGCTTATATTCCGAACCATCTGGGAAGACACCAATCCTCCCACCTAGGGCACCATATCCGGTACCATAGTAACATCCACCACTAGACCCATCTGCCACGAGGTAAAATCCTGCTCCGTCAGCAGCGGCAGGGTTGAAGGGGTCATAACCATAAGTTTGATTTGCCATTAGAATGTATCTCCTATCTGTAATCCGTCATAATTGTCAAGGTTACCATCGGCAGATTCCGTGGTATTTGTTGCATTAATTGTATCACCATCTTGCGGATCAACTGTATCTGAAGTATTTGTAAATGCAGATAGATCCCTGGTAGACTCGAGGGCATCAACCAACTGGTTGATTTCAAGTGTCGACTCTGGCATAGTAGACTCGATTCCAAGAGTACTTCCATCCAAAGCAGTTGAATGGATCCTTGGGGAGGACATTGCTTCTTTGCGTGGGAATTGGAAGAAACGGTTATTTCCACCTTCATTCTGTACCCAACGATTGGTAGAGTTTTCGGTAAAACTTCTGCCTCTGCGGTAGGAACTTTTTGTCATCGAGCAAGCGCTATTCCAATAGCGATATGCTTCTTGCCATTTAAGTCCGGTGGATGGGGACGCTTTAGCAGCCCATAATTCAAGTTGTTGAAGAGCTTTCTCAGCGGCATCAATAACCTGCTGACGTGGACGGAGAGTATCAAGGTACCAACGAGCAAGGATAGCTTGGGTGCGACGATAGGACCCAGCAATAAGAATCTTGCCTTGTGGCGGAGCCGTAAGGATATAATTATTTATCAGAGTTGCGGCATCGTTAAGAGCTATTTGAATCTTATCGTAGTTGATATCATTCCTAGTCGGATCGTCTATTGATCCTAATTCCAAAGCTTCTTGATAACCAAATATTTCAATAAAGTAATCTACAGACGCGGGATTACAATTGTCAGATAACCCAAATTTATCTGGATATGGTTGTGACATACCTTTAATCATCTATTTTAACTTTAAACATTATGGTTTAAATATAGTTAAACTAACTAATATAGATTACACCCATGAAACCTAGGATATACATTTATAAAATAACCTTTGAGGAAGTTCCTTTTTATTATTTTGGGAGTAAAAAAGAAAAAATATTTAATGAAGAGTATTTTGGATCTCCTAAAACAAATAAATGGTATTGGGATGTGTACACGCCAAAAAAACAAATTTTAGAGATATTTGATTATACGGAAGAAGGTTATAAACAATGTAGAGATGTGGAATATAGACTTATTAAACATTTTATAAATGATCCTCTATGCTTAAATGCCGGATATTTTGGATATTATAAACCGATACCTTTTACGAAAGAAAGAAAAGAAAAAATATCTCTTGCTCTAAGAGGTAAATCACTGTCTGAGGAAACAAAAGCAAAACTTAGTGAAATTAGGAAAGGTTAAAAAAATGGAATGTTTGGAAAAAAACATACAGAAAAGACTAGAAAGAAAATAGCTGATAAAGCCTTTGGAAGGAAGCATTCAGAGGAGACAAAGAAAAAAATTTCCTGCGCTTTTAAAGGTGAAAATCATCCGCTATATAGAGTTGGACATTCTAAAGAGGCAAAAAGGAAAATGTCAGAATCAACTAAAGGAATGTATACTGGAAGAAAAAATCCAAATTGCAAGTTAAGAACTTGGAAACATGACTTATACGGAATTCAAAAAAATTTAGCAATATTCGAATTAGTTGAAAAATTTAATTTTTTATCACTCAATAAAAGTAAGTTATCGGAAGTTGCTAGTGGTAAGAAAAAAGAATATAAGGGTTGGTCTATGATATCATAATAGTATGAGTTCTCTTTACCAAGCCTACTTAAAAGCACTAGATTTGGCCATTAATAGAGACCTCAGGGTAGATACTTTTGTAATCAAGAAGACAGTTAATTATATCCAAAATGCACTAGATTCTATGGCAGAGGTTGATCAACAAACGTTGAAGGATCTACATCAGAAGATCATTGATTACTTGGACTCTGAGGAACTGGTTGAGATTCGTATGGATATGATGTTTGGTGAGACCGAGTACCTAAAGAAAAATATTTTTGATATAAATATCCAGAAAATATCTTCTCTAAAAAAGAGAATAGAAGAACTTATCACATAAAAAAGAGGCCCGGTTAGGGGCCTCAGAAGTAATATGTGAGTTAGGCTCAGGCAACAGGATTGTTGAAGATGAAACCAGAACCACACTTGCCATTTTCACCCATGCCGACGAGCTCGAAGCTACGCTCAACGAGGATGTCGCCGGTGAATACTCTGCGCTCAATATTAAAACGCTCAGGAGTGGCGATAGGATAACCACTGAGAGTATAGGTATAGGCGAAAGCAGGGTTGCCATAGTTGGCGTCAAGAGCGGGCATGAAACCATCAGTTGCTCCCGAAGGATGGTAGAAGAGAACAGCAACGTTGTTGTAGATGTTCTCAAGAGCACCAGTGGACTGGTTGAGCTTGAGTCTACGGGCAACACGGATCTCATCAAGACCGAAGATTTGAGCTAGGGTCTTCTCATCCACGAGCACACCGCGCTGCATGAAGTCACGGATGCGCTTGTTACGCTTGAGGGCATTGAAGGCGTCAGGTGAGATCACCATCTTGTTAGGATAGACACCGATCTGCGAGCGAACTTGCTCTTTGGCGTCGTCCATGAGGACCTCAACGTCAGCAGTTGGGCTGTTGAACTGATCAGCACCACCATTATAGGTGGAGAGATCGAGAACGTTACCGGTCTCGTACTGAGCGGAGTCGGTTACGATATCAGCAACCTGAACTTCCCAAGACTGCATGAGGCGATTAGCAGCGTCCTTAGCAGCAAACTGACGGAGGTCAATTTGAGCAGCGCCGTTCTTGGCTTCAGCAGCGACTTCCTCGGCGATTTCCCAGCTGATCGCTTCCTGGCGGAGAGCGAACGAACGGGTTCCGAATTCGTTCTGGATCTTCTGGATGTTAGTTCCAGGAGCGCGGAGGAACGACTGAGCCGCAAAAGCCTCCTTACCAAAAACGAGTGTACGTCCAGCTCTGGTATTCATAGATACCGAAGGAGCGAAGAATGTGGCTACGCCTTCAGAGTTCTTATAGCCCTGGGCGAGTTGCGTAAGAATAGGGTCAATTACCGATCTGTTAATTCAGAGCTCTTTATCTCTGATCTCCGATTTCTCGGAGTGTCGGACTATATCATCATAAGAAATTATTTTCTTATGTCGGGCACTCGTGGGAGAAATTATTGTTGGGACTCATTCTCCTAGTCTCTGAACCTTCCAAGGAAACTAAGCCCTTCCTTGGCTTGGCTGCTGATTATCTTTTGGGGATTATGCCCTTCTGAAGACTTCCAGCAATTCACCCGATTTTTCCTCTTGATAGATCGTATTAGGAGCGATGTTATCAAAGTTTTTTGCTTTGCCCAAAATCTCTATTGATGATTTATTTAAAACTTTATAGTTTTTACCTGCTGTCGCCCAGTTTTTAAATGTATTTGGATTTATATTAAAAAACTGAGCCGGTGTTGTTGTTCCAATGAAGATATAAATTTTATTTTCATGGAACATTTTATAGAGATTTGATTTTGCTCTTAATCCGCCTATCGAACCGGCTTTCTTTGAGGAGATTTTGTGCGCGTCTGTTTTGTTATAATGTTTAAAACTTGAGTTTTTTACAAAACTTCTCGCGTATGATCCCCACTCACCACCGGCTCTAGAACCATTTAATCCATTCTTCCAAGAATCATAAAAATCAATATATTGAGTTTCTTTCTTTCCCATTTCTTTAGGATTATTTATTTCCTCTAGGATAGAAAATTCAAATAAATCGATTCCGTATTTTTTAAATGCTTCTTGGAGTTTTTTAGCAGATCTAAATCCGGTTTTATGCTGTTCCCATCTTTTATGGATATTAACAGACTTACCCACATAAACTAAATTTTTAATAGATTTATGTTTGATAAGGTATATACCGGATTTAATCATGTTTCTTATTTTATCATGGATTTGATTCTAAAGAGGCCGCGTATTATTCACGGACCTGATCTAAATTCATCATGATAGTTTGTTCTCCTTAATAATGATATCTATCAAGCACCAGCTTCGTTACCGAGCTTAACGCGGATGTATTGACCAGCGCCGGCAGATGTGATAGCATCTAGGGCACGACCAAGAACCACGCCTGTTCCGCCATCGTTAGCCTGGCCAGAGGCGTTGGCAACAACAGCATCATCAACAGCGAAGGTAGCGGTTGGATCTACCTCAACGATAGCAATACCGGAGGTAACAATCGAAAGAAGACCTTGGTATGGGAATACACTGGTCTTGAATGGGGTTGTGGAAGGATTGAGTTGACCTTCGTAAACGAGAGTCGAACCATCATCAACCTGGTAGCCCTTAGCGGTGAGTTCACCTTGGCCAGGGGCTGCATAAACACTAACACCAGCGGCGTAAGCGCCACCAGCGGGATAAGCACCAGCGCGAGTTACGAATCTGTGGGCTTCTACAGCGGCTGTAGTCTGCACAGTTTCAACGTACTGGTGGTCAAAAGACATGTAACGTGGGTCAGTTGCCATTTTTAGTTTACTCCTTATGAGTTATCTGAGATAATTGCCTTCAGGGCGATAGTGTAATCCACTCCCTTGCTCTCAGCATATTCCAATGCCTGAGCATGGAGGTCTGCTGTAGAAGGGTCGTAGATGTACCCATCGGCTGATGGCGTGATTGACTTCTTAGCTGCTGGAGCTGAAGCCTGGGTTGCGTATTCTTCAAAACTAACCATTGAGGGTAGATTCTCAAGGACATTCTTGAAGAAATCAAATTGGGAAGTTTTACCTGACTCGGAGAAGTTCACGGAGTTCTTATTATTAAGAGTCTCCATAAACCGTACGAGATCGGTCTTAGGAACGATTTGCTGAGTAAGCTTACCGCCCTCATAGAGAGTTTCACAGAATTCAGAGATTTCTTTCTCTCTCATCAACTTCTTCTGTCTGGCTAGTTCTTCCTCCAATTCGGCTACCCGAGCTTGTAAATCGCTCTGAACTCCCATAGCGCGTTCGCTATGATCCAGAGTTCCTGTAGCCTCTTCAGTGGTCTCTTCGGCCATATCGCTCATTTTCTTTTTCTCTTCATCCTCATCCTCATCCTCTTCGTAGTCTTTGCATCCCTCACCATTATCAGAAACTTCGGTTTCTTCCTCGGCTTCCTCTTCGGCGTAGGTTTGCTCTCCCTTGGGTTCTTCAGCGCCCTTTACTTCCTCGGAGGTGGGATGTTCAGCTTCAGAGGGCTTTTCTCCTTCTTTCACTGTTTCGCCCATATCTTCGGTTTTCTCTTCCTCTTCCTCATCTCCCTCTTCTTTCTCACCTTTCTTAGCTTCGATGGCTTTTTTAAGTCCTTCGGGCATTTCGCCATAGGACATACCATCCTCACCTTCCATCATGGAAGCTGCATCGGTTTTTAGAGCTAGAGCCTTGATTAACTCATCAATTTCATATTCCGAGGCGAGTTGAGCGATCTTTTGATCATCGTCCTCCATGTCTCCAGACACATCATCTGTTTCCATTTCAGGACCCTCATCTCCACCTTCTTCAGAAGGCTCGGCAGGAGGCATATCTTCGCCTTCACCACCATCTTCACCGCCCATATCGTCTGAATCGGTGTCATCAGTAAGCATATCATCACCACCCATGTCATCACCACCGTCTTCGGTAGGATCAGCAGGAGGCATATCTCCGCCATCACCACCATTTGCGGTGGGATCGGCGTCATCTGCCATGCTCATTGTGGGATCGGAAGGAGGCATATCTGCATCCATGCCATAATCCATTTCATAATCGGCAGGAGCACCGGTTTCTGAAACTTTATTTCCGCTATCGTCATATACATTGGCGCCGGACTTGCCACCACCAATGTTGATATTAACAGTCATTCCCCCTTCGGAGTGTTCGATCACCGAAGCAGGAGTTTCTGTTTTGGTTTTTTTCCTAGCCATAGTTTGATTTTTTCCTAAGTGTTCTTTAAACGAAATAGAAGACTCCCCTTCGGAGGGGGTGAATGTGATAGTCTCTGAATCAGAGAGTTCAGAAAAAGCGGTTAGCCCTTTAACCGCAGGGATTGAAACCAATCCGAGGTGCCGAAGGGCTAAGTTCCCTGGTGTGGGATTTGTTTCTGCATCTGGCAAGTAGAATGAACTACTCACCTTTTTAAAAACTCCATCTCGTATTAAGTTTTCGGCCTTAGGGGTAAGTTCGACCTTACCCCAAAGTTCTTTGCCTTTTCTCCAGACTTTACGTACCCAACCAAGAGCGGGAGTTCCGTCGTCTTGGTCATGACCAATGATTAGCGGAGCCTCGTGCTTATCAGGATTGTATGTATTAACAACCTGCTCTAGATCATCCTCTGTAAAGATCATTTTCTGACCAGTAGAGGAGATCTGAGGACCGGCTCTAAACATCTCGATAAAAACAACCTTTTTGGGTCTCTGAGATGAGAGAGGCTCGTTGGAATTGAGTACGTGTTCTTTCATTTATCAGAATACGTTTGTTGTATTGAGAAGATTACTAAATCTCTCTTCATTTCTGGAGAATGAATCACTCAACTGAACCACTTGTCCAGCAGGTGTTCTAACGACAGTAACAAGTAAACGTTCTAAAGTTGGGCTTGTGGCCACGTAAACGTCTAGTCTTACTGTGCCCTGTTCAAGAGATGTATTATCATTATTGGCAGATGAACAGACTACTAAATAGGCCTGTTCTGGTCTTGAACCAAATAATGCTCCTTGACGGAAGAATTGTCCACACACCTGAGAGGCAATAGACTTAACTCTTGCATATACGGTACCAGCTGAATCAATCTGCTCGAACAAGATATCATCAAAACTACGTCCAAGAACATCAACTAAGACGTTAAGAATTACGCGGGTGTTAATAAACTTAAACAGAGGATTTGTAGAGAGGGTTCTTGCTCCCCATGTTACAATGCCGCGATTAGGAAGTGAACGAATTGGGTTCAAACCAAGGGCATAAGTAACTTCTTGTTGTTGGGCAGAGATATCGAACTTAAGTCCAACGGCGCCACGTAGTGGATAACGTGCTCCAGCAGGAGGTTGTTGGAAACCTTCATTAATGTATCTGGAGCAGGCAATACCAGCTACATATCCTGAAGGAGCAACATAGCGATCGTCTAGATTCTTCACATAAGGAGCGTAATATGCGGCGTGACCGAATGGCACCCCTACTGTGCCTTTGATAAGATCTAGTTCATCTTGAACATCACCTAGTGAAACTTCGTCAGCTCCACAATCAATCAGAGCGACATGTTGTGTAGAAGTAATTCCTTCAGTCGTTCCAATTTTGCCCTCAGCAGCGCGAACCAGAGTCTGCGTAATCTTTAACCTCTCTTGGCGAGCTTCGGAAGCACTTGCAAAGTCTCCTGTTCCTGCCTCATAGGTTAGCACTGAATATGCTTCTGGTGCAAATAAGAATCCCGGGGCTAATGTTGCTGAGCCTACTCCTTGCTCGATTGCATAGACAAAATCATTGGCTTTTGCAGTAGCGGATACTTTATAAGAATCGTAACCAGCGTTCTGAGCAGTAGAAATTAGTTTTACTACGTTAGGATCAGAAATTCCAGAGCGATTGATGCCGGGGTATACAGGCGAACTTACTCCGTTTTTGGAAGTGATTTTTACCCTTAGAACGTAGTCATGTGAATAGAATCCATTGGCTGACGACTTATTAGTTGTAGTAATTTGTGCTCCTGGATCAATTGTAACATTGTTAGGAGTTACTGTCATCTGAGTATTACTCGAGATAGAAGCAATTGTAAATGTTACTCCATTAGCAACAAATGTCCCACCATTTGCTAATTCTGTACTAAATAATGTATTAGTACCAGTAACTACTCCGCCACTTATTCCTACAGTTCCAGATAGGAAAATTTCAGAAAGTTCAGGGCGGATGTAAGGATTGCCAACTGCTGAAACCAGATCACTATCTGTGTCAAGGCCATTGTTGGGGATGTACTTAGTATCTGAGAGTTTTCCTGTTTCTGTCGAAACCGCCTCTACAGTATAATAGTCAATTAAATCCTTTTCAGTAAGAACTGCTTTGATTTCATTGACTAGCCCAGTTGTTAATTCTTCTGGAGTTGAACCATTAACGATGATGGCTCTATTCTCTCCTGCTACATTAAGGTAGAATACTTGAACTGAATCAGGAAGATATCCTTGGCGGGTAACCGGATTTCCACTTGGTACGATAGCATCAGTACCACTTACGACTTTTGTAAAGGCGTTGGTACCAGCATCATATTGCCAATAGACCGCATCAGCATCAGCCCACTTAGTCGTATTTGTACTAAGGTCTTTTGAGATGGCTACGTACTTGTCGTCGGGGATATTTCCAGTTGTATAAATCTTTTGATCATTAAGGAAAGCCTTAAGAATATCAGATTGCTGGGTTGCAATATCATTATAAGTATCCTGTGCAGCAAAGAAAGAACTTAATTGAGCTCCAGAAAGATGGAGGATACCTTCTTTAGTTGCCTGGTCACGAGATACACAACGGAAGTTAATTTCCTTGACAGAAGTATAAAATGATATGACTCCAGTTTCTTGAAGTAGATCAATCTTTTGCGCGTATTCAGAATTACTGAACTTATAAGCGTGAAATTCTTCAATCTCTGGTACTCTACGGGAGTCCTTTGAAAAAATTCTGAATTTACCGGCTAATGCTTCAATAGCATTTTGCTCGATTTTATAAAAATCAGCAAATCCGTCTCCATTGCCAGAGAGATATGTATATACATCTCTAGCATTGTCAATCTGATCTAGTCCAGTTGTTGTAATAACTTTGATCTCAGTATTATCAGCGTCGTAGATACCAATAGGAGTACCGAAATATCTACCATTTACTTTAATAGCAAATGCATTATATCCAGTGCCAGCAGTAGATTTTCCGATATCAACTACAGTTTCTGGAGTAGGAGTTACTCTGGTAAAGTAGAGAATACCATTTACTCCAACATTATCAAAGAATGCTTTGACACTATCGTAACTGGCGAGGGCCCCCTTATTGCCGATAGGGACGCCAGTTGCCCCAATTTTCTCTAGATAATCATCAGCGGATGCTATCTGAGTTGGCTTATAAGGCTCTAAATACGAATATGCATCAATAGCATCTTTTCCATAATAATCTTCGGCGGGAGTAGTGCCAAAGATATATCCCACGGCATGTGTAGCGATGGGTTGCGGAAGAGAGCCACTTGTTGCCTGAGCAACAAAGACCCCCGGCCTATTCAATGTCGCGGCATTGATTCTAATTGGATTGGCCATAGAGATTTGAAGACACTATATCTTTCACTATTATCCTTAAACAAATAAGGGATTCCACTTTGTTTATACGACTACATCTTTTTTGTAGAGAAGGAACAATTCGTTCATCAGCCAATCTGGACAAGAGCTAGCACCACATCTCTTATACTCAAGTAGTTTCATTGACTTGCGTAAAATTTTATTGAAGTCATTAGTATCAACGTATCTAGCACAAACTTTTACAAACGATTTCAACTCGACTTGATCTTGTTCAATGCATATGGAGCATAGAATGAGAATAAGTTTTAACTTATCTGAGTCTGTCATTCATTCATTCTTCATTGAGTCGATTGCTTCTTTATGGATTTGAGCCATTGCAATAAATTTTGTCATTGGAACCTTTTCCATATCTAAAACATTAACAAAAGATCCATTTTGAATCCCGTAGCAAGTTTTTAACCAAGAGTATTTTGGAAGATAATTGCATAAAATATGCTCCTTAACGCAATTAAATACCTTTACTATTATTCTTTGAGTTAAAGATCCAGATTTAATTCCGTCTAGATTCAAGTAATCTATTATCTTCTGAATATCTTCAAAGGAGATTCTTTTCTGCCCTTCTTGTAAATCCTCTCCTTCTCCATCTAGGACACTATCCAGATATTCCAAATCTTCCCCGGTTATGTCTCTAAATCTTATTTCCCGTCCCTTTTTATCTTTTATAGTGATTGTATAGTCGTGATTACGAATTACCTCAAGATCATCATTCTTCATCTCCACTTAGTCCTAGGAGTTGATTGATTGCTTGACCTAGCATCTTCAACTGTTTCGCACGGAGTCTTTTAGCATCCTTAAGGGAAAGTTTTCTTTCCCCCGCCGCTGGGGAATGGAGGATACAAATAGTTTGAAGAGTTGCTTCTACCTCAGAAATTTTTTTATCCTCTGAGATATTCGAGATCTGGATAAGATCATCAGCCGAAGGTTCTTGAAGACAAAGAAACTTTCCAGGAGCGATCTCCACGGGGATAACTTCGGGCTCACCAAAATCAAATCCAATATCTTCAAGGGCAGTTACCTCATCTTGAGTAACTCGTGACATTTTGTTTACTGCCATGGTGTTTATATAATGTCCCTTTCTTTAAACCTCTTTGTTTAAATTTAATATAGATAGGTAGGATATTTACGTGGCAGTCAATAACAACCCATATGAGGCTTGGCAGAAACTCCGCCAAAATTCCGATTATAGATCTACAGACACCCAGATAAATTCTTTGGTTCGTCAGCAATTATCCCAGTCGGATTACTTGCGATCTTCCAATAGAGTGAACTCGGGACCTCAGCAAATAACCAGGGCTAACATGGCAAAGAACTCAGCACAATCTCCCCATGTCCTAGCCCCAGAAGACATGTGGGGATGGCAAAATTGGGCTCATGTTCCATCTTCAAAAGAATCAAACTTGGCAACGGGCCTTAGAGAAGAAAACACCTCAACAGATATTCCAGGTGCATCCTATCCTCCAGGTTATAATGTTGGTGGGATGACAGGCGGTTGTAGCTCATGTAGACGAAGGAGATATTAATGGCATATAGACGCAAACCACGTAACCAAAAAATGGAAGACCAAAACCAACTTCAAGATCCTCAAGCAGAAGAGAGAATAAACTTCCGACCATTGAAGAAGTTGAGGAAAATATTAAAAAAGTTATCGAGATTGATAAGATGCTCGATGAGACTCTAGAAAAGTTAGAGGCTCTACCATCAGTTTCCAAGCCATCAACACCTACCGGCAAAGTCTTCATTGGCGAGGAGGATAAACGCCTTTTTAAAAAGTTTAATCAACATATCATTAAGAAGCTCGGGATTTCTGGCAACAGGTCCTTTAAGATATGATATAATTGTATAAGATGTAACAGTTTTATGAAACCTGAGCTTATCGACGCCTACATGGATATTGCGGAGAGATTCGCTAAGGTTTCTAAATGTGAAAGGTTAAAAGTTGGGGCTATAATTGTAAAAAATGGATCGATTTTAGCTCATGGGTGGAATGGTACACCCAGCGGGTATAGGACTAATTGTTGCGAGGATGAGAATGGAGTTACTTCTCCATTTGTTCTTCATGCTGAGCAGAATGTCCTTGTTAAGATGGCTAAGTCAACAGAGTCTATTGAGGGTGCTGAGTTATTCTGCACTCACTCTCCCTGTTCTGAATGTTCAAAACTACTCGCGCAGAGCGGGATTAAGAAAGTCTATTATAAGTATAAATATCGCATCACTGATGGTATTGATGTCCTCAATGCCCTTGGTGTAGAGACTCAGGAGGTCCCATGAATTTTAATACACAGGAAGAAAGAGAGGCGCTTAAAAAATCTCTTCTTAACACAGAGGATCTAAATGAGACCTTGGAGTGCCTTGAGCATGTATTGGTTCATAGGACTCCCTTTGCATTGTATGTAGCAACTGCAGACCGGACCGATTGTATGTGGATCTTTGACCCAGGTACTGTATATGAAATGGTCGGCGGAGAAAAGAAATATAAGGAAATTTATGAAGAAATGTTTCCTACAGAGGAGGATAAATCTATTGGGGTTATATTTTTTATATTAAAAAAAGTCGGGCCTTTGTACTCGATCCGACTTAGTATTGAAGTTATTGAAGAAGTTATAGAAGAATTATACGAGAATATCTGATTAGATAGTTGTTTTAGTGTATTGCAAGGTCGATGTCGTATCGACAATATTAGAAGTGACTTCTACTAGAGCTCCATCAGACGTAGTCGGTGTTACTTGCTCAAGAGATAGAGATCCATCATCGGTTGTACTAGATTTTTCGGAGTCGTAGAATATATTCCCGTATTCAACAGGATAGATTCCTGTCTTCGTTCCGTCATTAGGAAGTTTAACAATAAAGGAGTTGATTTGTCCGACCCCAGGCGTGTCCTCTTGAGACTTCATTCCAAAATAGACATAGTCCTCGGAGTTTGTGTCTAATCCAGTAGATTGTTCATATCCGGCTGAATGACCTATTTGTCCGGTTCTGACATATGAACCATCTTTGTCAAATGCGAAAATAGGCAGACCGACTGCCTGATAAATATTATGAGTTCTTGTACCATAGAACAGAATTCTATCATCTGACATTCCGATATGAGATAATTTAGTGATCCGGTCTAGACTTAATGTATCTTCACTGGTTATTACTTTTTGCCATTCTATTGACGTTGGAGATGTCGGATTTATCTTTAAAAATATGGGTGCATAAATAAGTTCTTCAACATTAGAATAAAGAAGTCCTGATAAATACACTTTATTTTCATCATCAACAAAAATCCCTTGCCCTTCGAAACCATCTATCTTAAAAGAATCTAATATTTGGCCAGAAGGATTTATTTTATAAAAAATCGTATGGAATATGGATATGCCAGCTCCATAACAATAGGCGATTACATATAGATTATTATCTGCCCCCACTGTGGAATTGCAAATAACTTGATTTGAAAAATCATAAGATTTTTGCCATTCGAGATCTCCTGTTCTTGAGTATTTTGCAACAAAAAGATCACCGCGGCCATCACCTATAAGATATACATCTCCGCTACTATTAACACTGAAAGAATGAGGAAGTACACTATTTATATCTTCAGGAAGTATTGTTAAGGACTTAGACCACAAAAGGGACCCAGAATTACTATATTTAACAAGATTTACATTGGCGGAGATGTATGTGTCCAACTCGCGATCCATTGAGAGGACGTAAACGCCATCAGAGAGGGCTTTAACGGATAATTGATCTAATATCCTAGACCCAGCTGATGTCTTCCTCTGCCACAAAAGTCCACCATTGGTGGTGAATCTCATCAAATCACCGCCTTGACCATAGAAATATAAGTTCTCGTCGTTTACAGAGAGCGTTCCTACTGAAGCGGAGATCTGTAATATCCAGGGTAGTATTGTTGGCGTAGGAGCTGGCGTGGGGGTTGGTGTTCCTCCCGCCATGTTATTTATAGCCGCTTGGATTAAAAATTTACCTAACATCACGCGTAACTTCCAATATATGCTCCATATGCCTGAGTTCCCACTTTCCAAAAAACCAACGTATCTTTTGCGGTCAATGTCGGTGGAGTATTACCCTGTGCGCTAACCCAAGTCATACTCGGCCATGAAACAGCCGCAGAACCCCCTCCTTCCAGCATTAAGACAACTGTTTGACCTTCTTCTAAACTCTCAGAGAATGTAATTTGGCTAGAACTTAGAGTTTTAGTCTGGATAGAGCCATTAGCGGGATTTATATCAGATCCAGACAATGTATATACTTTTTCCTTTACTTCTTTTAAAATAATTTGATTATCTACAGTTAGTTCTGTGAGTATAGTTTCCCCGGCAACTGTTAGATTACCTGATATAGATAAATCGTCACCACCCTGTTTTGATAAAGATTCCACTCTAGATACTAGAGTATTAACGGAAGTCGACAATGAATTGATTGTATCTGTCAACTCGTTCTGGTTTATAGTGAGTTCTTGGATCTTTTCTCTTTCATTTGAGATATTACTCTGAAGATTTTCCTCCAGAGAGTTGATGTCATCTTCAAGGAGTTGGAATGCTGTTTCAAGATTTGAGATGGATGTTGAGGTTGCCTCAGAAAGAGCGGATTGAGCTGAAGCGATGGCGGTGGTAAAAATTCTAAGATCACGTACTTTTGCATAGGTACGATCTCCGTAACGGACATTGACAATCCCCATATCCGTGGTAGGGTCCATCACCTCTGCCAGACTCACGCCCAACTTCAATCCGCTTTTAACCCCACTACCATCCTCGACAAAGATCGTCCCTTCGGTAGTAAGTCCGTCTTGGGAGAGAACCTCTCCGGTTGTTGAGATTTCTTGTCTGGAGATATTAAGCAATCCCCCGGCATAATCTTCAATAAATCTAAAACGTAAGTCCGCGATTTTACTACCCCTCGCTGTTTATATCTTTATATAAGTATTTAAACCAAATATTTCTCTCAGCCATAGTATTCTTTAATCAGAGATTCTTCAAGATTAGTTGTAAAAAACGCATACATTTGTGGCGGGATAATCGAAACGGGTGGGGGATTGTCCCAAAGCACCAGCCAATTATTGCAGAGTAACATCCTAATCTTAGATGCCACCCTTCTATTCCCCCAATCAATCTCACTACCTCTCAGGTCTAAGACTGTTTCGTAAGTTTTTCTGAACATCGAAAACGAGGCATTGGAAGATGCGGCGTAAGTGGGCCTAAAGTCACGGAGTAATCTTTCTTGCAAGGCGGAGGATAGATTGCAATTTTTTGCAATAAGTGCTTTGATAGATCTATTGTTTCCTAAATTGATTATATCAAGGGCTTGACAGTTGGAGATATTTAAAACTTCTAGTCGCGGAGCATCGCAGATGAAGACTCCTCTCATGCTTTTATTACCTTCAAGATTGATGTACTTCAATGCATTCCTAGTAAGATTAAAATTTGCATGGACTAACTTATTCTTCTGTAGGTTTATCCGCTCAATCTTAGGGTCAATAATTCTGCCGGAATTGGCATCGATCCAGTGATCTTCCCATGTGAGAAGATCCTGGTTGGTAAGTTTTAATTCTGCCGGATTACCCACGTACCTATCATCAATATTTACCTCGAGTAGGAATGAATCTACCATTTGTTTGTACAATTTGGCAGAGTTATTTACATACGTACCGGATGAACCTGGGAGGTCTAAGTAGTTAAAATTTTCTGGAAGTTTTAACCCAAAGGATAATGTTTTTACATCCTTGGATGCTACTTTAAAAAACGAATGGAGTTTTTTCATTTTAATCTCCCTCCAGCGAGGGTCTTAGGACAGAAGTCTAAAGAATACTTTCCTTCAAATGGTACTGCAAATTTCTTACATTTAATAATATTCATACAGATTTGATATTCAAATGGAGAGTCGAACATTGCGCAGTTGAACTCTGTATTTTTTTCTAACTTAGCCTTTATACCCTCAATAATTCCAAATTCTGTATTGTTGTATTCTGCGATCTCGCCACCACCTGAAGAGAATACCAATGGACTGGAGTATACTTGGGATGTAATTGGCTCGCCTTTGTTGCCAAATCCATTAAGACTCTGACCTAAAAGGGATACGTAAGCCGGTGGGGTATTGTACTGAGATGTTGAAACAAAAGCATTAGAAGGTTTGAACTCAGCAAATGAGCCAAGTGGTCTATCTATTGAGATTGCGGATGAGGGTACCCCAGGAATCGTCTTATACTCTTCTGGATAGATAGATTTATTTAACTCATTAACGCATCTCTCCGCCACGTCGGCATAAAGTTCTTGGCAGTTATCCCCACCGAATCTCTGACAAGAGGCCACTGGATCAAACTGAGTTAATAACTGAGACGGGATAGGAAAATTGAGAGCTGATTGTTCTTTGTATGTAACTCCAAGAACATTAGACTTTAATTGGCCAGTTACGCCCTCCTCATCTAAATAAATTCCAGGTACTTGGTACTCTAGAGGTTGGATTACAATTTCAGCAGGTGGGGCTTCATATTGAGTTGCTGGTTGCCAAGATATATCTCTGCGTGTTGTCTCGGATAGAGATAACGGCTCGTCAGTTTGGTCGATTAGATTAATGAGTTTATTACCCTCGGCAAACTTAATAAAGTTATTGATGAGCCCTGAGGCAGTTTCTTTGGGGAGGGACTGAACAATAGATGTAACCCCTCCCCCTTGAGTAAAGAGAATTCTGTACTGTTCTGGGGTTATTGAGTTAATAACCGGGATCCTATTTGGTAATCTAGAATTACCTACTCCAGGAGACTCAAGGATCGGAGCGTTGCCAGCAAAAGTTCTGATTGATGGGGTGTTTTCCTCCTCGGTAGAAGAAAGTAATCTGGATACAGTCTCGCTCAATGACTCATAAGTTTTATTCTGAGCGTTTAGGAGAGTTTGTAGTCTTTCGCTATTTTCAGAGGTATGGGTATAATCTAGATTTGATTCAAAGATAATATTAATGATATTGATTGCCTCGACAGTATTCTCTAATGCTTCTAATAATGGAAGGATACCCAGAGATGACGCGCGTTGCTCTAGTTTGAAGTTATTTAGCTGAGATGAGTTTTTGTAATACCCAAGTTTTATCCCAAGGCCGGTAATGTTGGCATACTGAATAAACCTCGTAAAATTCCCCCCATTAAACCCATCCAACATCTGCCCCAATGGAGTTATAGGGGAGGTGGTGCCTAAAATCCCGATGAGTTCTTTTGCGGTTAGACCTACCGACTTATCATAAAGGTTTCTAATAAAACTAATAGAAGGAATATTGCCCAAATTATCACCAAGAAGTTCTGTCCACTGCTTAAGGGCGATGGGAACCGTCTTATTGGCCTGAGGGTATGTAAGATCGGGGGAAGCAAAGGGATCAGAATAGTTCCCTTGAATGACTTGGTCGATAATTGGTTGGAGAATCTCAACATTGTCTCTGGACTTGATGATATTCTCTTGGCCAGATTGGAAGAGATAAGTAATCGACTCAAGTAGGGTTAGGTTATTTTGTCCAAGTAGTTTGGTAAACTTAACTAACTGATTCGGATCGATTGCATAAGTAAGTCCGATTAACAAACCTACTAACTTAGGATACTGACTGATCTGGATATAGGTAGCCTTTGATTTATCCTTTTGAGCTATTGATAGGATATTTAATAGCCCATCAAGGTCTGATGTTGAGTAGAGGAATGAAAGGTAGGCATTAATACCCTCATCTCCCCCGATCTCATAAATTAATTGCGATAACTCAAAACCCTTTAGAAACGATTTGAGGTCATTTGAGTCAGAAATTGGAGCAAAGGATGCCACCAACTCGGTAAAATTACTCGCCTGCAGGAGGTTATTGATCTCAGCGTCTTTGAACCCAAGAGATCTCAAGAAACTAATAATCGCGGTATTTTGAGACTGGAAGGATTTTGTCGAGATGTTTGGTAGGTAAGAGAATGAGGAGATACTGAGTTTGTTTATTGTGTCAATGATATTTTTTATCTGCTCATTGATCGCTGAGGAGACTTCTAGTATGAATTCTAATGACTTGCCTGGTAATTGTGTGAAGATAAATGTTCTTGATAGGCGAGAGTATGCCTCGAGTAAGAACTTGATACTACCAGATAGGCCAGGTCCGACTCCAGCGGGTAGGTCATTGATATAAGAACTCGGAGGGAATATTCTTTGAAGTTCTTTTAATTGTGGTTCAAGAGATCCCAACCCTTCATAACCAGCCAACCTCCCTCTATCATCCAAAGAATCCAGAGTTGCTTTTGTTAAATCACCTAGATACAGACACCTATTATAAAGAGTTTCTAGGCTGGAGAGAAGTAAATCGATTTGTGGAGCTAGGGTATAGGTATCCTTTTTAACTTTAGGTACATATCTATCCGCCACTCCATCCTTATACTGGATGTAAATCGGGTTATAGGTTATTGTTTGTTTTGAGATATCTATAGCGTCAGTCATCTGCTGTCTATGAGCAAAGGACCTTAGTTTAATAAATCCCTTTAAGAAATTCAGACCGGGAATTCTATTAGTAGTAGTTTTTGATACAAAAAGTATATCAAATCTTCCAAAAGAGGTTTGATTATTGATAATTTCAAATGCCCCACCTTCATTACGACCATAGGCGCATGCGAAAAGGTACTCAGAGTATTTGGTAATATACTCCACCCCACCTACAATAGACCCCTCATAAGCCCCAAAATAATCCGCCAAAGACTTCAACCTTTTGATCGCACTGAACAATGCTTTACCTTCTCCACCGAAGGTTGTGGAAAGGAGACCTTCATTTACCACAGTCGCTGGAGCATAATCCTCTATCTTAGAGTCGGAGGAGATCGAGTTGATATCAAAGCCATTCTCCAAAAACCCAACGTAGTACTGCTCGATGTTTTTATCGAAGACCGCTTTAAATCTTGCCAGCGAATTAAGTCTTTTTGAGGTATACTTAGTCCACTGAGTCGGTTCAAAAAATTCCCGTGATGGGGAAGAGATATTTGAATTGAGTTTATATAACTCTCCCTCGTAGATGATTAAATCATCGTAATTTATTGCAAGACGGTAGGATGGTTTGCCAATCTGCCCGGCCACCCTATTATAGCTCAGTGGAGAGTATGAGGTATCATCAGATAACTCGCGGAAAGTTTCCCAGTATCTCTCTTTAGGGAGAAGGGTATATAACCTACGAGAATTTTCGTCAATCTGCAATGGCGAGAAGTGAAACTGATCTTCGGAATATTGATACTCTTCTGGGGTTTGAAGAATGTCAAAAACTGAAGATGCCGAGAAAAAATTAATATCAGCAACCCCGGTTTTGATAAGGTTCCCGTATTCCTTAATAGTTCTTAGGAATTCTGTATAACCACCGGGCAACTCATTGGCATATGACTCGATAACATTGATAATTGAGTCAAATAATTCTGAGGGATATGGCTGACCAATACCTACCGCAAACAGTCCCTCAAGAATAATGGTTTTTAGAGGATCGATTGATACTGGATCGCCATTCTGTATCCGTTCAATAATAATTGGGAATAACTTATTGACTACATTCTCGAGTTCTTTTCTCTGCTTGTCCGTATTAAACGATCCAAATTGTCTCTCATAGGCAGAAAAACCTTGAGAGATGATTACAGAAATTCTAGGACTCAGTATTTCTATCAGAGCTGAACTCATCTGCCACTTCGCTTTTTTAAACTTTAAACTTTAAGTTTAAAGCTATGGGACTTAAGATCGATCAATGCAATCAAAAATCTCCGTACTCCTCCTCAAGGGGAAAAATGTCGATGAGATGTCGGACATGAATAAGATGGCGGTACACCTTGAGCAGGTGCTGACAGAAAAGGATGGAGTTGAGTTGAAGACAAGGCAGGGGTTAACCGATCCTGCCATTAAATCCGCTGATTTTATCGTGTTCTGTGGATATGATTGTGGGACTCTCGGGGAGATTTTTAAGACTTTGGGGGTCGTAGAAGGCCTAGAAGGTAATGATGGCCCGATTATTTTTATGTATGAGGAGCCTGGTAATTCTGTCTATGAGTACATAGATCGTATCTTGACTGCTGGCATGGATCTAGGACGAGTAGATCCTAAGTTGTTTAACAAAGTGATTGATACCAATACCTACCGTGATATAATAGGGTATATCGACGTCGCTTTACGGAAACTTGGAACTTCAACAACTAGTTAGTATTGCCTCAGAATTGAAAAATGAATCAGCCTATGAGGTTATTCTGGATAGGCTAATTGAGTATGACCGTTGGAAGACAGAAGCGACATTTGCTCATGAGCTGAAGATTGAGGAATTGAGGCTCAGCGCATCATCCTCCCGTCGATCCTCTCCGGTAAAATCCGACTCAGAATTTTCAAAAGAAGATAAAAAATTCAATGAACTAAGTTCTTATGGGGCTTGTACTGATAAGCACCTCGGGATGATTTCAAAGACTCGGGTTTGGGAGGGAGCTAATGAGCGGGCGACAAAACTTTTTGAAAACTGGTATTTTCATGTAAATGAGAATAATGTTCTTCCGCTAAAAGATCTAAAAGAGGGGCGGATTAAAACTCTTCTGATCATATTCCTTTGGGTTTCAGGCTGTTCACACCGAGCAGCAAAATGGCCAGAGGCTTCTGATATGAGTTATATTCCTTCTTTGAAAAAAGAAGTAGGAGAAAAACTTTCTAAGTTTAGTAAGCATAGTATAGTTGCCGCGTATGAATCTCTAAAAGTCTTCTGGAAAGAGATCAATGACTATGAGCAATGCCCATTCAACATAACACTTATCGGAGAGATCTTGGATGAAGCGTACATGTATGTCTCTGAAAAAATTGTCGAAGAGAGCAAATATGATATTAAGAACTCGCCATTATTCTCAGAATTTGAGAAAACTTTCCCCTATGTCTCTTTGGAGATCTTGGAAAAATACTATACGAAGAATCGCAAGAACTTTGTAGCTGCAGGGGTGGGGGCCTTGCGAAAAGTATTTACCACAACCCTCCCTGAAGAGCTAGAGCATCGCTACTCAGCCGCTGAGTGGCCGAAGAAATGGCATCTTCATATCGCCTCTTTTGAGGAGAAGTGGCAGCAACAACTCTATGACATTTTAAACTCTACTCGTGAGGACCAAGAAAAATGGAAAAAGGCATAAATGTACTTACCGCCGGGCAAAATGTAATTGTCGACGGAGCAGAAGAGGCCATTGAACGATACGAGAACGGAGAAATCACAGCTGAAGAACTCCGTGACATCATCCTCGACCTTGATGTAGTCTATATCGATCAGTCTAAGTTTAAAGATAAAAAAGATGATAAACCTTCAGAGTAGGTAAAAGAATGGCCGACGACCGCCCTTCAATAACAAAACCCAAAACGGGATATTATGACAGATACTTCTCGTTAGGAGTAGGTCAGGGCGGTCTTGCGGGGTATAAGGCCGATCCTTATGCTTTTGCGGGAAATGGGTACATCACAGGTGGCACGATCCTTCCTCGTCGTGATGATATCCTTATTGAGGAAGGTGGTGGCGGACCTCGAGCAATCGAGAAGTACATGCGGCTGTTTAATGACAGCCAAATTATATCTGCATGGGAGAAATTAACAGGAGAGATTATCCAACGTAAATGGGAGGTAGATCCAGCAAGTCCGTCCGATCGTGACGAGGAGGTGGCAGAGTTTGTCCGTCAAGTACTCTACCGTATGGGCACGAATACCCGCCAGGCATATGGTAAAGAGATGTTGGTGAGTTCTAACTCCGCATTTGATACATTTATCAGAGGGTTATGTGAATCTCTTATCCTTGGAATTAGCATCGGTGAGATATGCTGGATGAGACAGGGAAATTACATTGTCCCATCCGAAATTAAAATCCGCGATCCGAGAAGGTTTCTTTTTGTCCTTAATGAGGACGGTACAATCTCCCCACGCCTACTCACTGTGGAGAGCTCGGTAGAAGGTATTGCCCTTCCCCTCCGTTCTATGATCATCCATAGACACTGGTGCTATAGCAACTTCATGGATCCGTATGGCACTGGCCTCGGCCGCCAGCTCTATAGCCTCGTGGAATTCAGACGGACTCTGATGTCTTTCTGGCTGCAGTATGCGGATAAGCATACCACTCCCACTGCGGTCGGTAAGTTCTCACTTGGCACGCCCGAAGATGAGGTAAACGCCCTTTTCACCGCTCTCCAACGCCTTGGTCAAGAGACAGCTATTGTTGTCCCTGATGAGATGGATATTAGCTGGCTTGAGAGTCAAGGTCGCTCGGAAGTGTATGAAAAACTCATAGAGTATGTTGATCAGCAGATCAGTTTTGTAATCAACGGAGAGAATACAGTCGGTCAAGAGACCGGGAATGTCGGATCGTATGCTAGAGATCAGATTTCTGATTCTGTGCGGATGAGAAAAGCAAAAGCTTTCTCAGAGGAGTTGGATGAGACTCTTAACGCCACTCTTATCCGCTGGATTGTTGAGCTTAATTACCCCGGTGCTCCGATTCCTCGTCTCCGTAGGAACTTCGACGATCTAGAGCAGAGAGAAGATCCTGTTAAGATTGTACAGATGCTCACCCAACTTCAGGCCATTGGCTACGAAGTCAAGGAC
>Ga0196901_1000307_pt1 | contig 26443 bp, 37 predicted proteins | sample CB_VirMetaG_FD_169099 | JGI IMG/M metagenome (GOLD analysis project Ga0196901, IMG submission 169099) | Freshwater to marine saline gradient viral communities from Chesapeake Bay - CB_1504_1 Viral MetaG (v3) (version 3) | ecosystem: Environmental > Aquatic > Marine > Coastal | place: USA... | reverse complement strand
TACTAAGTATCGTTGGGGAGAATATAAAGATGATGAATAATGAGATGCAAGGCTTGTGATATTATCTTGGAGGAGTATGAGTTAAATAGAAAGTGCAATATAACTAATACTTTTTTGGATCTGTGTTCATTGTGTGCCACTATTTCAGATCAAGTATTAGAAGATACTTATACTGAAGATAATGGTAACATATTTGTTACTTATAATGATGAGGATGAATAAATGGTAGTTGAAGGTGTAGTTGCTTTTTCTAATCTATCTCAACATGAGGTATTTAATGGTAAAAGCATAGGTAAATATTCTCTTGTCCTAGTTTTGGATGATGCCACTAAAGCTGAATTAGAATCAAAAGGTGTAAGAATTAAAGATTACCAAGGCAAGCATCAACGTAAGTTTACAACTCAATACCCATTTAAACTTAATGGTACTCTTGTTGAAAAAGCGGATCAGGAAATCCGTTGGGGTACTAAAGTAAAATTGAATGTTGCGCTTAAAAACCCATCACCTGTCTGGGGAACGGCTTCATACTTCAATGAAGTGACTGTTTTGGAAGATCCTGCTCCCCGAGAGGAGACGGAAGGCGAGTTCTAACCAGAGGCTCTAGGAGGCTCTGAGAGAGGGGTACCCGGTAGGTAGGTGCTACCCTACCCCTCAGAACGTCTCCTAGGGCTTCCTATGCGGTCCTAGAGGGTGTTACGATGGACAGTGAGACTACACTCTACGGTGTGCTCAGAGACAATGTAATTTTCTGGTCATCTAGGAAGATGAATGCAGAATACTTTCATTGTTCTAATTTTGATTATAAGAAACCAGGTAGGTTTATTAAATTTAATAACCTAGATAGTAAATCTAAATATGTATTAATAAACATAGATGAGATTTAAGTATGTTCTTAAGACACTCTAGTTGTCCTAAGTGTGGATCTAAAGATAACTTAGCTATTTATGATGATGGGGGTGCTTATTGTTTTTCAACTAATTGTAACTATTATGTAAGAAGCAAGTCAGATAATGGTTATAACATAGGTACTACTATGCAAGTAGAATTGGTTGGTGTTATTGATTCCATCAAGGATCGTAGAATATCCAAAGCCACCTGTGAAAGGTTTAATGTTCATGTTGAATATGATTCATTTGGAAATATTGCAAAGCACCACTATCCTTACTATAGAGTTGATACTGGCGATATTGCTGCTATCAAAACAAGGGTAGTGCAATCAAAACAATTCTCATGCAAAGGTATATCTCAAGGTTTAGGTCTCTTTGGTCAACAGATATGTAGAGGCTCTGGAAAATTTATTACAATCACTGAAGGTGAGTGTGATGCTTTGGCTGTGTCTGAGATGTTTAATAACAAATGGGATGTGGTTAGTATTCGTACAGGTAGCCAAGGTGCCCGTAAAGACATCCAAGATAACCTAGAGTTTCTTGAGGGTTATGATTCTGTTGTTGTGTGCTTTGATAATGACAATGCTGGTAAGGCAGCTATTGAATCAATCAAGGATCTCTTTAGTCCACATAAGCTAAAGATCATGAAACTCCCAGACGGGTCTAAGGATGCCTGTGACCTGCTCAAGGACGGTAATGTTACTGAGTTTATGAAGTGCTGGTGGGATTCAAAGGCACACAAACCAGATGGTATTGTAACCTTTGAGGAGATTATTAAAGAGGTAGAGAATGAAGAAGAAGATAATAGTATTCTTTATCCTTGGAGTGGTCTAAATCATCTCACCTATGGGTTCCGCCTTAGTGAACTAGTGACTGTCACTTCAGGTTCTGGTATGGGTAAATCTCAGATCTTGAGAGAGATGGAGTATTATCTTTACACCAACACTCAGGACAATATTGCTGTGATTGCTCTTGAGGAAGTACCAAAGAGGACTGGTCTAGGTATTGCTTCGATCATGGCAAACCAACCCCTACATCTTCCAGGGGTAACCAAAGATGATCGTTTAGCTTGGCTAAGAAAGATCAACCCAGAAAGGTTCTACTTTTGGAAGCACTTTGGTAGTGCTGATGATGATAGTGTGTTTAGCCGTATTCGATACATGGCTAAAGCATACGATTGTAAATGGTTCATTCTCGACCATATCAGCATCATCGTGTCGTCACAAGAGGGTTTTGGCGACGAGAGAAGAGCTATTGATGCTATCATGACCAAGCTCAGAACACTGGTTCAGGAGCTAAACATTGGTATGTTCCTAGTATCTCACCTTAGACGCCCTCAAGGCTCCAAGGGTCACGAGGAGGGTGCTCAGGTGTCCCTGAGTGAACTAAGGGGGTCTGCTGCCATTGCACAGCTATCGGACTGTGTAATTGGCTTGGAACGTAACCAGCAGGCAGAAGACTTCAAGGAAGCAAACACGACTGTGGTGCGTGTCCTAAAGAATCGCTTTGCTGGTCTCACGGGTGTAGCCTGTAAACTGTTCTATGATCGAGACACAGGTAGACTGGTGGAGATCACTGAGGACAGTGCTGAACAGAACTATGAGGTTCCATTCTGACATGGCTAAGAGAGTAGGTCAGTACAGGATAACAAGACCAGAAGTTGACGTTGATCTTGTTGTTGACACAATAATGTTTCTTATAGAGAAAGGTAAAACAAACTTGCTAAAGATGCTGATATAGATTGGCATCGTTATTGGAACATATAATGATTGCCTTACACCTGGTGTTCTCACAATCTCTGATGGATCTGTAAACCAAACAGCAGAGTTTGCTATGTCCACATATGTCCCAGGCTGACAATTCTGGCTTGACTTCTCAAGGTTGTTGGGATAAACTTGATGAATGGGATCGAGAAGCAGTTTTGAAATTTGGCGAGTTGATTGTGCTGGAGTGTGCTGGTATTTTTGAAGGTTTGTATACAGATCAGCGAAGACCAGAGCGGATAGATACTAGAATTAAACAACATTTCGGAGTTAAATGATGAAATTGAGTGAGTTGTGTCATATTGTGAATCGTTATAGTCGTGATGGTTACCGTGAGGATCCAGAGGTGATGATTTTGATTAAACTACCATATGCTACTGTTGGTTCCCGTCCCATGGTGCATGTAAAAAGTATAACTATGGGATTTGATTGGGAAAATGGTAAATTTATTATCGCACCTGATGAAGATTTAACGCCAAGCGACCGTGACTTTGCTACACAAATGAAAAAAATGCAAGAACGTGCAGGTTTCGCAGATTATGAGAATCGTAATCTCAAAGCAGAGATTCGTAGATTGAAAAAACAACTTGGAACGCCATGATGAACGAACAAATTCGCAAATATTTACCCCTACTCCAATGGACAAGTATGTTTTAGCCACAGGGGAACATTCTGGTTTGTTTCACCTTACAATATGATGTACTCACCAAGGCACAAAGCTAATGGAAGATGGTACAAGGCAGAAGATCTTGAGGGTATCTGGGAGGGAATAAACAGTTGGTTAGACTACAAGGAAAGTAAAAAGAAAGAAAAAGAGGCTCTAAAGAATGCTGTTGTACACGGACATAGAAGCGAACAGTCTGACCCCGGACAAGATATGGGTGGTCTGTGTCAACAATCAGACATTCACGAGGCGTGATGACTTTGTAACCTTCTTCAACCAACACAAGGAATCTACATGGGTGTTCCACAATGGCATAGGCTTCGATGTGCCCGTGCTGGAACGTCTGTGGGGTGTTTCCTTTGATAGAGCTAGGGTAGTAGATACCCTGGTCCTTGGAAGGCTTGCAAACCCCAGCAGGGAGCTAGGACACAGCCTAGCCTCCTATGGTGAGGCTCTAGGGTTCCCCAAGGGTGACCATAGTGATTGGTCACAATGTACACCTGAGATGATCGAGTATTGTCTGAGGGACGTACAGGTGACCAAGAGGCTGCATGAGTGCCTGCTCAAGGAACTACAAGGGTTCTCTGAACAGTCCATTCAGCTAGAGCACCAAGTAGCATGGATCATCACAGAGCAAACCCGCAATGGGTGGCTCTTGGACCAGAAGAAGTGCTACACCTTCCTTGGTGAACTAAAGCAGAAACTGATGGAGCTGGAGGATACTGTTCTCTCAGTATTCAAACCTCTACCTGTCTTTGAAAAAGAAGTAACACCAAAGTACAAACTCAATGGGGAGTTATCCTCAGTGGGTCTTAAGTTCTTTGGTGAAGACCAATGGAAACAGGTGGCAGGACCATTCAGCAGGATAAGCTGGTCACCATTCAATCTAGGCTCGCGGCAGCAGATTGGAAGATACCTTCAATGGTTTGGATGGAAGCCCAAGGAGTTCACTGAGACAGGGCAACCCAAGGTGGATGAGACTGTCCTAGAAGGTGTCTCTATTCCCCAAGCTCAACTCATAGCAGAGTACCTGATGGTACAGAAAAGAATTGCTATGGTGGAGTCTTGGGTGGAGCTGGCTGACAAGGACAGTAGAGTCCACGGGGAAGTCAGGACCAATGGTGCAGTTACAGGAAGGATGACACACAGCAACCCCAACATGGCGCAGGTGACAGCCAATGGGAAGCCCTATGGGACTGACTGTAGAGCCTGCTGGGTGGTACCAAAGGGGTACAAGCTGGTGGGTGTAGACGCCAGTGGGCTTGAGCTGAGAATGCTTGCACACTACATGAATGATCCTGAGTACACCAAGGAGATCCTGACGGGTGATGTACACACAAAGAACCAACTAGCAGCAGGACTGGAGACCAGGAACCAAGCAAAAACCTTTATCTACGCTTTCCTGTACGGGGCAGGAGACGCCAAAATAGGGTCCATTGTGGGTAAAGATTCCCGAGAGGGAAAGAGGCTGAAGGAGAAATTTCTAAGTAACGTGCCTGCTTTGGCAGCCCTTAAGGAACAAGTGTCCATTAAAAGCCACAGAGGTTTTTTATTTGGTGTTGATGGGAGGAAGGTTTATATCCGATCAGAACATGCTGCACTAAATACACTACTCCAAAGTGCAGGCGCAATTGTTATGAAAAAAGCACTGTGTATTCTCCATGAGTATGCTAATATGTGGGGTCTTGACTTTAAGTTTGTAGGTAACATCCATGATGAAATACAAAGTGAAGTCAAGGAAGAGCAAGCCAGATCCTTTGGGATCTTGGCAGTACAATCCATCCAAGCAGCAGGGCTTCACTTCAAGCTCAACTGTCCTTTGGCTGGTGAGTACCACATTGGAAACAATTGGAGCGAAACACATTGAACAAAAACACAAGCAGAATAGGTGATCTAGCTGAGTTTTACGCAGTAACCTGGCTTTGGGACAATGGCTTTGAGGTTTATAAAAACTCTGGATCAACAGGTCCAGTGGACATTGTGGCAATCAAGAATGGCAAGGTTTGGCTATTTGACATCAAGAGCAAGAAGAGTGAATTGAAATGGGGTTTCAAGAGAACCTTTGCTCAGGAGATGCTTGGAGTTCAGATACTAGTATTTAACCCTAGAACACGAAAGATGCGCTTTGTCAAGCATCGTAGCAACGTAGGGGCAATTCTATGATTCATACATTAGTAGATGATATTTACTCTGTTGTTCTCTCCAAGAGGGCACCAGAGGGGGTTGATGTTGAGAAAGAGATTGATGCCTTTGGTGAGGCAGTCAAGGATCTCATGCGTAAGGAGTTCCTTAGCAAGAGTTTTGATTCACGCAAGCTGAGGCTCTCAAATATCGGAAGGGACGACCGTTATTTATGGAATCACTATCACAGTAAAGCACGACAGAAGTACCGCCCAGAGAACCTCATCAAGTTCCTCTATGGTCACATCATCGAGGAGATGCTGCTGTTCTTGGTTAAGATGTCAGGACATAAGGTGACACATGAGCAGCACCCCTGTGAGGTAGCCGAAGTCAAAGGGTCTATGGACTGTAAGATTGATGGGATTGTGACTGACATCAAGTCCACTAGTACCTATGGCTTTAAGAAGTTCAAGGATGGATCTCTGGCTTATGATGATCCATTTGCCTATGTGGGACAGATCAAGGCTTATGCTCACTCTGAGGGTGAGACAAAGTACGGCTGGCTTGCAATGGACAAGCAGAATGGACACCTGACTTATCTCATGTACGATGAAGAGGACACCCAGGCTCCAGTACACGAGAAGATTAGCTACTCCATCGAGGATCGAGTGAAGCATGTGTGGCAGGTGGTGAACAAGAATGAATCACCTGAGAAGCCCTGTGCAGAGCCTGTGCCAGACGGCAAGAGTGGCAACATGGTACTGACGGCTACCTGCTCCTACTGTCACTTTAAGAAGGTCTGCTGGCAGGGTCTACGAGGGTTTGTGTACTCCACAGGTCCAAAGTTCTTCACCAAGGTAGTTAATGAACCCAAGGTTCCAGAGATTCCCTATGCCGAGATCCAGTAGCGGGTACAGGAGTGGTCTTGAGAGGGACTTTGCACAAGGGGTGACTGGATGGGAATTCAAGTTTGAACCATTCATGTTGCCCTATGTGGTTCATAGGGAATACAAACCTGACTTTGTACACTCGGACAGTGGGATCATTGTGGAGTGTAAGGGGTTCTTTAGGACTGGTGACACTCAAAAGTACAAAGCCATTAGGGACAGTATCAATAAGTACAATGAATTGATATTTATTCTCTCTGATCCAAGGAAGAAAGTACGTAAAGGTTCTGACATTACTATGGGTAAGTGGTGTGAGAAGGAAGGGTTTAGATACTTTACACTATCACAACTAGATGAGTTCCTTGCTTATGTTGACAATGCTTCAAAGAAGAAGAGAAAGAAGTCGGCAAGACTGTGATTGGGAGACATTCTTTATGAAAAACAGTATTGATAATGCTACACCTGCTGAATGGGATGCAGTTGCAAAGCCAAAGCACTATAACCAAGGATCAATTGAAGCCATTGAGTACATCAGGCAGCAATTGGGTGCAAATATATGCAGTTATTATGAGGGTTCTGTGTTAAAATATATACACAGATACAAGTACAAGAATGGTCTAGAGGATCTTAAGAAGGCTAAATGGTACTTGGAAAAACTCATTGAGGAGTACATAGTGCATGGAAAATAAAGAGGAAAAGTACATTGACTTTAATCTGTATCAACGTCTTGCTTCTCGTACTGCGCTTTATGAAGACAGAATGTATCCCGTTTGTTCTCTCATGGTGGAAGCAGCGGAGCTAGCTGACCTGTTCATCAAGCCCATTCTGAGGGGTGATGCCGTCAGTGTAGACCGTGCAAAGGTCATTAGTGAAGCAGGTGATGTCCTTTGGAACCTTGCCATGATCTTGGATGATATGCAAATTGACTTTGAGAAAGTAGCTAAAGCTAATGTAGAGAAACTTAAGAAGCGCCTGGAAGATGGAACTATTCAAGGTAGAGGTGATCGCTAATGCACGTCATTCAAGGTGGCTTTGGTAAGAAGGACAAAGAGGAAGAAGTTGAAAAGACCGTTCAGGAGATCTTTGATAAAATCTCAATCAAAGATAAAGTCCCTGACTCTTTTTTAGCCTTCATTGAATATCAAGGGGAACTACACACTGTCTGTTACCCCGTACTTAGCCCAATAGAAGTCCTTGGTGCCCTTGAGGCACATAAGTTCAACATTCAATTTGCAATGGCTATGGGGACACAGGAAGAGGAGGACCTTTGATGGATCTATACCAACAGTACATTCATAAATCTAGGTACGCCAGATATCTACCTAATGAGAACCGAAGGGAACACTGGGGAGAAACTGTCTCTCGGTACACCCACTATTGGGTTGAGAAAGGCTTGATTGATGAAGAAACAGAAACCTTGCTTTGGACTTCCATCTATGATATGCAAGTCATGCCCTCCATGCGGGCACTGATGACAGCAGGGGAAGCACTGGATCGAGACAACGTAGCAGGGTTCAATTGTAGTTACATTGCCGTAGACAGCCCCAGAGCCTTTGATGAGATGATGTACATTCTCATGTGTGGAACTGGTGTGGGGTTTAGTGTTGAAAGACAATACATTGCTAAGTTGCCTGAAGTAGCAGAAGACTTCTATGACACAGACACCATCATTCACGTATCGGATTCAAAGATTGGTTGGGCAAAAGCCTTCCGAGAACTTGTATCGTTGCTCTATTCAGGTCAAGTACCCAAGTGGGACATTAGTCGAGTGCGTCCTGCTGGGGCCCCTCTTAGAACTTTCGGAGGTAGGGCTTCCGGTCCAGAACCTCTTGTCAACCTATTCAGGTTCTCAGTTGACCTCTTTAAGGGAGGGGCTGGAAGAAAACTTACAAGCCTTGAATGCCATGACCTCTGCTGCAAGATTGCCCAAATTGTTGTCGTTGGTGGAGTCCGTAGGTCAGCCCTGATTAGCCTGAGTAACCTGAGTGATGATCGCCTACGGCGTGCAAAGCATGGTCAGTGGTGGGTAGACCAGCCCCAGCGTGGTTTGTCAAACAACAGTGCTTGCTACACAGAGAAGCCTGAGTTCGATCAATTCCTGTCTGAGTGGTCTGCACTGTATGAATCCCGTAGTGGTGAACGAGGGATCTTCTCAAGGGTAGCCTCTCAGAAGCAGGCAGCCAGGAATGGTCGTAGGGAAACTAACTTTGAGTTTGGTACTAATCCTTGCTCTGAGATCATTCTACGTCCTAACCAGTTCTGTAACCTGAGTGAGGTTGTGGTTAGACCTAATGACACCTTGGAGGATCTAAAGAGCAAGGTGCGTGTAGCTACAATCCTTGGAACCCTTCAGTCCACCTTGACTGACTTCCGTTACCTACGGAATGTCTGGGCTGCTAACACCAAGGAAGAGTGTTTGCTTGGAGTGTCCTTGACTGGTATCATGGATCACTGGTTGTTGGGTAATCCCAATTCTAAGGATCTTGGAAAATGGCTTACTGCCATGAAGGAGATTGCAATTGAAACTAATAAAGAATGGGCTGCCAAGCTGGGAGTCAATCAAAGCACAGCTATTACTTGCGTTAAGCCTTCCGGTACAGTATCCCAGTTGGTTAATTCCTCCAGTGGTATTCATGGTCGTTATAGTCCTTATTACATACGTCGGGTAAGAGCAGACTCCAGAGACCCCCTGTGTGCCACTCTGGAAGCCGCTGGGGTGCCTGTGGAGACTGATGTGACCTCACCCACTACCAAGGTATTCACCTTCTACCAAAAGGCTCCAGAGGGCTCTGTAATGGCTTCTAAGCAGTCCGCTATGGATCAGTTGAAGCTGAACAGTCTGTACCAGAACTATTGGTGTGAACACAAGGTGTCACAGACGGTGTACTACAAGGACAGTGAGTTCCTGGAGGTAGGACAATGGATCTACAACAACTTTGATGAAGTATCAGGAATTAGCTTCCTGCCCTTCTCAGAGCACACCTACCAACAGGCTCCCTATGAGGAGATCACTGAGGAGGTTTACTTGGTTGGTGTAGAGACAATGCCCAAAGAGATTGATTGGAACATCCAAGAGATGTCCGACAATACCGAAGGGGCGCAAACTCTAGCCTGTGTGGGTAATGCCTGTGAGATAGAGTTTATCAAAGATCCACTGTAAAAGTGACATAAGGGGGGTCTGTAGGGTAGTAGCGACCCCCCTGGCATAGTGCCTTGGAAGCCGCATTTTTACTGGGGTGTTTTGGGCTAAAATAGACAAAGGGGGCTTTAGTGCCCCCCTTGTTTTTGTGTTACATTCTTTCGTCAGTTATCAATAAGTGCCGACTATTTGTAACCTTTCACCTTCTCCTGAGTAGCCTTCTTAAAGCACTTCCCTGCCTTCTTACACTTAGCTGGACTAGGGCACCCTTTGCACACTTTGAACATTACTTTTTGCTCCTCTTCTTTCTTGTCTTAGCTGCCTTCTCAAAGGCTTCTTCCGTGGGTGCTCCTTTGGAACCCTTCTTCCTCATTCGCTCACCACTACCTGCTTCAATCCTAGCACGTTTCTTATGAATGTTCTCGTAAAGACCTGGCATTACCATTTCACCTTATCAGCCCAATAGGCTGCTGAACTTTTACCCTTTGCAATGTTCTTTCCGTGTCGTGCCTTAAAGCTCTTTCTCTTTTGTGTCATCTCCTTAGACTCACCCTTCTTAGGTTTGCCTGCTGTCTTTGCTCCTTGCTCACCAAATCGAATGACCTTCTCCTTACCACCCTCACATGCTTTGACAACATGAGACTTCTTAGGGTGACCTGGGGTTCTCTTTGGTTGGTTACATTTGAGGTCTGACTTTTTGATCATTGCTGTTCTTTCTGTTGTTCTGGGAACAAAGGTTCTTCCCCGAGGCTTGTATAAAGACCATTGACACTTTCAATCAAAGAAGCACTCGCTGCAAATGATTTTTTCTTGTCCAATGCCTCTACAAGTTTAACAAAGGTTCTTCTTGTTTCTGGCTTTCTAAGTATTTTGTATGCAGCACCCAAGGCTAGAGTACCCGCAGCAAGACCTGCGCCACCAAGAGCAGCCTCTAACCCACTCAAAGACGTTAACCCCTTTGTAATGGCAATAATACCTGTTGCTCCTATACCCAAAGTAGCAGCATTTGAAGCAACTGTTGATGGCTGGCTCAACCCAAGTTTATTAAACGTTCTTTCAATTGCTTTTGATGCTTCAACAGTAGCTTTTGTCTGTACGTTTTGATTAGCCCTGATCATACTAGATAAGTCATAAAGTTCTTCCTTTACTTTTGCATCAGGGACTGCCGCATCAATAACATCATTGGTTGCCCTTCTAAACAAACCTACAACAAGCTCCGCTTGATTTGAATTACCTCCAGTTCTAGAGAAGTCTACTGAGGGTAGCTCTTCTTGCCACCAATTATCAAACTCCCGTCTAACCTTAAGAAGGTCTGAAGGTTTAATCTCTCCATTGGAGTCCTTATACTTATCAAGGATGGCCGTATAATTATTCTTTATCTTGTTAACCAAACTGGTTGCATTTCTTAATGTCGGTTTTTCTGTATACAAGGTATTAAGGTCAGTTGCTATTTTTTTTGTGACATCTACAGGAGAAATATTTGCTGTAGTTGCAGCATCAATAGTCTTGGTTAACTCCTCTGATCTATTTCTAATAAAAGTATCAGCAGTGTTGTAATTGGTGACAAATGTTTTGTCTCTGTCATAGACCTCACCAAGAAGCTCTGCTGCACGCTCTTCCTGTCTGTTTAGCTCTATGGAAAGATTACCAAGAAAACCACCTTCCCTTGTGTCCCTTAGCCTTTCTTCAGCAATAGTTGTGTTTATATCCCTATTAGGTCTAATGATCTCTTTTGCTAAGTTTATATTTTTCTCTATAGCACTGTTTTCAATTGCTCTTGTAACAGGATTTTTAGAAATAGCGGAAACACCTGTGCTTGGGATAGCAGTAGCAATATTGGTTGTTGCTTCCAAGTTAGCTGCCAGAGTTGGGTTAGCTTCAGCCCACTTTTGATATCCTTCAACACCTCCTTGGAGAGCCTGAAGAAGACTGCCCCCAACTTCTGTGTTTGCAAGAGCACCGAGACCTGAAGTCACAGCTTCCTTGATTGGCTCAGGGATCATGGCAGATCCTGCGGCACCAATCAAATCGGATAAAGTACCTAAACCAGTCTTACCACCTGTTTGAAGTAAGAATGAAAGGATATCCTGACCAGGACCAGGAGCGCCCTCAAGTCCTGGCACAACTACAGTAGGAAACTGTTGCTCTTTCCCTTTGCCACCAAGTTCTCTTTGAGCAATCTCTTGGAACTCCTGACCTCTCCTTTGAAGAATCTCAGAAACAGCTCCTTGAGGTTGAGGTTGTTCTGCTACTTGTTGAGTGGTGGGTTCATCCCAAATAACACCGCCTTTACTGCTTGATTTTTTATCTTCAGCGGGGCTAGGCGTATCCCAATTTACTCCCATTTTTAGAGCCTCTTAACGATTTGAAGGTTTGTCATTTGGTTCAATGGTGCCATCTGCATACCTACTTACACCAAAGATATCCTTGTACACACGCTGCCTTGGCCTTAGACCATCTTCATCGGCGGTTCCTTGCTTTACATAATTCCCAGGTTGATCATAGAAGGTAGGTACTGGTGGTTTTACTGTATATAAAGGAACAACATTTGGAGCAACCTTACCGATACGCGTATTTAGGTCATTGTTATGCGCCTCAATACGGGCAAATGCGATTTTTCTTTCAAGGTACAACAACTTCTTGAGTGCTTCTTTGTTCCACGTTATATCACCACCTGCCAGTTGCTTGGCAAATTCTCTATCAGCATCAGTGAGACTTTGAGCACTCCCAAGATCACCACTAGCTAGAATCTTTACAGCAGCTCTTGCTCGGTTATTCGAGAAAGTTCTCAAATCTGAAGCTGTTCTTATTCTTTCAGGATTATTGAAACCAAGAGCAATTAATGCTTCGTTACCAAGTAGTTTAATCTCTGCACTTGGACCAAAGGCGGAATCAGGTAAACCTTGAATAAGAGCTTCCCCTTCAAGGCTGCCAGTATATGCTCCAGATGCTGCTGTGGCTCCTTTCTTACTTTCATCTAGATCAGCAGCAATCTGAGGGCCAATCTGATCATTGATAGATTGGTTCATATTAAACGTTTGTTGCCTATCAGGCGCAATCGTCAATCCTGTTTGTTCAATCGGAATCCATTGATCGTTTTCGTCTCTTACCTGGCCTAATTTATTAGTAGCTAAACTTACTATTTGACCGTCTTGATTTATATAATTTTTAATTGTTGCTTCACCTATCTCCATTGAAGATTTCAAAAGAGAGATAAGATCTTTTGGTGGAAGATTAATTAAATCTGCCCATCGTGAAGTAGGAACATTATAGGTTTTAAGAATCCCAGGGTTAGAGTTAAAGTTCTTATAAAGATTGGCCCAATTTTCTCGTAAAGTATCATACTCTTCAGTTTGAGCCACTTCTGCTAGTCTTTGTCCTTCTGAACCAAGGCTTGCTCCTTCCCTTGCAACCATATCCCTAAAGGCTTTTTCTCTGTCCGCTGCTTGTTGTGTTGCTCGAAGGGTTCCACCCACTTGAGCTGCTTGAACAAGCCGAGCAGCTTCATCAGAATCTCTAGTCTGTCCAATGATACCTTGCAAGTCACTCATGTTTTCAGCACCAAGTGCTTGGGTAAACAAACTCTTCTGTCTCTCCTCTTCAGCTCTCTTTGCCTGTGATCCACCAAGAAGCATCCCAAGGGGTTCTTGAAAAGACTGAAAACCAAGGCAGGCTGAAGAAGCCCTTGGATTAAAGATTCACTGATTGATGCCATTATTTATCTCCTTATGTCCCAGACCCTGCTTGCATCTTGCTTTTATCTTGACCAAAGCCACCAAGCCACTTAAAGAAATCTCCAAAAGCCCCTCCAAGATCACTTTGACCTGCTGCGGATTGCTGTTGACTCAACATGCCCTGCATGGTCCCACCAAGGAGTGCCTGACCAATCTGACCAGCAAGGTTGCCCTGTGCAAGACGGCTTGCCAAGAGTGCATTAATACCACCCATAGCAGCTTCACCAAACAAACCTGCTCCTCCCCGTTGCATCTCAGAAGCCAACTGTGATCCTTGGAGACCCTGGTTGTAGGCTGAAAGCAATGAACTCATGGGGAGATAACCACCGGTTTGGTACAACTTACCAAGTTCAGCAGCCTGCATTTGCTCCTTCATTGCTTGTTCCATCGCAACAAAGGCTGCTTGGTTCTTTGCTTCTTCCTGTGCCTTAGCAAGTGCAAACTGTTCAGGAGCACCACCGTACTGTGCTGTATTAAGACCAAGGCGTCCCTGACCCATCAGGCGCTCCTCAAGAGCCAATTGTTGCCTTTGCTCCTCTGGGGTTTGTATAGCCCTTAGTTGGTTGTAGACATCCTGTGTACGCTGCTGTAGTGGCTGCGTAGCTTGTCCATAGAACCCTTGGGCACCACCAAAGAGTTGATTCTGAAGCGCCTGTTGATCTGGGCTAAGGGTCATACCGTAGCCACCTTCAGGGGTTGCCTGAAGATTGCCAAGACCTGTAGTTACTGTGAAGGGTCTGAACTGTGTTTGATTGAGAGCCTGTTGAGCAAGAGCATTGGATTTCTCCAAAGCACTCTGACCAACATCACCAATGTTTTGATAGGCTTCATTGTACAAAGCACCACCACCAAGGAGACCTGCTCCTTGACCTATGGCACCTAAGTTATTACTAATGCCACCAAAAAGATTAGACCACAAAGAAGAAAAATCAAAACCAGCCATAAACTAAGATCTCCAAGTTAATAAGTTTTACCAATCAAGGTGTATATGTTAAATTCTTGTAGTGAAATTTGATCAGTTATAACAGCTTCAAGACCCACCACGATATTAGTACCACTACCGTTTGTGTTTATATTAGGCACAACGTATTGAGAACCGCCTGAGTATTCATCTATATTAAACTGACCTACATTGTAATAAGGAAATGCACCATAGCTTTGAAGATTAACTTGGTAGGACTTAAAAGAGCTATCGAATCCATATCCCCACTTGAAAGAAATATTTGTTGAATTACCACCAATGATAGTAGGTTTAATCTTTTTAAGGAATTTTAGTTTTGATGGGTCACCAAAGGTGAGATTGGGACTGTAGTATCTCATGATGTAGGTTGCACCCGCATCTGAGTACCCAGAGTACGTTGCAATACCAGAGGATGTACCAATATAAAGAGTACCATCCACCAGTCTCTCAAAACACTTTAGTTTATTGGTGGGCCATCGAGTTACTCTGTAAGAGCCATCCTCCAGTGTTCCTTTGACATCAAAACAATAGATAATGTTGCTTGAAGGGAAAAACACAAGATAAAAAGAATTCTCTTGGCTATAGCAAGAGGTTATTTGTCCTGTTTCATTTTTAATGGTAGAAATAATGTCAGTTTTAATGTTCCTTGAAAGATCATTCAAAGGTAATGATTTTTCTTGAATAGTCCTACCAAAGGACTTAAGACCCGAGTAGCTCATGAAGAGAACATCAGTCCCTGTGTATTGAACTGAGTCCCTTGCAACACAACCAACACCAGCTACAGTGTCATAAAGCTCCATAGTAGAAGGAGCCTCTGCACCTTGGTAAGTTACAATACTGTGCTTACCAAAGATAATCAAAAGGTTGTTGTGTGCTGCTAGTGCTACAATCTCATCATAACCATCAGGCCATACCTTAGTTATATCAATAGATCCACTGGTACCACCAGACCACTTTTGTCCATTAAGCAAGTCAGACCAATAGATGATAGTCTTATTGGAACTTGTGTCTGCTATCCATAGACGACCGTAGGCAGCAAGGACTTCATGTGCATAGGGAACTGTAGCTGAATAAGAAGGGTGACTGGACATCTTGGTGACAGCACCCAAAGCATTGCTGTACACCAAAGGCTCATGTCCTCTTTGGAAGAAGTAAATGTGGTCATTGAAGTCCACAATTTTCCAAGCATTCCCTGTGATGGTATAGGAGCCTGGGGTTGCATCGGTGAGGGTTGTAGTTCCCTTTAGAATCTTATTGTTACCCACTGAGAAAATAGCTGTGTTACCGCCTGAGTCCCTAAACTGTTTGATTGCTTGAATAAAGTCAGATCCCAAAGGGGTTGCTGAAGTGGTAACAACAGAATAGCCCTTCCTTGCAGAGATCCTACCGTACTTATCAATGACACAATTGTCTGCATAGGTAGCAAAGGAGGGGTCAAGGGAGAGAACTGAGTCTTCTGTGTTTAGCCCTCTAAAGCCAGGAGCCATTAGGTTGATTGTTTGTAGTGGTTGTGACATTACACTACCCTAAAGATTGTTTCTTCAGGATGATAGGAAGCATCCAATGCAATAGCATCAGCTAGATACTTATCTGCAATACCAAAGTATTCAACAGTGCTAGTTCCTCCAGTTTCCCCTCGCTCCCTAGCGGCAAAAGCTACTGCAAGGTGCATCACAGGAAGCCAAGGAACCTTGATAACATCTTCTCCTAGTGCAAGAGGTGCTTGCCTAACTACAGCATCCATTCTCAATGTATAAGCAGCATCAGGAGTGGGATACAGAATTATCTTCATGTCCCCATTGGCGTCCAGTTGGCTAAAACTGAAGTAAATAGGCTTTCCCTCCAAAGGAGTATCTGTGCTGTTATTTTGTACGTCAATCCACTCTTTAGCTTGATAAGGTACTGTAATGTTATTTGATGTGTCAAGAAGTTTAATATACTTGAAGTTATCACCAAAGCCAGTAAGAGTGTACTCATTTACACCATTGGAGGTGGTTATTGATAGGCTGGTTCTTAAAGCAGTCCAATCCCAAGCCTCCTCTATTGATACCTTGGCGTCATTTACAAAGTCACCAATCAAAGCAGCATAAGCATTCTGATTGATCACAGTGATCTCATCTTCCCTTATCCTTCTAAGGACATTGTTTACTAGTGTTAGATAGTTCATGCTACACCTCTTGAGTTGTAAAACTCTTGCAAAAGAATAGACAAAGGATCTGAAGCCGCAATCCGTGTTAGTTGTTGTATTTTTGGGTTGTAATCTATGGTAGCCATGAATGGAGTATATTCTTTGGTTGGAGATGCTATTTGTGGTTGTTGTTTTGAAGCGAATAATCCCGTACCAAGAAGCCCTGCAAATAGCTTTTGAAGATCAAAATTAGGAGTGTTTACATTAAGATCTGGTTTTTGTAGCTCGTCTAAAGGATTAGAGACAGGCTTTAACAGCTCTTGAATAAAGCCTTCTGCATTCTGGTAAGCATCTTGTACAGCACCTTCTACATTTTCATAAACAGTCTGCACTGGTTTTTCTACAGCCTCATAAGCAGTCTGCACTGGTTTTTCTACAGTCTCATAAACGTTTTGTACAGCGCCTTCTACATTTTCATAAGCATTCTTTAGCCATTCAGGTACAGGAGGCAGATTAAATTCTGAACTAGGTAAGTTAAAATCAGGCAAGTTCAGCGAAGGTAAGTTTAGATCAGAGGCTATGTTAAACAAGGAGGACGTACTAGGACCACCAATGTTTGCCAACAAGTCAGATACTTGTACATTCTCTACAATGTTCTGAAGACTAGGCGGCAAAGGACTAAGAACACCTGATTGACCTACAGTCCCAAGGTTCATATCCCCAAGAAGTCCTCCTACAGCAGACAATTGATCTTCAGGAAGGCTTACACCAAACTTGAGTGCATCAGCTAGGTTAAGCCCTTCTATGCCTTTAGCAAGGGTGCTAGTCCCAAGATCAATACCAAGAGTATCCCCAAGAGTTCCACTTAGGAGACCACCAGGGGCACCTGTGTAACCAAGGACACCTGCTGTAAGAGCATCTTTGATGTCTCCACCAGAAGCTAATGCAAGCCCTGCTTTACCTAATCCTTGACCAAGGGCTGTTTCAAAGAAGGTAGGTGCTGCTATGTTTAGAACAGGTGCGGCTATAGCTGAAGACCCAGCAGGAGCAAGCAAAGAAGACGTTATAAGATCTGTATTAATACCACCCAAAGGAACTGAGGGTGCATTAAAATCAATTGCTGGGATGTTAAATTCTGAAGTAGGTGCTGCTTGTGGTCCTGCCAACTGACCAGCAAGATAAGCACTACCACCAGAGATAGCAGCAGCCTTAAGTGCGTCCTCCCAATCAGCCCCTGATAGTTTTGTAGTGGTTCCACTGGCAAGGGCTGATCCCAATGCTTGTCCACCAACACCAGGAAGAAGCATGTTGCCTATTACAGCACCAGCAGTGGTGAGTGCTGCATTTACAACAGGATTAGCCATTGCTTGCTGGAACTCACTGGGATCATTCTCAGGGTTCCAATAGCCACCAATGGAAGGACCGTACTGCTGAAGGTCTGCATACGGATTATCTGAATACTTCTTCCTCTTGGTGCCATAGGAGAAGTGTGCTTCAAAGTCCTTAAACCCTACACTTTTGGGAAGATTGAATTGATCTCGAATATCGTTAATCTTTTTTGTAAAGGCTTCTTCTGTGTACCTGTCATTTCTGTAGTCCAACCAAGCAAGCTCAGTCTGTTCATCAGCGGACAAATACTTTCTAAAGTCTTCGTTGTCAGTGTAATACTCGTACCACGTCTTGATGTCATCAGCTACTTGAGCACCTTCCCCTGAAGGTCTGAAGGGGAGATACATGTCACCAATCTGCTCAGGTCTGTTGGTGGTTACATAACCGGGTGTTTGGTTAAGTTTAAGCATCTCACTGTAGCCTACACGAGTACCACTAGGGGTTGCCAAGGGTGACTCATAGGTTCTACCACCAAAGATGTCCGTTGCTCCTGCAAGGTTTATGTCTGGGTTTACAACATAAGCAGGAGTGTAAGGATTAGTAATAGTACTGGTTGTTGCACCAGGCACACCAAACATTCCTGAAGCACCTGCAATAGCTTCCAAGTTAAGGTTGCCAAGAACCTGTGAAAGGTCCACAGGGGCCACAGGAGGCGCTACAGGCGTTACAGGGGCTGTAGGGGCTACTGGGGTAGCCACAGGGGCTACAACAGGCGCAGGAGGCACTACAGGAGCCACAGGAGGCACTATAGGGGCTACAGGAGGCACTACAGGGGCTAATGAGGGTATGTTAAACATCCCTGTGTTTCCCTGAGTTAGTGCTGCCAGTGCAGCCAGGTTAATGTTTGGAAGAGAAAGATTAGGAACCATCTTTATTGCTCAATACTGATTTAGTTATCTTCTCCGCTGACCTACCTACAACATAACCACCCAGACCCAACTGAAGCAGAGACCATGCTTCATCCCTAAGTGGACTGGAGAGAAGCCCAAGGCTATCTCCAACACACAAAGCAAGGAATGTAAGCATGGTCACTGGTCTCCAAATAGCTGTGAGCCAATGTTCTGACTTAGCCTCTGCTTCAATGATCTTTGCCCTAGACTCAAAGGAGTCCTTCTCGTACTGAAGCACCTGGTCAATGACTGCTGCTTGAGTAACCAAGAGTCTCTCTTTGTGTTGTAGCTTTTCCTCTTGACTAGTGTGAACTTCATCAATGAGTTCTACAGCAGGCTTAAAGATGGACTGAACGAGGTTAAGTAGTTGCATTGTTACTCTTGAGTTTCTGACTCTTCTTTAGTAGGAGGCAATTGCTCTTCAGCTTGTTCCTTAATCTTAACCATAAGAGGGAAAGCACCTGACTTCGTAGGGAGATCCCCAAGAACCTGAAGAATCCCATTAACCTCTTCAATTGCAAGACTCAGTGTAATACTCATTTATTTATCCTTAAGTGGGGTTGTTGTTACTACTCTCAAGAACAGGTTTACCAAAGAACCTGCCAAGAGAATAGTAGCAGTAGTCTCAAGTCCAATCAAGGTTGTCAAATGAGGTCTAAGGAGTTCTAAGGAAGCTAAAAGAGCTAAAAAAGTATTCCACCAAACAGTCTTGCTTCTTAAGGCACCTTTGAGATGATCTAAACTCATGGTGACCACGGCAAGGGAGGGGTTTCAACAACAGGGTTGATTTTCGCCTGAATCTGTGTTTCCACCGCAGCTTCAGTAACGGCTTTGTCTACCCCGTTAATCCAGATCCAACCCAACACTTGATCTTGAGTCAAGTTGGCGTAAGGAGTAAAGGAGGAAGTTGGCAAAGGCACAGCACATACACCATAAGCACTATCAAAAAATTCCTCATTCTGACCCAAGCAGGTCCAGTGGACATTAAAAACAACCTCGCTATGTCCGTCTTGTTGAACGTATACATCCATCTCGGCCACAGTCCAAGTATGTTGTGTAGTCATAATAATCCTCTTAGTTACTTTCTAGTGCGGCACACGAGTGTAGAGTGATTTTGGTTCAAATAAGTCTCAAAAGAGACCAAGTTACAGTACCAGAGAGCCCGCTTGTCTGTGTAACCTGTAAATCTGATCCATTTAGCGACACAGTAAGATTTGTTGCTGTAATGATATTTGTGTAGTTATCCGTATTACCTCCACAGCGAAGAAGCCCTAAAACAGTGTAGTAGGAACCTACATCAACGGAAATAAGGGTGACCGTTACCAAAAAGGTACTAGATCCTGCTGCTGATACAGACAGGATCGTTGTTGCTGTGTTATTTGCTGCTGAAACCGTTCCATTATTAGACGTGATCTTTCCTACAACTGTATTTTTAGTGTTTGTCTGGCTACCGGTGGTGGCCGTAGTCCCCACCAAGAAATCACCACTACCTGTGATGCGGGCTCGTTCTGTAATAGAAGCGCTTGTGTAAAAAGCAAGCCCATCAGTTCCTCCAAATCCTGCCTGTCCTATACCCCACCGTTCCGTTCCGCTATCATAACCACGAATTAAAGAAAACCCTGTAGTTGTTGTATTTAATGCAATATATGCGCCCGCTTTCTTTAGTTCTAATCCGATATTGGGAAGAATGGAGTTAGTCCCAATGCCCACGTTCCCATTACCTGCGATGCGGACGCGTTCTGTTTCATTCCCAGCCGTAGTGCCAGTTACGAAGGCAATACCACCCCCTGATTGATAACTAGGAGACTTTATCCCCGCCGTATACGAATCATCGCTTCGGGAATATTTCAATATCCAAGTGTCAGCGCCGTCATTCTCGTTGTTAGATAATCTAATTTTTCCCGTACCCACGGAAAGACCTAGACTTAAAGTCCAACCAGTAGTGTTTGTAGACGAAACCCCCAAGTTCCCACTCGCATCCAGCGTCATCGCTTGGGTGAAACTAATGGTATTACCTGCGGTGCCAGAGGGGGCTGTGTACCAGCGAGCAGCAGCGGCACCACCTATGCTTTCGTAATAAGCATAGTTGTTGTTGATGTATTTCCAATTTGTGCCATCGTAAAAAGCATTGGAAGCAATAAACGCATTATTGAGCCCGGCACCTCCGGTGAATGATGCGCCGTCGCCAATCTGTATTCCCTTGATGCCGCTCCAAGCACTCGGGGTTACACCCAAGCCAAGGTTGCCAGAGGAGTCAAGCCGCAGGCGTTCATTAGAACTAGTAACAATTCGAAAATCGTTTCCAACAGTCCCTATATAAAGAGTGTTGGCAGTGGTTCCACTGTCTTCCAAATACAAAGCGTTAATTGCCCCAGATGTCTTAAACCTTCCTACTTCTGTTCCAGTTGCACTGACATCTAGCTTGTAACTTGGGGTCGTCCCAATACCAAGATTGCCAGAGGAGTCAAGGCGCATACGCTCGGTAGCGTTAGTACCAAAAATAAGTGGCGTTCCATATCGGGTTTGAACAGTTGCAGATGAAGCACTCGTGGTGAGTTGTAATGCGTTTGTCTCAGTGCTTGCATTACCAATGCGGATACTGCTAACGACGTTTAACCTATCGGTACCAGCTTCGGTAGTCGTTCCTAAAAGGAAATTACCACCAGAGGTAACTTGGGCACGCTCAGTGCCTCCAGTAGCAATAGCTACTTTGTCCGCTGCGGGGAAGTAGATGCCTGTGTTGGTGTCACCTACAGTGGTGAGAGAAGGTGCAGAGACAGTCCCTGCGGTGAGGACAATAGTATCCCCAGACTTGTCAGCCTTGGAGTTTACTGCCGTTGCAATAGCGGAGAACTCAGTATCAAACTCAGAGCCACGAATAACCTTTTGTGAATCCCCAGAGGGGAGAGAGTCCTTGGCAGTGAAATCAGTTGATTTTGTATAGTTGGACATTAGTTGCTTACCTTAATGTAATAAGTAGCGAAACTTGCAATAGTAGCCAAACAAAACCAGAGTGCTCTCTCGAAGAAGGATACTTGCTTTGAGTTTACAGCCACTTTAGAGATCAACTCCCCAATGGACCCCTCTTGCTTTTCAAGTCTATCCTCAATCTTTTCTATTCTTTCATTGGAAGCAAGAACCTTTTCTTCAACTCTAGCAATAGTGAGAATTGCTTCAGTCAGTTTGTCCAGCTTGGTTTCAATCCTGGAGAGTCTATCTTCAGTAGCCATTGAATTAGTGCCCTTAATGTTAAAAAGAAGGCAGGGGTACTTCTCTTGGTGTAGAGTTTCTCCCTGCCTTGCTTAGTTAGCTTTGCTTACAGGTCACTAACTGCAAGAACAAAGCCAGCCTCTGGGCGATAGACTTGTACGCCATAGAGCGTGTCAGCAGTGAACAGGGTGGACAGGTATTCCTGCTTGTACTGCGTCTGCGAACGGACAGCCATTTGCTCCGCAAGGACAATGGCTTCCTTGTGGAACAGGAGAGCACCACGGATATCCACGTTGTTACCTACAGCAGTGTTAGCTGCTGCGGTTTCAATGACAGGGCAGTTGGAGGAGACATACACGTCAATACCATAAACAGACCCAATTAGACCCGATTGTACGGTACGTGCATCCCGAAAGTCGCTCGATACATAACGGTCAATACCCATGATTGCCGAGCGCAGTGCCGGGGGCACAATGAACACACGGTTGTCCATCGGTACGTCATTATCATCCAACTTCTTAATCAGACCACGGAAGCCTGCATCAGTGAATACGTCGGTATCAATAACCTGGTCAACCGCATAAGCAGTCAAACCAGTGGATGCGTCGACGTAATACACTGCGTTGTTGCTTGCCCAGCTAGCGCCCGTGTTTGCGGGGCTAAGGGTCAGCGTGCCGTTACCAAAGCCAGTGGAAGCACTGAAGAGGTCCGTGTCAACCTTGAGTGCCAACTGGTAACCAGCGTCTTCCGTGTAGAAACGACGAAGGCTCGACAGAGCTTGTACTTCAACGATGTCCTCGATAAGACGTGAGTATTCAAAGTGACGATTAATGTTGATCGTCAGTTCAGACTCAAGGTTAGCTTGGATCGTTACTGCCGTTGCTTCTGCCTTTGCCGAAGCGGTACCACGAACGGGCTTGGGGATGTGGATAAGATCACCCTTCTTACCCTTCATGGTCATCTTCTTGACCAAAGGAGCCATCTTGAGATTCTTTTGATAAGATGCAATGATCTCATCAGACCAAATCTCAGGGATAAAAGTAGCCGCTGCTGTTTTGTCAACTACAGCATTAGCTGTAAAATATGCACCTGAAGTTTCACCAGCCATTTTCTAAATAACCTCAATGATTGTTAAATAACCCTCCCTTCAGCATAAGCCCGCATAATCTCTGGTTGCAAAGCCTCGTAACGCGAAGGGTCGGAGTTCATAAGTTTAATGATATCAGCCCTACGGAACTTCTTCTTAGCACTTTGCTCGCCGCTGGATCGAACATTACCAGTGCTGGCGGATCGAAGAGCATCCTTACGTGCTGCTTTCTCCACCGTAGCTGTGTTCTGTACTACTTGCTGGCGATCTTTCCACAAGGTAAAAAGCTCATCTGCTACGTCTGCATCATATTGTTTATCTGCAACAATAAGCATTTGAGTTCTAATCTTGCTTGCTTGAATCCATTCAGCAAAGGAAGGATCTTTGAGAATCTCTTCCATGTCAGGATGCTTGTTCTTGACAAGAGTCAAAGAAGCTGCTCTACGAGCCTGCTCCGTGTACTCCTTTGCTTGCCGGATGCTAGGATGATTTTCAATTTGTTGTTGAGTTGCCCTTACAGGGTCAACAAAGAAATCTACTTCTTCTTCCTCTTGCTGCTGCTGTTGTTCCGTATTTACTTTTTGGTTTTGGTTGAGTTGTGCCGCAATGTACTGATCAACAACCTTCCTAAGTTCACCTACTTCGGAACTATGGCGACCAAGAAGTTTTTCAGCCTCTTGGTGCATTCGTACCAAGTCTTTGATAGACTTGTTTCGGTACTTATCAGGAACATCATCATCTTGATCTTGAGTAAACTCTTGCTCTACAAAAGTGTCCTGTGAGGGGTCTTGTAGTGTTTGTGAATCTACTTCTTGATCTTCAATATCATCAAGACGCTCAGTTGTGTCTTCATCAAGTAGGATTGCTCTACTCATTGAACTTATTACTCCGTGGTGTTAACCATTGTGGATTTATTTAAAAAATGAAAGTTACCGTTAAAGGCTTCCATTGTTTTTACTACCAGCCTTCTCATGTTCCCTAATCCACTTGGATTCCGCTGTAGGGAAACTAAGGGGATCAAGGAGACTACGAATGGGGCTGATAATTCTTTTGGAGTGAGAAGAACATCTTGGGCACGATACGGATTCTTTTGGATCTTCCACAAGTGCTTCAAATATGTGGTCCTCACTACACTGAAAATCAAACATCCTCAGTGGAGGCATTCTCGTAACCTCTATTGATGTACGTTTCAAGGTTGAGGATCAACGCCAAGACGGTTAGTTGACCCTTCTTAAAGTACAAATCATTTGAGTCTTTTACGTTTTCTACGGAATTAGTTAACTCCGCATTTTGTTGAAACTCTTCAATTAACCTAGACCACCCAGGTGTTCTAAAGAGTTCAAAGAAATCATTATAGTATTCTTCAGTTTCTTTGTTCACAATTGCCCAACTAAATTGGATTGTTGATATTCAAATTATAACATATATTGAAGATAAAATCAATTATTTCTTTTTCTTTGGTTTATCTTCTTTATATCCAGAGGCATAAGCTGCTTGTGCTTGTTTTTCTGCCCCTTCACGGGTCGGATAAACTTTTCCCTTACTACCCCACTTGTAACCACCCTTAACTTTTCTTATTGGCATTTGTTTTCTTCTCTTTTAGTTCTTCTACTTCTTTCTTTAGCTTCTCAAGATCTTCTCTTACCTCACTAAACAAGGAGTTGATTTGATCAAGAATGTTCTGTAGTTCTCTATTAGTAAGCATAAATCCTCTTTTTTAATAACCATACCATTTACCACTGTTGTGATAGAAGGTTATTGCCGAAAGTGAACCAACCGTTGCACTTGCTGCGTAGTTGATCTGTTTCTTCTGTCTTAGGACAGGGATACTCAGTGTAGAAACACTTTGGAGGTCATTAGCCAACAGAGCATTAAGAAGAGTGCCTCCCAAAGACGGAGTAGATAGTGTGGAAAGACTTTGGAGATTGTCTGCTAGAAGAACATGGGTCTGGCTAATGCTAGGTGTAGATAATGAAGAAGCACTTTGTAGATTATCTGCAAGCAGAACATGGACTTGCCCTACAGTAGGTGTAGATAATGAAGAAGCGCTTTGTAGATCATTAGCCAAAATCTCATGAGTTTGACCAAGGGCTGGCGTAGAAAGCGTAGAGAGGCTTTCTAGGTTATCCGCTAATAGAGTATCAACATTGGCAAAAGCAGCTAAACTTGGTGTGGATACCGAGGAAGTGCTTTGTAGGTCATTAGCCAAAAGAACATGGGTTTGACCTAATGTTGGAGTAGAAACAGAAGATGCACTTTGTAGGTCATTAGCCAACAACCCATGAGTCTGACCCAAGGAGGGTGTGGAAACACTGGAACTACTCTGGAGGTCATTGGCAAGGAGATTATTAGCAGTAACACCTGCTGTTTGAGCAGGGAAGATAAAACGCTGGGGTTGATAGAGTTGCCAAGGGTTCTGAGTTAGAGCGACAAGCTCTGCATCACTAAGGCTCCTGTTCCAAACCCAATACGCTGCAAGATGACCGATAGCGTCAGTGCTGTTATACTGAGCACCAATGTTATAAACGGTGCTGCCGGACAGTGACTGCGTATGATTAACAGTCGCCGCTTTAATCCCATTCCAAAAAACAGCAGCTTCCCCGCTGGTTCCTGATGATACTCTGAAAGCAACGTAAAATAACCTTCTTGTGGGGACAAAAGGACCACTCGTCAAATACATTACATTGACATTTGCTACTCTGACAATAACGGACAAGCCCTCAATATAAAAGGCGGACGCCCCTCTAGAGTTCGAGTTAGAACGCCACAAACCCAATCCGTTAAAAGAAATAGGTAGGGTTTTTGGATATGCAGCAAGAATGGTCAGGCTCCCGTCAGTAGGAACCGTCCAATGATCACCAGTAGCGTAAGAGAACGGCCAAGTTGTACCGCCGCGAGCGACTAAGTTCCCGCCTTCCCACGGTTCAATGCTCGACGTGGTTAACAGCGCGTTAGTTACAAGATCGCGATTAGATGTAGCAGCGCCAGCCCTGACAAGTTGAGCCGTCGCCGGGTGAGACCAGTTTATCCTTGATGGGTACTTAGGCTGCGAAGTCCACGGCGCTTTTGGAATAAGAACAACGCCAGTAGGGTTTGGCTCATAAAGAAGCTGCGCTCCACCCTGAAGTAGTAATGACCAATTAATCACGTCTTATGAAACCTGTCGGATAGACCATTCAATCGTTCGATCAGTGCCTTGATTCTTTTTTAATGTAATTGTCCAACCATGCATAAGTAGAAGCCCAGGGACAACATAAACAGGTTCAGACTGAGCACCTGAGAAAATAACTTCTTGGATAATACGTTGAGTGCTACTTGATCTGCACTTTTCGTAAATACGTAATCTATATTCTTCAGTCGCTGTAAGTGCATTTAAATCAAGAAATAGTTGATAAATGCCATCCGTTGTTTGAGAAGACAACGTAGTAGATGCATTAGGAAGGTCATATTCTGTAGACCCAATGCTTGCTGATCCGCTAAACGCTTCTGAGATTGCCATTAGTCAACATCCCAATATGTAATGTAAAGATAACCGACGCTGCCATCGCCACCGTTAGCCCCGCCGCCGCCACCACCGCCACCG
>Ga0196901_1000303_pt1 | contig 26726 bp, 42 predicted proteins | sample CB_VirMetaG_FD_169099 | JGI IMG/M metagenome (GOLD analysis project Ga0196901, IMG submission 169099) | Freshwater to marine saline gradient viral communities from Chesapeake Bay - CB_1504_1 Viral MetaG (v3) (version 3) | ecosystem: Environmental > Aquatic > Marine > Coastal | place: USA... | reverse complement strand
CTACTAACGGTTCTCGGCTTTGTTTAGTGCCGTAAATTCAAGACTAAACACAACAAGTAAAAACTAATTTTAAAATTTAAAAACAGGATGGAAGGAAAAGACCAATCAAAGGCATTTAACAAAACCGATGTTATAACACGTTTTAATTTAGATGATTTAACTTCTTTTTCAGGCGTTGTTAATGAAATACAAGGCGATGAAAATGTAGCAAAAGAAGTGTTATTATTTGCATTTGAAAAAGTTCAAAAGCAAAAGAAATTGATTGCAGAATGGGAAAGAGATTTAGAAATAGCAAAAAGCAATTTAAGCAGAATTGAAGGAATAACAGATTTAGTTTTTCAACATATGAAATTTACTAAACCTATGGCTTTAATAGTAGACAAAGAAACTTATAAAGAAATTTTAGTCATTTCTGATTCAGCGGTTACTTTGGAAAAAAATGTGTTATAACGGAAGATTATTGTATAAGGCGGTAAGATTCAAGACTATTCACCGCAAAAATGCAATATAAATAAATTAAAAACTAATATTAACAAGAAATCCAGATTTACCGCTTGATACAATAAGCTGTTATAAGTATTACGGGTAATTTAAACAAAATGTAATCATGAAAACAACATTAAGCAAAGTAAAAGAAGATTTATTATACACAACGGTACACGAAGAAGTAATGCAAGCTAGATTAAAAATATGGAAAATGAGAAATGATAAAAATATTTCTATTGCAGAAATTGACGACATTCTTTCAGATTTATCTATTAAAGCACCACGTATGGCAATTGGTTGTTTTGAAACGTTAAAGTAGTATTACTTATAACGGAAGATTATTGTATAAGTAGCTGGATTATGAAAACGATATTTTCGGCTACTAAAAAAAGTGATTAGATTCACAAAATTTAATTAAACCACAAAAGCCAGCTATTGATACAATAATGTGTTATGGTTAGTGCTTTTAAATTATAAATATTATGGAACAAACATTTTTAACACACGATGATTTTGCTAAAAAATTAGAAGGTAGAGAATACGGAAAAGAGATCACAAAAGAAGAAAAAAGCGAAGCTAGGCAAAACGGTCTAGTTGTGGTTTATGGAGCATCAGACGACTTAATGGAATTTAATGGAGCTATTGATGCGGAGGTTGATTGTTATACTGGTGGATATTTTAGAATTACCTCAAAAAACTTAAAAGTAAAAAAAGGAGATGTTACTTCAAAAAATAAAATATACGCTGATTGGGATAATAGACACAAAGGCGCAAGCTGGTGTTATGATACTGAAATACATCACTCAACTTTCAATGTTTATGAAGATGGCGATTTATATTGTATCGGTATCGTGTTTTCTATTTATGATCTTGTGTAGCATTAACCATAACGTTATCAGGCTTGCAGAAGTGGCAAAAAAGTAAGCCTTAATTTTCGATTTTGCCAAAACATTACAGACACAAAAACAACTTTAAATTAAACCTGAACTTGCCATTTTTGCAAACCTGTGTTAGTGGCAGTTTATTAAACAAAACGTGATGAAAAAATCAACAATTAAAATTTTAGTTTTCGTATCATTAATAATTTCAATGATATATTATGTAGGATGGGTTTTTTATATTTCAGAGCCAAAATACATTAATAATTGCAATAAAAAAGTAGAGCAATTTGATTATGTGAGTATTCCTGAATATAAATACTCGTTTGAAAGCAAACAAGAAGTGCTTAATGGATTAGTGTTGCAAGTAGATGAAAATTTTGCAATAATAAAAATCAAAGAATGGAGTGATAAATATTATGAATTAGACCTTAAAAAATCAGATTACAGAATTATTGGAAAAGGGACAATTTATCATAAAGTAAATGGGTATGTTGGTTTTAATATAATGCTTATTACACAAATTTTTATAGGTATTTTATCTGCAATATTAATTATTTCTATAATGTCAATTTTAAAAGATATTCTTGATTAATCGATAGTTCTTTTAAATTGCCAGTAACGTATCGTGGCTTGAAGATGTTAGGGAAAAACACTCCAAAATCATTGAATTAAGCCTAAAGAATAAAAGTACAAGCCAAACCATTAAAGTAAGCCTTAAACCCTAATATCTTTCAAACCACTGTTATCAGCATACCACTAAATACTAATTAAAAATTTTCAATTATGATTTACAAGATTATAGAAATACAGAAAAAAGGATTGTTTGAAATTCATGAGCAATTAGAACAAAGAAAACTGACTTTTAGAGGTTTTAAATATTTTACGAAGTGGGAAAGAATGCATATTTATTATTTATGGAACGGAAAATTGATAATAAACTTATGGGATAATATTGAAGATGCTAAATCGTGGCTTGTGGAATTTGAAATATGGAAAAACAGAGCTAATAAAGAGGAAATTTTCAACACATAAAATGCCACTCCAACGGTTGCTGATAACGGTTCACTGCTATATTTCAGTAGCGGAAAATAAATCCTAGTCATTCGGAAATACCGAATTTCTACAAGTACAAACAAATTATTGAATTAAACCCGATAACCGCTATTGAATATAGCAGTTGTTATAAGTAGCTTAAATTATGAACGCAACCGAATTTAAAAACAAATTACTACTTCTAAACTTAAACCAAGCGGAGGTGAATAGAGTTAAAAATTTAACCACAAAACAACTGAAATTTAAACTTAGAGTTTATACCGAATTTAAAGAAATAACAGATGAAAATTACAAACAAGTTTGGTTTAAGTTAAACACGCAATTAGCTAAAGAAGATAAATTTCACAGAATACAAACGCACTCAATGAGAAATTCTAAAGGATTTACAGATTATAGTCATTTGGCTTATAATGGTGTCGCGGAAGACTTCTGATAAGTTACTTATAACGTTTTGCGGCTTGCAGAAGTGGCGGATTTAAAGACTGATTATTCAAACACAAACTAAACTTTAATTAAGAAACAATGCTTACAAGTACAAAATATTACCCGCCATTTTTGCAAACCGCTGTTAACTGCAGTACGGTTTTTCAAGAAGATTGTATGCAAACTATGGCACGTTATTCTGATGGTTATTTTGATTTAGCTGTTTGTGATATTCCTTATGGAATTAATTTAGGAAATATGGCTTTTTTAAAAGAAACCAAAACAACAGTTAAGCAAAAAAACGGAGTACGACTAAACCCAAATAAAAACAAAAAAGTTTATACTTCAAAAGATTGGGATTTAGAAACGCCAAGCCAAGAATATTTTAATGAATTGAAACGTATTTCTAAAAATCAAATAATTTTTGGAGTTGAATATGTGAATTGGGAAGGTTTAGGAACTGGCAGAATAAAATGGAATAAAGGAGTAGCCGAAGGAATGAGTTTTAAACCTTATGAAATGGCTTACTGCAGTATAATAGATTATGAAATGGAAATTAATCTATTATGGGCTGGAATGCAACAAGCAAAAAGCATTAGCGAGCCAATGACCTCGCAAGGAAATAAAAAGCTAAATGAAAAGCGAATACATCCTTGCCACAAACCAATAATGTTATATGATATAATTTATCAAACATTTGGATTTGATGGAATGAAAATAATTGATACTCATTTGGGCGGTGGAAGCAATAGAATTTCTGCTGATAAATTTGGATTTGAATTTGTAGCTTCTGAAATAGACAATGAATATTTTGAGAAACAAGAAAAGAGATTTTCTGATTACAAAAAAACGCCATTTTTACCGTTCACGTAGTATTGCAGTTAACGTTCATTATTGTACTTGTAGCGAGTAGAAATGAACGTTTTCCTGCCGTCAGGAAAACGATAAAAACAAGAATTACTAATCATTAAATTAAGCCTGATATAGCTATAAGTACAATATATTGTTATATTCTCGGCTTTTTTTCCACTAACAAAATAAATATAAAATTATGACTTATAATAAATATTGTGAAAGATATGATATGTGCAGAGAGGATAATCCTTGTATTACACAATGTGATTTATGCTATAAAATGGAATTGACAAATAAATCTACAAAAAATAAAATTGAAATTTTAATAAAGGAAATCGAAAAAATAGAAAATATGTACTTAGATAAAAAAGAAGTTTTAATGGAATTAAGAAGAATTCTAAAAAATAAATAAAATGGAATTATTTGAAGGGATTATTGCAATATTTGTAATTTATATTATTTATAAAACTGCATCATATTATGACGATAAAAATGAAAGAGAAAGAAAACACGACAAATAGACAGCCAGAGTAGCTTTCGCCAGAAAGTTGCTCGAAGCTGGAATATAACTACTTGCTAACCGCTATAAAAGTATTACTTTAATCTCGTAACACCATGAAACAGTACACTAAAGTCAAAGTTTTAAAAATCACTCATACACAACACGACACGTTAAAGAAGATCGATAGTTACGGGGTTAATGTAGCACAGTTTATTAGAGATGCAATAGCTGAGAAGATACAGCGAGAACATAAGGATCTAATACCGAAGCCGAAAAAAATATATTGTCCTTTTTAAATAAGTAGTATATTGTATTACTTTTTTTTGTATCTTTGGGGCTATGGCATACAGCAAAGAGGAAATATTAAAAGAAGCTATATCAGCTATTAAAAGTCACTCACTCTATTTTATAGATGATGTTGTGGCTTTTGTCGCTTGTAGTAGGTCAACTTTTTATGAGTACTTTCCTGCTGACTCGGATGAATCGGACAACTTAAAAGAATTACTAAATAGAAATAAAGTATCTATGAAAGTAAAACTAAGAACAAGACTAAGCGAAGGAGACAAAGCAGCGGAGATATTATCATTATACAAGTTGATTGCTACAGATGATGAAAGAAGGGCTTTATCAATGCAGCATGTAGATCATACAACTAAAGGAGAGAAGATTAACATCATCTCATTAGGATCAGGAACAAAGCCAGATGAAGCTAATAGGTAAACAAGAAAATGCTGTTTATTATCTAAAGGATAACGAAACAAAGGAGTTAATTTATGGAGGAGCAGCAGGTGGCGGTAAATCAGCTTTAGGGGTTCTTTGGCTTATTGAACAATGCCAGACTTATGAGGGGTCACGCTGGCTTATGGGTAGGTCTAAATTAAAAGCATTAAAGGAAACAACTTTAAATACGTTCTTTGAACAATCTACAGCCTTAAAAATAACAGACCAGTTTACATACAACGGTCAAGCTGGTGTTATTTATTGGAATAATGGAAGTGAAATATTATTGAAGGATTTATACGCATATCCAAGCGATCCAAACTTTGATAGTTTAGGGTCATTAGAGATAACAGGGGCGTTTATAGATGAATGTAATCAGATAACGTACAAAGCATGGCAAATTGTTAAATCACGTATTAGATACAAGATAAAGCAGTTTAATATAGAGCCTAAGATGTTAGGAACTTGTAACCCTGCGAAGAATTGGGTTTACGCTCAGTTTTATCTAAAGGATAAAAACAAGAGTTTAGATAGTGATAAGAAGTTTATACAGGCGTTACCAACTGACAACCCGCATTTACCACAATCTTATTTGGACTCTCTTTTGTCATTAGATGACAATAGTAAACAAAGGCTGTATTACGGGAATTGGGAGTATGATAACGACCCCGCAAAGCTAATAGATTACGAAAAGATACAAAATATCTTTACTAACGAATTTATCGAAGGCGGTCAAAAGTATATTAGTGCTGATATAGCCCGTTTTGGTAGCGATAAAATGGTTATAATGGTTTGGTCAGGGTTTAGAGTGATTGATATGTTTACGCTCGGTAAATCGAGTGTTACAGAGACAGCACAAGCGATTAGAGATTTAGCTAATAAACATAGCGTACCATTGTCGAATATTATTGCAGATGAAGACGGTGTAGGGGGTGGTGTTGTCGATATACTAAAATGTAAAGGGTTTGTGAATAATTCAAAACCGTTACCAGTAGAAGGTCAAATAGTGCAGTATCAAAACCTTAAAACACAATGTTATTTTAAGTTAGCCGAAATGATACAAACCGATAGAGTATTTGTTTTATGTAAAGAAAGTACTATTGTCGATGACATTACAAAGGAATTAGAGCAGGTTAAAAGAGATAAGATAGATAGTGATGGTAAATTACAATTGCTATCTAAAGAAAAGGTTAAATCATTTATAGGAAGGTCACCCGATTACTCAGATGCGTTAATGATGCGTATGTATTTTGAGTTTCAGCAGTCTTTCTTTACATTTTAATATAAACAAACAGTTAAATGGCAAACATTTTTACAAACTTCTTTTCTGGTGCAAAGGATAAATTAGCAGGGAAGAACGATTTTAATAAGGCATTTTTACAGTTTTTAGGTGGTGGCTATACGTCTTACGATAGCGACATGAAGACCTACATAGATAAAGGATACAATATAAATCCTGATGTGTACGCTTGTATCTCTCAAATGTCAGTTAAAACAGCTAGTGTACCATATTCTGTTAAACGTATTAAAGACAAGAAGTCTCATATAAAGCGTATGCAGCTCAATACAGCCACGAAAGGTAATGCGAGTATCATACAGCAGATTAAAACATTATCGTTGTCTAATAAGGCTTATGAGTCAGACGATTTAGCCTTTCCAATGGATGAGCCAAACAGTACGCAAACTTGGGTAGAGATTATATCACTTTATAAAACATACATAAGACTAACTGGAAACTGTTATTTTTATATGTTATCTCCAAAGGATGGAATTAATAGCGGTACACCCGTACAAGTTTACGTTTTACCAGCTCACTTAATGCAGATAGTAGTTAAGCCAAATGCAGATATGCTAACGGTTGAAAGCCCTATAGATCATTATATGTTAATCGAGGGAAACCAATTTATTAAGTTTGATGCAGAAGACGTTATACACGTAAAACTATCAAACCCAAACTTTGACTTTCAAGGCTCACACTTATACGGTCAATCACCATTAAGAGCTGCTTTAAGAAACTTAAACAGTCAAAACTCAGCTTTAGAACTAAACGTAAAAACACTTCAAAACGGGGGTGCATTTGGATTTATTCACGGTAAAGGAACGGCATTAACGCCAGACCAAGCGCAAAGCATAAAAGAACGTTTAGTTGAAATGGATAACAGTCCTGAGAAACTAAGTAGAATAGCGGGGGCAAGTGGGGAATTAGCTTTTACACGTATATCGCTAACTACAGACGAATTAAAACCGTTTGACTTCTTAAAGTACGATCAAAAAGCAATATGTAATGTATTGGGATGGTCTGACAGATTGCTAAACAATAGCGAAGGAACAGGACTATCTACGGTCGATTTAAACGACATACGTAAGGGCGTTGTAACTGATAATATACTGCCTGATTTGGTGTTGTTACAAGATGCATTTAACAAAGAGTTTTTACCAAGATTTAAAGGTTACGAAAACACTTTTATCGAGTGGGATATTACGGAATTGCCAGAAATGCAGGCAGATATGAAGATGATGGTGGAACAATTGGAGAAAGCGAGAGTAACGCCAAATGAAGTAAGAACTGCATTAAAGTATGAGACTTTAGACGACGATGGTATGGACGTTGTTTGGATGCCTACGAACTTGCAACGAATTGACGATGTTAGTGCGGTAATGTTTGATACAGTAAATAAGCAATAGTATGAAAAAAATAAATATGCTACTTAAAAATATCAAGTATTTAATGAATAATGATATTAGTAAAAATAACGCAGTATTTACTATATCTAGTAAAGATCTAGGTGAAATTTATACAAAATCAAGACGCTTTGATGAACTGGGATAAACAACAACGAATCTACGAGCGTAAAGCCTATAGGATAATTCAGTCTCACTTAAAAAAGATATTGAACGACTTACCTATTAACAACGTCTCAGAGACTACGCTTGAATACTTGCTTAACGGTAATATTACAGACGAAAAAGTAAAAGCGATGTTGTTAGAAGTCTATAAAACTATCGGTTTAGATTACGGTAATAAAGTCAATTTGACTTTTGAAAGAGTCAAAAAAGATAATATTTTATTTAATGATGGGTTATTAAAAGAAATTTTACTATTTTTGAATAACAAAGGCGGTGTAAGAATTACATCGATAAGATCGACTTTAATTGACTCTTTAATGCAAGAAGTTCAAGCCGAATTGGCTCGACAAGGTTCATTGATAAGCATAAGGGATGTTATTTACAACATAGTACGTAAATCGCAATCCTTTTACAAGTGGCAAGCCCTAAGAATCGCACGAACGGAAACCACTTTCGCAAGTAATTTCGCAGCGGTTAAGGCTTCTGACAATGCAGGGTTTGAAATGGTTAAAACTTGGATAGCTGTAAATGATGATAGAACACGTTTGGACCATGTAATAGAGAATATGCAAACGGTAGACTCAGATAAACCATTTGTAATGGCAGACGGTACTGAAATGATGTACGCAGGAGATCCAGATGCACCAGCAAGACAAGTTATCAATTGCAGATGTACGATAGGATTTGAAGCTAAAAGAGATAGCGAAGGAATGTTAATACTAAAATAAAAGATATGGATTTTAAGCAGTTGAGTTACGATTTAAAGGAGTTAGACGACACTAAGGGTGTTGTTGTAGCTTATGCAAATGCGTACGATTTTAAAGACAGTGATGGCGATATTTCGGCTAAAGGGTCATTTGATAAAACAGTAAATGAGAACTTTAAACGTATTAGAGTATTGAAAGACCACAACCCAACTATGATGGTAGGCGTTCCTTTAGTTATTAATCCTAAAGACGATTACGGGCTTCTTACAACTACTCAATTCAACATGAATAAGCCATTAGGCAAGGATATGTTTACCGATGTGAAATTAATGCATGATAACGGTTTAAATGCTGAGTTAAGTATCGGTTACCAAGTCATTCAAAGAGACGTAAAGAATAAAAGTATAATTAATGAGTATAAGTTAATGGAATATTCTTTTTTATCTAGTTGGGGAGCGAATGAATTAAGCACAGTACAAGGCATTAAAGGAATAAAAAGTACATACGGAATATTAGAATTAATTGAGAAGTCATACAATTTAGATTACTCAGACGAAAGATTGAGAGGTATTGAAACATTATTAAAAATGGCATCGATGGAAATGGATGGAGAAGATAACGACTCTAAATTTATTAACATGATGATACCGCACCATGAGGCAGCAATTAAAATGGCTAAAAAATATGAAAGTTTACTAAAGAATAACACATTAGTAAAAATGTCTAAAGATATTATAACATCTCAGTCGAAAGAGATTGAAATAATGAAAGCACTCAATAAAAAGTCGTTAGGAACTAACACTTTGGATGAGCCGCTTATATTTGATTTATTGAAGGGATTTAAAATTTAATTACAAACAACAACACAACAACACACAATGGAAGCATTAGAAATTAAAGCGGCTTTAGAAGGAATTAAAGCACAAGTTGAAACAAAAACAAGTGAAAACGCTGTAGAAGTGAAATCACTAATCGAAGCCTTAGAAGGTAAAATGACAGCAGATAAAGACGCTGCTGTATTGGAATTGAAAAACGATCTTAAAGCAATTCAAGACCATGCAGACAAATTGGATTTGAAATTACAATCTAAATCTACTCTAGAGAGTAAAGAAGACACTTTAGTAAAGTCTATCACTGAGAATTTCAAAGGAATTAGCGAAGTTCGTAAAGGAAATGCAGTACAAGTGAAAGCGGTTGGGGATATGGCTTTAACTACTAACTTAACAGGAGCACAACCAAAAGATTATAACTTTGATGTGGTTACAGTACCGGGTCAAATGGTGAATGTATCTGATTTAGTAGGATCAGTTGCAATCAGTGGGGGTACTTACACATTTGTAAGAGAATCAGGTGCTGAGGGTTCAATTGGAGCGCAAACAGAAGGTGGTACTAAACTACAAACAGATTACGACTTTCAAATGGTAGATGTGAACACAGATTTTATTGCTGGTTTCACTCGTTACTCTAAGAAAATGGCTAACAACTTACCTTTCTTAACTTCATTCATTCCTAACGCTTTACGTAGAGACTACGCAATTGCGGAGAACGCTGCTTTTAACACTGTATTAGCTGCTGGGGCAACTGCTTCATCTGAGATCGTTACAGGGAAAAATAAAGTAGAAATGTTAATGAATGAGATTGCGAAACAAGAAAATCTTAACTACCCAGTTAACGGTATTGTTGTTCGTCCTTCTGATTATTGGGATATATTGAAAACTGAGAAGTCTACAGGTGCAGGATACGGCTTGCCTGGTGTAGTAACTCAGGACAATGGAGTATTAAGAATCAATGGCATTCCTTTGTATAAAGCGACTTGGTTAGCTGCAAACAAATACTTTGTAGGGGATTGGTCAAGAGTGAACAAAGTAGTTACTGAGGGTCTTTCTTTAGAGTTCTCAGAAACAGAAGGAACAAACTTTGTTAAGAATAACATCACTGCTAGAATTGAAGCGCAAGTAGCTTTAGCTATCGAGCAACCAGCAGCGTTAATCTACGGAGATTTTACAGCTGTCTAATTAGTGGTGAAATAGATTAATAAAGAAGCCCCGTTACTTAATTGTAGCGGGGTTCTTTTTTTTATCTTATTTTGTAATCTATTATATTACTTTTTTTTGTATCTTTACGTAAATTAATTAAGATATGGAAAAATATAAAGTAATACACCCTTTTTATAAACTATCTGAGGCAAAGGATTATAAAGTAGGAGACGAAATAGAATTAAGTAAAGAACAAGCTAAAGAAATGGCTGTTTATGTTGACGTTAGTATTGACGAAAAACCAATAGAGAAAAAAGCTAAAAAATAATGAGTTATTTAAGCGTTATATCATTAGATAGAGTAAAGAATTACTTACGTATTGATTCCACTTTAACAGAGGACGATGCGGAGTTAATTTCTATGATTAACGGGGCTTGTCGATTTGTAGAGCGTAGGACTAATCATATATTTTTCACGCAGCCCAAAACATATACGGGGGCTTGTCAAGTAAAGGTTTATGATTATCCTATCGTCTCTATTATTACATCTCCTGCTCCATTTGTGGCTAATTATTCTTTATATGTGGTATATCCTGATGTTAAGACAGTTGATTTAAACGTTGGTTATGGTGCAGGAGAAGTGCCTGACGAGCTAATACAAGCTTGTTTACAGATGATTAAAGTATTTTACTACGAAAGTGAGAAACAAGTTAATAGCACTTTAATACCTGAGTCAGTAAAGGAATCAATAGATATTTATAGAAGATTTTTATAATGTTAGCAAGACAATACAGCCGAAAGATAGACATATACAAGACTGCAACCGTTCCAGATGGTTACGGAGGGAATACGGTTAATGATGTCTTAATTGGTTCGTATTGGGCGGAGGTTAAGCAAAATTCAGCGTATAAAGATAACTCTATTGGAATGGCTAATTTTAAAAACAACTACTCTTTTAAAATACGGGCTTCCTTAAAATTAGATATGGATATAAACAACCTATCTATTATCTACAACGGGCTTAAATACGTAGTTAATGATATTCGATATGAGGATGAATTATTTAGGTTCTTAAATATTACGGCTCATGGAAATTAAAGGCATTGGAGAAGTTGTAAAAGAGTTACGTTCTATCGGTGGTCAGATTGAAAAGTTAATTGATGCAGAAACGAAAGCCGCTGCATTTAAAATCGAAAAGGATGCTAAAATATACGCTCCTAAAAACTTCGGTAAGTTAGCTCAGTCGATCAGTCATGTAAAGATAAAAGAGTCTAACTATAAAATAACCGTGAATGAAATGTACGGGGGTTATATGGAGTTCGGAACGGGTGCAAAAGTTCAAGTTCCTGATGAGTTTAAAGATATTGCTAATAGTTTTAGAAATCAAAAAGGCGGTACGTTTGAACAAGGATTAGAAGCGATAAAAGTATGGTGTAGGGCTAAAGGAATAGACGAAAAAGCAGCTTATCCAATCTTTGCAAAGATATTAGGAGCAGGAGTTAATCCAAGACCGTTCTTATACCCCGCATGGATTAAAGGGAAAAAAGAATATTTAGAGAATTTAGAGAAAGTTTTAAAGAAATACGGTAACACATTTAGGTCATGATAAACCCAGATAAGTACATAAGGAAAGCGGTTTACAACCTAACGAATAATATAGTAGTAGATAGTAAGATTATACCTTGTTACGATAGCCGTATTGCAGGTAATGCTGATGTATTAAACTATATCCTTATGACTGCTCAAACAAAGGATGTGGATAAGGCTACAAAATGCGGTAATAGGTGGGAAACTTCTTTACTGATAGAAATATACACTAAAAGCAGTTCAGCAGGTAATAGCGGGTCAAGATTACTTTTAAACGACATAGAACAAGCGGTAACGGACTTATTAAATCCAAAGATAATAATAGAAGGATTTGAAACATTGATACAGAATATCACGTATGAAGCGAGCCTTGAAACGGTAACAGATACGGAGAACATATTTAGAAGTTTTTTAAGATTAAATTTAACACTAATATAAAAATAAAATGGCAGGAGCAATTAAAGGAGAAGTAGGGATTTTATCTATACACGATGGTACGATATACAGACCTATAGCGTGTTTAACGTCTAACGGATTAGATACAAATGTGAGCGTAATTAGCTCAAATACTAAATGCGATCCAGGTTTAACGATTAAGCAAGGTGGTATTTTTGATTATACGCTAAATGCGGATGGGGAGTATATTGATACTACATCTGTAGGTGGTCAAACAACAAAAGCATCACATGATTACTTACTAACTAAGCAACAAGCTAAAGCGGCTGTTACTTGGAAATATGATACAGGTGTTACAGGTGCGGTGTACTACGGTACTGCAATTATTACCTCTTTATCATTGTCACAAGGTGCTGGAGATGAAATAAGCTCTTTTACGTTGAGCATGGAAGGAAGTGGAGCAATTAGTTCAGTTAATCCAATCGTATAACCTATGAACAAAAAAACCATATTAGGAAGGGAATTTAGATTTGGAATAGGTTTCTTAAATGAACTATTGGATGGCACGGGTTTAACGTTAGATCAGTTAGGCAGTCAGGATGAAGTAGTGTTGATGCCTAAAATCATGTACTATTCTTTGTTGTACTCTTATTTGAGAGAAAATAAAGAGGTTGATTTTAGTATGTACGATATTAATGATTTGATTGATGACAACGGTGGTGTTGGTGGTTCTTTTTGGAATGATTTTAAACTTGCTTTTAACGAGTCAATGACAAAGAATGTGCCAGTTGACGAAGGTAAAAAAAAAGTGACGAAAAAGACATAGATTTTAAAAAAGATGTGATCTCTTTTGCTTGTGGCGAACTTGGAATTATGCGATTAGATGACGTTTTAGATATGTCATTTGCAGAGTTCCAAATTCGCCTTTTTGCGTATAAGCGCATCCAATTAAAAGAGTGGGAAAAGGTTAGATTTATGGGATGGTGTTCTACGATTGGTAGCCACCAAGACCCTAAGAAAATGCCTAAAAATATCAATGCTTTTATGCCGCTGGATTTAGATAATAAGAAAGTAACCAAAGTTTCTGATGCTATGAAAGAAAGATTTTTAGAAGAATATAAAACATACTTAACACAGGTAAACAACAATGGCTAAACTCGAAGTAATTATAGGTGCGGATAGTTCTGAATTAAATGCAGAAATTGTAGCAGCAGAAAAAAAGATTAAAGACCTCGCAAAAACTAAGATTTCCAATATAAAATTAGGAATAGACAACACTAGTTTAAACAGGGATATAGCAACGGCAAAAAAGGATTTAACAGGGTTAAGAACAGCGGTTAAAGATGTGGGTCAGTCTTTTGACGCAATGAAAAAGCCTATTGCAAATGGGGGTAATACCTTAATGCAGTTTAGTAGGATAGCACAAGACGCACCGTTTGGTATTATGGGTATTGGTAACAATATCACGGCAACTGCTGAGAGTTTCTCTTATTTATCGGCAAGCTCTGGAGGTGCTGGAAATGCATTAAAAGCGGTGGCAAGTTCTATGACTGGTGTAGGGGGTATTTTATTAGCGGTTTCATTAGTTACGTCTGGTTTAACTTATATGAGCCAAAACGGCATAACTGTAGGGGATGTGTTTAGTAAGTTAACGGGTGATTTTGATGCTTTTGGTAATGCAATGACAAAAGTATATGAAGAAGCCAAGAAGTCAGCAGCCGAGCAAATTGTAACAACAAAAGGATTAATTGCAATTGCACAAGACGAAACCAAGTCAAAAAGGGAGCGTTTGGATGTTGTGGATATGTTACAAAAACAATGGCCTAAATTTTACGGTCAGTTAACAGCTGAAAAGATAATGTACGGTGATTTAACAGCCGTTACAAAAGAATTAACACAAGCGTTGGTTAATAAGGCGATTGCTGAAAAAACAGCCGAGAAAACAGCTGATGCTACAGTTGCATTATGGAAAGCAAACGGTAAGTTAATTAAAGGTAAAGAAGAACTTGCAAAAGCTGAGAAAATTTACAATGATGCGGCTAAAGACCCCGAGAAAATACAGTCAATGCTATTTTATGCAAAGAATGTAGACAACGCAAGCGAAAGGGTTAAATCAGCACGTGAGGAGGTTTTAAAATTCAACAAAGAAGTACAAAGAGGTCAAGATATTATTGATTTAGCCTCAAGAAGAGGGTCAAAAGTAATAGCTCCGCCTGTTACGGTTAAAAGCACATCCGCACCAAAGGCGGTAACACAAGTTCCACGAGATCAGCAGCCGATTGATAATAGTATTTCATTAGTTGGATTAGCTGTTTTATCAAATACAGGTGCGCAAATTAAAACTACTATGGGCGAAATTAGACAAGCAGTGTCTAGTGAAACCGTAGCAATGACTGAGTTATTATACAATTTTAATAACGAAGCGAGCATGATTATAAGCGAATCAATAGCAGGTACTTTTTCAAATCTAGGCTCGGCAATAGGGGAAGCATTGGCAACAGGTGGCAATGTTTTAAAATCGATAGGAAGTACAATATTGCAAGGTATTGGTAACTTCTTGTCTGATTTGGGTGGAATGCTTATTAAATACGGTACTTTGGCGGTTGTAAAAGGTAATTTAGATTTAGCCATATTAACAGGCGGACCAGTATCTATTGCGGCAGGTATTGCTGCTATTGGTGTGGGTATAGCATTAAAGGCAGCTGGTACAATGTTAGGAAAAGCAGCGTCTAAGGGTTCAAGTCAAGGTAGCGGCTCAGTTAGTACAGGCGGTAGTTATTCAAGCCCTAGCGGTGGTAGTTATGCATCCTCAAACAATAGCGGTGGCGGTTCAGTAGTCTTTGAAATAAGCGGTCAGTCATTAATAGGGGTGCTTTCTAATACCTTAGATAAAAACACTCGTTTAGGGGGAAGTTTAAGCCTTAGTAATTGATAAATCAAGCCCCTTTAATTAGGGGTTTTTTTTATGTCTAAATATCAAATATCTAGTACATTGTATTACTATTTTTCGTATCTTTGAAACATGGCTAAAAAAATAATTATATCTTTTAACAGTTTACCTACTTTAGGGAACGCTTTTAATTATAATATATCCATAAACGGATCTAAAATAGTTTATAACAGTGGTGTTAATGAGGTAAATACTGTTTTTAAATCAGTCGCTTCTACAAGTAATCCTCCACAGTCTATTAATATTGGCACAACGATTGAGGAATGTATTAATCAATCTATTTTAGTATTAACTACTTACTTTCAATACCCTAGTATATCTTATGTTATTGTTGATAATACTATTGAGGTTTTAATTTCAGATAATAACATCGCAATTGAATTGTTATCAAACGGAAGTAGTATAACGACATCATCTAGTAATATAGCTGTTACATCGGCTTTAAAGTACTTTTTAGAGTACGAAAACATTGTAAATGATGTTTATAAATGTAACATTTTACAAAAAAATTTCACAGGAGAGCCAGTACAGATTTACGGTAACGTAGCTATTGAAAAAGCAAGTGCGAAAGATCATTTAGAGCCTATAAGAGGCACAGGGTTGACTTTGAATTTAGAAGCCACGAAAGACTTGACTTTAGAGGATTTATATACAGAGGATGAGCAAGAGTTTACCATACAGCTATATAAAAATAATAATCTTATTTTTTCTGGGTATTTAAAACCTGATGGCGTTTTTCAAGATTACGTACGTGACGAATGGATTATAACATTGGATTGCATTGATGGCTTAGGGGCATTGAAAAACCTATCATTTGTAAAAGAAAATGGGTATCACTTTACTGGTAAATTAAGCGCATTAGACATTATTTATAATTGCCTAAAGCGTAGTGGAATACTATTAAAAATCAATACGTCTGTTAATATCCTTTATGATGGTTTAGAACCTAGTAATAACTTAGATATACTAGCTAAAACGTACATAAATGTAGATAGATTTGTTAAAACAGATAACGAAACTATCATGTCTTGCTATGAGGTTTTAAAATCAATTTTAGATGTGTTTTGTGCTGTTATTACTCAGATAGATGGCGAATGGTACATATACAAGCCAAACGAATTATATAAAAGTGCTTACCCTTTATTTCGTATTTACGATATAGATAATACTTTTTTAGGTACTAAGGTAATCAATGTAAATAAAACGTTAGGATCACAAATTGACAACTTTTATCCACATCATAGCGGAGCGAATCAAAAGATTGAAATAAAGGGGGGTGTTAGTGCTTTTAGGATTGGATATAAATACGGGTTTGTAAAAGGATTAATAGAGAATAATACGTTTGTTCATATTCTCAACGATTACAGCCCTTGGATTTATCAAAACCCAGCAGTAGGAACGGTTTTAAATGATGGCTCAGGTACAGGAATTAAGATAAAAGCAAAAACTTCATCAGCAACAAAAGTTAAGATATTGTTATCTGAAAATATACCTTTAAATACGGGTGATTCTTTTAATTTCACTACAAATTTAACCGCTATTTCAGATAAGATTACTTTTTATTTCAAGGTAAAAATAGGAGGTTATTATTTGAATAAATTAGGGGAATGGGTGGCTTATGATAATTTTATTTCTTTTAATCTAGGTTCTAGGGCTTCGCTAGAATTAAACAATACCGTAACGGAAACATTTAATTTTAATTGCAAAGAATTGCCAGTAAGTGGTGATTTAACCATTGAGGTATGGAGCGTACACCGTACTTTTTCGCCTTATGCTAGCGAAATACCTTACGGGGTTGTGAACAAACTAGATATTATAAATACGTTTGATGGGAATAATAAAGTTGGGGAATTTCACACCGTACAACGTGCCGTTAAGATAAGTTCAATCATAAAAGATAATAAAGAAGTCTTTAACGGTGATAACGCAGGGATTGTTTACTACGGTGCTTTGTTTAAAGAGGATAAAACAACACTTACTCAGAATTGGCATAGGAGTTTATTTTTAGGAAATTACCCACTTTTAAGAATAGCAGCAGAGGAGGAATTGAGAATAAGCCAGAAGCCTTTAAAGGTGTTTACAGGGGATATTTATGGAAACATTGATTATTTAAACGTGGTAAATATTAATAATGTAGGAGAGAAGTTTATGGCTATTGAGTGGAGTTTTGATACTAAAAGTAATACCAACAGGGTTAAATATTTAGAACTTTTTGCAAAAGAAATATCTGACATTAATTATAATTTCACTTATGATTATGGAGAAACGGTTAAACCAACAATAATAGGGTAATATGGAGTTTATAAACGGGGAGGATAGAATACTGTATTTAAAAATCAATGGCGCCTATATGCCTATTGGCTGTTTGACTGAAAACTCATTTGATGAAAGTGCCGAAATGTTAGAAACAACCACAAGGGATAACGGGGGATGGAGTACATCGAGACCTATAATTCAACAATATAGTATTTCATTTAGTGGTATTCAGCTAAATAGTACTGTTGTAGGGGGTAATTTTACAGTAGCGTCTTATGATAAATTAAAGAAGCTAAAAAGGGATAAAATACAGTTAGAATGGAAATTACAAGGTACTTTATATCCTGTAGTGGATTATGGATTTTGCTACATAAACAACTTATCAGAGGGTAATGTAGTTAATGAGTTTATGACTTTTACGGGGTCATTAACGGGGTACGGTAAGCCGTTAATCACATCACTAGGCACTACATTGTTAAACAATGGAGACCCTAACACAATTATAGCGACAGACACAAGTGGAACGGAATTATTAAGAACGAGTAAATTTTAAAAAATGGCAATAAATCCATTGTTAACAAATACGGTAAGTGTTGGAGAATTACCACCAGCACAAATAATGCCATCTAGCTTAATAGCGCATGAAATAGCGGGCGAACTTAAACAAGATACGATACAAAGTTTAATAAATATACTACAAGCGAGTTCGGTTAGTTATCAATACGAAATCAAAACACTAAGACCACCAAACGCACAGTATATAACTGATAATTTTGATATGGCTATAGGTTCAAATCAAGGTTTGGGATTAGCTGGCGGGCTTTGGAATGGATGGGCTATTTGTAACGGCAACAATGGCACTGACAATTTAGATGGCTTGACTAGTATAGGTTACGGAGCTGTTTATAGTACTATAGGAGCGCAAGGAGGGGCGAAAACGCATACTTTAACACTTAACGAAATACCATCTCATAGCCATACGATTAATGAGGTGTACAATGAGAATAATGTAGGTACTAAAGTAGGAAGCGGAGGGGGTGCGCTTGAAGCGGTAGGAACTCAAAATGTATCAAGTGTTGGGGGTGGTTTAGCCCACAATAACATGCAACCTTACATTGTAGAATTGAAAATTATGAAATTATAAATATATGTCAATAGATCCAAATTTAATTAACACGGCTAGAGTAGGTGAGTTACCGATTGGTTCGGTTTCTTTAACCAATAAAATAGCGCACGAAATAAGCAACGAACTTAAACAAGCTACAGTACAAGAGCTTGCAGATGTTATAGGGGCTTATTTAGGTACTACAAGCGGTTTAGCTTTTAATCCTATAACCGTAAGCGATGGGCAAACACTACCAAACACAACGTCTAACGAATGGGTTTTAGTGGGTAAGGGTACTTTTCCAAATGTAGGGGGTGGAGCAACAATCACCACTACAGAGGAATTGAACGCTTTAGTTAGTAATGGTTCAACTTGGAGCGTAGGGGTTGAGATACCTGTTAATGTAGAGTTAGCTGGTATTGTTCAAACAATTAGAGAAGGGTACACGCAAACCACACCAAGTGAGGATAAAGTTTTTAAGGCTTTACAGTTAAAAGCCGACTCGTTGACTTATGATAATATTACAGCTGCCTTAGGTTTTACTGCTGAGAATGCTGCTAACAAACAAAACAGTTTATCAACTGATGGAACAGGAGCAAAGTTCCCTACGGTGGATGCTGTTAAAAACAGATTTGATAATTATACTACTCAGAGGTCTACTATTTCAGAGATTAGAGTAATGGCTGGCGATTTAAGAAACAACCTTTTTTACACAACAGATTTAGGACAAGAAGGAAATTGGTATTATGACGCAACAGATACAATGAGTGCTGATAATACGGGGACTGTTTTAGTTACTGCTGATGGGAAAAGGATTAAAAGGATTTTTGATGTTTTAACACCAGAAATGTTTGGATGTAAAGGTGATGGAATAACTGACGATGCCACTAATTTACAAAAAGCATTGAATTTAGGTTTACCTATTAATTTTAAACACGGCTCTAACTATTTGGTTTCTGCTGGTTTTACCATTACAGATAAAGACGTGATAATTAAAGGGAATAACTCAAAAATAACTACAACAAATGTATCTGATAACTATATAATAAATCACTTAGTAACTAATAATACTAAGTACAATGTTAATTCAATCACGCAGGGAGTTGTAGGAATAAATACTTACACAACTATTGTGTTTACAGGCATTATTTCAGGTATAAAAAAAGGGGATATAATGAAACTTTTTTCTTCTGACCTAGCGATAACAACCGTTGCGAATGTATATAAAGGGGAGTTTGTTTCGGTAAATAATGTTTCAAATGATGGAACAAATACAACTATTACTGTTTATGAAAAATTAGATTACACATATTTAACTGATATTAAAATAGCTAAAATAAAAAAATATACAGTTGATATAAAAGACCTTACTGTGTATTCTGGTTCAGAAACTCACGCTTTAGGATTTGCGTATTTAAAAGGCACGTATAATGCTAAGATAGACAACGCAGTGGTAAATAGGACAGACTGGCCGTTCATAACCGCAACAGGATGCTACAGACCTACAATCATTAACCCCGTTGTCAATTACGTTGGCGACTCTATTGATGGCAATAGTTCAGTAGTTAACGCAATTGGGTATGGTATTAACGACAATAACTGTTATGGCTTACAAATAATTGGCGGGAATCTATCAAATTTAAGGCACTCTTATACTACTGGCGGCAGCGTGTCAGATTTGAGCGACTACGACCAATACGGAGAGAGTAACGGGTCGATAATTAGCGGGGTTGTTGCTAAAAATTGCCAAACGGCTTTTGACACTCATGAGCCGGGATATAATATAACGTTTAATAATTGTCACGCTGACGCATCAAGAATTGGATTTCAAACAAGGTCGAGAAATGTAAAGATAAATAATTGCACAACTAACAATGTAACTACGGGTGTTAATATTAGAAATTTAAACGGGGTTTCCGCTTCTGAAAATAACGGTATTTACATTAATAATTTAGTTATGAGTGGAGCGTCCGACGTATCTATTCAAGCTACTAATATAGTAAGTAATGATATATCTTATATTAGGATTAATGGAGGGCATTTAATAGGTAATCTGAAATTGTACGATTCAAATACTATTATTAAAAATAGTGATATTTTTGTAAGTCAAAAAAATTCTGGTTGGGCAACTGTAAATAATTCTAGGTTAGAAGCTTACAGATTAAATATCACAGGAACAGTTGATGCTTTTGCAGGGGTTACTGCTGAAAGTACAGACCCTTGCTATATTAAAACTAAAGATTTAACGATAGATATAAGTACAAGTTCGGTAGTGTATATTACACGAGCTACAAGCGGTAGTGTTAATAAAACGGGTATTTTTGAAAACACGACTTATTTAAATGCAAGTCCTTCAATGTCAGAAGCTACAGCAACAAGACCGTATACTGGAGACGATGCGTTTTTAAAATTTAAGTTTTCGTTTAAAAAAGAGTATGCGGACGGAACGGCATATGAGGAGAAGTATAGTAATAGACTAGTAGTTAGACCAGATATTTCAAACAAGATATTGTTTGGAAATAAATATATAATGGATGATATTATTACGGTTAGGTTTAGTTTGCTAACTGCAAATTCAAGTATTGACACTATTGACATAGGTACTCATCCAGGTCAATTAATGATTCTTACAAACCCGAATAACTTTACAGTAACATTCAATAATATTACTAACATTGCTGGAGACAACAATGCGATAATGAAGGCTCAATCTACTATGATACTTGTTTACGATGGTACAGGTAATACTTGGACTTCTTTGAACAATTCATTCGATAGATTAAGAGACAAGCCCACAACAATAACAGGCTATGGTATTACTGACGCATTTATTAATAAAGGAGCTATCTCAGATAACACTAACTTAAATACTGTAACTTCTTTAGGTAATTATTTTAGGGGTTCTAATACAGGAAACACGACATCATTAAATTACCCCTCTACTTTAAAAGGACACTTATTAGTGTATCCATTTACAAGTAGTGAATTGATACAGATATACGTTGATTCAAACGGCACGATGTTTAATCGAATAAATAATTCTTCAACTTGGGGTGTTTGGTATCAAAATAGCGGGTTAAAAGCTTATACTATAAGTGGCTTGCCTACTGGGAAAGCTGGAGATACAGCGTACGTTGTGGACGCATTATCTCCAACTTATTTAGGCACATTAACACCTGGAGGGGCTGTAAAATGCCCTGTATTTTTTAACGGGACAGCTTGGGTATCACATTAATTAAAATAGAATGAACATAATATTAGAAAATATAGCTTTATTCACCTCCTTATTAGGGGGTGGTGGGGTTAATTAAAATTTGCAAATGAAAAACATCTATAAATCTTGGAAAACCACCCTATTAGGCATTGTCTTAATAGGTTGTGGTTTAGGTTATGTGTTTGTAAATGCATCGCCTGACTATATATTAATGAGTATTTTAATAGGGGTTGGAATTGGGTTAGTTTTTTCTCCTGATAGTGTAATTGATTTGTTGAATAAAAAGAGTAAGGAAGTGTAATGGTTGAATATTGGAAAGATGGTCTGTATCTAGTAGGTATCTTAGTAGCTTACTTAACAGGGAATAAATCAAAAAAAATAGCAAATAAAGGGGGTGAACTTGACAATCTATTAAAGTTTCAAACCATGTACGACAAGTTCACGCAAGATGCCGAGAAAAAATACGACGAATTAAACAACCGTATCGAGTGTCTAAGTGTCGACGTGTCGAATTTAGAGTTAAGAAATGCTATTATAGTTGAGGAATCCCAAAACTGGAAAGAGAAATTTAGCCAATTACAGAAATTATACGATAAATTAAAAGCAGAATTTGAAGCCTACAAAAAAAAACATATAGTAAAATGAGACTAGACGAAAACGGATATAAATTAATTACTCAATTCGAAGGATTAAGTTTAAAGCCTTACTTAGATAGTATTAAAGTACCCACTATAGGTTATGGTAATACCTTTTATTTGAACGGTAAAAAGGTAACCATGTTAGATAAGCCAATTACTAAAGAAGAAGCCTTAGAGATGTTTAAAGTTATTGCGGACGGTTTCGCTAGGCAGGTAGAAAAGAAACTAACCAAGCCTGTAAAACAAAATCAATTCAATGCGTTGGTTTCGTTGGCTTATAATATTGGAGTAGGTAATTTTTACAAGTCCACATTGTTGAGGTACGTTAATCTTAACCCAAACGATGGTAATATTGCGAAAGAGTTTTTAAGATGGAATAAGGCTGGCGGTCAAGTATTAAACGGTCTTACAAATAGAAGAATCAAAGAATCAGCACTTTATTTTAAAAAATAATTAAAATGTAGTATATTATATTACATTTTTTGTTATATTTGGAAAACTTTAAAACCTAAAACACTATGTATGACAATCTAAATTTCGCAAAAAAGTATCTTGAAATGGAAAGCCCTGAGAATATCAGGAGGGAATTAACAACAGATTTTGAATTTAAGAAGTGGTTAAACACTTTCGGGAAAGATGATTTAGTCATGCAGTTGACAAAGTTTGAAGATGCAGAAATGTATGAAGATTGCACTATAATTAATAAGATACTACAAAATAAAATCAACACAATTACGGTCAATCACTTCGACGAACTATGAAAAAAGCCTTTATAATCGCATTAATAATATCTCTTTTAATGCTAACATTCTTAAATGGATGTAGTCGTAAAGTCGTTAACAATAAATCAGTTGAAAAAGTAGAGACCGAAACGACACAAAAGGCGGTTATTACCGAAACTATCCAAGATAAAAGCAATACTAATATAGTAGTTGATTCGGAAGGTTTTTCAGCAGAACCTATAATTGATTCTATACCTATGATTGTTAACGGCAAAAGCTATTTTAACGCCCGTATTAAGACAGTTAAAAGCAAAGCGAACACTAATACTTTAAAAGATATTACAACGGCTAAAAACGCAGTAATTGAAGCGAAGGTAAAAGAGAATATTACTAAAGAAACCAAATTAAAAGAAACCAAGAAAGAGGACTATTCGATACTATACTTAATGGGTATCGCATTAGTCTTAATCGCTGGGTATTTATATTTCGAATTCAAGTAAACCAAACTAAACCAACTATGAGTAAATGGAAAGATTATGAAGACGAAATTATCAATCTATTAGAAGAACTGAACAATACACAAATAGCTACCGAGATACTGGTTAACGGAACGTATAAAGAAATAGAATCGTTTAGAAGGCATATTGCAAAGGTTAGAGACGTGAAACCCGCAGATAGGAATATAATTAAAAGAAAGCTAAAGAAAACGCATATTGAGCCATACAAAAATGGAAACCCCGATAATATTTTAGTTATTGGAGATTTACACGCCCCTTTTACTTTACCTAAATATTTAGCCTTTTGCCGTGAACAACAAGAAATATATAATTGCGGTACGGTAGTTTTTATTGGAGACATAATTGATAATCATTATTCAAGTTATCACGAGACAGACCCAGACGGTTACTCAGCAGGGCAGGAGTTAGACAGAGCAATAGAAATGGTTTCTGATTGGTATTACACGTTCCCTAAAGCAACTGTTATAATAGGGAATCACGATAGACTTGTTTATAGGAAAGCGTTCAGTTCTGGAGTTTCTAAGCGTTGGATAAGAGAATATAAGGACGTTTTAAACACTAAAGGCTGGGACTTTGTGGAAAACATAGAGTTGTTTGATATCAACTTTAATCATGGAGAAGGAGGTACTGCTAAAAACAGAATGAAAACAGAACTACAATCACAAGTACAAGGACATTTACATTCTCAGCTTTATGTAGAGTATGCAGTAGGTGCTAATTTTATAGTATTTGGAATGCAAGTTTCTTGCGGAGTAGATATTAAGAGTTATGCAATGGCGTACGGTAAGAACTATAGAAAAAGCGCAATAGGATGCGGTGTAGTGCTTAACAAAGGAACGCTACCAATAGCGATTCCTATGAAAATGTAAAAGATTAGTTTTTCATAATTTTGGTTTTTTAAAACGGGATCTGGTTAATCCCTATCTAAACCCTCATTAACTTGGGGGTTTTTTTATGCTCTAATGTCAACAAAACCGCTTCAAATGTTAAAATTTACCAAAAAAGACAACATTTTCTTTGAAAAAGATTGCGTAATCAAAAGTAAGTCTTATATTTGTACTCAGATAACAACTAAAAAATATAAATTATGTACAAACGTAAAAATGACTTATAATGAAAAAAGAAAATAGGGGAGGGTATAGATTGAAATCTGGTGCGAAATTAAAATATAACGAGCCTACGAAAACAATCTCTACAAGAGTACCAGAGAGCAAAGCACAAGAAGTAAAAGTAATGATAAAAGAGTATTTACAAAAATTTAAACGAAAATAATTATGGAAGCAACACACAGCATTAAATACGGAGGTTTAGAATTAGAAGTGTCAGGAGAGTTTGAAAAAGCAGAACCAGAAGTAGGATATAAAGGTGGATGGTCTTATTGGACTATTCAATCAAACGGAGTTGATATCTCTTGGATGTTGAAAGACGACGTTATAAACCAAATCAATCAAATAGTAATCGAAGAAAATTATTAATTATGAACAAAAGAAAAAACAACCCTGAGAGCATTTTCGAGATGGAAGCTAGATTAAAAATTGAAGCTAAAAAACTATCCAAAGAGCATATAGATATTAAACCAATTAAATACTTATTAAAATGAAATCAGGATATACAGTAAGCAGCGGAATATTAAAAGGAGATAATTTTATAGAGGTTGTCAATTACCAAGATTCAAATGCAGTCTATAATCTAGGATGGATTTACGGAGATAATATCACAAGATTTAGAGACAAAAATACTATTGGAATGTGGAAAGTTAAACAACAAAAATAATTATGAAATCAACACTTAATAAATTCATGCAAGATGTCACGTTCAATTGCTTAATACACAATCTAGGAATTGAACCCGCACCAAAGGAAACCCAAGCAGATAAATTCAATGAATGGATGCGAAAGATGGGAAATATACATTACCACGATCACGATGCAATGATTAGAGCGTACGAAAAAGTAAATAATCAATAAGATGACAAAAGACGAAAAACTAAAAGTAGGGATGTTAATATTTATTATCTTTATTTCCTCAATCCTTATAGGGCTTTTAACCCTAGTATTTAACCATTAAAAACAGAAATTATGAAAAATTTAGCAACAGCATTGGTAAAGGCTCAAAGCGAAATGAGCAACCCGACAAAGGGAAATACAAATCCTTTTTTTAAGTCAAAATACGCTGATTTAAACGCAGTAAGAGAGGCAGTCATTCCTGTACTAAACGCAAACGGAATAAGTGTATTACAGCCGTTAGTTAACGTTAACGGCAAAAACTTTGTAAACACTATTCTACTGCATGAAAGCGGTGAACTAATGGAAAGTTTTACCGAGATAGTTTACAACAAGCAAAACGATGCGCAAGCACAAGGAAGCGGAATTACATACGCAAGGCGTTACGGACTTCAAAGCTTTGTATGCGTAGGAGCTGACGACGACGATGGAAATAAAGCCAGCCAACCCGCAAAAATTGATATTTTAAGACTTGAAACGAAATTAAAAGCAGTTTCTACTATTGGCGAATTGGGAACGGTTTATAAATCCTTCACGATAGACGAGCAAAAAGCCACAAAGGATTTAGCTACTGAACTAAAAGAAAAATTAACCTTAAAAACAGCGTAATTATGGGAACAAGTAAAGAAATATTTTGCATAATGCGTGAGGAACAATTTAACGCTATGCAACAACACGAAAGAGAAGCTTTAATATACGTTGAATTTAGAGAACAAAACGAGTACGAAAACAACAAAGACGATAAAAATTATTTAACGCTTAAAAAAGCAGAAAAGAAGTCTAAAAACGATTTACAAACATACTTATTCAATAAAAGAAATAACAATTAAATAAATAATCAAAATGGAATTAAAAGGCAAGATTAAAAAAGTTTTAGAAGTACAAAAG
>Ga0196901_1000302_pt1 | contig 26729 bp, 51 predicted proteins | sample CB_VirMetaG_FD_169099 | JGI IMG/M metagenome (GOLD analysis project Ga0196901, IMG submission 169099) | Freshwater to marine saline gradient viral communities from Chesapeake Bay - CB_1504_1 Viral MetaG (v3) (version 3) | ecosystem: Environmental > Aquatic > Marine > Coastal | place: USA... | reverse complement strand
CCGAATAACAGTCGGAGGGGTTGCTTGTGTTGGGACACTAACACTTACTCAAGAGAATGTTGTGATGGTTCTGTCCGAGCTCAAGGCGTAGGGTCAATCTATTTAACAGATGAGGAATGAAGTTAAGCGACAATTTAAGCCTTGCCGAAGCGATTTACTCTGCGACTGCTTTACGAAAAGGGATTGTGAACGAGCCAACGGTATCGCACCTAATTGCTTTAAAGGAAGTTGCAAAGAATATCTTTCAGCCTTGTCGCAATCACTTTGGAAAGCCATTAAGAGTTACTTCTGGTTATCGGTCAAAGGAGTTGAACAAAGCAATAGGAGGTTCTAACAACTCACAACACTCAAAAGGCGAGGCTTTGGATATGCAGTCTACAAGTGGATACACCAACCGTGAACTCTTTATGTTCATCAAAGACCACCTAACCTTTGACCAACTCATTGGGGAGTTTCCTGATGATCTTGGAGAATTTGCGTGGGTACATTGTAGTTACAAAACTGAAGGCAATAGAGGCGAGGTGCTTGTAGCATATAAAGAAAACGGAAAGACACGATACAAGAAATGGTAAAGCGTTGCTTAAACAATCTAAAGGAGATATTCCTCTATGCCGATAGTCAACCTACGGAAATAATGTTGGGGATGTTAAACTTCATCTTATTACTCCCTGCGACTATTATAGAATTAGGTTGGATGCCTGTATATCAAATCTATGGTTTGTTAGTAGGAGGGTTTCAGCTCTTTGCCGTTGCTCGGCAAGACATACATTTAAGGAAGACTGCCTCACTACTCTCATTTACAGTCTTTAGCACAACAGTAACATTTTACGCTTTGAGTGGTTATCTTAATAACTCTGCTTCTCATTGGGGATGGGTGGTATTATGGCTATCCTCATTGAGTAGTGTAAAGCGAGTACATAGCGAATTTTGGCATAAACAATGGAACAACAAGGCGTAATCATAGCGGTAATAGCCGCACTAACCTCTGGAGCAGCGTGGAAGTTTTGGGAGGCAAGACTTAAATCAAAGCAACAGGAGAGAGAGATGGATCGTGAAGAGGACTTCGCCTATCGTGATGACCTTAAACATCGTGTACAACGATTGGAGGATTTGCTTACTGAAAGCAATGAAAAGGTATTGGCATTGACTGCTGAAGTACACGCTCTACGAACGGAGGTACACTTCCTAACTAAAGAAAACGAAAGACTAAAGAACATACGATGAACGACACGGACTTCGGATTCTCAAATGACTTTGAGGACTTTGTGAATGAACTCACCCAAGACACGGCAAACGACAAGGCTTGTAGCATAGACAACCCTGAATGTGAGGCTTGTGGTTCGTAAGTGGTGTGTAACTGAACCAAAGGAATGTACCTGTAAAAAGAATTGTAATGAACCCACTACTAAACAAAATACTCGGAAAGAGCGCAAAGGAGACCATAGAAGCGGTTTCTAATGTCGTAGATAGGTATGTATCCACTCCAGAGGAGAAAGAGGCTATAAGAGCCTCTATTGAAGCCGAGATAAGCAGTAGATGGAAATCCGATATGACATCGGACTCTTGGTTGAGTAAGAATGTAAGACCTCTTACCTTAATTGTCGTGATAGCATTCTTGGTGTTTATGACCTTCTTTGATGGATTAGGTTGGGTAGATGTCAACGAAAGTTGGATCAGCCTATGGAATATGTTGAGTGTAACGGTAGTAGGTGGATACTTTGCGGTACGCACTCTTGACAAGAGAGGTAATGTTAAGTAGTCTGTGAATAACAAAACTTGATAGTGTCATTTTTTATTTAGAACTTTGTATATATAAAGTTATAGAGGCGGAGGCTTGTAAGCCTCTACACTAATAGAGATAGATATATAAATATATAAATAGAGGCTTATAGCCTCTTTTTTTTATAACTCTATATAATTTATATAAGGGGGGAGTTGTGTCTAATAGACACCTCCCTCTTTTTTTTTGTCTCTATGTTGTATGTAAATAATTTTGTGTACATTCGTATCAAATCAAAATCACTATGGACATTAAAGACCAATATCTGGAACTGTGTGAGGCTCGTGTAGAGGCACTCGCAAACGAAGTAAGACTCTTGAGAGAGTTTATTATTAGAGACTACTCTCTAAAAGGAATTAGTGCTGAATCAGCAATGAACTTGTTTAAAGCGTTTAAGGAAAGTAATGAAACCGAAATATAATATCTCCGAATACCCAGAAGAATATGAAATCAACGAAATCACCTTACGAGACCACTTTTACCTCCACTTCGGATTCTACGATGACAGGCGGTTACAATACAGAGGCAACTCCGCCCAACTCTCAAAGTACCATCAAACGGAAGTTGACACCAAGTTACTATTCAGGTAAGTACAAGCAGATAGAAGCCTTTGATGTCTGTATGGACTTTCAAAGAGATAACTACAACTTGGGTGTAGCCATTGCTTATCTCCTACGAGCAGGTAAGAAAGAGGGCAACCCTATTGAGCAGGATATCCAAAAGGCTATTGACCATTTAGAGAAAGAATTAGAATACATCGCTTATGAACAATACCTTGAGACTTCTGCTGAAATTGCCAAAAACTATAAGTCTAAATAGTCTATATGCAGGTAAGCATTGGACATATCGTAAAAAAATTAAAGATGGCTATAAAAAAATCGTTGAAGAAGAATTGGCTCGTTACGACCACCATTGTGCAGAGGGCTGCACTATCAGTATTAGGTACAATACTCGTGCCGATGTGGACAATAATGTACTTGTCTCAAAGTTTGTTGCTGATACTCTCGTTGCTAACGGATGGATTCCTGATGACAGTCCTAAATACTATCACAAGCTCACTATCCGCTATGACAAGGATGTTGAAAGGAATTATTGTGAAGTTGAAGTTGAACTCATAAATCCTGTATTAAGTGAAGGAAATAATAATTGAGCGATACGCTCAAGAAGATGAGGTTCTTTTTGCTGATGGTCTTGATGATGCTATCATTGGATTTGAGCCAAACCTTTGGAAGGTTGTCTATTCAAGAGAAAAGTGCATTGAAGTAATGTCCAGAGATATGAGTTGGGAAGAAGCCATAGAGTTTTTGGATTACAATACATTTAATTGTTATGTGGGAGAAAAAACTCCCATCTGGGTTGATGACATATCAACATTTTAATTAACTTTGAACTATTAACTAAATTTAAATACGATGACTAAAACATCTATTGTCAAGGACATTAAGTCCGCAGGAGAGCCTTATCAGGGGCAGTATGGAACGCTTTATGGGTTCTATGTAACATTTGAGAACGGAGATAATGGGAAGTACAATTCCAAAGACCCGAATCAAAACAAGTTCGTAGTAGGACAAGAGGCTACTTACGATTACATTCCAAGAGAGTACAACGGCAAGACCTACTACACGGTCAAGCCTGTTAACCCTCAATATGCAAATAATGCACCTACCACTTCTGGAGGTTCAACCACCTCAAAGGATGAAAGCATTATTAGACAAACCGCATTAAAAGCAGCAGCCGAGTTGGGAGGTACGCCTCAACAAGTCATTGCGAATGCACAGACCTTTGCTGATTGGGTAATGAAGAAGGGCGCAGCCCAAGCCCAAGCAACTCATCAGCAACACTTTCAAGGGCGTGAGGAATCACAACCTGTAGACCAAGATGGTTTACCATTCTAAAGATGTATATTAGGGGAGGGCATTGCCCTCCCTTTTTAACTCAAACACTCTATGTCAAAAATATCTTATGCCGATGTGTTCGGTAAACTTGATGATGTGCGAAACGGCAAAGTCAAGGAAGGGCTAAAGTTCGGTCAATGGAACTTGGATGCCCACTTTCGTTTCAAGAGAGGAAACTTTAATGTGATACTTGGACACGCCAATGTCGGGAAGACATCCGTAACCTTGTATATGATGCTCCTCCAATCTATAGTCAACGACATCCGATGGTTGGTATTTAGTTCCGAGAACACACCTGTATCGTTGGTAAAGAAAATATCGGAGTTCTTCTTGGGTAAGCCCATCAACAAGATAGAAGAAGATGAGTTCTATATGGCTCAAGACTTAATCCAGAGGTACTTCATCATTATAGACACCGATAAGAAGATGTACACCTATAAGGACTTAATTGAGGAGGCTACTGACATCTATCACCAAGAGGGGTTTGATGGTTTCTTGATTGACCCTTACAACTCATTAGTAAAGGACAAGGATATGTTCTCAACTCTTGGAGGTCACGAGTACGACTATGAGGTGGCTACCCATTTTAGACAATGGGCAAAGCAACACGATGTGAGCATCTGGTTAAACACTCACGCAGTAACTTCTGCCTTGCGTATGAAACACGCAGCAGGACACGAGTATGCAGGTCACCCTATACCACCAAGTTCTGCTGATATTGAAGGAGGAGGTAAGTTTGTGAACCGAGCTGATGACTTTGTGGTCATCCATCGTTATATTCAACACCCTACCGAATGGATGTACAACCAAGTACACATAAGAAAGGTAAAGGAGGTAGAGACAGGTGGTAGACCGACTCCTATGGATGAACCAATAAGATTTCGTAGTTTGCCTGATAATGTAGGTTTTGAGATTCACGGAGAGAATCTAATTTGTATGAAGGAGAAGAAACAAAGTAACTTACCTTTTTAAGATGGAAGAGAATTACAATTGGAGGGGAGGAAGTAAGAGCATTGCTCTTCTATGGTTACGCCAGAAGAATAGTGACTTGATGAACATCGCCCACGCCCTAAAGCCACAGGACACGAACAACGGATACGAGATGGACATCTTCATAGACCTATTAAGTATCTATACTGCTATGTCTACTGCTATAGAAATGGTAGAGGATGTACAACATATGGTATGGGATGCGGAAGCAAAGAATAGCGACCTTAAACTAACCATTAGAAAACAAGCTGAACTAATTAAGCAATACGAAAGTAGATTAGATAACCTTAACGAAAATCTAAAATGAGACCAACCGAATTACTATTACAAGAAGAGTACAACGAATACATTAGAATCAACCACATCACTCCATCAAGGCAACATAAGAATGTGATGGCAAGGTTTGCGTTTATGGTTGCGGCACGAGATTTGTTCTCTACATTAGAGATCGCACGAGTAACCAAGAAGAACCACGCTACGGTTATCCACGCAACGAAGTGGCACGACACGAACTTACGATACGATAGAGCCTACCCAAGATTCTACCAAGATGCCTGTGACATCGTTAAGAGATTACAGGGAGGAGATGAGACTTTTGAGCAGAGCCTTGCAAGAGAAAATGCTATGTTAATAGTTCGTGTTAATAACTTGAGGGAAGAGTTGTTAGAAACTCGTGAAAAGTTGTATCTTAAAGAACAGGAAATAAACCGCTTACATCAAAATGAACTTTGCACTTGACATAGCACCCCTTGCAGGATTTCTGGTAGGTATTAACTATTGGAACTCCGAGATGAATGATGATTATGAAGACCCCAAGTACCACTCCTTGCAGTTGTGCTTTGGGGTTTTTGCTTTTGTATTGACTTGGGCAACTGAAGGCAATGACCGTACTTGACCTTTTAGCAACCAAGCACAAGGAGTGGCTGAAGATGGCACACAGTTTTGGCGCAGGAGACTACGCTGAAGATGTTGTGCAAGAGATGTACATCCGCTTGAACAGGTACATAGAAGACCCAGAGCGCATAATGTACAAGGGTGAACCCAACAAGTTGTTTGTATGGGTCACTATTCGCAATATGGTACGCCAAGCCCAAAAGAAGAAAGAGTTCCTTGTCTTCACAGGGGATATGGTAGAGTACGACCAAGAAGAAGAATTATTTGATATAGAACAAGCCGAAGGGTTTGAACGCCTTATTGACAAGGTATGGCAGGTGATGGAAGACCAACATTGGTATGACCAAAAGATGTTTGAGATATACCACACCACCGATATGTCAATGAGGGATATAGAAAAGGAGACAGGCATCAGTCTGTTCTCCATATTTGATACATTAAAAAAATCCAAAGAATATGTCCGAGAAGAAATCGGGGAAGACTACGAAGACTTCCAAAATGGCGAAGCCGAGCGCATCTAAAGGTTTAGGAGATGACATTGAGAAAATCACAAAGGCTACAGGAATCAAGAAAGTAGTAGACACCTTTGCTGAACTCACAGGTATTGATTGTGGGTGTGATGCTCGTAAGGAGAAGCTCAACAAATTATTCCCAAGAAGAACACAACCGCTATGTCTTGAGGAGAGTGAGTACAATACCCTCAAGGAGTTCTTTAGTGACTTTAATGGCAGAGAGGTGAAAGAGATGTGGCAAGAGCCATTAAGCCGAGTACACGCACGAGTATTCCAACACAAGTATTACATCCCTTGCTCTTGTAATCCGAGAGAGTGGTCTCAACACATTGCAGACCTAAAAAAGATTTATGGAGAGTACGAAGGTCAGTAAGTTACTTCTTGCTTGGCTCTGGTCTCAAGGACACGAAATAAAAGAATATGAACAAGGTAAAGGAATTACTACAAGACACGGAGGGGAGGAATACCGCTTTAGCCTCAATGATTCTTATAGTGGCCATCGTGTTGAGTATAGTGGTGGTACTTTCTCTTTCTACGATACCGACACCTTAATTAAGCAGACCGACCTGAATGAGTTCCGATAGCCTAAATACATACCTCAAGAAAGGATTGAACCAATCCGATAAAAGAACTGACCATTGCATATCTATTGGTAAAGATGGTGAGGCATTGTTCAAGGAGATTACAGGAGCGTTGAAGTCGGAGCTTGAGGATGATAAGAAACACATAGATTTCTATTGGGAGGATAGGCTTGTAGATGTGAAGGGCTTGAAGCCTATGCACAAGAAAGGGTTTATCCTATTGGAGTTTCTAAATGTGTGGGGCTATAACGGTTGGTGTGCTAAAGATTCTAAAGCAGAGTTTATAGCGTTCCAATTTCCAGAGGCGTTTTATGTGATGGGAAAGGATGCGTTAAGATCAAGAGCAATAGAGTTGTGTGAGGATTATTCACCTGAAAGTGTCACAAGAAAGAATAGAGTAAAGCCTCACGAGGGCTTATACAAATGGATAGGCAGAGATGGTAAGCAAGATGTGTTTACCTACCTGCGTATTGAAGATGTTCAAGACTTAATTATAAATACATTGCCATATGCCATTACCGAATCCTAAAGGAGGTGAATCACAACAAGAGTTTATCAGCAGATGTATGGGAGAACTAAAGGGTGAGTTCCCAGATAGGGAACAACGCCTTGCAGTTTGCTATACTCAATGGAAAGAAAAAAAATAATGCAAAGTGCTTGGTGTTAACAATTTTGTGTATATTTGGGTATACCAAAAAAGAAACACCAAATGGAAAAAGTAGTTTGTAGTAAGACCGTAACCACCAAAAAAGGATTTAAATTCCAACAAGGGAACTCTTATGAGTTTACAATCCATCACGATGGTATTGTTATTTATTTTTCTCAATTTGATTTTATTAAAATCAAAAGCGAGACTACATTCAATACTTACTTTAAGTAAACCAAAACATCTTACATTATGTCAAAGAAGACTTACACCTTCAAAGAGAACCTCATTTACGGAGGTGCTGCTTACCTTCTGGTAGCAATCGGAATTACTGCTATGATAGCGTTGTACGAGTTGATTGAGAACCTTTTTAATCTGCCTGTATAATGGATTACTTGGATTGGGAACTTGCACGATACCAAGAGTCACAAGAAGGTTGGTGTCATATATGCGGAGAGTATAGTGACCACGAATGGCATTGTGACTGTTGCCGAGAATGTGAGCAGACTCACTCTGCTTGTGAATGTGGCTCGGAAGAGGATGATGATATAATTACACGACAAATCAATCTACAACAATGATGAATCATACTGAAGCCATACTAAAGGCACAAATAGTATTTGAAGAAGCCCTAACGGACAAAGAGACTATTGACCAACTCTTGCACATAGATGCCCAGATGTATGCCAATACAGGAACGGATACAAGTAAGGCGGAGATGGAATCTATCCGTAGAGCATCCGCCTTTATCTACCGACTCATCAAGGGTATTGACTACGAGAAGGGTCAACGCTTTATTCAAGGAATGGGGTTAACCCGATAAGATAAACACCTATGTCAAAACAAATCACAATGCTCAATGGGGAAACCCACGCACAAGATTGGCTTGTTCAACAAGCTGAAGGAGATGACTTCTACTACGGTTACTTGGGTAAGGTAGCATTCAGTTCATCCAACCTAAAGAAGATTCTGGACTCTCCAAGAACCTACTACAACCTAATGCAGTATGGTGAGGAGACCAACTCTCAAGCACTACGAGATGGTAGACTAATCCATATGATGGTATTAGAGCCTCACAAGATCAATGAACTTGTCTTTGCTGATGTAACTACCAAGACTACCAAGAAGTGGAAAGAGATGAGTGCTGAATATCCAAAGCACATCCTATACACCAAGAAGGAACGACAACTTGCAGAGCGTATGGCTGAAGCCCTCTTCAAGAATGAACAGGCAGTTGAACTATTAAGGGACTCTCAATTTGAGATTCCTGCGGTAGACAACATAGAGGGCTATCCCTTTAGAGGGAAGGCAGACATCTTAAAGAACGATGGTACTATCATTGACCTGAAGACTACGAGTGACCTACGCAACTTTGTGTATTCTGCAAGACACAAATACTCCTACGATGTACAAGTATATATCTACTGCCGACTATTCAATGTAGACTACACCAAGTTTAAGTTTCTGGTAATAGACAAACTCTCTTGTGATGTAGGTGTCTACTCGGTAAGTGAGGAGTTCTACAACAAGGGTGAGGAGAAGGTATTCTTTGCTTTGCAACAGTACCACGACTTCTTTGAGAATAGACCATTGGATGAAATCCAAGAGATGATTAACAACTACACGATTGTAGGAGAACTATGAAAAAGCACACCAAGATATATATGGACTACTTCGGTTATGTCTTGGATGACTTTATAGGGTGTGAGGTCTGTGGCGCAAGAGCCGTAGACATCCACCACATAGAAAACAGAAAAAGTGGAGGCAGTAAGTCAAAGGATACTATTGAGAACCTTATGGCGGTCTGCCGCCCTTGCCATATAAAGTTTGGGGATTACCCAGAACACAAAGAGATGCTACAAACCATTCACAACAAATTACTATGACTTATAAGGTAAAAGCAAAAGCAAAGGAATTTCTATTTGATACAATAGATGCAGCAAGAAGTTGCCGAGACAGGCTACTTGATATGGGCTACAAAGAGATATCTATCATTGTAACCCAAGAGGATATAGACCCAAGATGAGTACCAAAATGGTACACATTCGCAAATCGCAAATCCTCACAACGATAAGCCTTAAATGATACAAATAAGGCTATAACCTTACTTTTAATAAAACATTGTAAGGGTATTACCTTACAATATGCCAAAGCATATAAAAAACGGAAAAACCTTTAGATTGTATGCAGAGGCATATAACCTTTAAAACAAAAGAGAAATGAAAACACCAATGCAAGAACTGATTGAACAACTCCAAAACAAATACGAACAACTACAACAGAGCGGAGACCTTGTAGCCGCTATGTATGTACAAGATGCAATTGAACTTGCACACCCTATGCTTGAAAAAGAGAAAGAGTTTGCATTAAATCTATGGGGACAATATGAGAAAGAGTGTATTATATATAATGACTATTTAGGAGACCACGCATACTCAATAGATGCTATAGAATGGTATGACCAAACCTTTAACACCAAAGAGAAATGACACCACTACAAGAATTTATTGAAGTGCTAAAAATCCATAGAGATACGGCATTTGAGAAAGAAAAACTATACGAAGACCTTGTGCTTACTGAATACTATGAAGGCAGAGCAAAAGCGTTTGAAGATGCTATAAGTTTTGCAGAGGCATACTCTGAGAAAGAGGTGTCTACCCTAATGTGGTTTGCAGCTTATGTAGCAGGAGAACTTTGTGAAAAGGATATATCTCTGGGAGAAATGAGGGTTCTTGCAGAAGGATACTACAACAAAGCCTTTAACACCAAAGAGAGATGAAAGACATAATAGCATTATGCAACCGAGACAAAGAAGATTATGGTATTGAGAATGATTAAATCCTATATTCGCAAGAAGCGACATATAAGAGAAGTAGAGAAATATCTGGAGATGCTCATGATGGATAATATCAATTTATCTATTCATGCAAGTAGATTCGGATGGACTGATGAACTCCAGAACCAACTAACCAACTCCGCACTACTCATCCGCAAGTACCAAAGGAGACTACGACTAATTAAATTGTAATGGAAGAACAAGGAAAGAGTGCCAATGTACTCATCAACAGGAACAACTTAAACCACCTCTTTGAACTCCTCGTGCAGGTACACCTGCGAGGACAACTATCAAGAGATGAACAAGCATTCCTCAAGAACTTCATAGAACTACCTGAAGCCCCACCTCGTGAGAACAGACAGGCTCGTAGAGCCAACACTCAAGCGATTAAAAAACTCTTTAGAGAAGAGGCAAAGAAGAAAAGAGATGAAGAAGGTATGTAGTAAATGCAATTACCTAAAACCTATTGCTGATTTCCACACAAGGAAAGATAGTGCAGATGGTTATAGGAAAGAATGCAAAGCCTGTAAGAAGAAAGATGGTGCAAGGCAGTATCAGTTTCGTAAAGAAACGATGCCAAGAAAGAAAATCACCAAAGACCCCTATTACACCGTTTACTATCTACCAGAACACCATTACATAGGTATGACTAATTCTTTTAAAAGAAGAATGCAAGAGCATAAAAAGAAAGGTAAGATCGTAGAGGGATGTGAAGTAGTGGGTAGATACAAGACTGCTATACAAGCACACCTGTATGAAACGATGTTACACGCTATGGGATACGAGGGATTTAAATATGGAAACGAACAATCCACAACCAAAGTTCGTAAGCAATTAACAATCTTGGATTATTAAGGTTAACATTGTAAACAACAAGGAAATACAATGGCGTTTAAAGAAGGACAAAGTGGTAATCCTAATGGCAGACCTAAAGGTTCTGCTAATAAGACTACAAACAAGATACGAGAAGCATTCACAAAGCTCGTAGAGGACAACTTGGAGAATATGACTCTATGGCTAACGGATGTAGCAGCAGACAACCCAGAGAAGGCTCTAAACATTATCAACCAAATGGCGGAGTACACTACGCCTAAACTTGCAAGGGTTGAGAACAAGATAGAGACCGATGAAGAAATTAACGAAGTCAAGATAAACATTGTCAAGCGTAGAGATTCAAACGAGTGAGATATTTGAGAAGAACTGGAATGCACCTACCAAGATTGTAGTCAATCAAGGGGGTACTCGTTCTGGTAAGACCTACTCACTCCTACAACTAATCATCGTATTGGCTTTATCCGAAAAGGGTAAGGTCTTTACTATTGTGCGTAAATCTCTGCCCTCCCTCAAGATGACTGCGATGAGGGACTTCATAGAGATACTCACCAATATGCACCTATACGATGAGAAGTACCACAACAAATCGGAACACATCTACAGGCTCAACGGTAACATCATTGAGTTTGTATCGTTGGATCAACCACAAAAGAAAAGGGGAGCAAGAAGGAACTACCTGTTCTGCAACGAGGCGAACGAACTTACTTGGGAAGACTTCTTTCAGTTGCTCGTTCGTACAACCGATAAGATATATCTTGACTACAACCCTTCCGATGACTTCCATTGGATTTATGACAAGCTGCTCACAAGAGATGATGTTACCTTCATCAAGAGTACTTATCTGGACAACCCTTTTCTTGACAATAGCATTGTATCGGAGATTGAAAGACTCAAGGGTACTGATGAAGACTATTGGCGTATATACGGATTGGGTGAAAGGGGTCAAAGCAAGGCAACGATTTTTACATTTATGGAAGAGGAAGTTCCCGAACAGGCTAAACTCCTCTCCTATGGTATGGACTTTGGTTTCACGAATGACCCCACTTCTCTCGTGGCGGTATATGTGCTTGACCATAGTCTATATGCAAAAGAACTTCTTTACGAAACGAACCTCACGAATAGGGACATCTCGGAAAAACTCAAAGCATTAGGGATAGACAGGAGAACTGAAATCTTTGCCGATAGTGCAGAACCTAAAAGTATAGAGGAACTCTACAGGATGGGTTGGAATGTAAAGCCAACCAAGAAAGGTGCTGATAGCATCAATGCAGGTATTGATATGCTGAAGCGTTACAAACTCCACGCAGTAGGTCACAACCTTGTCAAGGAGATGAGGAACTACAAGTGGGTAGAAGATAAGAATGGTAAGTTACTCAACAAGCCTATAGATGCGTTTAACCACGCAATAGATGCAATGAGATATGCAACCTACAATAAGTTAAGCAGACCGAATTATGGCAGATACGCAGTTAGGTAAGAAGGTAACGGTTAAGTTACCAGAGAATGCAAGGGAACTAACTATTGAGCAGTACCAAAAGTTCCTGAAAGTAAAAGGAGATGAAACCTTCACAACACTCAAGGCATTGGAGATATTTGCCAACATCCCATTGAAGGTAGCCTATGCTATGAGAGCAGATGACATTTTAGACATCTCTAATCACATCTTATCTATCGTAGGTGGTAATCATCCACTCACAAGGAGATTGTCCTTTAGAGGCAAGGAATATGGATTCGTTCCTAACCTTGAGGAGATGAGCTTTGGCGAGTACATAGACTTGGATACTTACTTGTCCGATATGGACAACTTGCATAAGACTGTTGGGGTCTTGTACAGACCCATCACAATATCTAAAGGAGACTACTACGAGGTAGAGCCATATACAGGCACGGATGGATATAGTGACTTCCCATTGGATGTAGCGTTAGGTGCTACGCTTTTTTTTTATCGTTTAAGCAACAAATTATTGAGGGATACCCAGACCTCTTCACAGGAGGAGAGCGAGAAGAACTCAATCTCTCCGCCTCCGCTAACTTCAGTAAGAAGTGGGGATGGTATGGAAGCGTAGACCATTTAGCAGGTGGTGATGTTGCAAGATATGATGCCATCACTCAACTCCCCTTATCGCAATGTCTTACCAAACTTGTCTACGACAAGGAGAAAGCAGAGGTAGAGAAGAAGATGCTTAAACACTAACGCAAAGAGGTGGTTAACATAGTATGAGTTTCTATGATATAACAACCAAGATAAGAGAACACCTCATTGCTAATAAGCAGGTGAACACCGTTACAGAAGGTGACATCTTTGAGGTAGACCTCAACAAGCAGACTATCTTCCCCTTGTCACATATTATGATAAATAATGTGACCTTCAACGACATTGGTATTACCTACTCAATGAGCATTCTATTTATGGATGTGGCAGATGTGAGTAAGGCAGACCCAAGAGATGAAGCAGAAATATTCTATGGGGTAGACAACAGGCAAGACATTCTAAACACGCAACTGATGGTTGCCAACGATTTAGTTAGCCACTTAAAAAGAGGTGAACTAATGAGAGATAAATACCAACTCAATGGAACACCATCTTGTGAGCCATTTGAGGATAGGTTTGAGAACCTTCTGGTAGGTTGGAATCTAACCTTGTCTATAGACATTGCAAATACTATTACCCTTTGTCCGTAATAACGAGAAATACCGAGATGGTGCTACGGCAGTTTGCCGAGCGAGTAATCAAGGCAGCACGACTGAATCTTGGTGCTACTCGTACTATTACCTATAACGATGGTAAGAAGAAAAGAAGGAGACAAGTTAGTAGTGGGAAACTCAAAGATAGTTTGGACTACGACCTCACAACAGGTGTACACCTCCTTATGTCTTTCAAGATGGCGGACTATGGAAAGTACATTGATGAGGGGGTAAGCGGTACAAAGTATAAAGTACCCAACGGATCAAGATTTGCCTTTGATGGTAAGCAACCTCCAAAGAGTTCTATCCGCACTTGGATGGCACAGAAGAAGGTCAAGGCACGAGACCTCAAGACCAATAGTTTTGTAAAGCAGACAGAGGCGAACCTTGACAAAGCAGCCTTCCTCATATCAAGAAGTATTAAGCAACGAGGGATTCCCAAGAGTGAGTTCTTCCAAGCACCATTTAGATTAGAGTTTAGTAAGTTGCCTGAAGAGGTGCTTAAAGCAGTCTCTATGGATGTAGATGAATTTTTAAGATTTACCAAGCGATGAGTGTAATCACACCACAAAGTTTAGTTGGGGCAAGAAGCCCTATATACATTACGGCTAACTATTCAGCCCTTGCAGGGTCTATCACGGACATCACAATGGAAGTGTACATTTGGGGAGGGTCAAGAAGTTCAAGACCTGCTGACCCAGAATACACCTTATTTAGAGATGTCTTTGCAGGAACTGATGTATCCTTTGACATCGCTCCTATGGTACAAGAGTACCTATCCAATACCTACACAGGATTTGATGCTACAGATACTTCCTACGCACCTGATGGTAGCGTGATGTGGGTGCAGATAGACTACGAGGTGAACTATGTAAACAAAGCCCAACCACCACAGACTATAAACGATACAGGAAGCACAGACATCTTTGAGGCATCTAATGGTTACCACATCTTTATTGAGGCGGCTAACAAAGAGGTGGACAAAGGCTTCGCAAGTGTCAATGTCCAAAAGTACATTAAGGATTCTGGTAACGAAGTAGTGCCTGTATATCTTGGTAAATGGGGAGAGGGCTACGACATCTATTGGGCATACAAGGATAGAGTCCTTGCTGATGGAGGAACAGTTGAGGGTGGCCCTCTATGTGCCAACATCGGTCTTGAGTATGTTGAGGTATTAGGTGATGGAGGTTACAACATTGATATTAGAATCACGGAGAGTGAACTTCAAAACTTACAAGCTGAAGGAAGGGTATTACTACTGCCGTGTGGCGTTAGTAATCTTGGTACTTGGGTAGATAGCGTTGGTGAGGTGTTAACCTACTCTAATTACTACGACCTAAACCTCAAGGACAAGGATGGTACTACATTAGATACTCGTAGGTTCTATCCTACTTGTGAGAGCAAGTACACGCCAAGCGTGATGCAGTTCATCAACAAGAATGGTATGTGGGAGAGCATTACCTTCTTTAAAAGAAGTGAGTCTACCATCAACACTACCACAACTGAATACAGAAGAAGTTTAGGTAGCAGTTCATCCTCTGGATTCTCGTATGACACGACTGCCCATAAATACCAAAGAGCAAACACCAATGGTCGCAAGAGATTTACCTTGAATACAGGATGGGTAGGTGAAGACTACGACTTCTTAATGGAGCAGATGCTTATGAGTGAGCGTGTGATGTTAGATGGTGTGCCTGTAAATGTCACTACAAGTAGCCTAACCTTGCAGAAGGTTGTAAACGACAAGACTATCAACTACACGATAGAAGTAGAAGAAGCATTTGATACTCGCTATGTATAGAGTAGACTTATATATAGATGGTCAAAAGGCTGACCTCTTTCAAGATGAGGGTATAGAGATCAACTTGAGTGTGCAAAACATCAAGGACATCTCTAAAGTCTTTGGTGACTTTACCCAGAGTTTTACTATTCCTGCTTCACCTATCAACAATGGAATCTTCAAGCACTACTACAATGTAGATGTCTTTGGAGGGTTTGATGCCAAACTCCGAGTAGATGCTTTCATAGAGGTGAACAACAACCTCTTTAGAGATGGTGTATTGGAGTTGGAAGGGGTGCAGATGAAAAGCGGTGAGCCTTATGCATATAATGTAGGGTTCTATAGCAATGTCACTTCCTTGAAGGACAAGTTTGGAGAGGACAATTTAAATGTCTTGGATTTGTCTGCTCAAAACCACACCTACAATGACACGAACATTGAAACAGGTATCAACAACTATGTAAGCGGTACTGACAATGCAGTCATCTACCCATTGATTACGCCTGTAACAAGATGGTACTACGACTCTCAAGGTTCTCACGGAGATGGTAACATCCATTATCACAACGACCCTTCACACGGAGTGTTCTACTACGACTTGAAACCTGCGGTTAAGTTGAAGAAGATTATAGATGCTATTGAGACCAAGTACGGCATAGAGTTCCAAAGTGACTTCTTTGATAGTGCTGACTTTGGTAAGTTGTTTATGTGGTGTCATAGGAGAGCAGGGTATATGTTCAAAGACCAACCTAATGGATTCCCTCCCCAAGTAATCAACTTCGTTTCTAATACTACAGGAGACTATGACCTGACTACACAGAAGTACACTATCACGGCAGCGCAAGAGACTGAATTGAGAGTTACCTATAGTGTAACTTCTTCGGATGACTATAAAATTGTAGTGTATGTCAACGATGAGTTGTACACCTCAAGAGAACATAGTGGTAATGTAACAAACGAGACAATCTTGTTGGGTACATTAGAGGTAGGTGATACGGTGCAGATGCGTTTCGCACCTCCTACGGATTGGGATGCTTCAGTAGTTTCTATTGGTACTATATCGGTAGATGTAGAATACTTCTATCTATCAACTTGGAACTTGGGGGATAGCGTTAGCAAGATTGGGCAGAGCATTAGCAGTACAGTTGTTATTGCTGACCAACTGCCAGAGCAGAAGATTAGTGACTTTATAGGAAGCCTTGTAAGGGCTTTTAACTTGGTTATTGTACCCACAGGAAACGGAAAATACGACATTGAGCCTTTAGATGATTGGTATGCAGAAGGAACTACAAGAGATGTTACAGAATACATTGATACGGAAGAGGTCACTATCCGTAAACCACAAATGTATCGTAGAATCAATTTCGGCTATAGCGAGACTGGAGCAATACTTGGAGAAGAGTACCGACTCCAAAACGATATAGGCTATGGTGACCTTCGTGCTGACTTCAGTTTTGATGGCGAGGAGTTTGACATTGAGGTAGGCTTTGACAATATGTTGTTTGAGCGACTTACTGATGTGTACACAAACGGAGTAGGTCTCACGGAATTAAACATAGGTCAATGCGTAACGAGGGAGGAAGAGCCGTACATCGGCAATCCTATTATCTTCTATGCAGCAGGTAACTTGAGGGTAGCACTTGCTAACCATTGGAGTTATACCAATATGAGTGGCAATGCCGTTCAAAAGCAAGATATGTGGTTGATAAGCAACACTAACTCGGACACAGTTGCGAGTGTTACCAAGACCATCAACTTTGGTACAGAGGTAGACCCCTACCATCTTCAAGCATTTAATACAGGCTTGTACAATACCTATTGGAAGGACTACATCACGGACTTATACGATGCAAGTAGGAGAGTGTTTATGTTTAAGGGGCAGTTGCCTCTTGGGGTGATGTTGGCTCTCAAGATCAACGACAAGTTGACCATAGGTGAAAGAAACTACATCATCAACCAAATGAAGTTAAACCTATCTACAGGTGAGGCTCAATTAGAATTACTCAACGATGTATAGCAAGTTAGGTTATCTTATTAAGGCTCTCAAGGAGACAAACGAAAGAGATGAGGACATTAAGATTGCCAAAGGCAAGTACCAATACCCTCGTACTCTTAAAGAAGCATTGAGCAAATGGCGATAGAAAAGACTATAGTAATTGGAGCAGACCTTTCTGGTCTTGAGGCAAAGTTAAGTGAGTTAATCAACCTACTTAAAGACTCTCAAAAACAAGCAAACAAAACTGCTGATAGCATTGAGGAAATTGCTGAAGAAGTAGAGGGTGTAGGTGATAGTGCCAAAGATGCCAAGAAAGGCATTGACTTGTTGTCTAAAGGCTTCAAGGGATTGGGTCTATCCATTAAGGCAGCAGGGATTGGATTGGTCATAGAGGGCTTCCAATTGTTTAAAGATGTGGTCAAGTCCAATCAAGGAGTTACTGATGGTTTTGCCGTTGCTCTACAGACTCTAATCTTTGCATTCAATGGTGTTATTGAGGCAATTCAAAATAAGTCTTGGTCACAATTTGCATCAGCCCTTACTGATAGTATGGCACAAGCTAAAGAGTTTGTGGAACTCCAGAAGATTGCAATGATTGCTGATGCTGAAAGAAACAAACTGCAATTACAATCTCAAATCTTGGCAGAACGCCAAAGACAATTAAGGGATGATGAGCAAAATAGCATTACAAGTAGAATAGAAGCAAACGAAGAATTAAACCGTATCCTTCAAGAACAGTTGGTAAACGAGGAATTTGCAGCAGAAAAGAAGTTAAGGGTTGCTCAACTTGAATATGACCGCAATCCAAACAACGAGAATTACCTTGCTCTATTAGAAGCCCAGACCGAGCAGATAGATATTCAGGAGCGTATTGAAGGACAGATGTCCGAATACCTACTCAACAAAAATGCTTTAGCACGAGAGCAAAGAGACCTATTAAAGACTCAAGTAGAACTTGGTCAAGAGGCTATCCGCATAGAGGAAGAGGGTCAAATGGAGTTGATGCACAATAGGCGAGAGATATTAAAAAAGCAGTATAGTTTAGAGACAGGTCTTATAAATGCAAGGATATATGCTCTTGCAGATGAGATAACCACTTTAGAGAAAGGAACTATTGCCTATGAAGAAGCGGTTGGTCAAAAATTAATTCTTGAAAAAGAGTTAACGGCTTTTAAGAAGAGAAACGCTGCTGAAGTTGCTCAATTAGAAAGAGACATTATCCAAGAGAACTTTGATCTCACCTCGCAAGGTCTTGATGCTATTATGCAACTTAATGAAGCGTTTGCTGAAGATGATGAGGCAAGTGCCGAGAGAGCCTTTGAGAGAAACAAGAAACTACAAACGGCACAAGCCGTAATAAATACTGCTCAAGCGGTCACAGCACAATTGGCAGTACCACAAGATGCGTTAACAGGACAAAACTTTGTCAAGGCAGGTATTGCTCTGGCTACAGGATTGGCACAAATAAGAACTATACAAGCCACGCAGTTCGGAGGGGGAGTTGGGAGTTTGGATAGTAATATATCCGAACCCCAATCACCATCTTTCAACATTGTAGGTTCTACAGGCGCAAACGCTATATTAGAGTCGTTGCAGAATAATCCTGTAAGAGCATATGTCGTTGCAGGAGATGTTACCTCACAACAACAATTAGATAGAAATAGAATTAACCAAGTATCATTCCCATAATGAGAATCGTAGAACTTTTATTGGATGAGGGTAGCCTCCAAGCAGGTATCCAAGCCATCAGTATCGTAGAGTCCCCTGCTATTGAGGAGGACTTCATTGCCCTCAAGGAAGAGGAGCGAGTAGAATTAAAAACCATTGATGAGGACAAGCGTGTGCTTTTAGGCGCAGCCCTTGTACCCAATAAACCTATCTATCGTAGAAACGGAGAGGATGAGTACTACATCTACTTCTCGCAAGACACGGTAAGAAAGGCAAGTGAATTGTTCTTCATCAACGGCAACCAAAACAAAGCCACATTAGAACACCAAATAGACATCACAGGATTAAGTGTTGTAGAGAGTTGGATCATAGAAGGTGAGCAAGACAAGAGCAAGATGTATGGTATGAACTTGCCTGTAGGCACTTGGATGGTTAGTATGAAGGTTCACAATGATGAAATCTGGAACGACTATGTGAAGAGTGGTCGTGTGAAGGGCTTCTCTATTGAGGGCTACTTCGTAGACAAGGTTGAGGCGAGTAAGCAAGATGCGAAAGAGATGGAGGCTGAACAACAACTCAACGCTATCAAAGCCATCATTAAGAAAGACCTCCGCACAAAAAAGGGTAAGCGTACTGAACTTGAGACTTACAAGGATTACCCCACTTCAGTACGCAACAATGCCAAAAGGGGTATAGCCTTAAATGAGAAGGTGAATAATAAATGTGCGACACAAGTAGGTAAGGTTAGAGCGCAGCAGTTAGCCAAAGGTGAAGCGATAAGCGTAGAGACTATTAAACGGATGTATAGTTACTTGTCCAGAGCAGAGGAATACTATGATGAGGGAGACACCACTTCTTGTGGGTACATCAGTTATCTGCTATGGGGTGGCAAGAGTGCCAAGAGATGGGCAGAGAGCAAACTAAAGGAACTTGGAAAAATCTAACAATAACAAACACTAATAGTTAACTTGATATGAAAAGAATATCGCTAAATAAGGTGATGGCTAAATTAGCCGAGCAAGATGACCTTCAACTTAAAGATTGGCAGAAAGAAATCCTTGAAGTTGAATTAGGTGAAGAGGTTAATCTTTCATCGGTTAAAGAATTGAGCAACTACATTAAGCAAATCAAGCAAAACAATTCTTCATTGTCAAAAGCTGCTGGTAAAATCAATACTGCGATAAAGAAATATAATTCCGCAGCAAGTGAATTAGAATCTCTTTCTTCATCTGCTCAAACAATTATCTCGGATTTAGATTCGGATGTTTACAGAGCCACTCAAGCTATGCGAGAATTTAGTGAAGCAGCAAGAGAAATGGGCGTTTCAGTTAATAGTGTGCCTCAATATAAAGAATTGATGGACTTACTTAACGACCAATCTATCACTCAACAAAAAAGAGCTATACAAGAATTGCGTAGAATTAGTATAGAAACTATAAATTCTTTACCATAACAATGAAACAAGGCAAAACTGAAAAGGCGGTATTCGCAAAGTTGGCTTCACAGAAGGTGGAGTTGAGCATCAAAGATGATGTTATCAAACTTGAGAAAAGAGCAGAGGGATTTCGTAGTGAAGCATTAAAGCAATTACAAGGTGCTATAACATCTTACGAAGCGGCAGCACAGTCTCACGGTACTGCTATGGATATTGCTGAAAGAGGATTGTCTCAAGCAAAAGAGTTAGGTGCTGATGAATTGGTTAAATACCTTCAAGAGAGTGTTGATTTCAACAAGGGGACTATTAGCATTATTGAGAGAGCAATAAACGACTTAAAAGCAAATAGAGTTAAATAAGATATGAAATCACAAGAAACATTAAGCAAGATTATGGAACTGCTTAACCTACAAGATGAGGTTAAGTTAGAGTCTATGAAGTTGGAGAACGGCACTACTATTGAAGCCGAAGCATTTGAGCCTAACCAAGAGGTGTTCATCATTACTGAAGAAGAAGAGAAGATTGCTCTACCTATCGGTGAGTACACTTTGGAAGATGGTCGTATGCTTGTTGTAGCAGAAGAAGGTATCATTGCTGAAGTTCGTGAAGGTGAAGAAGAAGCACCTGCTGAAGAGCCACAGGCTGAAGAGGTAGTTGAGGAAGTAGAACAAGCTGAACAAGAGATGGCTTACGCTACCAAAGAAGAACTATCTGCTGCTATGGATGAACTCAAAGGTATGATTGATGAGATCAAAGCAATGATGTCTCCTAAAGAAGAAGAGATGAGTGAAGTGGTTGCTGAAGAGGTTAAAGAAGAGGTAGTCGCTGAAGAGGTAGACTTGTCTGCTGATGAACCTGCTGCAAAGCCTATTAAGCACTCTCCAGATAGCAAACCTGCGGAGATGCACAAGTTCTCTAAAGGAAGCCGTAAAGACACCCTATCACGAATCTTTGACAAATTAGGATAATGAAACAAGTAGAGAAAATCTGGGCAGAGTTGTCTGCTAAAGTGTCTACTGAACTATCCGAAGAGGTTAAAGTTGACCTTAATGCTATTGCAGACATTAAGAAGCAATCGGAGAGTATTTCTCAAGAGTACGCTGAATTGTCTCGTTCTGCTCGTAGATATTTAGGTGAGTTGGATTCTATCGCTGACAAAGCATTTGCTTTAGAGAAGAGAGCCAATGTTGTAGTAGACAATGCTAATGAAGTTGCAAAGAAAATTAACGAATTAGGTATGGATATGCCTAATGACCTTGCATCTGCATATAGAGAGACTTCTGCAATCCGTAGTGATGCGGGACAACTGGGACAAGTTACTCGTAAAGCGAGTGATGCAATAGGGGGAATTGAATAATAAACAAGTACAACAATCAATAATTAAATAAATAGAAAATGGCAACATCAATTACTACCACATATGCTGGTGAATTTGCAGGGAAATACATTTCTGCTGCATTGTTGAGTGCTGATACCATTGAAGGTGGTGGTATCACAGTTAAGCCAAATGTTAAGTATAAAGAAGTAATGAAAACTCTTTCTACTAATGCTTTGGTAAAAGACGCTGCTTGTGATTTCGCAGATCAAAGTACAGTTACTTTGGCGGAGCGTGTCCTTCAGCCTGAAGAGTTCCAAGTAAACTTGGAATTGTGTAAGAAAGATTTCCACAATGATTGGGAAGCAGTTCAAATGGGTTACTCTGCATTTGACTCTTTGCCTCCTTCATTTGCTGACTTCCTTATCGGTCACATCGCTGCTAAAGTAGCACAGAAGACTGAAGAGAACATCTGGCAAGGGGTAACTGCTAACGCAGGTGAGTTTGATGGTTTTGAAACTCTATTGGCTGCTGATGGTACAGTTGTAGATGTAACAGGTACTACTGTTACTGCTGCGAATGTTATCACAGAGATGGGTAAAGTAGTAGATGCTATCCCAACCGCAGTTTACGGAAAAGAAGACTTGTACATCTATGTAGCTTCTAATGTTGCTCGTGCTTACATCCGTGCTTTGGGTGGATTCGGTGCTTCAGGATTGGGTGCTAATGGTGTGAACAACGAAGGTACTACTTGGTTCAATGGTGGTGACCTTGCTTTTGATGGCGTTAAGTTGTTCGTATGTTCTGGTTTGAGTGACAACACTATGGTTGCTGCTCAAAAATCTAACTTGTTCTTTGGTACAGGTTTGTTGGCAGACCACAACGAGGTTAAGTTGATTGATATGGCTGACCTTGATGGTTCTCAAAATGTTCGTGTTGTAATGCGCTTTACTGCAGGTGTACAATACGGAATTGGTAGCGACATCGTACTTTACTCATAAGAGTAGGTTTAGTTAATAATTAAAGGGGCAGGTAGGCGATTGCTTGTCTGCCCTTTTTTATAAAAAGAATAATATGGCTTGTGATTTAACAAAAGGTCGTGCATTACCTTGCCGTGAGTCGGTAGGTGGTCTTAAAGCGGTTTACTTCGTAGACTTCGGTGATTTAGGCACGATTTCTCTTACATCTGCAACGGATGATACAATCTCCGATATGGATGGAACATTCTCTGCCTACAAGTATGAGCTGAAAGGCACATCTTCAGTAGAGCAGACAATCAACGCTTCTCGTGAGAACGGAACAGTATTCTTTGACCAAGCGGTTAACCTTTCTTTGCCACAATTGAGCAAGGAGGATAACAACGAGATCAAATTGTTGGCGTATGGAAGACCTCACATTATTGTTGAGGACTACAACGGAAACGCTTACTTGGTAGGTCGTGAACACGGAGCGGATGTAACAGGTGGTACTATTGCTTCAGGTGCTGCAATGGGAGATATGAGTGGATACACACTTACTTTCAATGCTATGGAGCGTACCCCTGCTAACTTTATTGATGGCGCAATTGCAGGAGACCCATTTGATGGTATGGCTTCTGCAACAGTAACTATTGTTACTTCGTAATAAAGTAGTATATTTGTAGGACACTTGACATAGGTGTTTTGGTTTGGTTAGGGCAGTCCTTCGGGGTTGCCCTTTTCTTTTATAACACTTTACCCTTCTTGTGGTTAACCTATTATGCATATAGTAACTACAACGGATAAGAAGATATACTTTGTTCCCAGAGCGTTTGAAACAAGCGTATCGGTATTGATTACTGATGAGGAGACAAATACTTCTACCACCGAGTCTCTTACGGCTACGCAGGAGGCGAATTACCTACACATAACACCTTCTTACACCTTCGTTGAGGGTAGATACTACACAATTAAAATAAGTGGCTCTAACGAGATATATAGAGGTAAGGTATATTGCACCAACCAAACGAATTTAGAGAAGTTCAGCATAAATAGCGGTGAGTTCACTTACTACGAAGACACCGACAATGATAATCAATACATATACCGATGAGTAATATCCGCATCGTAAATCTTGCATCGCATACTACACCCCAAGTTGTTGAAGACAACCGTAAGGAGTGGGTAGCCTATGGTGCAGATAACAACTACTTTCAGTACCTCATTGACAGGTACAATGGTAGTGCTACCAACAATGCCATTATCAATGGTATGACCGAACTTATCTACGGAAAGGGTCTACACGCTACAGATGCAAGTAGAAAGCCTGATGAGTACGCAATGATGAAGAGTCTCTTCTCTCGCACTTGTATGCGTAAGGTCACCTTTGATCTAAAGGCGATGGGTCAAGCAGCCTTCCAAGTTATCTACAATAAGCAGAAGACTAAAATCGTTCAAGTAGAGCATATGCCTATTGAAACTCTCCGTATGGAGAAGATGAACGATGATGGTGAAGTAGAAGGATACTACTACTCTAAAGATTGGACAAAGATTCGTAAGAAAGGCTTTGAGCCTGTACGCATCCCCGCCTTTGGATATGGAGATAAGAGTGAGGGTCTTGAGATTTATTGTATCAAGCCTTATCGTAGTGGATTTTACTACTACTCTCCTGTAGACTATCAAGGGGGTCTCCCTTATGCCGAGTTGGAGGAAGAGGTAGCCAACTACCACATCAACAACATTAAGAACGGCTTGTCACCAAGTATGTTGATTAACTTCAACAATGGTGTACCAACTGAAGAGGAGCGTGAACTGATTGAGCGTAGAATCATTCAAAAGTTTAGCGGATCAAGCAACTCTGGTAAGTTTATCTTGGCGTTTAACGACAACAAGGAGATGGCTGCAAGTATTGAGCCTGTTCAGTTGAGTGATGCGAGTGAGCAATACCAATTCTTGGCGGATGAGAGTATGCGTAAGTTGATGGTAGCCCATAGAGTTACCTCACCGATGTTGATGGGTATTAAGGACAATACAGGCTTGGGTAACAATGCTGATGAGCTGAAGACTGCGAGTCTTTTGTTCCACAACACGGTTGTACGCCCTATCCAAGAGATGATTCTTGATGCTATTGATGATATCCTTGCAGTAAATGGAGCATCACTAAATGTCTACTTCAAGACCCTACAACCATTAGAGCTACAAGCAGACATTGAAGAAGATGTAAAGGAGGAACTCTCAAGTGCTGATAGCCGCCCTTTTCTTGATGACAAGTTAGCCCACGAGATGTTAGATGCATTGGCTGACTTGGGGGAGGATGAGCCTTCCGATGAGTGGGAACTCGTTGATGCAGAAGAAGTGGGAGATGATGAGCCAGAGGACTTTGATGTTGAGAAATACCTCAACGGATTGGTAAACCTTTCGGCTACACAGGATAGCACACAAGACACCGAAATGTACAAGGTGAGGTATAAGTATGTAAAGGGTACTAAAAAGACTGCCAAAGGCAGTTCAAGACCCTTCTGCAAGACAATGCTATCACAAGGCAAGTTGTACCGCAAGGAAGACATCGGTATGATGAGTGCAAGAGGTGTAAACAAGAGCTTTGGACACAAGGGTAGAAACTATTCTTTGTTTAAATACAAGGGAGGAGTAAACTGCTACCACAGATGGGAGCGTAGAATCTACAAGAAGAAGTTAAAGAATAATGGAGAACCTTACGGAGGCGATGCCTTGAGAGGTACAAGATATGTGAATGTAAACCAAGCGGTACGAGAAGGATTTAAACTGCCTAAAAACCCTCAAGAGGTTGCGGTAGCCCCTATTGATATGCCGAGACAAGGGCATCACCCTAATTACGGAAAATAATGGCAAAGGTATTATTTATAAAAAGAGATGATTTAGTGCGCAATAGCGTAATCTCTGGAAATGTAGATAGCGATAAGTTCTTGCAGTTTATAGAGATCGCTCAAGAGATTCACATCCAAAACTATCTTGGCACAAAGTTGTACGACAAGTTGCGTAATGACATCATCGCAGGTACATTGCCTGTTGCTTACGCTACCCTATTGGATGACTATGTACAACCTATGTTGATCCATTGGGCAATGGTAGAGTACCTACCTCACTCTGCTTACACGATAGGTAATGGAGGTGCTTACAAGCACACGGCAGAGAACAGTATTGCTATGGAGAAGGATGAGGTAGACTTCTTGACTAATAAACACAGAGACATTGCTGAACACTACACTCGTAGGTTTATTGATTTTATGTCTTTCAATCAGTCTACTTACCCTGAATACTACACAAACAATAACGATGACATTCACCCAGACAAAGATGCAGTCTTCAACGGATGGCAATTATAAACGCTATCAGCCGAAGGAGGTTAACTTAAAGAAGCTCAAGAAGCTCATCAAAAAATTAGAGAACAATGGCAAGTGATGAAAAGGGCTACGGCTCAATCTACGGAAGAACTTGGTGGGGAAGTGGAGATGCATTTACTAACCAAATTGGTTGGGGTAGTGCTATGTTCTACATTCTTGACCCTGCACAATTCCAACAAAGAGCATTAGCAGATGGTGCTACGATGGAAGCCTTTGAATGTGTGAGCAAGTCATTGAGAAGATACCCACAAGCGGATAGAGGCAGACAATTGATGGATGCCTATGATGTGCGAGTGGTAGCCGCAGGAGGTGATACGGAAGCAAGAACCTGTACTATTAACGAATTGAACGAGATATTATGAGTTTATATAAGGATGCATCATTAGCAATGATACCCTCTGCTTACAAGGATGGTAAGTTGTATAGTATTAGACCTACTGATGGTAGTGGAGATTTTACTTTTAGTAGGGGTTCAAATCTTGCTGCTACGAGGGTAGATGTTAATGGCTTAATTGAGAAGGGTAGAGAGAATCTCTTGCTGCA